>ERZ778017.2861-NODE-2861-length-13165-cov-13.860107_pt1 | contig 13165 bp, 9 predicted proteins | sample MGYA00375747_ERZ778017 | MGnify/ENA primary metagenome ERZ778017 (study PRJEB29350, sample SAMN05509838) | bioreactor metagenome | biome: bioreactor; material: wastewater | place: South Africa: University of Cape Town | collected 2014-03-17 ... | reverse complement strand
TACACGCAGCGCGTAGGTCGGTGTTGGACAACACGGGAGGAAGCGTGGAGTTCTCACGCTCTCCGTAACGAGGTCTGACTCCCGTCACGGATCCGTGCCACTCCCGTCGCTCCCTCGTGACGCCCCCGTCCCGGACCCTCCACACCTTCCGCACACCCGCCCCTCTCGCCACGGCCACAGCCTGCCCGGGCCGTGGCGAGAGGGGCGCGTCCCCTACCCGGGCGTCAGCTTGCGGGTCCCCGGCCCCTCCCGGGGGACAGCTTGCGGGGTGAGTTCGCAGAAATCCGCGGATAGCGCGGAGAAGTGCGAACTCACCGGGTGGCCCGGGGGACTCCCGCGGGGGCCCGGCCTTCCCAGGGGCCCGGCCTTCCTAGATCCAGCCGCGATCGCGCGCCGTCAGCACCGCCTGCGCGCGGTCGACGGCGCCGATCTTGCCGTAGACGTTGTGGAGGTGGGTGCGGATGGTGGAGACGGAGAGGTGCATCTCGGTGGCGATCTGCTTGTAGACCATGCCTTCGGAGAGGTGGCGGAGGACGTCCAGCTCGCGGGCGGAGAGGGGGCAGGGCTCGGAGATGCGGCCCGCTTCGGCGGCCGCCAGGGGCAGCTCGTAGAGGAGGTCGCGGAGGGCCTCGGGGCCGAGGCCGACGCGCTCGCAGCTTGCGGTGAGGCGCTCCGGGGAGATGGCCTCGCCGTTGGTGTAGTGGGCGACCATGTCGGCGGCGGAGACCATCGCGGCGAGGCCCTCGGCGTCCTCGGCGTGGTGGCGCTCGATCGCGACCGCAAGTCGCTGGGGGAGGTTCCAGCGCCGCGCCAGCACGCCACCGACCAGGGCGTGGTCGATGCCGAGCTGCTCGCGTTCGTCGCGGAGCCGCTGCTCGGGGGTGCGGGAGGCGGCGTCGAAGTAGACCTTGTAGCCCGGGTGCAGGCGGGAGATGACGAGGCGGCCGACGTCGTGGAGGAGGGCCGCGGCGGCAAGCTCGTCGCGTTCGACCCAGCCGACCGCGCGGCCGATCTGGTCGGCGGCGCGCTGGGTGGCGAGGGCGTGGACGCGGAAGCGCTCCGGCTTCAGCTCCCAGCCGCCGTTGGACTCGAAGAAGTCGAAGCTCGGCGCGGTGCCGGCGATCGCCAGCACGCCGGAGGGCTTCAGCACGTCGACCGCGTCGGGGACGCCGGCGACGCCGCCCGCGGTCATGCCGCCACGGTTGGCGAAGCGCAGCACCGAGATCGCCAGCGCGACGTCGGCCTCGACCGCTTCGACCAGCTCGCCGACGCGCGCCGTCTCGGCGGTCGCCGCGGCGATCACCCGCTCGCGCGACTCGATCAGGACGGGGAAGCGCTCGACCGCCTCGAAGGCCTCGGCGAGCCGGCTGCCCGGCGCCGGGGCGCCGCGGCCGTTTGCCTTGGACGAGAGATCGGCCGCGGCGGCGCGGCCGGAGGTCTGCGTGGTGGTGCCTGCCATCCCGCACAACATCGGCAGATGACGCGTGGAGGTTTAGCGACGAACCCCTTTGTATTCGGTATGAACCCGCCGGAATCGTGCGTAATTCGACCCGGGGGACGGCCTCAGGGGGCGCGCCGGGCGGCGTCGCGCACGCGCTCCAGCGTCGCCTCCCGCCCCAGCGCCGCCAGCGACTCGAAGATCCCCGGCGACACCGCGGTGCCGGTGATCGCCACCCGCAGCGGCTGGTAGAGGCGGCCCGGCTTGACGTCGAAGCGCTCGAGCAGCGGCGCCAGTGCGCCCTCGATCGCCTCCGGCGTGTAGGGCTCGACCGACGCGAGCGCCTCGGCGGCCGCCGCGAGCATCTCCCCCGCCCCCTCTTTCATCACCTTCTTCCAGGACTTCTCGTCGTCGACCGGCGGCTCGTAGAGGAAGCGGATCAGCGGCCAGACCTCCGCCAGCGTCTGCGCTTTGTCCTGGGTGATCGCGCAGGCTTCGCGCAGGCGCTCGTCGGGCTCGCGGCCGAGGTGCCTGGCGACCGCCAGCGTGTATTCGTCGAGCGGCATCTCGCGCATGAAGCGGCCGTTCAGCCAGCGCAGCTTCTTCTCGTCGAAGATCGCGGCGGCCTTGCCGACGTCGGCGACGTCGAAGCGGCGGATCAGCTCCTCGGTCGACATCAGGGTGGTGTCGTCGTCGGTCCCCCAGCCGAGCAGCGCCAGGTAGTTGCGGACCGCGGCGGGCAGGTAGCCGGCCTCGCGCAGCTCCTGCACCGAGGCGGCGCCGTGGCGCTTGGAGAGCTTCTTGCCGTCGGGGCCGTGCAGCAGCGGCAGGTGGGCATAACGGGGCGGCTCGTGGCCGAGGGCCTCCAGCACCAGCAGCTGCTTCGGCGTGTTGGAGAGGTGGTCGTCGCCGCGGACGACCTCGGTGATCCCCATCTCGGCGTCGTCGACGGCGACGGCGAAGTTGTAGAGGACCGAGCCGTCGGCGCGGGCGATGACGAAGTCGTCGTAGGCGGCGTTGGGGAAGGCGACCGAGCCGTGGATCAGGTCCTCGACGACGGTCTCGCCCTCGTCGGGGACGCGCAGGCGGATCGCCGCGCCGGGCTCCTCGGTCGGTGTGCCGCGGTAGCCGCGGCCGGCGCCGTGCTCGGCCTTCCAGGCCTCGACGTCCTTGGCGGTGGCGGAGTCGCGGTAGGCGGCGCCCGCCTCCAGCAGCTGCGCCAGCGCGGCGGCATGGCGGTCGGCGCGGCCGGCCTGGGAGATCGGCCCCTCGTCGTAGCTGAGGCCGAGCCAGTCCATCGCGTCGAGGATCTGGTCGACGTTCTCGGTGGTCGAGCGCTCGCGGTCGGTGTCCTCGATCCGCAGCACCAGCCGGCCCTCCGGCGCGTGCCGGGCGGCGAGCCAGTTGTAGAGTGCGGTCCGCGCTCCGCCGATGTGCAGCGCACCGGTCGGCGAAGGCGCGAATCGAAAGCGGGGGTTATCTCTCTTCATGTTCATCGGTGCTCATGTCTCCACTGCGGGCGGCCTCGACAAAGCGGTCGAGCGGGGCGCGCAGCGCGGCTGCGAATCTATCCAGATCTTCAACCAGAGTCCGCGCATGTGGCGCCCGACGAACTATGGCGAGGAGGATTTCGCCGCGTTTCGGGAGGCGATGGACGGCTCCAAGGTCGAACGGGTGATCATCCACGCGGTCTACCTGATCAACACCGCGACCAAAGACAAAGAGCTGCGCAAGAAATCGCTCGCCTCGCTCACGCACTCGTTGCGGATCGGTGACGGGATCGGCGCCAGCGGCGTCGTCCTCCACCCCGGCTCGACCCTCGGCGATCCGCTGAAACCGGCCCTGAAACGCGCCGCCAAGGTGATCGACGCGGCGCTCAAGGAGACCGAGGGCTGCAAGCTCCTGCTCGAGCAGACCGCGGGCCACAAAGGCCTGATCGGGCGCAACTTCGAGGAGACGGCGGAGCTGATCGACCTGGCCGGCGGCGGCGAGCGCCTCGGCCTCTGTCTCGACTCCTGCCACATGTTCGTGCAGGGCTACGACATCACCGACGAAGAGCACCTCGCCGCCGTCCTCGACGAAGCCGACGAGAAGGTCGGCATCGACCGTCTCGGCGCCGTCCACGTCAACGACGCCGCCGCCCCGCTCGGCTCCTGCCGCGACCGCCACGCGAACATCGGCAAAGGCGAGATGGGCCGCAAGGGCCTCGCCGCGTTCCTCTCCGAGCCCCGCTTCGAGGGCCTCCCGGCCACCCTGGAGACGCCGGGGCCGGAAAAGAAAGGCTCCTCCAAAGCCGAAGTGACGGCGGCGAAGCGCCTCCGCCGCGAAGGGCTCAAGCGCCGCGCCTAGATCATTACCCACCTAAGCGCTGTGAAACTGGTGCGGCAAATCGCTCAACGAGGGTTACGCCGTCTTGCGAACTGTCGATGAAGCCACTCGCGCCGGACTCGAAAACCGCCTGAGCTAGAGCAACCGCGACCGCCGTTCTCACCTCAGCCTCTCCCGGACCAGCAACTAAGCGATTGTAAGTGGACAAGGCCGCTGCCTTACTCACCGCGACCGTCTCAAGGTGACGATGAACCCTGAACTGATGCGCGGTCAATCGAACGGCATAAATCAATAAGCCCAGTACCAAGACCTCGACCGCAAGCCTGGACACGATCTCTCCATTCGTCGCATCATCGCTGGGATGGGAAATCAACACGACGGCGACCCCTCCGACCAGAGCCACCACGGTTGCGACCACTAGATATCGAAGCCACCGCTGCCATTCGGACCGATACTCGTCCGCCTGCTGCGCGTACGCTTTGCTCAGCTCGGATGCTCCAGAAGCAGTGGTCGCCTCCCGTTGGGCTTCAACAACTGGGACGAATTGCTCGATTCGGCGAGCGAGATCAGATCGCTCCGTCTCAAGGTCACTCAGTCGCTTTTCTAGCTCATTAGCCCGACGCTGCTGTTCGTCGGATTGCGACGCGTCTCTTCCCCTGCTTTCAAGCTCGTCGTTCAACCTCTCGACCTCAGCTGCTCGGGCAGAGCGGCGAGCGTCGAACTCAATGCGGGCGCTTCGAAGCTCGCCAAGCTGAGATTCCAGTTGGTTGATTCGATCTGCTTGCTCGGACCGGCGGTCAGCCGCATCCTTTTGGACCTGCCGAACCAACGCGAAATCTTCTAGTACTTCGGCGTCTTTCACATGCCGTTCCAGAGCGCCCAGTTCACGCTGGCCGATCGATGAAGCCGTCTCGATCTCGTTTTCCTTCTGCCTGATCGAAACCTCAATATCGCCCAATCGCGAGACGGCTGCCTGGAGTTCGCTTTTGGCCCGTGCCAGGTGACTTTCGAGATCATCGCTTTCGGGATCATTCGCCATCTCTGGAACGGTATGCCCAGGTCCGGCGGAACGTTCACGATTCGTCCGTCGCAAACCGACGTCCAGAGCTATTCGGCCGACCGAGGAAGACATATCGCGCCACATCGCTCCGGCCAAGTGCGCCCGAGCCGCGTAGGACCACGGAACACAGGCAGGCGACGAGGGTCGATCCCCCCAGACCGACCCTCGCTCTCCCGCCGTAAATTCGTGACTACTGGATGTGGACGCCGGAGATCGCGCGGGAGATGACCAGGCGCTGGATCTCGGAGGTGCCCTCGAAGATGGTGTAGATCTTGGCGTCGCGGTGCATCCGCTCGACCGGGAACTCGCGGGTGTAACCGTTGCCGCCGAGGATCTGGATCGCCCGCTCGGTGGCCCAGACGGCGACCTCGCCCGCCTTCAGCTTCGACATCGAGCCCTCGGCGTTCTCGAACTTCTTGCCGGTGCGGCCCATCCAGGCGGCGCGCCAGACCAGCAGGCGGGCGGCGTCGATCTCGAGTTTCATGTCGGCGAGGGTGAAGGCGATCGACTGGTTCTCGACGATCGCGCGGCCGAACTGGCGGCGCTCTTTGGCGTACCCGAGCGCGTACTCGTAGGCGGCGCGGGCGATCCCGAGCGCCTGGGAGCCGACCACCGGCCGGCTCGCCTCGAAGGTCTGCATCGCCGCCTGCGATTTCGAGCGCTTGCCTTCGCGCACGCGCGCCAGGCGTTCGTCGAGCTTCTCTTTGCCGCCCAGCAGGCAAGAGCCCGGGACGCGGCAGTCATCGAGGTGCACGTCGGCGGTGTGGGACGCGCGCAGGCCGTGCTTCTTGACCTTGGCGCCCTGCTCGCAGCCCGGCGTCCCCGGCGGGATCACGAAGGCGGCATGGCCGCGCGAGCCGAGCTCCCGGTCGACCGAGGCGATCACCACGTGGACGTTGGCGATGCCGCCGTTGGTCGCCCAGGCCTTCTGTCCGTTGATCACCCACTCGTCCTTGGCCTCGTCGTACTTGGCGGTGGTGCGGATCGCCGAGACGTCGGAGCCGGCGTCCGGCTCCGAAGCGCAGAAGGCGGCCACCTTGACGTCGTCCGGCGTGCCGAAGCACTGCGGGATCCACTCCCCCATCTGCTCCGGCGTCCCCTGCCCGAAGATCGCGGCGACGGCAAGTGACGTGCCCATGATCGCCATGCCGATCCCGGCGTCGCCCCAGAAGAGCTCCTCGTTGGCGATCGGCAGCGTCAGGCCGGTCTCGTCGGCCCAGAACTGGCCCAGGCCTTCGAAGCTGTAGAGGCCGATCTTGGCGGCCTCCTGGATCACCGGCCACGGCGTTTCCTCGCGCTCGTCCCATTCATGGGCGGCGGGCCGGACGACCCCCTCGGCGAAGCCGTGCACCCAGTCCTTGATGTCCTTCTGGTCCTGGGTGAGCTCGATCGTGAAGCCGCGGCCCTCGCCGGAGACGGGCGGCTCGCCGGCCATCCCGCTCAGGATCTCGTCCGAGTCCGCCTCGGGAACCGTGGTGGTGGCGTCACTCACGGCGGAGGATGCTACACGAATCCGTGTCGGCTTACACGGATTTTTGTTCAGACCGCGTCGCGGAGGTCGAAGGCGCGCAGGCCCTCGGGGCCATCGTCGGTGCAGTCGAAGAAGCGGCGGTTGACGCAGTCGTAGGACTCGCCCTCGCCGTTGTAGGCCTGCTCGACCGTGAACTGACAGTGCGGCAGCGGCGTGCCGGTCATCTTGACCCCGCCGAAGCCTCCCTTCTCCAGCACCGCCGCGAGGTCCACCTGGGCGCCGAAGACTTCCTGCATGCAGCCGACGTACTGGCGGCCGTCGAGCCGGTCGACGTAGCTGTAGAGGAAGCGGCAGCCGAGTTCGATGCAGCCGCGAGGCTCGACCATCTTGTCGCAGAAGGAGCGACACTGGCGGCACTCGCCGACCTCGGTGCGGGTTACGGACATTCGTTAAGTCTAGGGAGGTCGGACCGCGGAACGAAGCGGTTTGGGACGTTCAGCGATGAGGGGCTTGACACGGGTTCCTCGTCGCTGTAGGCGGGCGGTGGCGTCGGGCAGGGGTTCCGCTTAACCCCTTCGCACGGAACCCCCGCAAGCTGACGCCCGAAGCCCTCGAGCTCCGGGGTACAAGACGCTCCACCCCTGCCCGACACCGCCGCCAGGTCCGGGCAACTTCCGGGGGTCACGCGATCACCGGTCAAGGATGTCCGCGTCGACTTTTGGTTGCTGAGCACCCAAAAGTCGACGCGGAGAACCTTGACCAAAGCCGCCGAGGAGCTAGGTGTCTGATTCCACGCGAGGGCAGACAGGGAGCTGTCGCCTCGAGCGGCAAGGTCGAGGGGACCGGGGAAGACGTGAGGGTCCGGTGCGCCTCGGGCCGGGCCGCGCGGGCGCGTTCGCAGAAATGACCGGATAGCGACCAGAAGTGCGAACGCTCCTGCCTCTCGCAGCCCGGAGCCTCAAACGCCTGACGTCCCACTCCCGGACCGGTGATGAGGGCATCCCGACAGGGGTCGAGCGGCTTGTAACGCGGGAGCTTGCGGGCTGCGGGCGTCAGCTCAAAGGGGATCCGCGCGGAGCGTTTGAGCGAGACCCCTGTCGGGATGCCCTCACCACATGCAAATCGGCGACCGGCGATCCGGCGTCAGGCGACCAGCGCTTCGGCGCCCAGCAGCTGCTCGATCTCGTAACGGAGATTGGGCGATTGCTGGACCTTGTACTTCGGGCCGACGCGGAGCTTCGTCGGGCCGTTGGAGGTCTGCACCACGAGGTGGACGTCGGACTCGCCCTTGTGGTCCTCGAAGAGCGCCTTCAGCTCCTCCAGGACGGCGGGGTCGGTCGCCTTGGCGGCCGGGATCGAGAACTGGAAGGGCCCACCGGAGCGGCCTCCATGGGCGCCGCTGGAGGAACCGCCGGACGAGCCGGGCGGCGGCGCGTTCTTGGCGGCCCGCTCGATCTCCGCGGCATCCGGTTCGAAGCGCTGCGCGTCCTGCACCACAAGCTTGGTCTCGCCTCGGTCCTTGTGGTCGATGCGGCCGCGGACGACGACGATCGCGTCGGGTGCGATCACCTGGGCGCTCTGCGCCTCGTCGGCCTTGAAGACGAGCATCTCGATCTGGCCCTCGACGTCGTCGAGCGTCGCGAACATCATCTGGCTGCCGCTCTTGGTGCGGATTTTTTTGCACTCGACGACGATGCCGCCGACCGTCACCCAGGCGCCGTCCGGTTTGCGGTCGAGCTCGGAGAGGCTGCAGTCGACCTTGGCGCGGAGCGCCGGCCCGACTTCGGTGAGCGGGTGCGAGGACAGGTAGGTCCCGAGCACCTCCTTCTCCATCGCCAGCAGCTCGGCGCGGTCGAACTCGGCGGCCGGGATCGGCGGCCGCGCCTGCACCGGCGCCCCGCCACCGCCGCCGCCCATCGCGTCGTCGCCGAAGTCGAAGATCGAGCCCTGCCCGAGCTGCGCGTCTTCCTGGGCCTTCTGCCCCGACGCCTGCGCCGCGGGCAGCGCCTCGAGCATCCCCTGGCGGGTCGCCTCGGTGGAGTCGAGCGCGCCGCACTTGATCAGGCATTCGATCGCCCGTTTGTTGACCGCGCGCGAGTCGACCCGTTCGCAGAAGTCGTAGATCGAGGTGATCGGGGCGTCCTCGCGGGCGCGCAGGATCGCGTCGACCGCCGCGTGGCCGACGTTCTTCACCGCGTCGAGGCCGAAGCGGATCGCGTTTTCGGAGACGACGAAGCTGTGGTCGGAGGCGTTGACGTCGGGGGGCAGCACGTCGATGCCCATCTCCGCGCAGCGATTGACGAAGAACGGCACCTTGTCTTTGGTGTTCATCACCGAGGAGATCACCGCCGCCATGTACTCGGCCGGGTAGTTGGCCTTGAGGTATGCGGTGCGGTAGGAGATCAGCCCGTAGCAGGCGGCGTGGGACTTGTTGAACGAGTAGTCGGCGGCGGCTTCGTTCAGCTTCCAGAGGTCCGCGGCGACGTTCGGGGCGGTGTTCGACTTCGCCAGCCCTTCCATGAATTTGTCCTTCATCGTCGCCATCAGGTCGCGCTTCTTCTTGCCGATCGCCTTGCGCAGATCGTCCGCCTCGGCGCCGGTGAAGCCCGCCAGCGTGCGCGAGATCTGCATCAACTGCTCCTGATAGATGACGCAGCCGTGCGTCTCTTCCGTGATCTCGCGCAGGCGCGGATCCGGGTAGCGCACGGTCGAGGGGTCTTTCTTCCCCTTCGCGTAGGTGGGGATGTAGGCCATCGCGCCCGGTCGGTAGAGGGCGCCGAGCGCGACCAGATCACGGAACTCGGTCGGCCCGACCCGCCGCAGCGCGTCGCGCATGCCGTCGGACTCGAACTGGAAGACGCCGGTCGAGTCGCCGCGCGCCAGCATCTCGTAGGTCTTGCGATCGTCGAGCGGAATCGAGTCGATCTCGATCTCCTCGCCGCGCGAGCGCCTGATGATGTCGATCGCGTCCTCGATCACGTCGAGGTTCCGCAGCCCGAGGAAGTCCATCTTCAGCAGGCCGAGCTCCTCGACCGGGCCCATCGAGTACTGGGTCACGATCTTGTACTGGCGCTCCGGCTTGCCCGCTTTGCCTTCCGCGTTGACGGGCGGCGGCGCCGTCTTGTCCTCGGCCAGCTGCAGCGGCACCACCTCGTGCAGCGGCCGGTCGGAGATCACCACCGCGGCGGCGTGGATCGAGTTGTTGCGGATGATCCCCTCGAGGCCCTGGGCGACGTCGATGATCTTCTTCGAGTCGGGCTCGGCGTCGTAGGCGCCCTTCAGCTCCTGGCCCGGCTTGAGGCATTCCTCGAACGACGGGCTGCGGCCCATGATCGGCTCCGGGATGAGCTTCGCGAGGCGGTCGCCGGTGCCGTAGTCGTAGCCGAGGACGCGGGCGGCGTCGCGGGTGGCGGCGCGCGGCGCCATCTTGCCGAAGGTGATGATCTGGGCGACCGACTCGCGGCCGTATTTGTCGGCGACATAACGGATCATCCGCTCGCGGCCGCGGACCGAGAAGTCGATGTCGATATCCGGCATCGATTTGCGCCCGGGGTTGAGGAAGCGCTCGAAGATCAGGCCTTCGGCGAGCGGGTCGAGGTCGGTGATGCGCAGGACGTAGGAGACGATCGAGCCCGCCGCCGAGCCGCGGCCCGGGCCGACGGCGATGCCGTTCTGCTTGGCCCAGGTGACGAAGTCCCAGACGATCAGGAAGTAGGAGGAGAAGCCCATCTCCTCGATCACCCCGAGCTCGAAGTCGAGCCGTTCGACCGCCTCGGCCGGCGGCGGGTCGCCGTAACGGGCGCGCAGCCCTTCGTCGGCGATGCGGCGGAGCATGACGCGGGGGTCCTCGCCGGTCTCGGTCGGGTATTTCGGCAGCAGCAGCTTGCCGAGCTCGATGTTCAGCGAGCAGCGCTCGGCGATCGCCAGCGAGTTCGGCACCGCTTCCGGCCACTCGGCGAACGCGGCGTGCATTTCCTCGTTGTCTTTGATGTAGAACTCGTTCGTGTCGAAGCTCATCTTCGGCGCGGCCAAAGTCGACTTCGTCTGCACGCAGAGCAGCGCCTCGTGGTTGTCGTAGTCGTCGCGGGTCAGGTAGTGGACGTCGGCGGTGGCGACCAGCGGCCGGCCGATCTCCTTCGCGTAGCGGACGATCCCCTCGTTGGCCTTGTCCTGCTCGGGGATGCCGTTCTTCTGCACCTCCATGTAGACCTGCTCGGGGCCGAAGGCCTGGACCAGGTCGTCGAGGTGGGCGCGGGCGTCGTCCTCGCGCTCTTCGACCAGGCGCCGGCAGAGGCGCGAGGCGAGGCAGCCGCTGAGCACGATGACGCCGTCGGAGTGGCGCTCCAGCAGCTCCATGTCGACGTTGGCCTTGCCGCGCGAGAACCCCTCGAGGAACCCGGCCGAGGTCAGCTTGACCAGGTTGGCGAAGCCGGTGTCGTTTTCGGCCAGCAGCGTGAGGTGGTTGCGCTCGTAGCGCGTCTGCTCCTTGATCGCCTTGCGGTCGTCGACCAGGTAGGCCTCGAGCCCGACGATCGGCTTGATCCCGTGCTTGTTGCAGGCCTTGTAGAGGTCGACCGCGCCGTTCATCACGCCGTGGTCGGTGAGCCCGAGCGCCGGCTGCCCGAGCGCCGCCGCCCGCGCCGCCATCGCGTCGATCTTGCAGTGACCGTCGAGCAGCGAGTACTCGCTGTGTGCGTGGAGGTGGACTGCGGCAGGCGAACTCACAAGTCCGTCGATCATGCCAAGAGCGTGTGACGGAACCGGCGCCCTTCGTCGCTAACTGCGGCGCAATCGCTCAGGAAAGCAGGTGAAAGGCCGCCGCGATGAGACCTCCGGTGACGACGCTGAGCGACCCGCCGAGGAGGACGATGATCGTGCGGTTGAGCGAATCGAACTTCTTGTCGAACTTCGCGTCGATCCCCTCGAACCCGCTTTTCATCTCCGCCCGCAGGAGGAGGCCCTGCGCGTGCAGCTCGCCGCGTACCTCCTGGATCTCATCCCGAAGTCCGTCGTGGACTCCGCGAATTTTCTCCTGAAGCCCGCCATCGACCCCGCGGATCTCCTCTTGAAGCCCGTCCTGCACCCCGCGGATCTCCTCGTGAACTCCGTCATGCAGCTCGCGGATCTGCTCGCGAAGTCCGTCGTCGACCCTGCGGATCTCATCCCGAAGCCCGTCGTGGACTCCGCGGACCTCGCCCTGAAGCCCGTCATGGACCCCTTGGATCTCACCTCTCACATCGCGGACCTCACCCCGCATGTCGCGAATATCGCCACGGAGTTCGCGGATGTCCTCGTCGACCTTTTCGAAACCGCGGTCGACCCGATTCGCCAAGTCGTCCACGCGTTTGTCGATGCTGGTCTCGGTCATCGTCGTCATGGATAGACCGTAGGGCCGAAATACGCAACGGTGGTGCGCGAAAAGTTACTTTTGTCGTACCGGACTGGAGAAATTGTGGGACGGCCGGCCTCAGAGGCTGCCGCAGACCCAGGCGCTGGAGCCGGAGTCGGCCCAGATTTCGGCGGCGATGCGGTCCTGTTCGGCCTTGGGGGCGTTCTGGGGTTCGCCTTGGCCGCCGTAGAGTTCCCAGGTCGAGGGGAGGATCTGGTAGGCGCCGCCGGCGCCGCTCGAGGGGTTGACGGCACTGTAGTTGCCGCCCGACTCGCACATCACGATGTAGGTCGGGATCGAGTAGGGACCGCCGAGCCACCGGCCGACTTCTTCTTCGGCCGTGGCGTTCGCCTCCGCTTCCGTTTCTTCGGCTTCGCGGCGCTCGCGCGCTTCCTCGGCGCGGATCGCCTTGATGTCGGAGACCCAGGAGGTGATGTCGCCCTTCAGCCGCGCAAGCGATGCTTCGCGGGCGCCGCTGACTTCCGCCAGGTGCGCCGCCGAGGCGGCCGCCGCTTCGCGCACCGAGGCGATTTCTTCACGCGCCGCGTTCACCCGTTCGTCGTAGGCGACCGCCTTGCGCCGCGCCGCCGCCACCACCGTCACCTCGTGGCGCACTTCGTCGCGCGCTTCGCCCACCCGCCGCGCCAGCGCCGCGTCGGCTTCGTTGATCGCCCGCAGGTAGGTGTCGCGGGTGACCAGTTCTTCGTAGTCGCCTTCGCCGAAGATCAGGTCCGAGGCGTCCGGCACGCCGCTCTCGTAGATGTCGACCACCCGCTGCGCCAGCTGCGCGTGCGAGCGCCGCAGCCGCGCCTTCTCGACCGCCAACCGGTGCCGCGTCGCCGCCACTTCCTCACTCAGCTTCGACTCGCGCGCTTCACCTTCGGCAAGCAGCGCCGCGAGCCGTTCCTCGTGCCGTTCTGCCTGCGCCGCTTCGGCTTCGGCGCTCGCCAGTTCGGCCTGGCTCGCCTGCAACTCGCCCGCCAGCGCGCCAGCTTCTTCGCGCCCGGCGGCCAGCTTCGTTTCCAGCGCCCCCCGCTCGGCCGCCCGCGCCCCCGGCGCGAGCATCAAGACCAGCGCCACAAGAGCGCCCAACAGCGCCCCGGCACAGACCAGGGCGCACAGATCCGTTCTGGTCCGAGCCGATGCCAAAGCGGCATCGAGGCTACTGAGCCGAGCGCATTTCTCCTGCTAGTTGACGATAAGTGGCAAGAGAAGTTGCGAGATCCGGGGATCGGGGAAGGGATGGGGCCCCGCAAGCTGTCGCCCGGGAAGGGACCCGCCCCTCTCGCCACGGCCCGGGCAGGCTGTGGCCGTGGCGAGAGGGGCGGGTGTGCGGAAGGTGTGGAGGGTCCGGGACGGGAGCGTGACGAGGGGGCGACGGGAGTGGCACGGATCCGTGACGGGATGCCCACGACGGGCACCGAGGGCCGGTTCCCGAACGGTCAGGGATCTCCCCGGTTGGAAATCCGCGTATGGCGC
>ERZ778017.2856-NODE-2856-length-13190-cov-127.876361_pt1 | contig 13190 bp, 11 predicted proteins | sample MGYA00375747_ERZ778017 | MGnify/ENA primary metagenome ERZ778017 (study PRJEB29350, sample SAMN05509838) | bioreactor metagenome | biome: bioreactor; material: wastewater | place: South Africa: University of Cape Town | collected 2014-03-17 ... | reverse complement strand
ATCCACTCGTTGACCGAATGGATGTCGTGCATGCCGATGCCAACGTTCACGGTCGGTAGGCCCTTCTGGTTGAGGATGCTCGTGTCCGACCCGCCTATCGAGGAGACGGTCTTGAGCTGCACGTCGTGACGCTCAGCTACTGCCGCTAGCCGCAAGATGGGCGGCGTGGCGTCTGCCAGCGCGTAACCGTCGTACAAGTGGCGCCGCTCGAGCGTGACGGTCGCACCGTGCCGTGCGGCCGCGGCCGTGGCAAGGGCGCTTACGTTCCCCGCCAACTCCTCTAGCCGGTCGGCGCTGAACGCCCGCAACTCGCCGCGCATGGTCACGCTGGCCGGAATGACGTTGGTGGCGCCACCGCCCGTGATCGCGCCGATGTTGAGTACCTGATCTTCGGCCACGCGCCCTAACGGAATCGCCTCCACCACGGCCGCGGCGGCCTTGATGGCGTGAATACCTCGTTCAGGTTCGAGTGCGGCGTGTGCCGCCCGCCCGGTGACCGTGATGGTCACGTCCTCCTTGAACACGGCGGAGGTTATCAGTTCGCCGACCGGCACCTCGCCATCGAACGAGTAGGCGTGATCCGCGCGGAGAGCAGCGACGTCGAGGTGCTTCGCTCCGAGCAGGCCAAGTTCTTCGCAGACGGTGATGACGGCGATGAGCGTTGGGCGCTGGGCGAAAGGCGTAGCTGCCGCGCGTTCGAGAAGGCTGAGCACGACGCTAACGCCCGCCTTGTCGTCTGCCCCGAGTATCTGCTGCCCGCCCGCCCGCACGACGCTCCCCTCGACCTCTGGCGCCAACGGCACTCCCGGCACTAGCGGCACGGTGTCCATGTGCGCCGCCAGCACGATGCGCTCAGGAAGGCCGCCTGGCAGCAGCGCCACGAGGTTGCCCGCGTCGCCGCCAGTGCTGGTTCCGGCGTCGTCCTCCGTGACCGTCAACCCGATGGCCACCATCTCCGCGCGTAGGTGGTCTGCGATGAGGCGCTCGTGCCGACTTGGGCTTGGCACGCGGCAGAGGTCGATCAGCCGCAGCTGCATGGCGGTGGTGGCGGCCTCGGCGTTACTCATGAGGCCACCGCTGGCGCCAGGATGCGGCGCGCTTGCACGTCGACGATGCCCTTGTCCGTCACCTTGAAATCTGGGCTGACGCTTAGCGGCAAGAGGGTGAGAAGCAGGATAGGCGCCTTGACGTGCATCCCGGCAGCGCGCACCGCCGCTTCGAGCGCGCGGAACTGCGCTCCGACCACGCTTACGGGTTCATCCGACAGCAGGCCAGCTAGCGGCAGCGGCAGTAGCGTCGTCTCCACGCCGTCAGTGAACGCCATGCCACCCCCGGCGCCAGCCAGCGCCGCGAGTGATCTAGCGAGCGCCAGCGGGTCGCGCCAGAAGAGGAAGACGTTATGACTGTCGTGGGCGAAACTCGACGCGTACGCGCCGCGGTGCAGGCCAGTGCCAGCAACGAGACAGACTGCGGGCTCATAGCTGCCGGCTCCGGGCTGCAACGCCGCACGCGGCACCACGCACGCGAGCGCGATGTCGGGGTCGACGGGCGCGCCGTCTAGTAGCTCGACCCGCCGCTCGCTAAGCGTCGTGAAGCTGTTGACGAGGTTCACGTTGATGACTCGCGCCAACAGCGAGGGTGCGCCCGCCGGGGCCGCGAACCGCAGCGCATCCGCGCTGACGTTGGCTGGCACGAGCGTGGGGCGCGCTACTGCTGCACTCGCCAGAGAAGCCGCCGAGACGGAAGGCACGACGGCCTCGCCCCCCTCGGCCACCAGCTTGCCTGCCACGTGAACCTCGCGTGGGGGAAAAGCAGCTAGATCGTCCGTGACCACGAAGTCGGCGAGTGCGCCCGGGGCCAGCAGTCCGAGGTCGTGCATGCCAAGGTAGCTAGCTGGCCGCAGGGTCGCGGACGCAATGGCGTCCAGGACGGGCCAGCCGAGGTCGACTGCCAGGTCGACCAGGCGGCTGACGTGGCCAGTCAGCAGCCGGTCAGGCATGACGTCGTCCGTTATCAGCAGTATGCGGCTGCGGTCAGGCAACGCCGTTACCGTCTGCACGACCTCCAGCGTGAGGGACTTCTCCTGGATCATCACCCACAGGCCCTTGCGCAACTCTTCCATGAGCTTCGCTGGGCTGGCGAGGGTGTGATCGGAGCGCACGCCGTTGGCAACGTAACGCGAGAGCGCTGCGCCGCTGAGGCTCGGCACGTGGCCCTCGACGCTCAGCCCGGCGGCGGTCGCCGCCGCCACCATGGCGCGCAGGTGGGCGTCGCCAGCCACTAACCCCTGGTAGTCCATCACCTCACCCAGGGCGATGACCTCCGGCTCGCTCGCCAACTCGCTAACTTCGGCCGGCGTGATGGAGGCGTTCGGGGTCTCGATGTCCGCCGACGTGGCAGGCACGCAGCTCGAGATGGCGGTGAACATGCGCTGCGGCAGTCCCCTGCTCGCCTCGAGCATCCAGCGGATACCGGCGGCCCCCGCAACGTTGGCCACCTCATGCGGGTCCTGCAACACCGTCGTCGTGCCGTGAGGCAGCGCCGCCTCCGCGAAGCGGCGTGGGGTGACGAGGCTGCTCTCGATGTGCATGTGAACGTCGAGCATGCCTGGCTGCACCCACGCCCCGCCGAGGTCGCGCTGCTTAGCGATGCTCAGCCCGGCCAGGTCGGCTGGCGTTGGGTCGCCTGCCTCAACCTCGACGAAGCGACCGCCTTGGACGGTGAACCACCCGCGGTAACTCGACTGCGTAACGACGTCGACGAGCATGGCGTTCTTCACCAGCAGGTCGCGAGCCGTGAGGCTAGGTGCGAACGGCTTCATCGTTCAGCGTGGAGGCGGTCGACGGCAGCAGTAGCGATGCGGATGGTGTCCATCTCGACGCGCTTGTATAGCGCTTCCTTCTCCTCGCGCGTCGGTTGCGGGTCTAAGTAGATGTTCGAGTCCGTACCTAGGACGGCGCCGACCTTCACGCCGAGCAGTGCGCCGACGACGAAGACGGTCGAGCACTCCTGCTCGGCGGCCACGATGCCGGCGTCGGTAAGGCGCGCGTTGAGGCCGTCGTCGCGGCGGTAGAAGGCGTCGCGCGTGAAGACGACGCCCTCGATGGCGCGCTGACCGAGGTAGTCGGCGGCAGCGTGGCGCAGGGCTAGCGTGACGTCGATGTCCGCGGCGGCTGGGTAGCCGAGCGGGATGTAATCGAGGGAGGTGCCGTCGCCGCGGAACGCCGAGGTCACGACCACGACGGAACCGATGGGCGTCGCGGGCTGCCTGCCGCCCGCCGAGCCTACCCGGATGAAGTGCGTAGCGCCGATGCGCACGAGCTCCTCAAGCGCGATGGAGGCCGATGGCCCGCCGATGCCAGTCGAGCAGACGCTGATCGGCGCCCCGGCCTGCGTGCGGCCCGTGTAGATCACGTACTCGCGGTTGCGTGCGATGAGCTGCGCGTCGACGAACGTCTCCGCTATGCGCTCGGCGCGGCCCGGATCGCCGGGGATGAGGACGTACGGTGCGACGTCGCCCGTCTTGGCGCGTAGGTGCCTTTGAATGTCCGACATCACTATTGCTCCTTACCGCCCGCTACGCGCGCCAGTTCAGCGCGGCGCCATGCGCGGGTCGTAGGCCTCGGTCAGGCCGTCTCCGAAGAGGTTGAAGCCAAGCACGGCCAACGTTATGCCGATGCCTGGGAACACGCTCATCCACCACGCGCGGCGGATGAACGTCTGAGCGCTGTTCAGCATGCCACCCCAACTAGTGAGGTTCGGGTCGCCTAGCCCGAAGAAGCCGAGGCTTGCCTCTAGCAGGATGGCCTGGGCAACGTCGAGTGAGGCCACCACGAGGACGGGGCCCATGACGTTAGGGAGGATCTGCATGAACATGAGCCGCGCGTTGCGCATGCCTAACGCGCGGCCAGCGTCCACGTACGGCAGGGTCTTGTGGCTGAGGTACTGGCTGCGCACCAGCCGCGCCGTTTGCGGCCAGCTTAGGAGGCCGATGACGAGGATGAGGTTGAGCAGGCCGGAGCCGAAGAAGGCTACGACGATGAGCGCAAGCACGAAGCGCGGGATGACTTGGAAGAACTCCGTGACGCGCATGAGGAGCTCGTCGAACCAACCGCCGAGGTAGCCGGCTAGCGCGCCGACGGCTACACCGATGAGCGTGGCCGTGGCCGCTGCGGCCAGGCCGACGAGCAGCGACACGCGGGAGCCCCAGATGACCTGGCTGAGGATGTCGCGGCCGAGGTTGTCCGTGCCGAGGAAGTGGCCCGAGGCGAAGGGCGGCGCGAACGCCGCCCGCGACGTGCTGTGCGGATCGAGCGGCGCCAGCAGTGGGGCGAGGATGGCGGTCAGCACCAGCAGCGCAACTACCACCAGCCCGAACACGCCGGAACTGCTGCGCCTGAAACGGCGCCAGGCGGCGAAAGCGTTAGAGCGCCCCGCTTGCCGAACTTCAGTGACCTCGGTGGCCGCGGCCGCTCTTGCTGCGTCGTCCATCAGTACCTCACGCGCGGGTCGAGAACGGCGTAGAGCGCGTCCGTGATGAGGTTGACGATGATGACCGTCACAGATACGAAGAGCAGTATGCCTAGCAGCACCGGGTAGTCGCGCGTGTAGATCGAGTCGTACATGAGCCGCCCGATGCCTGGCCAACCGAACACCGTCTCGACCAATGCAGAGCCTGCCACGATGAAAGCGAAGTTATAGCCGATGACGGTGACTACGGGGAGGGCGGCGGCCCTTAGCGCGTGCCGCCACAGCACGGCGTTCTCGGAGAGCCCCCGCCCGCGCGCCGCGACGATGTACTGCGCGCTCATGACCTCGAGGAGCGAGGCGCGCGTGAGGCGCGTGGTTATGGCCATGTACCTGAAGGACAGCGCCGCCATCGGCAGGATCATGTGCTTCATGGTGTCGAGCACGGCCGCGAAGCCCGTGTAATCGACCCTCACGCTCCTGAACCCACCGGCAGGCAGCCAACCTAACGAGACGGCGAACACCAAGATAAGTAGTTGACCTAGCCAGAACTCCGGCACGGCGTAGCCGAGCAACGCGAAGCCGGTCGCGCCGCGGTCCGTTAGCGAGCCGGGCTTCCTCGCCGAGAGGACGCCGAGCAGAAGGCCAACACCGGTGGCTACCACCACGGTGCTCAGCATGAGGACGAGGGTGCGGCCGAGGCGTTGGAGTAGGAGGTCGAGGACGGGTTGGCGGTTGGCGAAGGAGAACCCGAGGTCCCCCTTCGCCACGTTCACTAGGTAGAGGCCAAGCCGCTCCGGCAGGCTGCGGTCGAGGCCGAAGTCTCGCCTGACACGTTCGACGTACTCAGGCGGGGCCGGGTACTCGCCTATCAGCGAGGTGACCGGGTCGCCCGGCGCCAGCGCTATGAGCACGAAGTTGACCACGACCACCCCCAGGATCAAGGGGATGGCGTTCACCGCCCGCCGCAGCGCGTATACCGCTAAGCCGTTGCCTCCGCCTTCGGCCGCCACAACTGTTGAGCTAGCGCCCGAGCCCTCTCAAGGCTTGGCGAACCACAGGAACTCGAGGCCGTCGCGCTGGTCGAGGAGGGTGCGCATGCCGCGTAGGCCAGCGGAGGACGCCTCAGAGGCGAGCTCGTCGAACATGACCATGACGGGCACGTCCGCGGCGATCACCTCGTCGATCTGACGGTAGTACGTGGCGCGGGCGTCTTGATCTGCTAGGCCACCCGCTTCCGCGAGCCACGCGTCCACGTCTGGGTTGGCGTAGCCGGTCGCGTTGACGAACGGCGTGCCGGCTTCGGCGCTGTGGTAGATGCGGTGGTAACCGATGGCTGGGTCGCCGCCCGACGTGAACGACTGCATGCTGAGGTCGTAGTCGCCCTTGTAGACGCGGTCGACCATGACGGCGCGTTCGGCCGGTTGCAGCACGAGGTCGATGCCGACCTGCCGCAGCTGGTCGCGCATGATGTCGCCTGCGGCAGCGAAGGCGCCGCGCGCGGAGTCGTAGACGTAGCGGAGCTTGAGGTCGGTCACGCCGGCATCCGCGAGGAGTTCCTTGGCCTTGGTTGGGTCGTACGGGTAGAGGGTGCGGTAGTCGGTCGCCTCGTCGTACGCGTAAGCGAAGCCGGCGCCGAACGGGCCGGAACCAGCCTGGCCGAGTCCGCCTTGCGCCTGCTCGACGATCTGATCGCGGTCGATGGCGTACATGATGGCCTGGCGCACGCGCGCGTCATCTAGCCCTGGGGTGTTGTTGTTGATGAACACGAAGTAGAGCGCCGGGATGGTGATGCCCGTCCACGTGTTGATGTTCGGGTCGGCCTCGAGGCGCGGAAGGTCGGCTGGCGGCATGTAGAAGCCCCACAGCAAGTCGGCTTCGCCGACTTCGAGGGCAGTGGAGCGAGCCACGTCCTGAGGAACGATGCGGAAGATGACCTTGTCGAGCAGCGCTGATTCCAGGAAGTAGTCGTCGTTGCGCACGATCTCGACGCGTTCGCCGCGGACCCAGTTGGCGAACTTGAACGGCCCGCTGCCGATCGGCTCGTTGTTGGCCGGGTTGGTCAGGGCGTCGGTGTTCTCGTAAACGTGCTTCGGCAGGACGGCGGCGTCGAAGACCGTCAGCAGGCTGAGGAGCGGCGCGAACGGCTCCTTGAGGGTGATGACGACGGTCGCCGCGTCTGGCGCCTCGATGGAGGCGATCTTGTCGTACGCCGTCTTGAAGCGGCCGTGGTTGGGGGCCTCGACCTCGATCATGGAGTAAACGACGTCGGCGCTAGTAACGGGCGTGCCGTCGTGGAAGTTCGCTTCACGCAGCGTGAAGGTGTAGACGAGGTTGTCGCTCGACACCGTCCAGCTGGCTGCCAGATCGCCTTCTGGGCGACCGTCCGCCGCCAAGCGCACCAGGCCGCTGAAGACGTTGACGCCGACGGCGCCGACCGGATAACTCGTGCTGATGCCCGGGTTGAGGTGCTCCGGGTCCGAGCCGAGCACCACGATGGCGGTTCCGCCCTTGACCGGCGTGTCTTGCGCGATCGCAGGTGCGGCAAGCAGGAAGGCGGCGAGGACGATCAGCACGCGCTTGGGGTTCAACCAGGTCATCGGGGGGACCAACCTTTCGGGGTAGCGAGGTACTTGCCTTGCGCCCCTAATCTAGCACCGGCGGCACGGGCGTCGTCAGACCGGAGTTAGCGTCCTCGCAGGCGGATGATCTCGCGGCGCGGGTGGTCTTCCATGTACGTGAGCCACTCGACGACCGTCAGTTCGCCGAGGTCGTTGTGCTTGATCGTGAGGGTCGGGGCTACCCCCGTGCGGGCCAACTCGTGCGCCATGGCGATGGAATCGTCACGCACGGCGAAGAACTGCGCCTGCAAGTCCGTCAGCGAGCTTCCCTCTGCCATGCGGTAGCCGCGGTAGCGGTCCTCGACGAACGGTGCGCCTCGAGCCACCCGCAGCCGGTTCTGACTCCAACGTTCGATGCCGATCCAGTGGTTGAGCGCCTCGCGGTTGCCCGGCGTGTCGGTTGCGTTCATGATGCGCGGCCTCAGCTCGTCGCGTGACTTCTCCAGGTTGACTGCCGCCTGCTCAAGGGTCACCCCGCGCGCACGCCGCTTCACGTGCGGCCGAAGCCCCGCCCCTATGAGTTTCTGGAGGAGGCTCACTCGCGGTAGCCGGCGCGGACTGGCGCCGCGACGACGGCCGCTTCGTCGGTTGGAGCGGCGAGCGCTGCCTCGGCAGGTGCGTTGCCTTCGTCGAGTTTCACCAGCACCACCCCGGCCAAGATGAGCAGGCCGCCGAGGAGTTGCACTAGCCGCGGCAACTCACCGAGCAACAACCAAGCCCAAACCACGGCGAAGAGTACTTCCGAGAGGCCGACGAACGAGGCGAGCTTGGACCCTAGGCGCCTGCTGGCGAACACGCCAGCCAAGTACGCGAAGGCCGCTGCGAACAACCCGAGCCCAGCGACGTCGAGCCACCACGGCACTTGCACGCCCGCCAGGAGCACGGGGTCGGTGTTCCACGCCATCGGGGTGACGCCCAGCGCGCCGGCGATGAGTAAGGCAACTGCGCCGACCAGCAGCCCACCTGCCGAGACCGTTATCACGGGCAACCCATGGCTTTCATCGGCAGAGATCACGAAGAAGGTCGCGAGTCCGAACGCGGCCGCGACGCCCCAGAACACGCCGACCAGGTCGACGGAGATGGCGCCGAAGACGTCGAGAACGAACACGAGGCCAACGATGGCAACGCCTGCGCCCACCACCGTGAGCGGCCTTGGGCGCTGCCCGCGCCGCAACCACAACCACCCGACGACCAGCACGACGCCGAGGTACTCGAGGAGCAGCGCGACGGCTACCGACAGGCGCTCGACTGCGAGGAAGTAGGCGAGCTGGCAGCCAGCAACGGCGATCAAGCCGAAGAGGACGATGGTCGGCCAACCGCGGCGCAGCAAGTGCCAGCGGCCACGCATGGCGATCATGGCCGGGATGGCCAAGGCCAGCGCGCCGACGCCAACTCGCCAAGTCACGGCGGCCGCCGGCGTCCAGCCTGCCACCAGCAGGCCTTTGGCGAACGAGCCTGAAGTGCCGAAGGCGGCGGCCGAGGAGAGTGCCAGAAGAAGCCCTAACGTGTACCTGCTGTTCATGCGGACCTTTATCGGACGCCAGCGCGAGCTGCCGCGTCAACTAAGTGGTGATGGTGGGGTTCCCTACCCGCACCGACCAGCAACTCTACTCGGTGCTGCCTACATTCGTGTGTTGCCAACAAGCCCATGCGCGTCCAACTAGGCACGCTGGTGGCGCGCTAAGGTAGCTGGCATGACGCACATCAGCGTATGCCTCGCCGGCGCCACCGGTTGGGCTGGCTCGGCCCTCGCCCGCGCCATCACGAGAAGCGCCGACCTCCAGCTAGTGGCCGCGGTCGCGCGTTCGGCCGCAGGCACGCCGCTCGGTAGCGTACTTGGAGACCCCGCCATCGTTGCGCCTGTCTATGGCACGGCAAGGGAGGCGCTGGCGGCGCACCACTGCGACGTGTTCGTCGAGTACACGAAGCCGGGCGTGGCGAAGGGGAACGTCCTGACCGCGCTCGAGTACGGCGCCAACGTAGTGATCGGCACCTCTGGCCTGACAGATGCCGATTACGCGGAGCTCGACGCGGCAGCCACCGCCGCAGGTCGCGGCGTGCTTGCGGTAGGCAACTTCGCCCTCACCGTTGTCCTGCTCCAGAAGTTCGCTGAGATGGCAGCGCGGCTGATTCCCAACTGGGAGATCATCGACTACGCAAGCGCCCTGAAGGAAGACGCGCCAAGCGGAACGGCGCGGGAACTGGCCAGCCGCCTTGCGGCCGCCGGCCACAACGAACCGCCCATTCCGGTCGACCAGACGGTAGGCGAGCACGCCGCGCGCGGCGCGACGCTCGGCGGCGCCCAGGTTCACTCGGTCAGGCTGCCCGGTTACACCGTAGGGGTCGAGGCCGTCTTCGGCATGGCAGACCAACGCCTAAGCATCCGCCACGACGCTGGCCCAAGCGCGGAGCCGTACGTCGACGGGGCGCTGTTAGCGGTGCGGCGGGTTGGAACGCTCGTTGGGGTGGTGCGGGGTTTGGACAGCGTGATCGAGCCGCTGGCAGACCGCTAGTTCGCCATACCGCCAGCGCGAACGCGCGCTTTAGTGCTAGAAAGTGGCCATGGCAGACCTACCCAAGGACCAAGGCGCGTTGACTGACCTGCGGTTCACCGTCACGGGGCGCATTTCCAGGCCGTGCGAAGAGGTTTACGAGTGCGTCGCCGACCCAGCTAAGCTTTCGCAGTACTTCACCACCGGAGGCGCCTCTGGGCGGCTCGAGGTCGGCAAGACCGTAACGTGGGACTTCCACGACTTCCCGGGCGCCTTCCCGGTGACCGTGCTGGCCGCCGAGCCGCCGCGGAGCCTGACGATCGCCTGGGGCGGTGCTCACAGCAGCAACCCGTCGGGCAGCAACCAAGTCGACTTCAAGTTCGAGCCGCTCGACGGCAACACACGCACGCTCGTGACCATCACTGAGGCGGCGTGGCTCCCCACTCCGGCCGGGGCGAAGTCGGCTTTCGGCAACTGCGAGGGGTGGACCGGGATGCTGCTGGGCCTGAGGGCGTGGGTCGAGCACGGCGTAGTGCTGCGTGAAGGCTACTACCGCTAGCCCACCTCGGCTACGCGCGGTAATCGACGAGCACATCCTGCGCGGCAAGCCTGCGGTGCGCCTTGGGTAGTTCCGCGGCTAACCCGTAGAACACGAACGCCACAACGCGCGTGTCGGCCGGTTCGTGGTCATGACCGAGGAGCCGCCAGAACTCCTCGTGCTCCTCGACGGCTGCCGTCGACCACTTGGTTGCGATCTCCTTGGCCCACAAGTGCAGGCAGAAGTTCTGCACCGCGCAAGCGGTGGCTGCGTAGTCCTCGAGCCGCGTCTTCTCGTCCGCCGTGGCCGAACTAGTGCAGGTGACGACCACCACTCCCGGCGCGCTCGCCCACTGAGTTCGCTTGGCCTCGACACGCTCCGGCTTGGAGCCCGTCCTCTCGAGCTGCTCCGCCCACAGGTCGGCCAGGCGCCGCTGCCGCGCTCCGTCTAGGCGGTAGAAGCGCCACGGCTCCGTGCGCTTGTGGTTCGGCGCCCAGCGCGCCGACTCAACGGCCCGCACCACCTCAGCGTGGTCGAGTCCAGGGCCGTCAACGAGGCGACCTTGCGCTACGGAGCGGCGCGAGCGGATGACCTCTACCGTCGTCTCGCCACCAGCGGCAGCAGGAGTGGCCGCCATGAGCTCCTCGCCGATGGGGCCCGGGTTGTAAGCCACTTCCCACACGAAGCCTTCTGTGTCGCGGAAGTAGCCAGAGTAGCCACCCCACTCGCGTTTGACGGCGGACTTGAAGAGCGTGCCGCCCGCCCGGACGGCATCGGCCAACACCGCGTCCACCTCCGCCTCGTGCGGCACGTTGTGAGCGAGCGCGAAGGGCGCAAGGCCGTCGGGGCCGCTCAGGGGGCCGACCTCGGTCTCGAACTCGGCCGCGTTCCACAGGGAAAGGCACAGGGTCGGCGACAGGCGAATGAACATGACCTCGTTCGGTACCCATAACGCCGGTTGCCAACCTAAGCCGTCGACGTAAAAGGCGCGTGCGGCGCTAAGGTCCCTGACGGCCAGGGTGATGAAGTTCAGTCTGGCTTCCACGACAGGATTGTACGCCCAGGCCTTCATCTCTCGAGCGGCACGATGCGCACGCGGGTGCCGCTACCACGAGCGGCGCAGCGTTCGCGGGTTTCAAGCCCCTCGACTAGACTCCCACTAAAGGCGAAAATTACTCACATGCACGAGATCTTCATGCAGATGCCATCACTAGCCATCGCGGCCATCATCGCTCTGGGTGTTGCTTCACAGTGGTTGGCCTGGTTCGTGAGGGTACCTGCCATCTTGTTCCTCCTAGCCGTCGGATTCGTCGTTGGCCCTGTCCTGCAGTGGGTGCAGCCAGATCAACTCTTTCCTTCAACGCTCTTCTTTCCTCTAGTGTCTTTGGCTGTCGGACTGATCCTCTTCGAGGGCGGCTTGACGTTGCGGTTCAGCGAGATCCGCGAAACGCGCAGGGTAGTGCTGAACCTCGTCACGTGGGGCGGGCTCGTCACTTGGATCGGCGGCGCGGCGCTCGGCTACTTCGTCATGGGGCTCAGCCTCCAACTCGCGCTGCTGTTCGGCTCGCTCATCATCGTCACTGGCCCGACCGTCATCGGGCCGCTCATCCGAATCGTGAGGCCGAACGCTGCGGTCAGCAACGTCCTCAGGTGGGAGGGCATCGTCATCGACGCCGTCGGCGCCCTAGTCGCGGTGCTGGTGCTTGAAGCCATCATCTTGCACAGCCGCAACGAGTCTATGCTGACGATCGCCTTGCTGCTCGGGCGCTTCTTGTTCGTCGGCGCCATCCTCGGCGCGCTTGGCGGCCTGGCGTTGGCCTGGCTGCTCAAGCGGCGCGCCATCCCGGATTTCCTCATCAACGTGACCGCGCTCGCGCTGCTGTTCGCGACCTTCACCCTCACCAACTTCCTGTCGTCTGAGGCGGGCCTATTGGCGGCGGTGGTCATGGGCATCATCGTCGCCAACGCCAACGTGCCCGACCTCGATTCGCTGCTGTCGTTCAAAGAGGACCTCACCGTCTTGTTCGTCAGCATGCTGTTCATCTCGCTCGCAGCGAACATCGAGCTTGGCGCGTTCCTCTCCGTCCTCTCGTGGCGCACGTTAGTGCTGCTGCTGGTCGTGATCTTCGTGCTGCGACCGCTCGACGTGTTCCTCAGCAGCATCGGCTCGCGCCTCTCGCTGAAGGAGCGCGCGTTCATCGCCTGGATCGGCCCGCGCGGGATCGTGGCAGCCGCGGTCACGTCGCTTTTCGCCGTGCGCCTGAAGGCAGCCGGCGTCAGCGGCGCCGGCGACCTCGTGCCGCTAGTGTTCATCGTCATCGTCGGTACCGTCCTGCTCGCCAGCTTGACGGCGAAGCCCCTTGGCGTGCGCCTCGGCGTCGCCGACCCGGACCCGCAGGGTTTCCTGCTGCTCGGCGCGCACGGCGTTGCGCGTCAGATCGGCGAAGCCCTCCTTGGCGAGGGACTCACGGTGATGCTCGCCGACACCAACAGCTTCAACGTGGAGGCCGCCCGCGCCGCTGGGTTGCCCGCATACTTCGGGAGCCTCCTCTCCGACCGCAGCGATGACCAGGTGCGCATGGCAGGCCTCGGCAGGCTCCTGGCGCTGACTTCCAACGACGAGGCCAACGCGCTGACTGCCGTCAAGTACGCGCGCGAGTTCGGTAAGGCCAACGTCTATCAGTTGGCACCGAACTTGCGGCAGGACGGCGCGAAGCGCCTCGGAGGCGACCGCCGGGGCATCTGGCTGGCGGGCGAGGACCTGTCGTTCAACGTGCTGCGCGAGATGCACGAGGCCGGAGCGGTGATCGAGAAGCAGGAGCTTAGCGAGGAGTACTCGCTTGCCGACTACTTCGAGGAGTATGGCGGGCGCGCCGTGCCGCTGTTCCTCAGTAGCGGCAAGGCCGTGCGCGTCGTCACCGAGCGCACCGACCCTGCGCGTGAGCAGTCAGGCGCCGTGCTCGCCCTCGTGTCGCCCGCCTGAGGCGCCGCCCTGCGCGTGCTAACCTGCTCGCGCACATACGCGGCAACTGGCCAGCCGCTAGCTCGTTACCCTGTAAACGTAACAGGTCG
>ERZ778017.2846-NODE-2846-length-13209-cov-4.962597_pt1 | contig 13209 bp, 9 predicted proteins | sample MGYA00375747_ERZ778017 | MGnify/ENA primary metagenome ERZ778017 (study PRJEB29350, sample SAMN05509838) | bioreactor metagenome | biome: bioreactor; material: wastewater | place: South Africa: University of Cape Town | collected 2014-03-17 ... | reverse complement strand
GGGACCTGTTCGCGCAGCAACTGCGCGCGGCCGGGGTGCGCGTGGAGCTGGTCGCCGAGCGCAGCGCCACGCACGGGTATCTCAACCACCCCGACGCGGCCGCCGCGCACCGCAGCGTGGAGCGCATCGCGGGGTGGATCGACCGGCTGCCGTGATCGGCGCCCCGTCACGGCCGCCAGTCGTGCTGGGCGCGAAAGCCGAGGCGTTCCCGGATCTTGCGCGTGGACATCAGCGACTCGAACTCACCGAGGTCGTCCGCCACCGGCACCCCGGGGAACCACCGCGCGGCCAGCTGCCGCGACGGGATCGCCGAGCCCGATCGGGCGGCCGCCACGTTGTACACCTCGTACCCCGGCCGCGCCCCGGCCAGCGCCAGCGACACCGCCGCCGCACCGTCGCGCGCATCGACCCACGAGCCGACGAGGTCACGCCGGTAGTCCGGCTCGGCCGCGCGGTCGAAGGTGTCGTACTCGTCGGCGCCCACGACGTTCGTGAACCGCAGCGCGGTGATCGACGTCTGGTCGTCCCAGCCGGCCAGCTGGGCGGCGATCGCCTCCTCGGCGACCTTTCCGAGCCCGTACGTGTTGCGCGCGCAGGTGTAGGTCTCCTCGATCGGCAGGGCCGGCGGCGGCTGGTCGAACGGGAATCCCATCGCCGTGATGCTCGATGCCATGACGATCGTGCGGATGCCGGAACGGTGGGCGGCGAACAGCACGTGGAACGTCGCCGTCAGGTTGTTGTCGAAGGTCGCGGCATCCGGCACGATGCCGTTCACCGGGATCGCTGCGAGGTGCACGAGCGCGTCCAGCCCGTCGTGGCGGGCGGTCACCGACATGAGCGCGTCCAGCGTCTGCCCGAAGTCGGTGAGATCGACGCGCGTGACATCCGGGCCGACAGCGCCGACCAGATCGAATCCGACCACGCGGTGGCCGTCCGCGCGCAGCCGCTCGACGGTGGCGCGCCCGAGCTTTCCCCCGCAGCCGGTCACCCCGACGATCATGTCCGCTCCCTCCGGCGCTGGTCCGCAGCAGCCCGCCCGACTAGGCTATGCATATCCATGCGCCATTGCAAGAAAATCAATCACAGTCAGAGGAAGACATGTCCGCTGCCGTCATCGTCGACACTCCACGGATCGAGCACCATCGCGACCCCTTCGGCATCGGGGAGCCCTCACCACGTCTGTCGTGGGTGATCGAGTCCGCGGAGCCGGGCTGGGTGCAGGCAGCGTATCGCGTCGGCATCGAGCGCCCCGGTGCCACGCGCCTGTACGAGGTGCGCGGCGCCGAACAGGTGCTGGTGCCCTGGCCCGACGAGCCGCTGCGCTCGCGCGAGCGCGTCACCGTGCGCGTCTGGGTGCAGGGCCGCGACGGCGCCTGGTCGGAGCCTTCCTCGCCGGCCGTCGTCGAGGCCGGCCTGCTGGAGGCATCCGACTGGATCGCACGACCGATCGGAGCGCTGCGCCCCGAAGACCCCCACTCCGACCAGCGCCGCCCGTCGCTCGTGCGCACGACGTTCACGGCCCGTGCGGGGCTGGTGCGGGCGCGGCTGTACGCCACTGCGCACGGCGTGTACGAGGCGGAGCTGAACGGCCGGCGAGTCAGCGATGACACGCTCTCCCCCGGCTGGACGGTGTACGGCCGCCGGCTGCGCTACTACACGTACGATGTGACGGCGCTCGTGCAGCCTGGCCAGAACGCCATGGGGGCCTGGCTCGGCGACGGCTGGTACCGCGGCCGCCTGGGATGGCGGGGCGGGTTTCGCAACCTCTACGGCTTCGACCAGTCCTTCCTCGGCCAGCTCGAGCTGACCTACGCCGACGGTCACAGCGAGGTGGTGGCCACCGACACGACCTGGCGATCGGCCGCCTCCCCCATCCTGCACAGTGGCATCTACGACGGCGAGGACTACGACGCACGCCTGGAGCTGCCGGGCTGGTCGGCGCCAGGCTTCGACGACACCGGCTGGGGGAGGGTCTGCGAGCACCACCGCGACCCGGCGACCCTGGTGGCACCCACTGCTCCCCCGGTGCGCTGCACGCAGCAGGTCGTTCCCGTCGCCGTGCTCACCGCGCCCAGCGGCGCGCGCATCCTGGACTACGGCCAGAACCTCGTCGGACGCGTGCGCATCCGCGTGTCGGGCCCGCCGGGCACCGTCGTGACCCTGCGCACGGCCGAGGTGCTGCAGGACGGTGAGCTGTACACCCGGCCGCTGCGCTCGGCACGCTCGACGGACACCTACATCCTGGCGGGGCGAGACGAGGCGGAGGAATGGGAGCCGCGGTTCACGTTCCACGGCTTCCGCTACGTCGAGGTGCACGGCTGGCCGGGCGACCTCGACGCGGATGCCGCCGCCGGCGCGCTCATGGCACGGGTGTACCACACGGATCTGGAGCGCACCGGCTGGTTCACGGCATCCGACCCCGACCTGCAACGCCTGCACGAGAACGTCGTCTGGGGCATGCGCGGCAACATCCTGGACCTGCCGACGGACTGTCCGCAGCGCGACGAGCGAGTGGGGTGGACCGGTGACATCCAGGTGTTCGGCCCGACCGCCGCGACACTGTTCGACGTGTCGGGCATGCTCACCGGCTGGCTGCGGGACCTCGCCATCGAGCAGCTGCCGGACGGGACGGTGCCCTGGTACGTCCCGGTGATCCCCGCCGTGGACAAGTGGACGCCGCTGCGCCCGGGGGCGGCGTGGGGAGACGTCGCCGCGCTGCTGCCGTGGACGCTGTACGAGCGCTTCGCCGACACGGACGTGCTGCGCGCGCAGTTCGACAGCGCCCGGGCGTGGGTCGACCTCGTCACGCGCCTGGCGGGAGCCGACCGCCTCTGGGACACCGGCTTCCAGCTCGGCGACTGGCTCGACCCCGCCGCTGCGCCGGAGGCCCCCGCCGATGCCCGCACCGACCGATATCTCGTGGCGACGGCCTACTTCGCCCGCTCCGCGCGCGTGGTCGCCCAGATCGCGGAGGTGCTCGGCGACGCCGTCCAGGCGCGCCGCTACGCTGCTCTGGCCGACGAGGTCGCGACGGCGTTCGCGGCCACCTACGTGCGTGGCGACGGCACGATGACCAGCGACGCGCAGACCGCCTACGCGCTGGGGCTGCGGTTCGGCCTCATCCCCGACGCCGAACAGCGCCGCGCGGCCGGCGACCGGCTGGCCACGCTCGTGCGCGAGGCCGGCAACCGCATCGCGACGGGCTTCGTCGGCACGCCGCTGGTCTCGGACGCGCTCACCGACACCGGCCACGTCGACACCGCATACGATCTGCTGCTGGAGCGGGAGTGCCCGTCATGGCTGTACCAGGTGCGGATGGGGGCGACCACGGTGTGGGAGCGCTGGGACTCGATGCTGCCGGACGGTACCGTCAATCCCGGGCAGATGACCTCGTTCAACCACTATGCGCTGGGCGCCGTGGCCGATTGGATGCACCGGGTGGTCGCCGGGCTCGCGCCGGCTGCGCCCGGCTACCGGCGCATCCGATTCGCGCCGCGTCCGGGCGGCGGCCTCACCCATGCCTCGGCGCGCCAGCGCACGGCGTACGGCATCGCGGCGATCGCGTGGCGCATCGGCGACGGGATGCTGCACGTGGAGGCGGAGGTCCCGGTGGGCGCCGACGCGCTGCTCGAGCTGCCGGACCACGAACCCGAATCCCTCGCCCACGGCCGGCACGAGCGGCGGATCCCCTGGCCCATCGCGACGGCCGATGCGCGCAATGCTGGCGAGCCGGCCCCGAACTGAATATCCTTTCGTCAGCGAATCCTGATACGGATTCGCCGGCCCTCATCGATCGGAGTCGACGTGTCACCGAATCGCCACGTACGGCCACAGGACGGACAGGTCCGTCTGCTGACCAAGGTAGCGCGCATGTACCATGAGCGCGGCATCCGCCAGGCAGAGATCGCCTCAGCGCTGAGCATCTCGCAGGCGAAGGTCTCACGTCTGCTCAAGCGGGCGGAGTCCGTGGGGATCGTGCGCACCACCGTGACGGTGGCCCCCGGCGTGCACACCGAGCTCGAAGAGACGCTGGAGTCGGCATACGGCATCGCCGAGGCGGTGATCGTCGACGTCGACCCCGACGCCGACGAGGCGGAGGCCCTCGCGGCGATCGGAGCCGGCGCCGCGGGATACCTGGAGACGACGCTGGGCGGCGGCGACCGCATCGGCGTCTCGTCGTGGAGCCAGACGATCCTCGCGATGGTGGAGCGGATGCGGCCGTTCACGGTGCGCGGAGCCTCAGAGGTCGTCCAACTGCTGGGCGGGGTGGGCGCCCCCGAGGCGCAGAGCCACTCCAACCGCATCCTCAGCGAGCTGGCCCGGATGCTGGGGGCCGAGGCGGTGTACGTGCAGGCGCCGGGCGTGGTCGCCGGCCCGGAGATCCGCGACGGGCTGCTGCGCGATCCGTCGATGCAGCAGGTCACCCAGCACTGGCGAGAGCTGACGATGGCCATCATGGGCATCGGCAACATCGAGCCGTCGAACGTGCTGGCCACCAGCGGCAACGCGTTCTCGCCGGAGGACCGTCAGCCGCTGCTGGACGCCGGCGCCGTCGGCGACATCTGCCACCGCATCTTCCGTTCCGACGGCTCACTCGTGCACGGCGCGATCGACGACCGGATCATCGCGATCCCCGTCGACGACCTCATGCGCATCCCGCGCCGGGTCGGCATCGCGGGCGGCCCGCAGAAGTACGAGGCGATCCACGGGGCACTCACCGGGGGGTGGGTGACGACGCTGATCACCGACCTCACCACTGCCGAGCACCTGGCCGCACGCCACACCTGACGGCCCACGCCCCGCACGGTCTCCGCACGCCGTCACGCGACGCCGCCACCCGGCGGCGCCGGTCACGGCTCAGTCGCGCGGTGCCAGCCGCTCGCGCAGCCGCTCGATGCCCGGCCGCAGGCTCGAGAGCACCGGGACGCCGACCTGCACCGACGCGGCGGCGCCGGCCATCGACGCCTGCGCGAGCACGATCACGTCGGCATCCTGCGCCGCGCGTTCGATCGCCGCGCCGACGAGCCGGTCGTGCGTGTCGCGGTCTCCCGCCGAGACCGCAGCGAACGCGCCGTCGACGACCGTGCTCACGATCTGCGGGTCGACGCCGGCCAGCTCCGCCCGCTCGCGGATGAGCGCGGCCGTGGGCGCGCACGTCGTGGGCAGCGTCGCGATGACCGCGATCCGCGAGCCGACGCGCACGGCGGCGTCGGCCATCGCCTCGTCGATCCGGTACACCGGGATGCCCTCCTCGTCGGCGAGCGCGCTCGCATGCCCGGAGATCGACGAGCACGTGAGCATCACGGCATCCGCCCCGCCGCTCTTTGCCGCGCGCACGAGGTCGCGCAACCGGTCGTGCACGGATTCGGCACGCTCGCGATCGCCGAGGTCGGCGACGATCTTGTCATCGAGGTAGTTGACCGTCACGGCGTCGGGGATCAGCTCGGTGGCGAGCGTCGACACCGGTGCGATCACGACCGCGCCGGTGTGCAGGAAAGCGATGCGTGTCATCTCTGTCAGCCCTTCAACGAGCCGGCGGCAAGGCCGGCCATGATCTTCTTGTTCAAGAACACGAACACGATGAGCAGCGCGACGATGTTGATGCTGATCGCCGCGAACAGCGGACCGTACTGCGTGCTTCCATACTGGTCGTTCAAGCTCAGCAGCCCCACCTGGATGGTGGCAAGCGACGGGCTCGTCGTGAAGGTCAGGGCGACCAGCAGGTCGTTCCACACGCTGAAGAACTCGACGAGCCCGACGGTGAGGATCGCGTTGCGCATCAGCGGCATGCCGATCAGGAAGAACGAGCGCAACGGGCTGCAGCCGTCCATCGTCGCCGCCTCGAAGACCTCTCGGGGCACGGTGCGGAAGTACGCCGCCATGAGGAACGTGGCAAGCGGAAGCCCGTCGGCGGTGTAGGTGATGATCATCGGCCACAGCGAGTCGGTGATGCCGATCTTGAAGTACGCGATGAACAACGGCACCAGGATCATCTGACCGGGCACCATGATGCCGCCCAGGATGAGCATGAGCGTCGTGCCCCGGCCCTTCCAGATCATGATCTCCAGCGCGTAGCCGGCCGCGACGCCCAGCAACACGATCAGCGCCACCGACGGGATCGTGACGAGGATGCTGTTGCGGTAGTTGATCGCGACGTTGCCGCGGAACAGCGCCTCGTAGTAGTTCGAGAAGTCGAGGCTCGAGGGCAGCGACCAGGTGGGGTTGGAGAGGAACTCGGTCTGGGTCTTGAACGATCCCATGACCACCCAGAACTGCGGGTAGAGCACGACGACCAGCAGCACGGCGACGAGGATCCACACCGGCAGCCGCCGCAGCATCCGAGCGCGCGTGCGGTGTCCGCCGCCGTCGGCCTTCGCCGGGCGCGGCCGGGCCTGGACGAGAGTCTGTGTCGCGGTCATCTCAGTCCTCCGCCCGGCGGCGCGATGATCGGAAGATCGCCAGGGTGAACACCAGGCACAGCAGCGTGAGCACGAGCGCGATGGTGCTGCCGTATCCGTACTCGGCGTATTCGAACGCGGTGCGGAACATGTACAGCGTCAGCGGCGCGGTGCTGGTCCCGGGTCCGCCGTTGTTCAGGGCCAGCAGGCTGTCGAACACCTTCAGCGTGGCGTTGAAGCTGAAGATGATCGACGAGATGAGGATCGGCAGCGACAGCGGGATGACGATGTGCCGCACCAGCCGCCACCCGTTCGCGCCGTCCAGCCGAGCCGACTCGATGATCTCGTCGGGGATGTCCAAGAGCCCGGTGTACATCAGGATCGCGTAGAAGCCCATCGAGCTCCAGTACGTCATGACCAGCGCGATGATCATGGTGCCGGTCGTCGAGGCCAGGAACTCGACGCTGTGACCGCCGAAGAAGTTGATCACGTCGTTGACGGGTCCCTGGTTGTCGCCCACCGAGACGAGGCTGCGAAACAGCAGGGCGACGGCCACCGTGGGCAGCACCATCGGGAAGAACACCGCCGTGCGCACGAACGCCGACCCCTTGCGCAGCACGAACACGTACAGCAGGGCCAGCAGATACCCGAGAACGATCTGGCCGACCGTGGCCAGCACCGCAAAGATGATGCTGACCCAAAGCGATTGGATGGCCGCGGGGTCGGTGAAGAACTTGGCGAAGTTCGCCCCGCCGACGAATGTGAACCCGCGCAGCGTGTTGCCCTCGAAGAACGACAGCCCGAACGACCAGGCCACCGGCACGAGCTTGACCAGCACGTAGATGATGAGCGTGGGGGCGAGCAGGATGATGATCGTCTTGCGATCACCGAACACGCGTTTCATGGGGCCTCCCGGGCAGCGCGGCCCGGACCCTCAGGTGAGGGTCCGGGTCGCCGTCTTGTTCGTCTGCCTCACTTGTTGGCGTCGATGCTGGTCTGCAGCTGCGACATGTAATCCTGGGCGGTCATCTGCCCGGTGGCCAGCAGCGACACGTTGGACTGCGCCAGTGCGGTCGACTTGCCGTCCATGAGCGCCTCGAACCACAGCACGGTCTGGGAGATGTCGGCGACCTTCTCCTGCACCATCTTGGTGGCCGGCGGCACGTTGTCGACCGTGCCGTTGACCTTGAAGCCCGACACCACGCCCTGGTCCTTCAGCGCCTGGGCACCGTAATTGGTGACGATGCACTTCAGCCACGCCCCGACCTTCGGCCCGTACGTCTTCGGGTTCATCGCCATGGCGGCGCCCGCGTTGGCCGCCCACTGGTCGATGCTGCCCTTGCCGCCGTCGACGGCCGGGAACGGCATCAGGCCGACGTTGTCGGCGCCGATCGTGGTCTGCGACGGATCGTTGATGTTGGCCAGCAGCCACGACCCGTCATACTTCATCGCGGCCTTGCCGGTCAGGAAGTCGTTGTTGGCGGTCGCGGCGTCCTCGGAGATGAAGCCCTTGCCGAAGTAGCCGGCCTCGGCCAGCTTCTGCACCTGGTCGGCGGCCTGCACGTACGCCGCATCGGTGAGCTTGGCGGCCCCATCCTGCACGGCCTTCATCGCGTCGGGCCCCACGCTGCGGAAGATGTACATGCCGATCAGGCGCGTGATCGGCCACGCGTCCTTGCCGTCCATCGCGAACGGCGTGTACCCGGCATCCTTGATCTTCTTCGCGTCGGTGAGCAGCTCGTCGAAGGTCTGCGGCGGGGTGAGCCCGAGTTTCGTGAAGATCTGCTTGTTGTACCAGATGCCCTCGACGTTGTACTGGTACGGCAGTGACACCTCGTGGCCGTACACCGACTGGATGGTCGAGGCCGCCGCCGGCAGGATCTGATCCCAGGCCCCGAGGTCGGTGAGCGCCTTCTTGTAATCCAGGACGAGCCCGGCCTTGCCCAGGTCGCCGTCCGGGCGCACCATGGCCGTGCCGGCGATGAAGTGCGTCGGCAGGGCGCCCTGGCTGGCCAGCAGAGTGATCTTCTGCACCGTGTCGGCCTGCGCGAGCGTCTGGTGCTCGATCGGCAGCGCGTCGTTCTCGCTCTTGCACGCGCCGGCGGCCAGGGCGTCCAGCTCCTTGGCCAGGGTCGGGTTCTCATTGGCGGTGAGCACGGTGAACTTGGCGGGATCCTTGCCTGCCGCACCCGACGCGGGGCCGCCGCTGGAGCCGCCGGAGCACGCCGCGAGCGGAATGAGAGTCGTGAGTGCCACACCGGCAGCAAGCATGCTGCGGCGAGTTCGGCGAGAGAGCATGACGTCCTCCTTGACGACGACGATTTCAGGGGAATGGGGGAACCTACGGGAGCGAGACTAGACATGAATCGAAGGTGTGTCAACAATCAGTATTGAAAAAATATTCATTGCAACGCCTCAACCGACCCCGTACACTGCAATTTCATGCAGGGCCGCGAATTGTTTCATTTCGGTCTCGGGGCCTCATCCGCGCTCCGACACGACACGACCGACAAGACTGGTCGACGACTCCGAGAGGACATGGCATGTCGATGATCCAGGCCGCCCCCGACCACCGCAGGCTGCGACCGCTGACGGCCGGCAGCACGCGATGGGCGCGCGGGTTCTGGCACGAGGCGCAGGAGCGCACCTTCCGCACGACGATCCCGCAGATCTGGGGTTCGTTGTCGGATGCCGCCGTCAGCCCTGGACTGCGCAACTTCCGCATCGCCGCGGGCCTGGAGGACGGCGAGCACGATGGCCCGCCGTTCATGGACGGCGATCTGTACAAGTGGCTGGAGGCCGCCGTCGCGCAGCTGGAGGTGGCGCCCGAGCCGCAGCTCGCGCAGACCGTCGAGGCGATGGCCGCGCTCATCGCCTCGGTGCAGCGTGATGACGGCTATCTGCACACGGCGACGCTGATCGCCGCCCGCCACCACGAGCACGCCACGGAGCTCGCCGACAGGTTCCACTTCGAGACCTACAACCTCGGTCACCTCATCACGGCGGGGGTGCGCCACCATCAGGTCACCGGGAGCACGACCCTGCTCGAGGTGGCGCGCAAGGCCGCCGACTATCTGGAGACGCTGGCCCGCGACACGCCGTTCGACCTCGCGCGCAGCGCGATCTGCCCGTCGCACTACATGGCCGTCATCGATCTGTATCGCGCGACCGGCGAGGAGCGCTACCTGCGCCTGGCCCAGGCCTTCGTCCGCGTGCGCGACGACTTCGACGGTGGCGACGACAACCAGGACCGTCTGCCGGTGCGCGCGCAGCGCACGGTGGCCGGCCATGCGGTGCGCGCCAACTATCTGTACGCGGGCCTTGCCGATCTCGTGGCCGAGACCGACGACGTCGAGCTGACCGACGTGCTCGCGCGGCTCTGGCGAGACGTCGTCGAGACGAAGCTGTACATCACCGGCGGCTGCGGGGCGCTGTACGACGGCGCGTCGCCGGACGGCTCGCCCTGGCAGGACCAGATCAGCCGCGTGCACCAGGCGTACGGTCGTGCGTACCAGCTGCCGCACACCACCGCGCACAACGAGTCGTGCGCGAACATCGGCATGATCCTGTGGAGCGAGCGGATGCTGGCTCTGACCGCGGATGCGCGCTTCGCCGACGTGATCGAGCAGATCGCGTACAACACGCTGCTGGCGGGGATCTCCCTCGACGGAGACGAATACCTCTACACCAACCCGCTGCGACAGGTGCGCGGGCTCCCCTACCCGCTGCGCCGCCCCGGCGACACCGCGCTGCATCCGGTGCCGGCACCCCCGCCCTCCGACCAGCGCACCCGGCAGCCGTACCTCAGCTGCTTCTGCTGCCCGCCGAACACCGCGCGCACGCTGGCCCGCTTCCACGAGCGCGCGGCCTCGATCGGTGCCGACGGGCTCTACGTGCATCTGTACGGCGGCAGCGACATCGATGTCACCGACGAGCGCGGGCGCCGGCTCGCGCTGCGCGAGGACAGCGACTACCCGTGGGGCGAGGCGATCGTGTTCACGGTGACCGCGGCAGCCGGCGCCCTCCCCGTGCACCTGCGCATCCCGGGCTGGTGCACGTCGGCCACGCTCACCGTCAACGGCACGGTCGTGCACGCCTGCGCCGCCGGCACGTACACCCGCATCGATCGCGACTGGGCGGTCGGTGACGTCATCGCGCTGACGCTGCCCATGCCGGTGCGGGTGCTGCGCGGGCACCGGCTCGTGGAGGAGGCCACGAACCAGGTCGCGCTGCAGCGCGGGCCGGTCGTCTACTGCCTGGAGAGCGCCGACCTGCCCGCCGACGTGCTGCTCGAGCAGGCCGCCGTGCGCCGGGGAACGACGTTCGCGCCCGTCGAGGCCGAGGTGGCCGGACACCGGGTCGTCGCCCTGGACGGCGAGCTGACGGTCCTGCCGCACGACCGCGACGACAGCGACGACGTGCTGTACCGGGATCTGGATACCGCGCCGCTGCGCAGCATCCCCGCGCGTCTGATCCCCTACCACGCGTGGGGCAACCGCGGCGCGGGCGAGATGTCCGTGTGGCTGCCCGTGGTGTGGTGAGGGGCACGTCATGACCGATCAGCGCGTGGTGGCCACCTATCACCTGGAGACCTCCCTCCCCCTGGCCCATGCCGCAGAGGTGCTCGCCGGCGAGCAGTCCACGGGCACGTTCGTGCGTGTCGCACGCGAGTCCGACCAGGTGCGGGCCCGGTTCGCGGCGGTGGTGCAGGACATCCAGGAGCTGCCGCTGGGGCCGGAGGGTCCGCTGCCGGGCACCGTCGGCGACCCGCGCACCCGGCGCCGAGCCCGCGTGCGCGTGAGCTTTCCGCTGGACAACTTCGGCCCGTCCATCCCCAACCTGCTCGCGGCCGTGGCCGGGAACCTGTTCGAGATCAAGGAGCTCGGTGCGATCAAGCTCACCGACCTCGATCTGCCGCCGGCGTTCGCCGACCGGTACGCCGGTCCGCAGTTCGGCGTGCCCGGCACCCGCCGGCTCACCAGCCGCGCCGCGGGGGCCATGCTGGGCACGATCATCAAGCCCAGCATCGGGCTGACGCCGGATGAGCTCGCCGAGGTGGTGGACGAGCTGGCAGGCGCCGGCCTGGACTTCATCAAGGACGACGAGCTGCAGGGCAACGGCCCGGCCGCTCCGCTGCGCGAGCGCGTGCGTGCCGTGATGCCGGTGCTCCATCGCCATGCCGACCGCACCGGGGTCATGCCGATGTATGCGTTCAACATCACCGACGACATCGACCGGCTGGAGGCGAACCATGATCTGGTGGTCGCCGCCGGCGGCACGTGCGTGATGGTCTGCGTCAACATGATCGGGCTGTCCGGGCTGGACCACCTGCGCCGCCGCTCGCAGGTGCCCATCCACGGGCACCGCGCGATGTTTGGCGCCATCAGCCGCAGCGCGCAGCTGGGCATAGGGTTTCGTGCATGGCAGCAGCTCGTGCGGCTGTGCGGTGCCGACCACCTGCACACGAACGGCATCAGCAACAAGTTCTACGAGTCCGATGCCCAGGTGCTCGACTCGATCGCCGCCGTCCGGGAGCCCCTGCTGGGTCTGACCTCGATGGTGCCCGTGCTCTCGTCGGGGCAATGGGGCGGCCTTGCCCATGCGACGTACGCGGCCACCGGGACGACCGACCTGCTGGTGCTGGCCGGGGGCGGCATCCACGGACACCCGGACGGCGCGTCGGCGGGCGTGGCCAGCATGCGCGACGCCTGGGAGTCCGCGGCAGCGGGCGAGGACGCGCAGTCGGCGCTGGCCCGGTCCGAACCGCTGCGTCGCGCCACCGAGATCTTCGGGCCGGTCCGTGAGTGACGCGCGCGTCGCGTTCTACGGCGACGACTTCACCGGCAGCGTCGACGCGCTGCTGCAGTTCACCCGCCGCGGCCTGCGCGGCCGCCTGTTGGTCGGCGTCCCCTCGGCCGAGGCGCTGCGCGCGGCGGCAGCCGGCTGTGACGTGGTGGGCATCGCCGGGATCGCCCGATCGCTGGGCCCGGCAGCGCTGGAGGCCGAGGTCCGCCCGGCGCTTACGGCGCTGGCAGCGCTGGACCCCGATCTCGTGCAGTACAAGGCCTGCTCCACGGCCGACTCGTCACCGGCCGTGGGAAGCCTCGGCAAGGTCCTGGAGATCGGCCGCGACGTGTTCGGGCCGCGCCCGGTGCCGATGCTGTTCGCGCAGCCGGATTTCGGGCGATACACGGTGTTCGGCCAGCACTTCGCCGCCGAGGACGGCCGCGTGTACCGCCTGGACCGGCAGCCGACCATGTCGCACCACCCGGTGACGCCGATGACCGAGGCTGACCTCGCCGTGCACATCGGCCGGCAGACCTCGCTGCCGATCGGCGGCATCCCCTTCACCGACTACGCCGACGCCCCGGGACTTGCCGCCCGGCTGCGTGCGGTGCCGGCGGCGGCCGTCGTGCTCGACGCCGTCGACGACGCCCAGGTGGTGCTGGTCGGCGATGCCGTGAGCCGGCTGCCCACCCCGGTGTTCGCGATCGGGTCCGGCGGGCTGAGCCTGGGCCTGGGCGCCGCGGTGCGGCCGACCCCGGGCGACGACGTGGGCGCCCGCCTTCCGCAGCGCCCGGGCGCCGGCGGCGGCCCCGTTCTGGCAGTCTCCGGCAGTCGGTCCGCGCACAGCCGCCGGCAGGCGGACGCCGCCGCGCGCGCGGGCTGGCGGGTCGCGCCGCTGCGGGTCGGCGACCACGCCGAGGCCGCGCGCATTGTCGCGGCGCTGGGCGCCGGCACGAGCGTCGCGGTGACCTCGGACGACGCCGAGCTCGCCGCATCCGACGCCCTGCCGGTCATCGCCGAGACC
>ERZ778017.2845-NODE-2845-length-13219-cov-4.706776_pt1 | contig 13219 bp, 8 predicted proteins | sample MGYA00375747_ERZ778017 | MGnify/ENA primary metagenome ERZ778017 (study PRJEB29350, sample SAMN05509838) | bioreactor metagenome | biome: bioreactor; material: wastewater | place: South Africa: University of Cape Town | collected 2014-03-17 ... | reverse complement strand
CTGAAAACTTCAGGCTAGTTACATGGCGACTTCGTACGAGTTACAGACGTCGTACCGGTGCTAGAAATATACATTTATTCTGTTCTATATACACATGTTCATTACAATCCAACTATTTACCAAAAACAACGGTTCTTATGGCAGTGAAAAAGGACTCCTTTTTCTCTCCCTTTAACTCGCCCAAAAGACGAGTGTAGTACTCAGGGTTCCCCTTTGGTTTCAACAACTTGTCGTCCAATTTGTAGTAGTTTTTGTACTTATCATTGACCAAGTCTCGAAGAGAGATGTACTGTAACTTTAAATCTTTCTCTGAGACGGTGGAAAGTACCTTTTCGTTGGAGAAACGCTCGATTTGCGTGTCCTTGAACGATGCATAGTGCTTTATTCTGTCCTTAGGTAAGGTCTTTAATAAGTTGATGATGTTTTCCTTTAACTGAGTTGACATGATGAGCTTGAACTAAGGGAATATAAAGTCGTAAATGAGTACAGAAAATATACAGAGTATATTGATACAATCCAGGAGTGGTTGACAACTGTAGGGTTCGAAGCAGTAGTGGAGTCCTGAACTAGTTATTAACCGGTACGTTTGTATGAAGTTTTTTCACTACTGCAGTTACAGAGATCGAATAGATAAGGAATGGTGCACTAGCGATAATGACCACGACATTTGCTCCAGCAAGTATAAGCGTAGATTGCTCATTTCTATGGCATGTGGAAGTCTGGCGTATGTTGGGCGACACTGAAACGTGATAGAATGTCGTCTAAAAGATATAAATATATTTGTACCTGATTTAGTAACGCATTACTAACTTGGGTATAATTATCTTAGTACGCATATATATAATGGCGAGGATAAGTGAGTAATACGTGTAGCTTTGTAAAGTAGTAATGAGGACACCATTTCCAAGAGTCATTCTTGTTCGTCACAGTCAGACTGAGTGGTCCAAATCGGGCCAGCACACTTCCACCACAGATTTACCATTGACGGATTTTGGGATCAAGCAAGCTATCAATACTGGGAAGTATCTTGTTGGAAATGAAGATTATCAGATGGTCAAGCCTGAACATTTGAGTGTAATCATGGTCAGCCCTAGAACCAGATGTCAGCAAACCTTGCAGTTGATTTTGGGGGACAATAAAATCAACGCTCCAGTAGAGATTGTCCCAGATTTACAGGAATGGGATTACGGGGAATATGAGGGCAAGACTTCTCACGAAATCACCAGAGACAGGATCCACCGTGGTTTAACCAAACCCAGCGAAAAATGGGACATCTGGCGCGACGGGTGCGAAGGCGGTGAGGACCACGTTCAAGTTAGTGCCAGATTAGATCGGTTGATCGAGAGAATTAAGGAGTTTCATAGAAAAGCTATTGAGAACCGTGCTTGTTGCGATATCTTGATTGTAGCCCACGGCCATATTCTACGGTCGTTTGTTGCTAGATGGGTCAATAGGCCCATCAACTTTGATCCTCAGTTGATTCTCGACGCTGCTGGTGTCGGGGTATTGTCGTACCAGCACTCCAATATTGATGAGCCTGCGATTATGCTCCCTGGTGCATTTGTTATCCCAGTGGAAGAAGAGTCTGAAGATATTTAAATGGAGGAACTGATATTGCGAACTAGCAATGTTTAAGGTTCGGTTTTGAATTCTAACCTCCAGTTTTGAATTCCACCTCCAGTTTTGAATTCCACCTCTAGTTTTGAATTCCACCTCAGTTTGGCCAGGTGTTGTCTTGGGAATTGTCTAGTAGTTGTTTGCTTATGGCTGTTTTTTATTGCTATATACTTCATACAATATTACATGTCAACTTCTACACTTGTAGTGGCTTTATGGGTGCCACGTTTGGCGTTTGCTTCTGCCAACTCTAATACATGCAATAACTGGTCCCAGAATTTGGTGGTGTCCACCTTCTCCCCAATAAACACTTCATTACCTCCTTCTGCATCAATGACCAACATTCCTTCTTCTGGGCCACTCTCTACCACCTCTGCTTTGGTCTGGAGACACTCGTAGCCATATTTCTCAAAATCATCGTCAATAAATGGAAATAATGAATATACTGCCACGGGATCGTGAATTGGTGGACCGTCAATAATTCCATATTTGTCAACATATGCTTGGTTATAAAACATTAAAATGCTATAGAAAAACAACCGGAAATCGGTGGACTTCATCTTATCGTCTTTATTGTAGATTAGGTTTCTCACCCGTTCTGTAGCTCTAACTTGATGGGTCAAGTTGAGTGGTGCTAAAATAACTTTTCTTGGAGAAACAGCAGATAATACATGGTGTGCCGCGTGGGGGTCGGCGTTGAAGTTAAATTCTGCGTATTTTGTCACGTTCCCTATGCCAACTCCACCTCCCATTACTGACACATATCTGATCTTTTCGTCAATACCAGGATATTTCGATAACAATTTGGAGAAGTTGGTCAACGTTCCAGTACAAACCACACAAATCGAACCTTCGTATGTTACTATTGCCTGTTTCATTGCCTCCAAATAGGTCAAATCAGTCGATATGTCCAACTCTGTCTTCTGTGGCACCACCACTCCACCTAAACCCTGGACACCATGAATCTCACCAGCAAACTTCGCATTGTTGATTAACGGGTGCAGCTCACCAGGATAAACATTGCAACATACCCTCATCATGTCCAACACTGCCAACGTGTTGTGAGTTGTCTTTTGTAATGGGGCATTTCCATGTACGGTAGAAATGCCTACTAATTTGATACGTGGATGGAACGCAGCAAACAAGATTGCAAATGCATCGTCGTTACCAGTATCGCAGTCTAACCAAATAGGAATCTGATCGTCGTCAATCGTCATGACTGTTTGTTCCAATATAAAGATGACATTGCCATCAGGTATTTTGTTTCCATTTGTGGAGGTCTCGGAGTTCTCGAAAAAAATCCATACGGCATAAACGGGAACATCCACGCCGCAACATAAATATGTAACCTGCCGGATAACGTCATTTGGCTGCAAAACCCAAATATAGCCTTAAGCTACTTCACCTCAATCGGCACGCGTGGCTGGAATTTTGGGACTTCAATGGGTTCGATCACCGACAGTTGCTGTTGTACTGTCTTTTCTGAATCCAGCACCACTTCTGTTCCTACTTGCTGTGCCAATTTGTCAGAAATAACCATACCTATGCGGCCTATAACGTCTTCCGACCATATAGCGTCCAAGTGGGAGTAATCATCGAGTTCAATGTAATCGAAGTTGTCACCTTGTGTGTACCCTGGTTCGAAGTGGGACATGTGGGTCGTGAGACGTTTCCCGTCAACGAGATAGTCCAAGTCGCAAGTGAATATTAACATAGGCACCGTTACTTCGCTCTGCAGGAACCACGACATTTTGAAAGGAAAGTATGATTTGGAGTCGTTTACCTCGCATGAAGAGTCCGCGTTAGGCTCGTAGTGTGCTGATGTTTCGTAGGATTTTCTAGGTAATAATTGGTTCGAAAACCCCTGCTCGACATAATGACTTAGCCACCAGTTCATTAGTTTTGCAGAAACGTAACTACAGTTGAAAACAAAGTTAAAATGCCAGATTTTTTTCGTTTGGTCCCATTTGTTTCCGTTCCATCCAAATAGATACTTGAACATCATGTAAGAGATTTGTCCAAATAATTTTGTGTCACCAAGAACCTTTCTGGACAACCCCAAGGCTCTGATGAAGGAGTACGTTCCAATAATCAGTTTATACATTTTGGGACCCAAATGGTGAAGAAACTTGATGAACTTTCGTTCGTGGAAAAGTTTCCCTGGAAATATTGCTGGTGCCAATGCAAAGAAGTATTCAATTTTTTCGTGATATTTTGTCAAATTCCCATTTCTTAGCATAAGAAATGATTGAGTGCAACCTTGAGAATGTCCCACATAAACCAACTTCTCGTGGTTTGGTTTGTGAGAAAGGACATTCTCGATGATGCACGGTAAATCGTAGTGGGCCAATTCTCTAATGTCCCAGTCCCAGTACTTTTCATTATGCATCAAGTTCCCCGAATACTCCGTATGCCTCGGTTCAAATCCACACCTATTATTTCCCAACCAAACGTCGTAACCGGACTCTACAAAGTAATACGCCAAGGAGTTAAATCCTCCAGATATCCATGCGCCTGAACTTGCTAATAGTCCGTGTTGCAACAATACCGGTTTTTTGGCGTCCCGTTCTGGGTCATTCGGTATAACCAAACGGTGCAATGCCAAAACATAGCCATCCTCTGTTGTAATGATATATTCTTGTAAGTCAAGACCCATTTGCAAAGCAAAATACCTGAGGTCTTTGCTAAATTTCATTGACTTTACGTTGGGGTATGGTTTCCTCGGCATATACCCACGATTGGGAGTCGTCGGGATAGGCTGGTTGAACTTTTCCCTACCGGAAATAACATCGTACAAATGATGGAAAATGGCACCAATCAACAACGTATTCAAGAACACCTGTGATCCTATCCAGGCAATAATTAAATAGTAGTACTGGGTTATTCTTCTGTGAGAAGTTTTCTTTTCTGGTGGAGTGAATTCTTCAAACATCGGCACCGGGATGGAATTGGTTGTTATTCAATGGTGTTGTATTTTAGTTTGTTGCTGTATCTATATGGCCATTATTTAAACCCCCAAGCAATTATCAGCCTTAAAATACGCAGAATATATCTATATCCAGAATAGGTAAGGTTTTAGGTTTTCACTTTTGCAAATACTCTGGAACCCTCGGTTGGCATGCTCCAACTACTATGAAGATATGCAGTTGTTTCTCAGATGTACTGTAGTTTAATTTAAAAAGTGCGCCCCTTTGAGTAGCTTCTTATCTTTCGATATTCCAAATAGTATATACCCGAATTAATAAAATGTGGAATATTTTGACAAATTTCGAAAGAATGATTAAATCGGGGAAAATGGAGCAAATGGTAAGGAATTACTCAAACGCTCCGAGCTTTACTACATCTTACGTAACACTGATCAGATTAATCATGTTGACTCCTAGTCAAATAGTACATGCTTGTATATCACTACAGTCAAGTGAAGCCTAAATTATACTAATGACATTCTATTTACAGAGACAATTGTCACATTAGGTAGCAGTTAACCCACATGCCCCCTCATAAAATGGATTGTCGTTAACGTGATTTCTAAATCTATTTGGATTATTGTCTGAACGTAATGTACTCTCGTATTGCTATGGCTGCAAAAAGTGAGAATCAAATTTAAACCTTAGAGCACGAAATTGAAAGAACCCCCAGGTTGTACACACAAAAACATGGCCATCATACGGTCATACAAAGTAGACTATAATCAGTGTAGTACAGTGAACCTTTTGTAGCCAATGCTCATTTACCAAAAACTGACAAACTATTATCGAGACCTTTACAATTGTTTCTCTGAAACCTAACACAAAACAACTTGAGTATCCTTGAAGGAGATAATTTCAAGGTACGAAAGTCCGATTCTCTGTTTTGTAGTCTAGTAGCTGCTTCAGTTCTCTCCAGACCCATGTAATGTTAGGGCTCATACCCTAATTATTGCTTGATTACATAACTAAATTAAATCACGTGCCTAATTTTGTGTCAGAAAGTCGGAGGAAAATTTTCATTTTCACTATGGTGAAAAGGTTTAACCAAACGTAATTAGGTTAAATTAACGACAGTATAATAAAATGGGTAAATCTAGAGGTTACAGATCCGGTACTCGTTACGCTTTCCAACGTGACTTTAAGAAGCATGGTATTATTCCATTGTCCACCTACTTAAAAACTTACAAAGTCGGAGATATTGTTGATATCAAAGCCAATGGTTCTATCCAAAAAGGTATGCCACACAAATACTACCACGGTAAGACTGGTATCGTTTACAACGTCACCAAATCTTCCGTTGGTGTTATTGTCAACAAGATTGTCGGTCACAGATACATTGAAAAGAGAGTTAACTTGAGAGTTGAACATGTCAAACACTCCGCTTGTAGACAAGAATTCTTGAACAGAGTTAAAACCAACGCTCAAGCTAAGAAAGAAGCTAAAGAAAAAGGTGAAAAAGTTGTCTTGAAGAGACAACCAGCTATGCCAAGAGGTGCCAGAGTTATCTCTACCGAAGGTAACGTTCCTCAAACCTTAGCTCCAGTTCCTTATGAAACCTTCATTTAAATTAATATACTATTTGCGAAAGTTCGATATTTTTCAATATTAAGTTTTCATATAGATTCGGTCTGGTTCGGGTTCTAAAATTTAATGTGTATAATTAGTTTGGGAATAAATACCCTTATGTTAAAGTTTGAGTATTCGTCAAGCCATTAACGAGTACGCTTAGTAGTCGAAATCCAACATATATATGAGTAAAATTAACAGAAATCAACGGAAACCAGCTGAATTTACCGCTTAACGATCGGTGTAAAGTGGAGGTTGTTGACACAATGTCTTAGATCAATGTCTTGGTTTACGTTTCAAGGGCTTCACATCGTAAATTTACGGAATTAAAGAGAAACTACATCGTATGACCAAAGCTTTGAGGGTCAGAAGTTCTTCAAGCGTCTGTAATTTGTTGTAACAAGAATTGTTGCGCCAAACACCTTCACCACAAAAACCCAGCCTTCTCGTAAGAAAAAGCATTCCGGAGGAATCATTCAGAGAACGACTCAACTCCGGGGGAATTGTCATGCAATAACGCGAGATTTCATCATATGAGTATAAAACTTGGAAGGTCATACAAAGAACCAAAAAACCTTTCTTCGAAAATGGCAGCGAAATGTTCCTTTTATACTCGCATGTTTTGGCCGGGTAACCACACTCCAAAATCAATAATTATATGCCGGTGCTCATCTCTCGTACTGAGGTTTTTTAGGGTACAGAAGAACAGGTAGGTGCAAAGCAGACAGAAGAAGTTTGTACAGACAAGATGGCGAAACGGAAGAGTCAAGATAGTAAACTGGATAATAAAAAACCAAAGAAGTCGACTACCAATTCTGGAATTGATTCGTCAGAGATTACACGGTTGACGACCGAGATAATTGAGTCTGCAAAAGTCAATAACCTAGTTACTTTGTTAAATGAAATTAATAAAGTCAAGTCAAAGTTGATTTCTTCCGTTGACGAAAAAACTGAACAAATCGGCCGTGAGTTGGCGGTAGCATTATTCAAATCGTTCCAGCACTTATTGAAACAAGGTAAATTGAAGTTCAGTGCTAGTGATGACGAAAAGAAGCAACTCGTTTCGAAATGGATCGAAGATAAATATTCCGGCTTCAAACAGACAATCAACGAATTCATAGTAGCGAAGTTAACTACTGAAACTTCACTTCAATTAGATTTATTGCAGATCAGCTTAAACTTGATTAAACTCGAGTCTATTTACTTGAACTCGAAACCCAAAGACCCATATTTCCCAATTCAAACATACAAGGATTTAGTACATGCATTATTAACAAGTGAAGCCGGAGAAATTATGTCTGATGGATCTAATGACAATTTTATTGTTCTTGAATTCGTTGACACATTTGAAAAACATTGGGATTTACAGTTCTATTTGTTTAATAATCTTTTTGAATCATTGAACGAATTAAAACAAGAAAAAAGTACTCAACAATTGCAAACCATATTTTCCATCATCTATACTATCATTAAAAACAAACTACTTTACACAAATGACGTTGAACAACAACAAGAGCTAGCATCTACAAAATGGATTTCAGGCAAGTTACCATCAATAGCATCCAAGCCATCACACTTCAAAGCACAATATCAAAAAGCGATCGTGTCAATTTTATCATATCCATTGTTAAACTCGCAATATAAATCAACATTACTAATTTTGCACAAACGAATCATGCCATATATGCAACAACCACAGTCATTGTTAGACTTTTTGACTGATGCTTACGACATAGAAAACGATATCATACCATTATTGACACTTAATTCATTGTATGAATTGATGAGGTCGTACAATTTAGAATATCCAGATTTCTATACTAAATTGTACTCACTTTTGACACCAAGTTTAATGCAATCGAGGTACAGATCAAGGTTTTTCCGGTTAGTTGATTTATTCTTGACTTCGACTCATTTATCAGCCAACCTAGTTGCATCGTTTATCAAAAGATTGGCAAGATTATCTATTGCCAGTGGTAGTCCAAGTACTGTCATTGTTATTCCATTCATTTATAACCTCTTAAAGAGACATCCTACTTGTATGATTATGATTCATAACACCAATGTGGCCAACAAAAGCAGCTCATATGAAGATCAATTTGACCCAGAAGAACAAGATCCTTTGAAGACCCAAGCAATCAACTCGTCCTTATGGGAAGTCGAGACATTAATGTCTCACTACCATCCTAACATTGCCACATTGGCAAAGATTTTTGGTGAGCCTTTCAGAAAGCATTCCTACAATATGGAAGACTTCTTGGACTGGAATTTCCAAACATTACTTGATGCCGAAAAAACAAGAAAATACAAGGGTGTTGCTGCACTTGAGTTTGAGACCTTTGACAAGGTGTTTGCAACAAAAGATGCCACCTCCGTATACGCACAAGGATGGACTTTATAAGTAGCTACAAGTATTGCGAATTTACGAAACACCATCAATATGAAAGGTGGAATGAAATTGTAAATCTATACAGCCAATCAAATAAACATTGAAAAAGTAAGTTGTATCCAAAAGTGTTGTAAACAAGTAGGATTGGTACGTTTCACCATTTCTCTGTAACGTCTTTTTCCTACCCGTGTTAGTATGAGAGATATACCCTACGTGTAACTCTGCCAGAAAAAGCACGATGAGCGTATAAGTTTTACAGTGTAGACTGTCGTACACCACGAATGACAACAACTCCTATACAGTTCCCCAACCGCAAATGTGGTGGTTAAAATTCGCTCCTCAAGTGTGTGGTACAAAATGTCATTTGTCCCAATTGGGTTAATTACATACATACAAAATTTCGCCTCATCAACGCGGTAGCAAAATTATTCAATAAATCAATTCTTTATTTACTGTCGCCACAAACCACTATTTTCAGTATGGATGACACTCTTTTAGGCGAGCAGCCCATAGATGCTGTGTTTGGTGATAGGGTCAGGAGATTTCAGGAATTTCTCGATAGAATTGATGGTACAGACTACCGTCAAAAAATCCGTGATATGCTTTCCAAGGGAAAGTTTCGTTTAACGGTAAGCATCGACGATATACGTGATTTCGACAAACAGTTCTGGTCTGGTCTCTTGAACACACCGGCAGATTACTTGCCAGCGTGCGAAAGAGCGCTTCGTGATACCGTGTTGACGTTGTACGATCCACTGGACTTCCAACAGTTTGAATTTGACCAAAACCAACAATTTTATCTTTCGTTTAAAGGTGCCTTCGGGAGTCATAGTATTACCCCTAGATCCATCGACTCGGCTCTCTTGTCGAAAATGGTGTCAATTGAAGGTATTGTCACCCGGGCATCGTTGGTGCGACCAAAGGTTATTCGTTCTGTTCATTTTGCTGAAAAGACACAAAAGTTTTATGCTAGAGAATATCGTGACCAAACAACCTCGTTTGATCCAATCTCAACTCCAGCGATTTATCCAACTGAAGATATGGACGGAAACAAATTAATTACAGAATACGGGTACTCTACGTACCGTGATCACCAAAAAATTTCTGTCCAAGAAATGCCAGAATTGGCTCCAGCAGGTCAATTGCCTCGTTCCGTAGACGTGATTTTGGACGATGACTTGGTTGACTTGACTAAACCGGGTGATCGTGTTCAAATTGTCGGGGTATACCGTGCTCTTGGAGGTGGTGCTAATAACTCCACATCGTTCAAAACTGTGATTTTGGGTAATTCTGTTTATCCTCTTCATGCCAGATCTACTGGGGTTGCACAACAAGAAAAGTTATCCGATCAAGATATTAGAAATATCAACAAGTTGGCAAAAACTAAAGGTATCTTTGACATCTTGTCGAGTTCTTTAGCTCCTTCTATTTACGGGTATGAGTACATTAAAAAAGCGGTGCTTCTTATGTTGCTCGGAGGTGTAGAGAAGAATTTAGATAATGGTACACATTTGAGAGGTGATATCAATATTTTGATGGTTGGTGATCCATCTACTGCCAAATCGCAAATTTTGAGATTTGTCTTGAACACTGCCTCGTTGGCAATTGCAACAACCGGTAGAGGTTCTTCTGGGGTTGGTTTGACAGCAGCTGTCACAACAGATAAGGAAACTGGGGAAAGACGTTTAGAAGCAGGGGCGATGGTTTTAGCTGACAGAGGGGTTGTTTGTATTGATGAGTTTGACAAGATGTCGGATATTGATCGAGTGGCTATTCACGAAGTCATGGAACAACAAACAGTAACCATTGCCAAAGCGGGAATTCACACCACTTTGAATGCCCGTTGTTCTGTTATTGCAGCAGCAAACCCCGTTTTTGGACAGTACTATATACATAAAGATCCCCACAAAAATATAGCCCTTCCTGATTCGTTATTGTCTCGTTTTGATTTACTATTTGTTGTCACTGATGATGTGAATCAAACGAAAGATAGAGTTATCTCTGAGCACGTTTTGAGAATGCACCAATTTATTCCTCCAGGTTTAACTGAAGGTGAACCAATAAGAGAAAGATCTAACATTACATTGGCTGTTGGAGACGATGAAACAAACGAACAAGAATTACTCGAACAGCCAATATTTGAAAAATTCAACGTCTTATTGCATGCTGGAATTAATCAATCCAACAAGACACCCACAATCATCTCAATTCCATTTTTGAAAAAATACATTCAATACGCCAAGCAGAGAGTCAAACCAGTTCTTACTAAGAGAGCTAGTGATTACATTGTTAACACATATTCATCATTGAGAAATGACTTAATAAACTCAAACCAACGACATACAGCACCTATCACAGCACGTACGCTAGAAACCTTAATTCGTTTAGCTACTGCTCATGCAAAGCTGAGATTGTCCAAAACAGTTGACTCCAAAGATGCTAAAGTTGCTGAGCAACTTTTGAGATTTGCTCTTTTCCGTGATGTTCCAAAGAAGACCAGAAAAAAGAAGCAAAGAGTTGACCTTAGTGATGATGAAGAGGAAGAGGAAGAGGAAGAGGATGATGAACAAGAAGAAAGTGATTCCGAAGAAGAAGTTATGCCTAGACCTAGTACAACAAGAACTAGAATGAGATCAAGCATGGCAAATGAAGATGCCGAAGAAGCAAATATGGAAGAGACCATGGAAAACTTACACCTAACAAATGCAGCAAGCACTGGTCAAGTTCCATTAGGTGAGAGTGGAAGATCAAACACCACCTCTTCCACTATAAGTGCTGAAAGATACGGGGCAATATTGAAAATCATGGCAAGAATAATGCAAACTGAGTTATTTGATAATGATGCGGCACCAATAACCCAGGTTATCGAAGCTATTAATGAAAATGTTGCTCAAGAAGAGGTATTTTCTGAGACAGAAATCACGACAGCGTTTGAAAAGATGCAAGATGATAACAATATGATGATTAGTGATGGAAAAATTTGGAAGATTTAGAATCTTGAAGTATTCTTTAGTGCCCTAATTGAAAAAAATTTGACAGATGATGCACTTGGTTGTTGGTGATTTTGCAAAAAGACCCTCAATTGTTGAGTTTGGTTATACAACGGGCGTTCCTTGTATATTATTTAGTGTTGTATTATTTAGATTTAACGTGTAAATTATTAGAATCGTGTAACTATAATTTCTGTCAACTGCAAAACTCAAGACTGAGGAATATGGCCCTGAACATTTTTGATGCGTCCAGCTTGGTAAAACAACTGAAAGTCGTTGTGTCAATGCTCATATGTTTGTATGGCTGCAAAAACGGTTGCAATCAATGCGATGAGGTCTATACACTACTACACGATCTCAAGATATGAAAGTTATGAAACAGTCAAAAACAGCAAATCGAAGCTATACTCGGAAGATATCAAAGAGTTATTTTGTTGTTGGATCCGACTAGAGAGAGTGAGATCAATTGACTTTTAAGACTAGTCAGGTTTATTGACGTTATCCAGAGATACAAGCATAGTATATACATATTTCTGAGATGTCCAGCTCTAGCGATGAACATGAGGTGAACGACGAAGATGAATTGCTTATGCACAACGAGTTTACATTACCAGATAACTGTAAGAAATACTGGAAGAAACGATACGACTTGTTTTCAAAGTTTGACAACGGAGTTTATATGACATCTGAGCTATGGTTTTCTGTCACTCCAGAACCAGTTGCCAAGTTTACTAGTCAGTTCGTAAGAGAATTATTGCCGAGGGCCACAACTATAGTAGATCTATGTTGCGGTGGAGGAGGAAATACCATTCAATTTGCCTCAACGTTCGATTCAGTTGGTGCCATTGACATCAATCCTGTCAATGTCAAATGTACTATGCATAATGCTAATATATATGGTGTTCACGATAAGATTTGGCCAGTAACAGGCGATTGGAACCAAATATCACAAAATGGTGGTAAAGATTGGATACCGTCTGATGTATCACAGATAGATTTAATGTTTTGTTCACCACCATGGGGTGGACCAAAGTATAGCAAAAACGATAACGAGTTTGATTTGTTAGACATGTCGCCGTTCCCATTAGAAAAACTACTACTACAAATGTCACAATACTCACGCAATCTCGCGGTATTTTTGCCGCGTAGTCTGAATTTAGACCAACTACGGTCTGTAACAAAGAAGCTCTTTGGTGCCCAGGCAAAGTGCCGTGTTGTCTACTTGTACCTTCGCAACCACTGTCCTGGGTTGATAGCATTTTTTGGGGAAGAAGTTGCAAGTCAGTACGTTGTTTACACAGAAGATATCGTTGGAGAAGATTATTATGGATAGCATATGACCTGTTCTCCGGGGCTGTGTAGCTTTTTACATGCTTGTCTTTGTCTTTGTAATGTGATGAGGTTTTTCTGTGGGCATTTTAAAGAGATGGGACTCAATATCACACATGGACATGGACACAAAAGCGAATACATAAGACATACCAACCAACTACAAATTCAACACATTATACTGATACGACCGACCATTTCGTGGCATAGATAATGCGTTACAGGATGGACCAATGTAGCGCAAGTAGAGCTAGCCTTAAAATTTAAAAAACCACAAAAATCTACCAGAAAAACCGCAACCCCATCAACCAGCTACGAGAAATACGGCCCAAGTGTTTATTTGTCTCCATCGAAACGAC
>ERZ778017.2844-NODE-2844-length-13219-cov-82.892358_pt1 | contig 13219 bp, 11 predicted proteins | sample MGYA00375747_ERZ778017 | MGnify/ENA primary metagenome ERZ778017 (study PRJEB29350, sample SAMN05509838) | bioreactor metagenome | biome: bioreactor; material: wastewater | place: South Africa: University of Cape Town | collected 2014-03-17 ... | reverse complement strand
ACTTCAAGGAAGAGACCGAGACCGACCTGTTCGGCGAGCAGGCGGTGCTGTGCGGCGGCGCCAGCGAGCTGGTGATCGCCGGCTTCGAGACGCTGGTCGAGGCCGGCTACCAGCCGGAGATCGCCTACTACGAGGTGATGCACGAGCTGAAGCTGATCGTCGACCTGTTCTACGAGGGCGGCCTCAGCAAGATGCTCGAGTTCGTCTCCGAGACCGCGCAGTACGGCGACTACGTCAGCGGCCCGCGGGTCGTCGACGCCGGCGTGAAGGCACGCATGAAGGACGTGCTCACCGACATCCAGGACGGCACCTTCGCCCGCAACTGGACGGCCGAATATGCCGCCGGCCTGCCCAACTACAAGCGCCTGAAGCAGGCCGACCTGGATCACCCGATCGAACAGGTGGGCGCGAAGCTGCGCGCGCGGATGCCGTGGTTGCAGCCGAACACCGCACCCGCCGCCGTCGCGCCGCTGAAGAAGGCCGGCTGAGCCGCCTTGCTCCTCCCCCTGCACCGCAGGGGGAGGTTGGGAGGGGGTAACGCTCCTGACTTTGACTTGAAGATCAAGAGCACCCCACCCCGACCCTCCCCTGCTGCGCAGGGGAGGGAGCACGGCATCGAATCTTTGGGGACTTTTCCTGTGAATGCACCCGCACTGCAAGCCGAAACCACGACCGACCGGCATCCGCTGGCCGGCCAGCACATGAGCGGCGCCGAAGTGATCGTGCAGGTACTCGCCGACGAGGGCGTGGGCGTGCTGTTCGGCTATTCCGGCGGCGCGATCCTGCCGGTGTACGACGCGGTATTCCGCTACAACGCCCTGCACCCGCGCGCCGATGGCGGCGAGCCGATGCCACTGATCGTTCCGGCCAACGAGCAGGGTGCGGGGTTCATGGCAGCCGGCTATGCGCGCGCGTCGGGCAAGGTCGGCGTGGCCATCGTCACCTCCGGGCCGGGCGCCACCAACATGGTCACCCCGGTGCGCGACTCGATGGCCGACTCGATCCCGCTGGTGGTGATCTGCGGCCAGGTCGGCACCGCGGCGATCGGCAGCGATGCGTTCCAGGAGGCGCCGATCAGCAACATCATGGGCGCCTGCGCCAAGCACGTGTTCCTGGTCACCGACGCGGCACAACTGGAAGCGACCATGCGCACCGCATTTACCCTGGCGCGCAGCGGTCGGCCCGGCCCGGTGGTGGTGGACGTGCCCAAGGACGTGCAGAACGCCGCGCTCGCCTGGCGCGGCAGCGGCGAGCTGGCGCTGGCCGGCTATCGCGCGCGGCTGCGTGCGGTGGAGCAGTCAGCGCTGGGTGACGCCGAGTGCGCGGCGTTCTTCGCCGCGCTGATGCAGGCGCGGCGGCCGCTGATCTACGCGGGCGGCGGCGTGATCGCGGCGGAGGCCGCCGCTGCGCTGCGTGTCTTCGTCGACGCGTTCGGCCTGCCGGTCACCACCACCCTGATGGGACTGGGCGGCTTCGACAGCACCGACCCGCTGGCGCTGCACCTGCTCGGCATGCACGGCACCGCGTACGCGAACTACGCGGTGGAGGATTGCGACTTCGTGCTGGCGCTGGGCGCGCGCTTCGACGATCGCGTGGCCGGCGTGCCGGACAAGTTCGCGCCGCGCGCCAAGTTCATCGCGCAGGTCGACATCGACCCGGCCGAGATCGGCAAGGTCAAGCGCGTGGACTGGCACCATATCGGTCCGCTCACGCGCGCGCTGGAGCGGCTCACCGCGTACGGCCGCGCGCACGGCATCGCGCCAAAGCTTGCCGCGTGGCACGCGCACGTGGCCGAGCTCAAGCGCACGCACGCGATGGACTACGACCGCGCCAGCGCGCTGATCCAGCCGCATGCGGTGATCGAGGCGCTCAACCGCCACACGCAAGGCCGCGCGATCATCAGCACCGGCGTCGGCCAGCACCAGATGTGGGCGGCGCAGTACTTCGATTTCCGCGCGCCGCGGCATTGGCTCACCTCCGGATCGATGGGCACGATGGGCTTCGGCCTGCCCGCGGCGATCGGCGCGCAGTTCGCGCACCCGGGCAAGCTCGTGATCGACATCGACGGCGACGCCAGCATCCGCATGAACATCGGCGAGCTGGAAACCGTCACCACCTACGGCCTGCCGCTGAAGGTCGTGGTGCTCAACAACAGCGGCGACGGCATGGTGCGACAGTGGCAGAAGCTGTACTTCAAGGGCCGCTTCGCAGCTTCGGACAAGAGCCTGCACACCAAGGATTTCGTGCTCGCCGCGCAGGCCGACGGATTCGCCTGGGCGCGACGACTCGACCAGCCGGCTGCGCTGGAGGCGACCGTCGCCGATTTCCTCGCCTTCGCCGGCCCGGCCTTCCTCGAAGTGGTGATCGACCCGGACGCCGGCGTGTACCCGATGGTCGGCCCCGGCGCCAGCTACGCGCAGATGATCACCGGCGATTTCATCGCCTCGCGCAAGGCGGCAGCCGTGGACGAAGGCGCGACGTCGCACATGTTCTGAGCTTTTGATTTTCCCTTCTCCCTCCGGTGACCGCAGGGAAAGGGACCACCCACGGAGCATCGCCATGAACCACACCCTGTCCATCCTGCTGCAGAACGAAGCCGGCGCGCTGGTGCGCGTGGCCGGGCTGTTTGCCGCGCGCGGCTACAACATCGACACGCTGACCGTCGGCCCCACGCACGACCCGTCGGTGTCGCGGCTGGTCCTCACCGTGCAATGCGACGAGGCTGGGCTGGGCCGGATCATGCAGCAGACGCGCAAGCTGGTGGACGTGCTGCAGGTGGCGCACCCGGCCGCCGCGCTCGCCGCGTGAATGCAGCCGCGCCACTGCCGCTCGACGGCGACGACGCCCTGCTCGCGCAGATCCTCGGCGCCCGCGTGCATGACGTGGCGCGCGAATCGGCGCTGGACGAGGCGCCGTTGCTCGGCGCACGGCTGGGCCGGCGCGTACTGCTCAAGCGCGAGGACCAGCAGAGCGTGTTCTCGTTCAAGCTGCGCGGCGCGTACAACCGCATGGTGCAGCTGGATGCGGCACAGCGCGCGCGTGGCGTGATCGCCGCCTCGGCCGGCAACCACGCGCAAGGCGTGGCGCTGGCCGCGGCGAAGCTGGGTATCCGCGCCACCATCGTGATGCCGGTGACCGCGCCGCAGGTGAAGGTGGATGCGGTGCGCCGCTTCGGCGGCGCGATGGTCGAGGTGCTGCTGGCCGGCGACTCCTACAGCGAGGCCCAGGCCGCCGCCGCGCAACTGCAAGCCGAGCGCGCTGCGGTGTTCGTGCATCCGTTCGACGACCCGGCGGTGATCGCCGGCCAGGGCACCATCGCGCTGGAGATCCTGCGCCAGCACCCCGGCCCGCTGCAGGCGGCGTTCGTGCCGGTCGGCGGCGGCGGCCTGCTCGCCGGCGTGGCCGCATGCATCAAGGCATTGCGGCCCGCGGTGCAGGTGATCGGCGTGCAGGCGGCGGACTCGGACGCGATGGCGCGCTCGCTGGAACGCGGCGAGCGCGTGGTGCTGGACGAAGTCGGCCTGTTCGCCGACGGCACCGCGGTGAAGCAGGTCGGCGCGCTGACCTTCGCGCTGTGCCGGCAGAACGTCGACGCCATGCTGCGGGTGGACGCCGACGCCATCTGCGCGGCGATCCGCGACATCTACCACGACACCCGCAGCGTGCCGGAACCGGCCGGCGCGCTCGCCCTGGCCGGGTTGAAGCAGTACGCCGCCGCGCATCCCGCCGACGACGGCGCACTGGTGGCGATCGTCTCCGGCGCCAACATGAATTTCGACCGCCTGCGCTTCGTCGCCGAGCGCGCCGAGCTGGGCGAGCAGCGCGAGGCCGTGTTTGCGGTGACCATCCCGGAGGAGCGCGGCAGCTTCCGCCGCTTCTGCGCCACGCTGGGCCGGCACCAGATCACCGAGTTCAACTACCGCATCGGCGACACACGCCATGCGCACATCTTCGTCGGCGTGCAGATCGCCAGCCGCGCCGAACGCGAGGCGCTGGCCGCCGCCTTCCACGCGCAGGCCTTCGACGTGCTCGACCTCACCGACGACGAACTGGCCAAGCTGCACCTGCGCCACATGGTCGGCGGCCGCTCGCCGCTGGCCCGCGACGAACTGCTGTACCGCTTCGAATTCCCCGAACGCCCCGGCGCCCTGATGCACTTCCTCGACCAGCTGCACCCGGACTGGAACATCAGCCTGTTCCACTACCGCAACCACGGCGCCGACCACGGCCGCATCCTGGTCGGCATCCAGGTGCCCGCCGCCGAACTGCCGTTGTTCCGGCGCTTCCTCGCCACGCTGGGCTATCCACATGTGGATGAGAGCGCGCATCCGGCGTACCGATTGTTGCTGCGTCAGTAGATCGCCGGCGCGACTTGCCGTTTCGCGCAGGGCGTCACGCCACGATCGGCCGCGGCTCACGCTAAACTGCGTCGATGGCTCCCCCACCTCGCAAACGCCAGCGGCGCAAGAACGCAACTTCGCCAGCCGTGCGGCCCAGGCCCGGCGCGGCGAAGGTCGCACCCAGGCCGGTGCAACCGGCGGACAGCTCGACCCGCGCCACCCGGGTGTTGAACTGGCTGCTGCAGAAACTGCCGGCGCAGCACCGCGAGAAGGCGCTGGATTACCTGGTGCTGACCCGCATGGATCGGCCGATCGGCGCGCTGCTGCTGCTGTGGCCGACCTGGTGGGCATTGTGGCTGGCCGCGGGCGACTTCCCGCCGTGGAAACCGCTGGTCATCTTCACCCTGGGCGTGTTCGCGATGCGTGCGGCCGGCTGCGCGATCAACGATTACGCCGACCGCAAGCTCGACCCCCAGGTGGAACGTACCGCCGGACGACCGATCGCCTCGGGGCGGGTCACCCCGCGGGAGGCACTGATCGTGTTCGCCGTGCTGCTGGCTTTCGCCTTCGTGCTGGTGCTGTTCACCAACCGGCTGACCATCGAGCTGTCGTTCGCCGGCGCGGCGCTGGCGGCGATCTACCCGTTCACCAAGCGCTGGACCTACCTGCCCCAGGTGGTGCTGGGCGCTGCATTCGGCTGGTCGATCCCGATGGCGTTCGCCGCGGTCGCCGGCAGCGTGCCGCCGGTCGGCTGGCTGCTGTTCATCGGCAACATCCTGTGGTCGGTGATCTACGACACCGAGTACGCGATGGTCGACCGCGACGACGACCTCAAGGTCGGCGTGAAGTCCACCGCGATCCTGTTCGGCGATGCCGACCTGCCGATCCTCGGCATGCTGATGGGCACCTTCCTGCTGACCATGTTCTTCATCGGCCAGCGCGCCGCGCTGGGCTGGCCGTACTGGCTGGGCCTGCTGGTCGCGGCCGGCCTGTTCGGCTACCAGCACTGGCTTATCCGCGACCGCATCCGCGACGCCTGCCTCGCCGCCTTCCGCCACAACAACTGGCTGGGCCTGGCGGTGTGGATCGGCATCGTGCTGGCACTGGCGGTGCGTTGAGCCGGCAATGGCCCGGATTGCCGCAACCGCGTGGTCACGCCCGACCTGCCGTTGCGCCGGCAATCTGGCCGTGTTGTTCGAGGGCAACACCTTGATCATCGCCACTCACGTCTGCCGGACTCCGCCACGATGACAGCCACCGTCCCCGGCCGCCCGGTCATTCCACGCGTCCTGTGGCCGGCGATGGTCGCCATCTTCGTCTTCCTGGTGTTTCGCAACAGCGGGCTGGGCCCGTCGGTGCTGGGGGACGAATGGACCTACAGCCTGTACAGCCGGCTGCTGCCCATATCGCAGGCGCAGGTGCCCTCATTCCTCTATTTGCTGATCTACCGCAGCAGCAATATGTGCGGTCCCGACTTCATGGGCTGCGTACGCGTGCTCAACGCGGGCTTCTTCGTGGCGGCGGCGCCCTTTGTCTTCATGCTGGCGCGGCGCTACATGCAGTTCGGCCTGGCGCTGCTGCTGACGCTGGCCAGCCTGCTCGGGCCAGTGTCGACCTATACCGCGTTCTTCATGCCGGAGGCGATGTACTTCTTCCTGTTCTGGGTATTTGCCTGGCTGGTACTGGTGATGGCGCCCCAGGCGTCGGCGCGCAACGGCCTGCTGGTCGGATCGCTTCTTGGCCTGATGTGCCTGGTCAAGCTGCATGCCCTGTTCCTGCTGGGCGGCTACGGCGGCTACCTGCTGGCCGCTGGCGTGCTTGGCCGTGGTCCGTCGCGGTTTCGCGCCGTGTTGCGGGCCGGCCTTGCGGCACTGACGGCGTTCCTGGCGGTGCGCTTCTGCCTCGGTGGCCTGCTGGCCGGGCGCAATGGCCTCGACCTGCTCGGCGGGTTCTACAAGGCACAGGCCAATGCCAGCTTCAGCCACCCCGACCTGGGCGTGCTGCTGCATTACGGCGCGCGATCGTTGTTCGGCCACGGGCTGGCACTGGTCACGCTGTATTCGGTGCCATTGGCGTGCCTGTTCCAGTTGCGCCGCCTTCCCGTCGACGGCGCTGCTCCCGCGGCTGATCGGCAACGGCTGATGTTGTTCAGCCTGGCCATTCTTTCCACGCTGGTGGTCGTGACGGTGTACTTCACCGCGAACGTGCCGGACGGGAATCCGCTGGAGGCCATGCGCCGGCTGCACATGCGCTATTACGATTTCGCGCTGCCGCTGCTCTACCTGGTAGCTGGCGCATGGATCGACGACGACGCCCCGCCGACCCGCAGCCGCCTGCTCAGGCATGTCGCCGCCACGCTGGTGGTGGGCGGCTTCTCCATCCTGGCCGCGTGGTACCGCTTCCGTGGCTTCGCTCCCAATCGCATCGACGCACCCGAGCTTTACGGGGTGGTGGTCGATTCCCATTTCTTCCACGTGATCACCGCCTTTGGGCTCGGCATCTTGGCGATGTGGTTCATCAGCCGGCGGCTGGGCACGATCCTGTACGCGTGGATCTTCGTGCCGGTGTTTGCCGTGGGTGCCTCGCACCTGGTCGCCCGCGAGGCGGCGCAGCGGAGAATTCCCGACACGTACGACACGGCGGCGCGCACCACACGAGCCCTGCTTGCGTCACAACGTTCGGGCGTGGCGATTGCCGGCGACGACATCTTCAGGCTGGTCCAGGCCCAGTTCCAGCTCGATGCCACGGACAGTGCGGTCGTGCCACTGTCCCCCGGCCAGCCCATCGATGCGGGCCGCCTGCCCGCCGGCAGCAAGTGGGCGCTGGTGATCGGCCCACATCCGATGCAGGCCGCATCCCTGTCGGCGCAGCACTTCGGCAGCTTCGCGCTGTACCGGCTGCCGATGCCGTTCCACATCGACTTTGACAGTTCCAGCCCGGACCTGGGTCCGGTGCAGGGTTTGTCCAGCGTCGAGGATTTCGGCCGCTGGTCGGATGCCGACGAGGTGGTGCTGCACTTCACCCGGCCATTGCCGGCTTCGGCCACCTTGCGCCTGGTCGCTTCTGCTTACGGCCCCAACGCCGGCAGGCCGTTCACGATGACGCTTGGTGACGAGGCGCAGACCTTCGTGCTCGGCGAGCAGGCACAGCCCGTGCGCCTGCGCTTCCGCAATCCGCCTGGTCTCGATCAGCTGCGCATCGCGGTGCCTGCGGCCATCTCGCCGCTGACGCTTGGGCAGAGCAGCGACAACCGCCGATTGGGTATCGCCCTGATCAGCCTGGACGTCGACGCGCCGACCGGCAAGTAACGGCAGCGCCGCGCCGGCTCAGGAGCCGTCGGCGCGTCCGGCCAGCATCGGATGGACTGGCTGGGTCGGCTGGTTCGACACGTCGTAATTGAGCCAGGACAGCAGCAGCTGGGTCCCGATGATCAGCGGCAGCGCCGCAGCCATCACCACGCCCGAAGCAGCCGGCACGCCGCTGTGCATGGCGTGCACCCAATGCGCCAGTCCATAGCAGAGGCCGAACAGGATCAAGGGCAGCGACAGCAACAGCTCGATCGTCGCCAGCGAGAAGCTCCGCACGAAATAGGTATAGACGACACGCCGGATAAAGTTGCGCAGGTTGCCACGGAAGAAATGGCCGATGACGCGCATCGGCCGGAGGCTGGAAGGCTCGTCGGCATAGACCGCCGGCATCGGCATCTCGCCGACCACCGCGCGCAGCTGGTTGAGGTTGTACAACATGTCGGATTCGAAGAAGTAGCGCCGGGCCAGCGTGTCCAGGTTCATCTCGGCCAGCACGTCGCGATGGATCGCGGTGAAACCGTTGGTCGGGTCGAACAGCTGCCAGTAGCCGCTGGACAACTTGGTCAGAAAGGACAGGCCTGCGTTGCCGATCAGCCGCACGGCCGGCATCCCCGATACGTCGCCGATCCGGTAGAAGCGGTTGCCCTTCACGTAGTCCGCCCGCCCCTGCCGGATCGACCGCACCAGGTTCGGGATCAGGGCTGGTGCCATCTGGCCATCGCCGTCGAGCTTGACCACGATCTGTGCCTCGGTGGCCAGCGCGGCCCTGTAGCCGCTCACGGTGGCGCCACCGACGCCCTGGTTTTCCCCGTGTTCAAGCACCTTTACCCGCGGGTCGCCGCATTCGGCCGTGACCCGTTTGCCGCTGTGTTCCGGGCAGGCATCGTCGACCACGAAGATCCAGCCCACCTCCGGACCGATGTCCCTGATCACGTCAAGCACGCGCGATCCCACGCGGTAACAGGGAATGACCACCGCGATGACAGGGACCGTGCCGGACGGCTGATTCATGCGTAGATCCAGAATTTCGAAACGAGGAAGGAAACCGCTGCCAGACACACCTCCACCATCGGCTTCACCAGCCACACGTATTCCAGCGCCACGTGTTCGTGCAGCAGCACCAGCAGCAGGGTACTGATGGCGGTGAGGGCCAGCCAGGTGAGGATGAAGCGGAGCAGCGGACCGTCATGCAAGCGCCGCCCGGACAGCGAGGGGAAGGTGGTCTTGCCGTTGAGAAGGAAGCCGACCAGCGCACCGGCCACCCGGCCGCACACGTTCGCTGCCGCCACATCGACACCGGCGCGGGTCAGCCCGATCAGGACGCCCGAATCGATGGCAACCTGGATCATCCCCACGATGCCGAACAGGAACAACTGGCGAAGCCATCCCTTCACGGGGCGACCCGGGAGTGCGATGTCTGGTTCAAGTGGAATGTCCCGGCTGTCTGTGCGAATGGTGGGACAAATACCAGAACCCGGGGCAGGATGCGATTCCTGGCCGCAATCCGCCCCGGGGATGTTCCGCCACCGCCCACGGACATGCGAGACTCGTCTTCAACTGCAACGATCGCCTGGCCCGGGCGACTGGCAGATGCCACGGACGAATGACGTGCCCTCGTTGACCAGACGACTCGGACTGATGCTGCGCGCGCGACGGTTTCGGCCACCCTCCGCGAAGGTGGCGGGCGACTCCATCCCGCCAGCCCCCGACATCCCCACCGACCTGGCCCAGGCCTGCCGCCACGTCGCGGCGCGAGGATTGTTCGTCGTCGGTGCCGCGCGCAGCGGCACCACGATCCTGCAGAACGCCTTGAACGGCGCCGATGACATTTTCCTGTTCGGCGAACCGCGCTTCCACCTCGATGCCGGCGACGCGGATTTCGCCGCGCGCTACAACGGCATGCATCGCGCCTGGGGCAACCAGGAGAACAAGAGCACCTACTGCCCGCACCTGCTTGAAGCGGATGGGCCGTGGTGGGCATACCTCGCAAGACTGGCGGACACGTACCGTCACGTCGGCTCGAAGATCGTCATCAACCCCGCGCACGCCGTGACGGAGTGCGGGCAACTGTTCGATTTCCATTGCCGACATTTCTACACGTCGCGCTACATCTTCACCTTCCGCAACCCGCTCGACGTACTGATGTCCACGCGTGGCCTGGCCCAGCTCAACGGTGGCCGCGTCGCCAGCCACAGCGAGGTGCTGCGCGGGTTCTTCTCGGTCGTGCAGCTGTATGTCCGTGCCTTGCGCAACCTGCCGCACGTGCACGCCGTCTTCCACGAGGCGATCGATGCCCGCGTGTTCGACGCGCTTGGCAAGGCGCTGGAACTGCGACTGGACCACGCCATGGATTACTACGACCGCGGCAAGGTCCGTCACTACTCGCTCGACGACATTCCAACGGATTACCGGGCGTCCACCGCCGAGGCGATGGCGCTCTACGACGACTTCCGGCGCGAGGCGATGACCGGTTTCGGGCTGCTCCAGATCGAGCAGAACGACGGCCATCTCGACGCCGGCCACTTCACGCCGCTGGGGCGCCTGTCATGGCGCGTCAACCGGTTCCTCGACGAACTCGCCGAACGCGACACCTAGGGGTGTTCGACATCCGGCTTGCTCCGACCCGTCATCCCCGCGGTGACGGCGCCCGCGCCAGCGCCCACACGTCGACCTGCCGCACGCCGGCGCGGCGCAACACGCGGGTGCATTCGGCCAGGGTGGCGCCGGTGGTCATCACGTCGTCGAGGATCGCCACGTGCGCAGGCAGGGTGACGCCTTCGCGCAGCGCGAAGGCGCCGTGCACGTTGCGGCGACGGGCGACGGCGTCGAGTTCGGTCTGCGCGGTGGTGGAGCGACGGCGCAGCAGGGTGTCGTGCGACAGCGGCACGCCAAGCTTGCTGGCCAGCGGGCGGGCCAGCTCCAGCGCCTGGTTGTAGCCGCGCCGACGCAGGCGGCTGCGATGCAGGGGCACCGTCAACAGCAGCTCGGGCAACCGGGGCGGTTGCGGTTCGCGCTGCCACAGCATCGACAGCACGCGGCCGGCGGCGAGATCGGAAGAAAACTTGTAGCGCGATTCCAGCCGATCCAGCGGCCAGCCGTAGCGGAAGGGTGCCCACGCGCTGTCCCATGGTGGCTGGCTGCGCTGGCATTCGCCGCACAATGCCGCCGGCGTGGCCAGCGGCAGTGCGCAGCGCGCGCAGCAACTGCCGTTGCGAGGCAATTCGGCGGCGCAGGCGTTGCACAGATCGATGTCGTGCTCGCCGCGGGCGTTGCACAGCAGGCAACGCAGAGGCAGCACGAAACGCTGCAGGGTTCGCCACGGCGTGGCCAGGAAGTTCATCCGGGGTCTCAGCGCGCGGGCTTGTACAGTGCTGCGTCGAGGATCGACCACAGATGGATCAGCCAGCCCAGCAGCACGATCCACAACACCGCCGCCAGCACGAACATGATGATCGCCTCAGGAGCCTGTTCGTGGTCTCCAAGTGCCCCGCGCCGGGAGCCGTTTGCGCGCATGCCAAGGAAGAGCGAGGAAGTGGACGTCCGTCCACGACTGAGTGATGACGCCGGCATGCGCGCAAACGGACCCGGCCCGAAGGGTTGCCATCGAGTGGCCACCAAGCAGCAGCGCGCGGCTTGACCTGACGGCCAGTCAGGCGCCACGCCACGCACTACCACTTGGCGGCCACTCGATGACAACGCGGGGTACTTGGAGACCATGAACAGGCTCCCAAGCAGGCGCCCCTGCACCAGTTGGCCCAGGCCGGGAATGAAAAAACTGCAGATCGCCGCGAGCACGTTGCCCGTACTGCCTTGCCCTTCACTCATCCGACCGCCCCCAGTTGGTATCGCGAAGGCGCGATGGTAGCGGGAGGGGAGCGCCCAAGTCTCGTCAACTTCACTTGATATCGTTCGGTTGACACGCCTCGGGGCGGCTCCCACACTCTCGCGCTTGTTCCTCAGCGAGTGGTATTCCATGGCCGAAACCGTTCTCCGTCACGACTGGAGCCGCGCCGAGGTGTCCGCGCTGTTCGCGCTGCCGTTCAACGAACTGCTGCATCGCGCCCACACGGTGCATCGCGAACACCACGACCCGAACGCGGTGCAGGTGTCGACCCTGCTGTCGATCAAGACCGGCGGCTGCCCCGAGGACTGCGCGTATTGCCCGCAGGCCGCGCGCTACGACACCGGCGTGGCCGCGCAGAAGCTGCTGGACGTCGACGACGTGCTGGCGCGCGCGAAGGCCGCCAAGGCCGCCGGCGCCAGCCGCTTCTGCATGGGCGCGGCCTGGCGCGGGCCGAAGGACCGCGACATCCCCAAGGTCGCCGCGATCGTGCGCGCGGTGAAGGACCTGGGCCTGGAAACCTGCGCCACCCTGGGCCTGCTCGGCGACGGCCACGCGCAGGAGCTCAAGGACGCCGGCCTCGACTACTACAACCACAACATCGACACCGCGCCGGAGTTCTACGGCGAGATCATCCACACCCGCGAGTACCAGGATCGCCTGGCCACGCTGGAACAGGTGCGCGACGCCGGCCTGAAGACCTGCTGCGGCGGCATCGTCGGCATGGGCGAGACGCGCGAGCAGCGCGCCGGCCTGCTGCAGGCGCTGGCGAACCTGCCCGAGCACCCGCAGTCGGTGCCGATCAACCAGCTGGTGCCGGTGCCCGGCACGCCGCTGGGCGATGCCGAGCCGCTCGATCCGTTCGAGTTCGTGCGGGCGACCGCGGTGGCGCGCATCCTGATGCCGCTGTCGATCGTGCGTCTGTCCGCCGGCCGCCAGCAGATGGACGACGCGGTGCAGGCACTGTGCTTCTTCGCCGGCGCTGGCTCGATCTTCTACGGCGAAAAGTTGCTGACCACCGGCAACCCGGACGTGGAAGCCGATCGCGCGCTGTTCCGCCGGCTCGACCTGCATCCGATGGAGGTGGTCGAGAGTGCGGGCACCGTGCATGCGGACATCGGCGAAGGTGCCAGTTGCGGGCAGGGCTGTGGTTGCAGTGCGGCGGCTTGAGAGCACCCCACCCCAACCCTCCCCTGCGAGCAGGGGAGGGAGCACAGCGTGCAGCACCGGCTTGGCTCCTCCCCCTGCATCGCAGGGGGAGGTTGGGAGGGGGTGCTCTTCATCCCGCGCAGTACACTGACCCATGCCCCGCCCCGACCTCCTGCACCGACTGGCCGTCCAGACGGCCGAACGCGAAAGCGCCAACCTGCGCCGCCGCCTGCGCACCATCGACCGCGCCGACGGCCCGTGGCTGGAAATCGGCGGCCGGCGCCTGCTGTCGTTCTGCAGCAACGACTACGTCGGCCTGGCACAACACCCGCAGCTGATCGCCGCGCTCAACCGCGCCGCCCGCGAGGAAGGCGTCGGCAGCACCTCGGCGCACCTGATCTGCGGGCATCGCCGCGAACACGCCGAGCTGGAGGAAGCGCTGGCGGCCTGGAGCGGACGCGAACGCGCACTGCTGTTCTCCACCGGCTACATGGCCAACCTTGGCGTGCTGCAGGCACTGCTCGCACGCGGCGACGTCTGCGTGCAGGACAAGCTCAACCACGCCTGCCTGCTCGATGGCG
>ERZ778017.2840-NODE-2840-length-13240-cov-5.651195_pt1 | contig 13240 bp, 6 predicted proteins | sample MGYA00375747_ERZ778017 | MGnify/ENA primary metagenome ERZ778017 (study PRJEB29350, sample SAMN05509838) | bioreactor metagenome | biome: bioreactor; material: wastewater | place: South Africa: University of Cape Town | collected 2014-03-17 ... | reverse complement strand
GGGTCGGGGTGCGAGACCCGACGAGGCCGCCGCCGCTGAGGGTGAGGGTGGTGTGCAGCGTCTGGCTCGCGTCGACGAGACCGCCGCGCGCGGTCCACGCCGTGGTCGTGGCGGTCGCGTTCCACGCGGCCGCGTACGGACCGGGGTTCTGCAGAGCGGAGATGCCGATCGGCACCCGGCCGAACAGCGCGGTCAGCTCATCGATGGTCAGGGTCGGCGGACGGGCGGCGGTCGGGGCATCCGTCGTCTGCGTCCACCGGGTCACGTTCGCGCCGCTGTGCATATCGGCTGCGGCCTCGGCCCGATGGAACACGACAGGGGCGGATGCCGCGGTGACGTGCAGCGTCGGAGCGTCGGCGCCCGAGATCTCCACCGTCCCGGAACCGGTCAGCGGCGCGGCGGCGGAGACGCCGCCCGGCACCGCGGGCACCGCGAGCGCCAGCACCACGGCACCGGCGGCAAGGGCACCGGCCAGCGACAGCTTGACGATCGGCACGGCTGCGGGCGCGGGCCGCCACCGCCGCGGCCAGAAGGCGATCAGCAGCATGGGCACGAGGTATCCGAACCAGCCGAGCACCTCGATGATCCGCGGGTCGGCGGGGATGCCCAGTACCCCGGTGATCAGGGCGGATCGGATCGAGCCGATCGGTGCCAGCCAGGACAGATCGACTGTGTGCTGCTGGCCGATCGTGATCCAGCCCGCCTCGTGCCCGCGACGCAGCGCGGTGAGCACCAGACCGGCGGCGACGAAGATCAGGAAGACGCTGGAGATGCGGAAGAACTTGCCGAGGTTCAGCCTGACCCCGCCGGTGTACAGTCCGTAGCCGACCAGACACGACACCCCGATGCCGGCGACCGCTCCGATGCCGGCAGCCCACACGCTCGTCGAGGCCTGCAACGTCGCGAGCAGGAAGACGGCGGTCTCGAAGCCCTCCTTGATGATGGCCAGGAACGCCATGCCCGCCAGCGCCCAGCCCGTGCCGCGACCCAGTGCGTGGGTGGCGGCGCCCTCGATCTGGGCTTTCAGACCGCGGGCGTTCCTGCCCATCCAGACCACCATCGCGGTCACGAAGATCACCGCCACCACGCCGATGATCGCCTCCAGGCCCTCTTGCTGCGCCTGCGGCAGCGCCCGTTCGAAGGCCTGCAGCCCGACGCCCACCGCGATGCAGATGAGCACGGCAGTGAAGACGCCGAACCACATCGGACGTCGCGAGATGCCGTTGCGTTTGAGGAACGCCGCGACAATGCTGACGACGAGCACGGCTTCAAGGCCTTCACGCAGGCCGATGACAAAGGTGGCGAGCACGGCTCTTCCGAACGAGCGACGACGGACAGTGGTAAGGCTAACCTTACCCCCGCCGGAGGAGGACCGTCGCACGACGGCACTCGCTGGGGACCAGCACGGCCCGCCCTCGCCCGAGGCGAGGGGATCTCACGAAGTGAGGACGACCCTGCCAGATACGGCCCGCGCCCGGTGACATCTCCTCACCTCGTGACCGCGCGGCCGCCTCGCCGGGTCACTCCCTCCGAGCTCGCGACCGGTGTTCCGGGCCGCAGCTGGGGAGCACCACCTCGTGGGCTCCCCAGCTGTCCCTCGCTCAGCCGACGATCTTGCGGCGTCGGCCGATCGCGAGGAAGGCACCTCCGGCAGCGAGCAGGGCGAGCGCGCCGGCCAGGAAGCCGTACCCGATCGTTCCCCCGGTCACCGGCAGGTCGCCCGTCGACACGGGTGCGGCCGAGGAGGTCGGCGTGGGCGTCGGCGGCACCACCGCGACATCCTTGACGATCACACCGGCATCCCGGGTCGGGTCGATGCCCTGTGTGGCGCCGATCTCACGAGGAGCGTAGCGGCCGGTCAGAGCCGTGTTCGTGTCGTCGAGCACGATCGTGCGGGTCAGGCCGTCGGCGGCATTCGCATCCGAGTCGAGGGCGTCGGCGGACCCGGCGTCCTGTGTCGTGAACGCGTAGGTCTTCTTCTGCTGGTCGGTCAGGATGAACCGCACCTGGTAGGTGCCCGCCGGCAGGTCGTCGAAGACGTAGCGTCCGTCGGCGTCGGTCGCCGTGGTCCCCACCACTGCGCCGTCATTCAGCAGCTGCACCGTCACTGCCGGCAGCGGCTGCTCGCCGGCATCCTGCACGCCGTTCTTGTTCTGGTCGATCCAGACCAGGTCGCCGATCGCGTAGGTCTTGGCGACGAACCCGAAGTCCAGTGTCGGATCGCGGTCGCCGTCGTCGTGCAGGCCGCCGGGCTCGCTGGAGGCCTCCCACGTCGCCGAATCACCCGCGCGATCGCCCTGGGAGGCCGTCGTCGGCACGTACGGCTCGAGGGCCGCAGCCGACGCGCTCCGGTCGATACGGACCGTATAGGTCTGATCGCCGCCGAGCGCCGGCAGGTTCTCAAACGTGTACTGACCGCGCGCGTCGGTCGTGACCGGTGCGACCGGGCGGCCGTCGACGTCGGTGACCGGCTGGCCGTCGGGGCCGACGAGGGTGAGCACCACGCCGGGGATGCCGGGCTCACCCGGGTCCTGACGCCCGTCGCGGTTCGTGTCGACCCACACGAGGTCGCCTACCGAAACCGTCTTCAGCGGGACGATCGTCGCCGTGGTGTCGCCGATCCTGTTGACGATGGGAGCCGAGGCGTCGGTGATCCGCACGGCGATGTAGGCCGCGATCGGAGCGCCCGCCTCGAGTAGGGTCCCATCCTTCTGCTGCAGCGTCACCGTGCCGGTCGCCGCGTCGTACGAGGCGACGAGGTTGCCGCCGATGTCGACCGGACCGGGCGTCGGGTCGGCGCCGGTCGCGGCGTTCGCCTCGGTCACGAAGCCGAGGAAGTCGGCGGCGTCGGGCAGGACGTCCTTGACCGGGACGATCACGACGTGGTTGTAGCTGCCGTGCGGGATGAACTCGACGCGGTAGACGTACGTGTCCTGCACGAGGTGGCCGCTGCCGTCCAGCTGCGCCTTGAGCGTGTCGACCCACTCCTGGTCGGACCGGTCGAAGACGCGCTTGCGCACCTCGGCCTCATCACCGTAGGAAGTGGCATCCGCGGAGGTCCGTGACCAGTACATCGGGTCGCCGTCGGTGCCGAACAGGGTCGCCTTGTTGGTGATCGTCTTGGTCACCTTGCCCTGGAACGGCATCGTGGTCAGCGACAGGTGTGCCTCGTACGCCTTGTCGGCGCCACGGGCGATCACGATCGCCTTCCCCGCGTCGCTCAGCTCGATCACGAGGTTCCCGTCGGCGTCGCGGCTCACGGCGAAATCGGACGGGTCCAGCGCCTGGCCGTCGTAGCTGCCGGAGATGACGACCGTCGCGGGGTCGCTCAGGTCGAAGACGTCGGCGTCGATGTAGTCCACGATCCGGGTGTCGCGCATGTCGATGCCCTTGTCGGCGGCGACCTTGAGCGTGTAGTGCACCGTGACGCTCTCGCCCGGGGCGATGGTGGCGTCTTCGGCGGCACCCGTCTTGGTGAAGACGCTGGAGTCGTTCACGCCCTCGGCGGAGTCGGGGAGCACGACGACGGTCACGTCGCGGGTCGCGGTGTATGCGGCGCCGTCGCGGTAATGGAAGGCCGCCTGGTTGCGCAGCCGGTACGGCGTCGCATCCTGGATGGTCGTGCTGCCGGCCTGGTCGAGGCCTTGGACGCTGAGCACCCGTGCCTTCGCCGTGATCGTGGCGTTCGTGGCGCTGTCCTTGCCCACGTTGACCAGCAGCTGCTGGCCGTTCACGCAGTACTGGCCGATGAACGCGTCCGTGGCGAACGCGTCGGCGTCGGCAGGGCACGTGGAGGCCTGGGTCAGCGCGATGCCGGTGGCGGTGACGAAGTCGGCGGCCGAGGTGTTCCACGCGGCCTGTGCGGGAAGCGCGTCGCTGACGACGACGTTGCGGCCCAGCGTGAAGTTCGCATCGTGCCCGTCCCACTGACGCAGGTCGGCCCTCAGCGTGTAGGTGAGATCGGCGGGTGGCGTCAGCGCGCCGTCCTGGCCGGCAACGACGTTCTTCGTGCTCCAGTTCGACGTCTTACCGAACGCCTGGCCGATGTTGACGCCGGGCACGGTGCCACGCAGGCGGATGGATGCCGTCCGGTTGGTGCCGCCGAAGCTCGCGGTGTTCGTCAGCTGGATCTGGAAGCTGCCGGTGCCGCCGTTCAGGTTCTCGTACTGCGTCTGCAGCAGCGCCTCGAGCGCGGCGACGTCGGTCACCCGCGCCGTGTAGGTGATCGTGAGCATCGACGGTGCGGGCACATCCACCGTCCCCGAGAACCCGTTGCCGGCGATCGCCGGGGAGAACGGGAAGGACGCCGACGTGCGGTTCAGCCCATCGGCATCCCAGGTGACCAGCTGCCCGTTGAACGACCCGGGGACGTAGCTCAGTCCCGCGGGAAGCTGGTCGGCGATGGCGAAGCCGCTTCTGGCCTCGGCGGAGTTCAGCTGCAGCGTGTAGGTGAGGTCTTGATCGGCGATACCGGGCTTGAGCTGGACGTGTCCGTCGACGACGGTCACGAAGCCGTCGAGGTTGCCGGGCGCAGCGCCCTTGCTGGAGGCATCCGTCACGTTCGCGAACCGGTCGCCCTGGTTGCGGACGATGATGTCGATCGAGTTCTCCTGCCCGTCGATCGACCAGGTCAGCTTATCTTTGGCGCTGGCATCGACCGGGTTCACGACGAAGTCGAGGTCGAAGACGCCCTGGTTGACGTCGCTCGGCCACGGGTTCCGGAACGTGACCGAGACCTTGTTGCCATCTTGTGCGACCGAGGCGATCGCCGTGTTCGCGGAGGGCACGCCGGTGAGCGTGACGTTCGTGCCGAGGTCGAAGACGACTGTCGAGCCGGGCTGCACGCTGTTGTCGTACTGCACGCGGAGGGTCATCGTGTCGCCCTCGTCGACGACGGCGGTGCCGTCGTAGGTCTCACCGTTCAACAGGACGGTCGACGAGATCCCCGTGGTGGCCGCATGAGCGGCCTGTCCCAGCCCGACCACGGAGGCGATCGCCAGCAGGAAGGCGAGGCAGACGGCGAACGAGCGCCGCAGCGGTGGAGCAGGATGACGCTGGGCGTCGTGCGTTGGATACGACAAGAGATTCCCCCCGGTGGGTCGACGTCGCCCACCGGCACGGCGACGGCGATGCGCCCGCGGTCGTCCCGGTCAGGCGAGTCGCTCATGACTGACACGTCTGACCTGAGCAATCGTGGTGCACGGGGGCGGCCCAGATCGGCTGTCGCCGGGGATTTCATCCCGCGATCCGGGTGTTCTGGTCCCGGTACTAATCCCGTGCGGGGTCGTCGACGAGGCCGAGCTCACGGGCGACCGCGACCGCGGCGTACCGCGAGGAGACGCCGAGCTTGCGATACACGCCCTGCAGCTGCGATTTGACCGTGTGCGGCGAGACGACCAGTGCCTGCGCCACGGCACGGATGCTGTCGTGCTCGGCGACGGCGGCCAGCACGACGCGTTCCCGGGGCGTCAGCGAGACCGGCGGCGCCGTGTTGGCCTGCCGCGACACCGCGGGGATGTCCAGGTAGCGCAGTACCGAGCCGGCGTCGCGCTCGTCGGCGAACTCACGCAGCAGTCTGCGATCGCGTGCGCTCAGCAGCGCCACGTGCAGGCGCGCCCCGTAGTCCTCCCACGTCACCGCGGCACCGCTCAGCCATGAGCCGGCCCTGTCGAGCTGACCCAGCCGCAGCGCGGCTGCCGCGCCGGCCGTCCAGACGTCGGCGCGCGTGCGCAGCGTATGCCCGGGCAGCTCGAGCGCCGCATCGGCGAGGGCGAACGCCTCACGATCACGTCCCTCGGCCAGCAGCCGGCAGATCCGCGCTGCGGCCAGGTGCGCGCGGTCGGCGGGCTGGGCGGCCAGCAGCCCGGTGGCGCAGCGGAGATCGCCCGCGGCCAGCCACGCCCTGGCCAGCACCGCGTGCAAGTGCTCGGTGGCCACATTGTCGCCGAACGCCGGCGGGCGAGCCCCGGCCAGTTCTCGGGCGACGCGCTCCGCCTCCGCGCCCGCCTGCCCGAGGCCATGTCGGGCGGCCACGGAGATCGCCGTCAGCAACGGCCAGAACTCCGTCGTGGGCGTATAGCAGTCGGTGTCGTGCAGAACGGCGAGGGCACCGGCGAAGTCCAGAGCATCCAGGCGCGCGAAACCCTCGGCGACGACCCCGAGTCCGTTCAGGTACGTGCGCTTGAGGGCATCCGGCCAGGCCTCACCGTCGACCGAAGCCAGCAGCCGCTGCGACTGCGAGACGTCGCCGGCGAAGGCGCTGATGCCCGCCCCGTACACGATCGAGTAGTTCCGGGCGGTCTGGCTGTGGCACAGCGCCACCGAGCGGTCGCTCACCGCGACCGCCTCGTCGATCCGGCCGCCCAGCAGCAGCGAATAGCTCAGCTGCCGCAGAATCGTCCCGAGATGCTCGCCGTACCTCGTGAGCCGGTCGGCCCCCAGCTTCTCGACGGAGCGCGCAGCCTCGGCACTGGCTTGCGCGGACTGCGGAAACTCGAACGCGAGCCGACGGGCCACCGCGCGCATCGCGTCGAGCGAGAACGTGTCGATGTCCGGTTCGAGATACGAGGCGTCCGCCGCCGACTCGATCGCGATGCGGAACGCCCGTGGCGCCTCCAGCCGCTGGCTCGGATTGGCCGCGAGGGCGAGCCCGAGTCCGAACGCGAGCATCGGATGCGCGGACAGCGCCTCGGCCGGGACGCGCCGCAGCGCGGGCAGGAACCGATCGGTGATGTAGCTGTCGGGGTTGCCGATCACGAGCGAGACGAACACACGGTCGGCGAAGGCGAAGTCGCCGCCGTCGATGGCCAGCTGCAGCGCCTGGTCGATGTCGTCGTGCTCGAACAGCCAGCGGGCCGTCTGTGCGCACAACCGCCGGAACCCGACGGGATCGTCACCGGCGCGCGAGCGGAACGTGTCTCGGATCGTCTCGACGTACTGGAACACGGGATGCCGGCGAGCGTACGGGATCCATCGCCCGAAGCCGTTTCGCTCGAGCATGTCCAGCAGCAGTGCGGCCTCCGTCCGGCCGCTCAGCTGCTCGGCCAGCTCGACGTCGATGTAGGGAGCGACACTGGTGTCGGTGACGAAGCGGACGGCGACCGGGTCGGGCAGGAGCGATTCGAGCCGCGCGGCCACGACCGCATCCCACTCCATCGAGTCCGGACGCGGAATCCGGCCCAGCTGCGACAGCGCGAGCACGACCGCCCGCACGGTGAGCGCGAACCCCTTCGTCGACGCGGTCACCTGGCGCGCCAGCCGAATGTCGTGGATCCCCGTCTGCGCCGCGATCAGCCGACCGACCTCCTCTGCGGTCAACGCCAGCTCGCTGAGCGTGATCACCCGGACGATCCCCCCGTGCGGATCCAGATCGGAAAGGGCGGTGCCGGATCGGGTCGTGACGAGGATCCGCAGGCCGGGCACGGCAGTCACCAGCCGGGCGAGATCGCGGTCGATCTCGTCGCGGGCCTCGCCGAGGTGCTCGTACGCGTCCAGGACGATCGTGACCGGTCCCGCATCGGCCAGCAGCTCGATCGCGAGCCGCACCGGGTCAGCCGCGGCGTTCAGCTGCGCGACGACGGCAGCCGACTCCGACAGCCCGCCCATCCGCTTCGCACTGGCCGCCACGTGCTGCCAGAACGCGTGCCGGCTGGTCACCCCGGGGCCGAGCGACACCCAGGTCACCACGTGATCGCGTTCGTCGCGCAACGCCCAGCTGCGCAGCAGCGTCGTCTTGCCGCTGCCGCTGGGCCCCTGCACGACGCACACGCGCACCAGCGGCGAGTCGAGGATGCGGTACAGCCGCGGACGATCGACCACGCCGGCGACGGCGGAGGCATCCTCAGAGACAGCGCGGTGCACTCGACCCACCTCCCCCGTGGTCACGCGGGGAAGACGACGCGCCCGGGGGCCGCCCTCATCCCTCGCCCCAAAGTCATATCACACGCGCTACGCGGCGGAACGTGTCACCCGGTCGCGACCGGCGCCGATCGCCCGGCACACCAGGTAGATGGCGAACGAGATCGTCGTGATGTAGGGGCTGACCGGCAGCTCTCCCATGACCGCGAGCAGGATGCCGCCGACGGCCGAGGCGAAGCCGAACACGGCCGCCAGCACCGGGACGGCCACCGGCCCCGCCGACACCCGCATCGCCGCCGCCGCCGGCGTCACCACGAGCGCCAGCACGAGCAGCGCGCCGATGATGTGCACGGCGACCGCCACGACGAGCCCCAGCAACAGCATGAACGCCAGCGACACCGCGCGCACCGGCACGCCGCGGGCAGCGGCGGCCTGCGGGTCGAGCGAGTCGAACCGCAGCGGGCGCCACATCAGCAGGAGCCCCGCCAGCACGATCACGCCGATCAGGATCAGCCAGCCCAGCTGGCTGTTCTGCACGGTGACGATCTGACCGGTGAGCAGCCCGAACCGGTTGGCGCTGCGCCCCTGGTACAGCGACAGGAACAGGATGCCCAGGCCCAGGCCGAACGGCATGAGCACACCGATGATCGAGTTGCGTTCCCGCGCGCGGGAGCCGAGCCACCCGATGATCCCCGCGGCCAGGAGTGATCCGACGATCGATCCGGTGACGACATCCGCCCCCACCAGCAGTGCTGCCGCGGCCCCGGCGAACGAGAGCTCGCTGATGCCGTGCACGGCGAACGCCATGTCGCGCTGCATCACGAACACTCCGATGAGCCCGCCCACCAGGCCCAGCACGGCGCCTGCCCAGACCGAGTTCGACACCAGAGCCAGGATCTCGCCGTAGTCCGCCGCCCCGCCGAACATGGCGTTCCCGATGTCCGGCCAGGTCATGCGCTCTCGTCCTCGTGATGGTGGTGCGCCTCTTCGGCGTCGGGGGCCCCGACCACGACGAGCCGGTTGCCCGCGCGCGTGACGAACACGTCGGCACCGTACAGGCCGCTGAGCACGTCGGAGCGGAGCACGTCGCCAGGCGTGCCCAGCGAGAACCGCCCGCCGGCCAGGTACAGGATGCGGTCGACCCGCTCCAGTACCGGGTTGATGTCGTGCGTGACCAGCAGCACCCCCGCGTCGTGCTCACGGCGGTGCCGGTCGATCATGCGCACGACCGCCTCCTGGTTGGCAAGATCGAGACTCGTCAGCGGCTCGTCGCACAAGAGCAGCCGCGGACGGTCGGCGAGCGCCTGCGCCACGCGCAGCCGCTGCTGCTCGCCGCCGGAGAGCAGGCCCACCGGCCGGTCGGCGAACTCGGTGGCCCCGGCATCGGCCAGCAGCGCGTCCACCCGCGCGCGTTCGCCCCGGCGCGGGATCGGCAGTCCGAACCGGTGACCGTCGACGCCGAGCCGCACCAGGTCGCGGGCACGCATCGCGGTGTCGCGCGGAAGCGGCCGCTGCTGCGGGATGTACCCGACGCGCCGGTTGCCCGTGCCGCGGACCGGTTCGCCGAGCACGGTGATCCGCCCCTCGCTGAGCCGGTCGAGCCCGAGGATCGCCCGCAGCAGCGTGGTCTTTCCCGAGCCCGACGGGCCGAGCACGGCGATGAGCTCGCCGGGATGCAGGGCGAGGTCCAGGCCCGACCACAGCACGCGTGCGCGGCGCTGCAGCCCCGCCTGCTCGATGACGAGCGGCTGCGCGAGTTGCGGACTCATCCCTCCACCTTACTGATAACCGTTCTCACGGTTGTCACGCACTCATCCGAGGGCGTCGGCGAGCCGGTCGACGTTGTCGGTCATCCAGCCGAGGTAGGTCTTGCCCTCAGGCAGCAGCTCCGAGAACTTCAGCACCGGGATGCCGCTGGTCTCCGCCTGCTGCCGAACACGGTCGGTCTCCGCGCCGGCCGCCTGTGCGTTGACGATCACCACGCCGACCTGCTTCGACGAGATGGTCTTCAACGCCTGCAGCAGCGTCGCCGGCGCGACATCCTGCCCCTCCTCGACGGCCTCGCTGAACGCGGCGGGCGTCTTGTTGTCGAGCCCGGCCGCGTCGGTCAGGTATAGCGGCAGCGGCTCGGTGACGAACACGCCCTCGCCCTCGTGGGCCGAGGCCAGCTCGCCTAGACGCGTGGTGATCTTCGCGGCACCGGCGGCGAAGTCCTTCGCCCGGGCGGTGAAGCCCGCCGCACCGGCGGGGGCGATCCCACCGAGCTTCGCCGCGATCTCGTCGGCGAGCGCAGCCATCACGGCCGGGTCGTAGAAGACGTGCTCGTTGAAGCCCTCGAGGTGATCGTGGGCGTGGTCGGCGTCGTCCTTGTGCGTGTCGAGGTTGCCGTCGGCGGGGTACTCGGGCGAGAGCGTCGCGGCTGTGATTACCGGAGCGCGGGTCCCCGCCGCCGAGACGAGCCCGTCCATGAACGGGTCGAAGCCGCCGCCGTTCTCGATCACGAGCGCAGCGTCGCGCACCCGCAGCTGATCGCGAGCGCTGGCCTCGAACTCGTGCGGATCCTGCGCCTCGGACGCGACGATCGAGGTCACCTCGACGCGGTCGCCGCCGACCGCCGCGGCGATCGAGCCGTATACGTTCGTGGAGGCGACGATGACGGGCTTGCCGTCGGTCCCGGAAGAGGGCGAGCCGGCGCACCCGGCGAGCGCGAGGGCGAGGGCCAGGGGGATGGCGGCAGCAGCAGAGATTAGGCGAGTCTTCCTCACGCCATCCACTGTATCGCGTAATGAGAATCATTATCAACTCGCCCCGGTCGTTGAGCGAGCACAGCGAGCCCCCCGGTCGTTGAGCGAGCGCAGCGAGCCGAAACGACCACGCCCCAGCCTCAGTCCAGCAGCAGCGCGGGCTCCTCGAGGATGGACGCGACATCGGCGATGAACCGGCTCATGCCGTCGCCGTCGACCACGCGGTGGTCGAACGACCCCGCGACCGTGGTCACGAACCGCGGCCGCACCTCGCCATCGACCACCCAGGGCTTCTGCCGGATCGTGCCCATCGCGACGATCCCCGCCTCACCGGGGTTGATGATCGGGGTACCGGCATCCATCCCGAACACCCCGATGTTCGTGATCGTGATCGTGCCGCCGCGCTGATCGGCGGGCGATGTCTTGCCGTCTCGTGCCGTGCGCGTGAGGCTCTCCAGCGCCCGGGCGAGCTCGCGCATCGACATGTCCTGGGCATCCTTGATGTTCGGCACCAGCAGCCCACGGGGCGTGGCGGCCGCGATCCCGAGGTTCACGTAGTGGCGCACGCGGATCTCCGCGCCCTCGCCCGCGTCGACCCACGCGGCGTTGACCATCGGCGTGCGGCGCACGGCCCAGATCACGGCGCGCGCCATGATCAGCAGCGGCGACACCTTGATGTCGGCGAAGTCGGGCGAGGCCTTGAGCCGCTTGACGAGCTCCATCGTGCGCGTGGCGTCGACGTCGGTCCACACCGACACGTGCGGCGCGCTGTACGCCGAGCCCACCATGGCGGTGGCGGTCGCCTTGCGCACGCCCTTGACCGGGATCGTCTCGACGCGGTGCTCGTCATCGACGGCGGGAGCCAGCGTCGAGGGGGCGGTCGCCTGCACGGGGGCGATCGCGGACGCGGCCACCTCCGGGGCGACCGGAATGCGCTCCTCGCGCACCTCGGGCCATTCCGGCGTGGCGATGTTGCGGAAGACGCTGGCCTGCGACGCGTGCCGCATCACGTCATCGCGGGTGACCTCTCCGGCAGGGCCGGACGGGACGACCGCCGACAGGTCGATGCCCAGATCGCGGGCGAGCTTGCGGATCGGGGGCTTCGCCACGACGCCGACGGATGCCGCGACCGGGCGCTGCGCAGGCTTGCGGCGACGCGAGGCGACCGGCCCTCCGGTGCCGTATCCGACCAGCACCGATCCCTCGCCTTCCGGCACCGGGGCGGGGTCGCCGTGCTCGCTCTGGCCGACCGTCACGTCGGGCCCTGCCGCGCCGCCGGTCGCGATCGTGATGATCGGGGTGCCGACTTCCACGGTCTTGCCCTCGGGTGCCAGGATCTCGCCGACCGTGCCCGAGAACGGCGACGGCAGCTCGACCAGCGACTTGGCGGTCTCGATCTCGACGAGCACGTCGTTGACCGCGACCTCGTCGCCGGGGGCGACCCGCCACGTCACGATCTCGGCCTCGGTGAGGCCCTCACCGACGTCGGGCAGCAGGAAGGTCTGAGGGCTCATGTCGGCGATCCTTTCATCACCCGCGCTGTCACCGCGAGGGTACATCTGACGGACGAGAGTGTGGGTATTCCCCGCGCCGTCGGCCGCCAGATGCACCCTCGCGGGTCTGGGGGCGGCGGGGCGGGCGGAGGGCGGGTCAGTAGGCGAGGACGCGGTCGACGGCCTCGAGGATGCGGTCGGGATCGGGCAGATACGTGCCCTCGAGCTTGGCGGGCGGGAACGGCGTGTCGAAGCCCGACACGCGCAGCACCGGCGCCTCCAGCGCATAGAACGCCTCCTGCATCACGGTGGCGGCCACCTCGCCGCCCAGCGAGACGAAGCCCGGGGCCTCCTGCGCGTACACCATACGCCCGGTGCGGCGGATCGAGTCCAGCAGCGGGCCGTAGTCGACGGGCGACAGCGAGCGCAGATCGATGACCTCGCACGAGGTCCCCTCCCCCTCGGCGAGAGCGGCGGCCTGCAGCAGGGTGGTCACCATGGCGCCGTGCCCGACGAGGGTGACATCGGTGCCGCGACGCACGATACGCGAGGCGTGCAGCGGCAGCGCGGAGGCGACGGTGTCGACCTCGCCCTTCTGCCAGTACCTCGCCTTCGGCTCGAGGAAGACGATCGGGTCGTCCGAGGCGATGGCCTCCTGGATCATCCAGTACGCGTCGTTCGGCGTCGAGGGCGAGACCACGCGCAGGCCCGGGGTGTGCGCGAAGTATGTCTCCGGGCTCTCCTGATGGTGCTCGACCGCGCCGATGTGCCCGCCGTAGGGGATGCGGATCACGACCGGCATCCGCAGCGCACCCTCGTGCCGGTTCGTGATCTTGGCCAGCTGCGTCGTGATCTGGTCGAACGCGGGGAACACGAACCCGTCGAACTGGATCTCGATCACCGGCCGGAACCCGGTCATCGCCAGACCGATCGCGGTGCCCACGATGCCGGACTCGGCAAGCGGAGTGTCAAGCACCCGGCGCTCGCCGAACTCCGCCTGCAGGCCCTCGGTGACGCGGAACACGCCCCCGAGCCGGCCGATGTCCTCGCCCATCAGCAGCACCCGGTCGCTGGCGGTCATCGCGCGACGCAGGCCAGCGTTCAGGGCCCGGCTGAAGGGCATCGTCTCGACCGCCGAACGAGCCA
>ERZ778017.2838-NODE-2838-length-13242-cov-4.852658_pt1 | contig 13242 bp, 11 predicted proteins | sample MGYA00375747_ERZ778017 | MGnify/ENA primary metagenome ERZ778017 (study PRJEB29350, sample SAMN05509838) | bioreactor metagenome | biome: bioreactor; material: wastewater | place: South Africa: University of Cape Town | collected 2014-03-17 ... | reverse complement strand
AGTTATAGGAACAGAAGCACTCATAAGATATCTTAAAGAGAACTTAATTTACTTTGGACCAATGCAATAGTACAACCTCATTAATAGACAAGCTGCTTGGATGTACTCATAACTATTTCTATGATTGTAAATACCGTTTATAATGAATCTACGACTTATCAAAGTTTAGTTCTACACATAGTCAGGGAACGATTTTAATGCAAACCATGCTTATGTTCCTGCGTTTATACTGGACAAAAGCAAAGACTACTTGTAGACTATCTGGTAATGAAATCATTTTTTTCAATTCTGTTAATAGGATAGTCACTTTCATTACTCTACACATTGACTACAGCTTGACTTTTAATACATATATTAAAAGATTGTCGCTCACAATTTGTACATCATTAAATCCAATCCATTATTTACTTTCTTGGGGAGAGTTGCAAAACTTCCTTTTTAATGTTGTTAGCTAATTCTCCACTTACTTTAGCAAACATTTCAAAGACTCTATCTTGAATGTGAGCATCAGCATTTGCAACATTCACAGCAATGTTGTGAGCAAGGTGTGCTTGTTGGTTAGGGTATCTACCCAAGACTTTGTACAAGGCTTGTACTTGAGCGAAGTCGTCATCGGTACATTTCCAGTGGAATGGACATGCAGCACCTTGCCAGACTTCCTGTTCTTCTTGCAATGAGAAGGATTTGAATTGAAGTGGCTTGTTGGTAGCCAAGTAGTTTGGTGCATTACCCAAGTTACCGTTAATGTTCATAGAACCATCTCTCATGTGTGGGTTGTAGACAGCACCGGTAACTGGACAGTTAACTGGAATTTGAGTGTAGTTTGGACCCAATCTGTATCTTTGAGTATCAGCGTAAGAGAACAATCTGGATTGTAACACTGGGTCGGCAGATGGTTCCATGTATGGGACGGTGTGAGCTGGAGAGAAGGCAGCTTGTTCGACTTCAGCGAAGTAGTTCTTTGGGTTTTCGTTAAGAGTCAATTTACCGAATCTTCTCAATGGGTAGTCAGCATGTGGCCACACCTTGGTCAAGTCGAAAACAGAGAATCTCTTTTCCTTCTTGGCTTGTTCTTGGGTCATGGTTTGGATGTAACAAGTCCAAGATGGGAAGTTACCTTTAGCAATGTTCTTGAACAAGTCTTCTTGAGCGTGGTCTGGGTTGGAACCAGCCAAAGCACCAGCTTCTTCGTTGGTCAAGGTCTTGTTACCTTGATCAGAAATAAAGTGGACTTGGACGTAGAACCATTGACCCTTCTTGTTGGACCATTTGTAAGTGTGACCGGAGTAACCGTTCATTTCTCTGTAAGAAGCTGGGGTACCTCTGTCGGAGAAAAGGTGGACAACTTGATGTAAAGATTCTTGGTTAGAAGTCAAGTAATCCCAGAACATGTTGGCATCTTTTAAGTGGGTTTCTGGGTTTCTCTTTTGGGTGTGGATGAAATGAGGGAACTTGGATGGGTCTCTGATGAAGAAAATTGGGGTGTTGTTGTAAACCAAGTCCAAGTTACCTTCTTCAGTGTACAATTTGGTGGAGAAACCTCTTGGGTCTCTAGCGGTATCGGCAGAACCCAATTCACCACCGACAGTGGAGAATCTGGTGAAAGTTCTGGTCTTCTTACCAACAGTGTCTAAGAAAGCAGCACCACAGACATCGGTGATATCGTCAGTAACTTCAAAAACACCGTAAGCACCAGAACCCTTGGCGTGGACAACTCTTTCTGGAATTCTTTCTCTGTCAAAGTGGGACAAGGAGTCGATCAAGTTGAAGTCTTGTAATAAAAGAGGACCATGTTGGCCGACTCTTTGAGTGGCAAATGGTTCTGGAATAGGACAACCGTTGGAGTTAGTAAAAGTAGGAGCCATTATAAAATACAATTCAATTGTGTTGACGTATCTCAAAATCGTAGCAAATGGCCCTGGCTTTATACTCCACGAATTTTAGCGGGGACAATATTAATAATGATAACAGCTCCAGACTTTACCTTAAAAAATATTTTCTGTGGCCAATAATTCTGTAGCAGAACATAATCACGGATACCCCCGAGGAAGAAGGGAAATTTTGTCACGGCCATTTTGGCGGTTTTTCAATTGCGGCCTGGAATGGAGGAAAAAATGCCATTGGGTGACATGTAGAGGGTTCTACGATGGATAGGATGGGTTGTTTTGATGAGTTTGTATGAATTTGTCTTGAGGTGGTGGGTACTCGTGTCACCATTCAGGGGACCGTTGATTCATGTGATTGTAAATACCCACGGTTGTTTCCTGCGATATCTCCGGCAACGTTCTGTGCGGTGCAGTTGGCGGTGGTAGTGACGCCACAGTTTGACGGACGGCGTTGCTGATGCGACGACGGTGGTGGGGGTCACGGTGGTTGGCGGCGCTCAGTGGATGTGGTGTTGTCTAGAGGGTAGCTGAGAGGCTGTTTGTTGGAGTTTGTTGGAGGATGTGCCGCAATTGCTTCCGGTAGGACGACTGGTCTACTGGCGGCTTCTGCGTGGGTAGGGTGTGTGCAGTACTACAGTCGATTAAATTGGCCCATTTTCCACTAGATTGTGCACCAAGAATCGGGGTTGCTGTCGGGCTCGGTTCCAGCGTGGTGGTTGAGACGTGGTGGGCCAGGGAAATCGGGGTTTGTGATACAGTGCTTATGTGGTCTGTTTTTGTGGGATCTCGACGGATTTCCTGTTTGTGCCGTGCCATCGATCCTTTCCTGATTAGGATATATCGAGCCACGGTGGGGCCAAGCTATGCGACTAAGGACCTATTGCGGAACTCTGCTCCGTGCTGGTAGTAGATACCACTGCTTCATTGCTTCTTCGTCACATTGCATCGTCAGCTTGTGCACCCTTCTCTGTGTGTGTTGTGTTGCAACCTTGCGTCAGCACTATTACTAACTCTGTTCCAGACCACTGCGACGGTTTACTCAGCAGTTGTCCATAGCGTCGTTTACTCAGCAGCAATTGTCCATGGAATCGATTACAAACGTCGGTTGTGCTGACATATTTTGAACCATACTGCAGCTTCTTGCTAATCTGATGTAGTTTCCAGACCTGTCAAAATAGCGATGCTTACGCGACTGTCTCGTATTTTCCGATGGCTGCAAATTTCCGTATTCGGTACATGGTCGCAGCAGTCTACATGAACTATTTGGTACCAACAAACCACCACAACGGTGGGTTTACTGGTAATATCGAGGCATTGTACTTGTATTACATATAGACAATACGTTAGCGTTTTTTTCCTTGCTAAATGGCGAAACTACGACGTCCTGGAATGACCTCCTTGACCTGGCTTCCACGTATACACTTCAGTGTTGTTTCCATTGCAACACACCCAAACATTAACAGCTTCAAGAGTGTGTCCGGTTAAAGAGAGACATCATGCACTGTCTGTATGTCGAATCTGTTTTCTCAAAATTAAAGCTTTTTAATTTGTTCCTGGTACTTGTTTCTGAAGACTCTGTCTCCATTGCTTGAACTCTTCAGATAACATGCCTCCGTTTCTCAACTTCGTGTTCTCTTCGCCCATCAATTCGATCAATGAAAACGTCCGCGACCCTGGATCGTAGCATAGTCTCCAACTTTTTGTTTCGTCAGCAACATCAATCTCCTGTGTGATCCATTCAATTGCTGCTCCGTACCATCTGAGTGCAGCCATGCAATTTATCTCACTATTGTTGTTGTTCTTGATAAGAAGAGGAACTTCTTCGGTCTCGTACATTTCCACTGCTCTACAGATGAAATTGTCGTCTCTGAACCCATACACAATCTTCTTGATCCCCATTAAAAAACACTGACTCCAAGTCTTGAATAGTTTTCTCTCGAAATTACCCATTTGTCCCTTGTGTTCAATGACCCGGCTGGTCTTTAATTCAACATAATGACTTAAAATATCCTTGTTGTTATCAGGAATATAATCCCAGATGCAATCGACTTCACCTGCTAAGGCCATTCTCACCTTGCCTATTCCGGTCTTGATCACCGATATATACTGTTCGTAGTTATTGACTATCTTTTTTCCTCGCTTCTCAATAAGGTTACGCGAACAATCACTCCATGGTCGTGGTAACGTTGCCATGGTCTCAAACTTATACCCCGAATATTCGCACTTGTTTATATAGTCCTGTTTATCCTGTGGTAACAGCATTCGTTCTTCTAACTCTTGTTTTCGTTTACGTATTTCTGATTCAGTATCACTATTTATAAACAACTGCCCATCATAGGCAACGATATTGAGATTAACACTATCCTTACTGTAGTATGGAATGGCGAGGATCTTAGTCATTAATCCTCTGAAGGTAATCAAGTCAACAGGAAGTTTAGTTCCATGTTTCTTCTCGTATCTCATGATCGCTTCGAGCAAAGCAGGGAAATCCCCAACGTTTTGCTCTTCAGGAATCTTTTGAAATTTCGAATACCCACCTTGCAAGTCTACGTTGATATTCGCATCTGGTAAATAGTAGTAAGGTAACTTTTCTGATTTGACCTTGTGTTCGTCGTATTCCCATTCACAATTCATCTCTCGGGCAAAACAGAAGAGCTCCTTGGGCTGTTTTAACCCAGTAACTTTGGCCCGCGAGTTAAGTGGGAACGTTTTAACCATGGTTTGGTGTAGTGTCGTATTCTTTTCAATTCAGCTCTTCTCGTTTTTCCATCGCAAAAAATATATGGAGATTGTGAAAAATGGCCGTGTTGCAATGTGTAAGTGGAATATTTGCAAATTGGAAGAATTGACTACTTAGTGTCCAAGAAGTGATTTAGAAGATGAAACCAACCAGTTCTGGTGAAATTGCATTCAATATTGCTCTTAAAAAGCCCAAGTTTTATGAGTAGTTGTGCAGGTTAAAGAAACCGGACTTAATGGCCAACTTTTTATGCTAAATTCAATCAGATGGAGGGATCGACCAGCAAAATTACAATACCGCCTTATAAAGAAACTAGATATACCAAGGGACCCAGTATATTTGTGATTGAAAACCAATCAATGGAGATACAATTTAAAAATCGCGCTACCGTATGGTTGATTATACAGTGTAAGAAACCTGCAGTGGTTCTTGAAGAAGTGTGTGGCAAAGAAGAATGAAAAGGACACCGATGGAATACAAGCTTCGAACTAGTCATACCTTGGAAACAACCCAATGGCTTCAACTAATACCTTGTTACAGCGCTACCATATAGAAATGTTAAGTTGTTGAATTTGTTGAGCTTTTGCCGAACATTTACTCTCCAAAGTAAAAGACAAGTCACTGACAAAACTCAAGACTCTATATTTGTTCAGATCTTGTATTGTTCAGATCTTGTATTGTTGACAAAAGCGATTGAACTGGTTCATATTTAACATTACCGCGCTACCAAGAAATGACTCCAACTCAATTGAGTAAAGTCACGGTTTGTCAACGGAATTTCTCCCTGAAAAAAAGGATTAACCACACTTGAAGTTTAGATATGCCTTTATACCCAAATATTACTCTTGTACCTTGTAAAAGTTCCCGTTTCGATTAACCAATTCTGATTCCAATCGGACATCCTTCATATAACCCGGTTTGAAAATTCACTGAAAAATTTACCACTACAAAAGAAAAGAAGTTTAGCGTACAACACAGGGATGTCTGCAGCGGGAAAGAACGTTTTAGTGAAGCTCATTGTTGGAGCTGGGAAAGCAGCACCTGCACCACCAGTTGGTCCAGCCTTGGGTTCAAAAGGGGTTAAAGCCATTGACTTCTGTAAAGAGTTCAATGCAAGAACTGCCAACTTAACTCCAGGGATCCCAATTCCATGCTTATTGACAGTAAAACCAGATAGATCTTTCACATTCGAAATGAAATCACCACCAACTTCGTGGTTGTTAATGGAAGCAGCTCAGGTCAAACAAGGATCAGGAAGACCGGGCCATGATTTCGTTGGTACAGTATCTTTAAAACATGTATACGAGATTGCCAAAATCAAGCAAACTGACGAAAGACACAAGGAACAAGATTTGAAGGCAATTTGCGGTGCGGTCATTTCCACTGCTGACGTCATTGGTATCAAAGTTGTTCCATAAATCATTCATATAAATACCTGTAAATTAGTTATTCCGTGTATATACAAAGTTAATATAGTCATAAGGTTCAGAGATGTAGGAGGATTCAGAATCGACAAAATGGATGAAATCGACAAAATGGATGAAATAGATAAAATAGATAAAAGGGATGAATCGGACGAAACAGTTGGAAAGAAATCGTGGTTCCAGGATTGTTAGGTACGCTTCCGAAGTATCTTTCTAGAAAATGCTCTCTTACCACCCTTCTATTTGTCTTTGCGTACATTTCTAAATACCCAACACAAGTCTGGGGTTAATGCAACTACTAATTGGTACAATTTGTAATATCTATATAATCTGTTTCATAAATTTAATGCTGGAGTATCAAGTGTTAAGTGAATATTTGTAATCAATACATGGATGTCTTTTAATGTCAATCGTTCTACTTTCCGTTACTCTCATCTCGTGTTATCGTTTTCTTCGTAATTCTAATTGGTGAGGCTTGCAGTTCTTCTCTACTTCTTTTTGTTTTTGTCGAATGCAGAAATATGTGCCATTGCTTGGTCCACTTGTGTATGTTCATGGTCTTCGGCATGAGCTACAACGTAGGAAATGTCCCCTAGCTGACTGAATCTTTCTTCAACTGTGCACATATGGACTGATTGTAACCATGCATCATTGAAACACTCATCAATTGAGATTCTACAAGCTGGTGGTAATTCCACCATTCTTCCAATCAATGTCCGACAATCTTCTGGCAATGCTAGTAACAATCTACCGGCACCAGTTTCGGTAGATGTGTGTGATTTACCTTCTGGAGTCGACAAATCCATTTCTTGCAACCCTTCTTTAATGTCTTCTAAAGAGCTCCCTTTGCTGTCTTCGGGGACTTTTTTCAACACTTCAGCAATTGGGACAAACTCCCCTCGAGTAGCAAACAATTTGAAGCTATTATCAGAGAGTTTGGGCACTTTCCATGGAAATTTCTTCAACATCATACAACAGTAGATAATTGCTGATGACCAAACATCAACTGGTCTGGGATCATACTTGTTGAACACACAAACCTCTGGTGCCAAATATGGATCAGAACCTACAATCCCCAGAGCTTCAATTAATGTTTTGGTGAAGGGATACGAGAACACCACAGCCGAACCAAAATCGATAATCTTGACAATTCCTCGTTTATCAATAACGCAATTATCCAACTTCAAGTCTCTGTGGGCCAATCCCATGGAATGGATATATTGAATACCACACAAAATTTGCTTGAAACAACAATTGATTTCTTCACGAGACATCTTGTTTGACATTACTATAGCAAACAAGTCGAAATCACAGTACTCCATGACTTGCAAGATTCTTTCATTTTCGTAACAAATTTCCACTGTTTCAATGATATTTGGGTGTTTTAAAGTAGAACCAATACAATATTCACCAGTGATCTTTTTTGCGTAGTCCCGTTTGGTTTCGTTCTGGTGTTTTGCTCTGAATTCTTTCACAGCAAAGATTTTTTTATCACCTAATCGGTACACCAATTTGACGGCACCACCGGCACCAGCACCTAGACTATCACCAGGTTTAGAGTACCGTTTTGAAAATGGCAATTGCTGTGAATTAACAATGTTTGACGACACCGAGCCTCTTCTGTCCATCGGTCCACCACGATGAATTTGTGAGTTGGATCTGCTGATAGACGAACCACCAGTATTAAATAGACTTCCTGGAGACTGAGAGTACGATGCATTTGAATTGGATGCCGACAATGATGGTGGTCCCGAGGCACCAAGTTGAAACCCGCCGTTTGTAGGAGTAGAAGAGGGAATATTTACAACACTGGAACTTCTATGGGACGAGGAAAAATCCGATGTTTGAGAAGATGGAGTCGACGATTTCTTGAAGAATCTTTTCAAGTTGGCCATGGAGTTGTGTCTTGTTGATGGGATGACGATATTGGAGCTCATTGAATCTCCCGAGCTCAACGAGTTAGGAGACCCGACAATAGCTTGCTCGTTGTAGCTGTTATTGTAGAACGATCCTAAATCAGTAGAAGAGTCTCTTTTTGATGATAATCCTCTAGATTTGCTACTGCCAAAGAAATATGACATCCCAGATTGGGACCCCGATCTTTGCGATGTGCTGAGAGAAGCAGCTTGCTGCTGAGCCTGAGCAATTCTTTGCTTAGAAATGACAAATCTGGGCTCAATGGACGATGAGCTCACTTGTGGTGATTGGATGTGAATAGATTGAATTGGTTGTCCATTAGGCAAGTTGGGAATGTGCAGCATCTCTGCCTGGGACGACAGCGACAACTGGCTGTAGGTGCTATTCAAATTCCCATTGTTCGAAGTGGACGTTGAGTTGGACAGCTGCGACGATCTTCCTCCTGGGGCTCCGTATGGAATGGACGACGACAAACTCTCGCTGTAGCTGAAGGAAGAATGGCTGACGGAATTGTTTCTGATGACACGAGGACTTACTGTACGAGGATCTTTTTGGAACGCCGCGTTCATTTGTGTCTGGCGAGTCTGTTTAGGTGACTCCAATGGGATTTTTGTGCCTGGTGATGCTTCATATCGACGCAACTTCGACCCGGGGGACTGGTCAAACCCATCAATTATCGTTGGTGGGTTGGAAGTGCCGGTTCCAATGGTGATCGGAGCAGATTCTTTACTGGCAGAACGATTATTGTTGAGTCCGGTGAGGTCTTTGATGTCAGAAAGGCCCGGTATTCCGTCTGTGATGTCGTGCTCAGCAAGGCCGTGGTGGAGAATCTGGTCACCACCGTCGTGCGGGTGGGTAGGAGTAACACATCCGCTTGTCATATCATCAATGGAGGTAGCTGAGCCAATTTTCGATAAGCTGGGGGACGCAGTGTTGGAGCTGGACTCGTTCAAGAGTCGGGTCAACGAACTGACGGGAGGTTTGGGGGAGAACTTTCCCGGGGCATCTTGAGTGATTTGCTGTGTTTGCATGGCTTGGGATAAAACTGTGTGTAGAAAGTAGCCTGGAACAAGCGCAAACACCTAATTAGCCGCCAAATTTGTGCAAAAACTGTAGCGTCAGTTTCACTTGACGTCTAAGAACAATTTCTCCCAGGCAAACAATTTCGTGGTAAATGATAAGCACGTGACGCTGAAATCGAATTAGGGGAAATTTACTGATTTACCACGACACTGGCGGTAAGGCCCTGCGGGGCGCTAGTGAGACGCCACTTGGCCCCACCGCCAGACACGGCGACACGAGGCCCGCCAGGGTCACGGACAGGCCAACACAGAGGGTGGGAGAGTTAGAGGATGGGGCTACGATATTACAGAATGGTGTTGAGATGTTTGGGGGTCTGATGAGTGGGAGAAATGACGATCGTCCGCGATTTGGTGGAGATAGATACTGTTGTTATCAGGGCCGATATCTCGCTATAGGATGCCGTGTGACGAAGAGGTCAGGTGACGGGGAAATACAGGATGAGTATTCCCGTGGTGATGATAGGACAGACTTGTTCCAAGAACGGGACGCAACGGCTAGGTAGTACAGGCGGGAGAGTGTGGCCAGTACAGACCTACAAACCTCAGAGAATAGAGGATAGGCTTTCCAGAAGCTAGACAGTAAGAGAAGTGTATTGTGTATTGTGCAACTTAGTGCGATTGAGGTAGACTGTAAATTAGTAAATAAACCAGTGTGAATATTGGCTGCCTCGTCGTCAAAGGACGAGGGCACATCATATTGACCAGCCAATGGTGTGCTCTGTGATTATTCGGTTCTTTAGGGTAGAGTCCCGGTGCATAATGTGGCTTGTGCTGAGTGGTGGCGGCTACCATGTATCTGGGTGTTTGTTGCAGCCATAGTTGCAACAGCGCATGTTGGCAACGAGAATCGCAAATATACGGAACTTGCACTTTGGGCAATTTCATTTCTGCCGTAATTTTGGGTTGGTTTATTTGTTTCTGCGGTTTACTATGCGCTTTTGCGCTTCACATTCAGTTTCACTTACTCCTATGTAGTTAGTTTGATCTGTCTGTTACTGCCTAATTGCACTTCTGTCCATTTCAATTTAATTCAACCTCTACATTTTGCATTTACGATGTCTTCTACAAAGTTTACACTTTTGTGTCTTTTAATCTATTTACATTTAGTCTACTTTACAGTTGACGCCTCTTTTTACCTGCTGCTCGTATATCGTGCGTTTTGTCTGCTGCTTACATCATATCAAATTAGACCTACAACTAAACTGACCGTTTGTGGACCGAACCAAGTAACGGACAACTCCATGGCTCGGAACGTTGTTATTACCGTTGTTTTGGCGTGTTTCCATTCGCTGTCTCTTTCTGTACGGATACGATAATTCCCGCCCATCCATGTCGTATACAGTAGCTCTTATCAGTACCAATGAGCTACCGTCAGATAAATAAATACATCTGTAATTGGCGTCATAATGACGTGTTATTTGAATGGATCAACAGTTTAGCGGCCCTGCAGCATATCGTAGATCATAGCGTTATATAGTTAGTCCATAAATACTCTGCGTTAAAGCCCAACCGTACAATGCTGCACAGTGCAACTTGATCCACCTTAAATGTGTGCAAAGTTGAATACCAAGATATTCTAATAATGTAGTAGTCCAGATGAAATGCTGTGTCAGCACAATAAATAGAAAATTCTTCTCGTTTTAATTTGCAGCTACATCATGGTATTTTTACTCTTGCCTTTGCCAAATCAAACCAACCAGGATGGTTGGACTACCAAGTACAGTGCATATTTACGTCCCTTCACCATTGGTATTATCTACTCAAGCAGACAAATTAGCCTGAACATATATAGACACAACTTCTGCTTTATGCACCGCTGCATTGTTACAGACTATAAACCACGAAACCTTGGACATGGCAAAATCACACCAGAACATGTATCATCCTTCTGCATTGTACCTAGCTTAACGGCATTGCATCAGGTGTGTAGCCTCGATCGCACTATCAATGCGCTGGATTTCTGCACTAAAAGCACACTTTCTCCATCCATGATTACTAGGACGCTCACGACGTATCACTACAACGTACCACGTAATGTGTAATCATTTCGTTTCTGGGAATAATGCTTCAGACGACCTTGGAATAGCAATTTCCCGTCTCAATTTGTCCAACTTGCTCTCGAGCTCATCAACAGTTTCTGGCTTTCTCGATAAATCCGCCTCCTTCTTCTGCGATTTCAGCTTCTTCTCCTGCTTCTTCCGGTTGACAGCACTTTGCTTCTCGAGGGCAGCAATCAATTTTTCCGTGGTCGCAAAAACTTCCTTCTGTAGCTCTTCGTCACCGTACTCTTTTCGCGTCTTCGTGACTATTTTACACTCCTGAATAAGATTACCACCTTCAATCTTGGGAATGATGGGTGCTGCTACTGCAAACAAAAACGACTGACTACCCTGGTAGCTCGACTTCAACAACAACCACCATATAGGATACATCACCAAGTAAACCAAGAGCCCAAACAAGCTCCCCATGCTCAAAAACCGTCTAGTACTAGCGCTTCTCATAATCCCAGGATTCACCATGTTGACCCGAATATTACAACGGTGCTTATCCTTCCGTTCGTAACGGTCGTGTTCCCGTTGGAACTCCTTACAGAACATCCCAAGCAACAATTTCGACGTCCCGTACACCTTGTACGGCTGGTACCTCGGGTACGGAGTATTTTCCCACAACAAGTCCTTCACGTTAACATCCCCCAAAAGATGGCTCGAACAGTTCGCGATAAGCACCCGCACATCTCGGTCCGGTGGCTGCACTCGTAACGACGGACTTAACAATGTTAGCAAATGGTAATGCCCCAAGTAGTTTATACCGATCTGTCTCTCTACTCCGTCTACAGTCAACTGTTTCCCCTTCCCTAGCGGAAGAGTCTCGGCAGCACAGCAGATCACTCCGTCCAACCGCCGCGGTGGTTGGTTGTCCAACCACCTCGTCGCAAATTTTCTCACAGAATATAACGATGCTAAGTCGCACTCCTCAGCATATATCATGAAATTGTTTGTTCTCTCTCGCAAATCGTCGACGTATTCTACCGTCCAGCTGTCTTCAATCGACCGCACTAATAAAATGATCTGCGCACCTTTTGTTGCTAGCTCGTACGCCAAATGGGCACCAACGCCAGACGTGCCCCCGGTGATAATGTACACCTTACCGTGTAATTCTCGTTCCCACGTATTGGTGGTGCCTCCAAAGTAGTACTTGGTGGCCCCGATGGCTGCTAGCGCTGGCGCCGCGGTCTTGATGTAGCGCCACCCTGGAATGGCGTCTGTCCCGTCAAAGATGATGGTGGAGATGATATCAACAGGCATCGCTAACGATTTGCTGGAACGCCGCCAGTGGTCTGGTTGAAGTGAAAACTAAATCGCGTGGCGCTACCATTATATTCGGAGCTACCATGTTAAACGGCGCTACCAACCCATTAAGAGCGCTACCATACACGCTTGAGTCGCGACATTTGCGATGAGCTTGCGATGAGCCTGCTGCTTCACAACTCTGCTACAATGGAGGAGACGGTGTTCTACATAGCTGAAGGTGATCCAGCAGACAAGCACTCCCAGGAGTCGTTTGCGTTGGCGACGTCGTTGCACACGTCGCAGCAGTACGCCTCGTTCAGACAGGCCGACTGTCCCAGAAACGGAGGAGTGTTAACAGGAACCGGACCTGGCGAGAGGTTGTTCGTAGCCAGCAAATCGAAAGCTCTTATCCAGGTGTACTCGTGGGGCAAAGAAGGAGTGGACCAGAGAATTCCTGTTCCCGAACCGTTAAGTTGTTTGGCAGTATGTTACCAGCCAAACGTAGACGATACAGCCCATAAAGTGCCAACGTACAGGGTCCCATGGCTATTAGCCGGAGGTTCTGCCACCGGTCGAGTATATATATGGGAATTAGCGTCGGGAAATTTACTTTGTGTCAAAGATGCACATTATCAGAAGATCAGCACCATGAAGTTTTCCGCCTGTGGAACGTTTCTTGTCACCGGAAGTGACGATGCCAGGTGCCTCGTGTGGAAAACTGTAGATTTGATATCGGTTTATGAAAAAGACGACCATTTACTGCAGGTAAAACCGTTCCACAGCATTACTGATAACACATTACCGGTTACAGACTTGGAAATATCGGCGGGAACGATCAATGATGTCAAATTGTACACAGTATCGAAGGATTGCACCCTTCGAGTGTACAGTTTGATGACAAAA
>ERZ778017.2837-NODE-2837-length-13246-cov-3.901751_pt1 | contig 13246 bp, 6 predicted proteins | sample MGYA00375747_ERZ778017 | MGnify/ENA primary metagenome ERZ778017 (study PRJEB29350, sample SAMN05509838) | bioreactor metagenome | biome: bioreactor; material: wastewater | place: South Africa: University of Cape Town | collected 2014-03-17 ... | reverse complement strand
AATACACAATAAAAAGGTCAATAAAAAGAAGCCTTTATCAAAACCATCATTATCGAACCAATCCGACTTTGATTATGTGGCGCATATAAGGAGAATAAGTGATGACATAAACAAGGATGCAACGTCAAACGGATTGTTCGATGACGATCCCCTTATTTTTAATGACGTTGATCCTTCCAAGACTGCCGCATCCTCCAATTATTACAATGATTTCAACCTTCCTTCCAACCAACTTAATACTCCATCATCCCACACATCTTCTACAACTTCTGAAACGACTCGCAATAAAGTAAGAGCACCTTCTGAACCTACATTAATTTCAAGTTTTCAGACCATGCCAAATCTGCTCAGTAATACCAATGCTCCGGAAGCTGCGAATAATAACGACCAAACAAATATTCTATCAACATACATTAATTCGTTAGAATCGTCATTAAAGAAACCAAAGAAGTTTTTACAATGCACAAATTGCAATACTAAAACCACGCCATTGTGGAGAAAATCCAATAACGGTGATTTATTGTGCAACGCTTGTGGGTTGTTTTATAAATTGCACGGAGTTTTGAGACCATTGGGGGATGTTGTAAATAACAAAAACCCAACCCAGCTCACCTCCATGAACATAGATGCTCCAAAACCCCAAAGCAACATGTTGACAAACCAAATGAATTCAACAACCTCTGGTATCGCCAATAACTCTGAACCAATAATAAGTCCATTGAACGATGCAAATCTGAAACACTCAGATGATAACCACCATGGTAATGCATACTACGATAATGGTCAAGGCAAAACTAACGTTAACCTTGGTTTTGACTTTAGCCACCAAGACTACACAAATCAGGAATTGGACAATTTGTTATCGCAAAATTTGTTTGAGGACAACAATCATAATGCAAACGATTACATGGGTAATCTTGCGGTGGGAGATTCTCATGCTACTGCTGAATCTCCACAGTTTTATGATTTTGCACTTGGTGACGACCTTATGGGAAACGAAAATGAGGAGAAATGGAATTATTAAAGGCGATTTAGATACCGTTTGCTTTGACTACTTGAAGTGAATCGTATTGTGACTAATATATATTAATGAAACATACTAACTAACTTGACTAGTATTTTGAGTTTGTAGCATCAGATTTTGGAAACACAACAACTTGTTTACCAGAAGTCTCAATGGCTTTCTTATATGTATCCAACAAGTTGCCGTCGTATTCCACCTTGTTGAAGGGAACAGACTTAATGATTCCTTTCTTGTAGAAGTCGATAATTTTGTTGAGGGTGTCATACTTGGATTGTGGGTTTGCTTTCGAGTTACGAGTTAACCAGTATGGACGGATGGTTAAGTTCTTCAACAATTGGTATCCACCAGGGTAACTAATGTTCTGACCACTTAATGAACCATAGGTGAGCAAAAGTCCATCCTGAGACAACGCCTTGACCAATCCAGTAGTAGTGGGCCCACCTAACGAATCAAGAGCTAATCTAATATTGCCATGATTTGTCAATTTAGGCAAGTTAATGAAAAAGTCATCTTTTGCAAATTCATCTTCAGACACCACCACGGTTGCACCAAGAGCTTTCAACCCATCAATGTACTCCTGAGACTTACCCGATCTGACAATGGAAATGGTTTTGATGTTCAAGTGTGATGCAATCTGAGTAACATATGTAGACACCTGAGAACCCCCCATATTTTGAATAATCCAGTCATTTTCCTTCCAGTCGGGGATTTCTTCAATCATTTGCAAAGCTGTTGGTGGGTTAACAGCAATGGTAGCAGCTTGTTCGAAAGTTAACGAATCTGAATCGCTACTGATTTTGATAACATCGTCATCAGTTGCAAGAACAGCAGTTCTCCAAGTCCCATAACCAGGGGAACCTGGAAGAACCCAATCACCAACTTGGAGCTTAGATTCAGGGCCGACTTTTTCTACACGGAATAACCCTTCATTACCCCCAACATAAACCTCTTGGTTGTTAATGGTACGCAATTGACCTTTCACATAAACTCCGAGAACCTGAACTTTGTCCGAAGGATTGACAGGAGTAGCCAAAGCCTTAATTAAAACTTGGTTACCAGACAACGACGAAGCATCGATGGTGTATGAAGTTTCCTTCAACACTTCACTCAAACTACCGAATTGGGTGTAGGTAATAGCTTTGGCATTAATTGACATTATGGTTTATACTGTATAATACTGCAGTGGTAATTTTACAAATGACTACGATGGAGTTGCAAGACAATATATAGTTGATGATGACAAATTCACCACTCGGCTGATTACAAAACACGCATTTTTACAGTGTGGCTACTTCGAAAAACAAGCTGTTGGAACATCGAAGAACCATACTGTACACCACACGCAATTGCCCCTCGGCGACATCTTAGTAGTATGTTGCCGGAATCAATAATTCCGTGTTCCGCGATCCGTCTTTCTGTTGGCCCAGCAATCGGTCATAGGACTCTTTGACATGTCACAACGACTAACTCATCAAGATCGAGTCGATCGAGGTAGCCTGCCTGACAGTTCTGCAATAGAATGTGCAATTGCATGTCTGTTTCATGGATAGTCTTTAGCGGAGATGTAGGGTACTGGACACAAGCCAAATTTTCACGATAAATTTCTAGTGAGCGAAAGTGCGCATATGTAGTCTGAAATGATCGGTTCAGGTACCGGTTTGGCTGCCAATCCTTCACAAGAATAATTTTTCGTTTTAAGGCCATCGACCTGCATACAGACCGCATCTCACCGCAGCAATGAAATTTTCTACAAAATCATATGTACGAAATAATCCCAATCGAGCATGTTTTGCCATGTCTTAAACTGAAACCTGGATTAGTGCGAAATTTCGGTTAATTTGACCCTTGAGCTAAGCCTTCGAAACTAACTCCTGACTTCAACCACAAGGTGTACTGCCTATTGTTCCACATTCTTGCACCAATACTACATGCCACATGTTCTATTACATTCAACACCAGATCCCGCCTTGCACCACTGCGGAATGGTGCACCTCTTGCGTAGAAGATGTTTCCACGTCCATAACCTTCTACTCCTCGACATTCGCCCGTTGCGTCTCTGACCTACTTGGGATTCTATCCCATTCTATTGTCCCTCAAGAATATTTTCCTTTGTTCCTTCTTATAGGAACAGGGGTTTCTTTCGTGCGCTTGCTTTTTCCTCAGCCAGCCGCCTCTTCAATCAGAACACCCATGTGTCGTCCGTTCTCGTCGCAATAAAACCCTGTAACTAGCTGCGGTACCTCTGTCCACCTGATCCAACTTCGCCTTGATGCCCGATCGCCTATACATACGGGTCCATACCGTGATAGTGTAATCTTCACGTGACTCCATCTCACGCTTTTTCTATTAATAGGATATTTATGTATTACTGAAATTGGCCAGGATGGAGAGGAATCAGGGATGAAAACAAATGTGGTAACTTTGTAGGAGTCCCACAGTAAATTAGACAGGATCTGTACCCCCTAGCAGCCACTGATCGTTAACTTTAGGGCTTTACCGGCTACCTTGGGTCCCTCAGCACTCTGACCAGCACCAATTGACAAGTTCACAACAACAGCTGCTAGCCCAAGGGAGCTCCTGATGAAACTACTGGCCGGTATATTGCTATGGACCGAATGGGGCCTTCAGAAACCTCCAGTATGTAAAGGACTCGTAACAAACTGCACCTGTAAAATATTGTGAAATTATTTTTAGCCATATTCACTTAAAGTATTGAATTTTTTTTTTGACAAGTGGATTTTTGACTTGCCTTTTTCTTTTTGTATTGAATTCCACCAGTGCTCTTTACTGTTCCTGCCCTCGTTGTATTACGGTTACTAGTATCACGGTATTTGGTCTTAGAATTCATACGATTTCTGTTGGTTTTGTCGTTGTTCCATAAATTTCGGCTATTCCACAAACCTGCCAGCTGTTCCCAATTGATTCGCTCGAGGGACGACGTACTGTTTTCCCAGTTTAAGACACTCAACTCTCAACGTCGAGTTGAAATCCTCGGCCATCATTTGTACAAGCTTCTTTCATCCCCACTCATTCGCTTATAATGGGATTATTTGCAAAGTTCAAGTCTGATAAGTCAGATAAATCGGGTAAACAACAAACCAAGCCATTTATTCCCTCGCATGCCAGGACAAACACTTCCAACACGAGCCTCTCGTACTCTGATTTCCTGAACAATGGGAGCGATTCTAGCTGCACTAGCAGCGAATCGCACAATCATGCCATTAAACAGCAAAGATCTCCTGACACCACGTCCAATGTCTATAACAACTATCGCCATTCGTATGATCCAAGATTGTCGCAATCCAACCAAGATGAATTACTGTCCTTAGATCCAAAGTTGAAACACAAATACTCTAAATCTTTTGGACACAGCCCAAATTTTGATGGAAACGATTCATCGATAGGAACCTTCCCTGGTCCAGCTTCCACGCCTTCTAATACATATAATAACAATAACAATTTGTCTAGAAAGCCTCCAGTTGCCAGCAATTATGAAGAGCAAAATAGTTCATCGCATCGTCCTTGGAGACCATCACCAGAGCAAAGAAAGTCATACATACAAGCATTGGATCAAAAACAACAGGATCCATTCAAATTGAATCAAAAAACACCTCCAAAAGTATTACAACGTTCGGAAACCACTCCAGGGTTTTTTACGGCCGACCCGGAAGATGAGGATGAGCTTAAGTTCCAGAATCAACCTCGTAAAGAGATTACAAATGATCGTCCAACAAATAAAATATCTAATAGTTTCCAAGAGCCATATAAATCTCACTCCAGAAACAACTCTTACGGTAAACCTGTCAGCCAACCTCAATCTCCCCTTACTAGTCAATTCGGATCACAGGTGAACATTAGCCAGAATGGATATTCAGCTCCAATGTCGAATTATCCGCAACAATCTTCTAGAAGACAATCTGCTGATGTCTATGGCGAACAGGCCGATTATTTAGCAGATTATTCCAAGTCGAGAAACTCTTCAAGAAATGAATTGATGTCAGCAACAAGAAAATCTACGATAAAATCAAATAGATTTCCATCTGCACCAATCAAGTCGAGATCAATTGGAGACCTTACCAAACGTGTCTTGTCTTTGGATATAAAAGCAGATCAGGATGGAGCCACAGCTGACAACCAAGACATATCACACGAAGAAGCTGATGAAAAACCATATAATTCACTTCGTTCTAAGAATAGACTTTCCGGATCTCAAACTGTTCCAAATGGAATATCGGATATATCGTTGCATAGACACATTTCTGACTATTCCAAGTTTTTATTTGAAGAAGATGAAGATGATGACAAAGGACAATTGCCAACTCCAACTTCTATCCATGGTACAGTTGAAAGATCTGATTCCATGGATTCGAGTAATTCAATTCAGTCGAATGGATCACAAAAATTCCAAGTCACTAGTCCTCAAGAAAGAACTCAAAGATTGCAATCTATGCAATCAAACTTAAACCCTATGACTGACAGAAAACAAAGGTCAATCTCGCCACCAGAACCCAAAAGAGTTACCAGGGTTGGATCTCAACCACAATTATACAACCACACTATGTCGTTGAATAATTTCCCTGGATACCAAAGACCTCAATCGGTATTTTTCAACTCTCAGCCAATGGAAATGCAAGTCCCAACAAATAGCTCTCCTTACACTAATCCATTAATGAACTACAGTACTGAATATGCTGGATCCGTGCACGATCCTAGCAGCAGACGTCAAAGTTTGACAGTTGCCGATACTCAAAGAATGAGAATGAGAAACTCTGTTGTGACTCCAGACGTTCTGAGACGTTCAATGATGCTGCCAGCCATGCCAACCATGCCTAGTACATTAATGCCACAAATCCCCAAGATACATGATGGAACAATAAATCGTAAAATTGACGATTTTATTGAATTAAGAACAATCATCAGCTCAGGTAATAAATCGTTGGTGTACAGATTGAAATGGGTACAAATGTTGATTACTGCAGTTAATTATAATTTGTATTCTTTTATCAATATTAAGGGTGAATTAGTACCACTTGAACAAGCTGATTACAATAAGCAACTTTTCATTAAGTCCGCAATCACTCACTTATTCAAGTTATTGAAGGAGGACACCGGTAAAAAGAAATACGAAGCTATTCGCAGAGAAGTTTATTATACGCATGGTTGCTTGTTGAAGCAAGATTACTTGAATACATACAATGAAACATTTGGATTTGAGAAGAATATTCCGAATGCAATTGAAATGTTCGAGAAATGTCTTGAAATCAACCCTAGTGATTATAAATCTCTCTACAAGTTAGGAGAAATTTATGAGTATGAATATCCTGAAGAATTTGACAAAGCATTACAATATTATAAGGAAGCAGCACAATTGAGTTACAATAGAGCTATTTTAAAGGTTGCATTGCTTTACATCAATGTGCCAGAGCTCAGATCGTTAAGATTCATTAAGTATTTGACTGACTTGGCCAACATACACATTGATGATGTTGAGGTGAAGAATGACGAGGAATTGGAAGAAGTGGGTGATGTTATTGGTTTAGCTGCCTACGAGCTTGGTAAGATTTATGAAGGGATATATCCGGGTGATTTGTCCTTCGAGGATGAGTTTATCCAAAGGTCTTTAGAAATTGCTCCAGTCAATTATGCCAAGTCGTTGGCTTACTATAATAAGTCTGCCAAAATGAATTGTTTGTTGGGATTAGTCAAATTAGGAAATGTCTACGAGTTTGGTGAATTGAATAGACAAAGAAACCCTAACAAATCTATCCAATGGTACATGAAGGCTACCACGTCTCCTTTATGGCACAAGAGACATCCAGATGCGATGTTGGGATTAGGCAGATGGAACTTGAACGGATCAGACGGATTCAGCAAGCAAATTCCATTCCCTAACCCACTAGTTGCCGTGATGTGGTGTGAAAGAGCCATCAGAGAATTCGAAAGTGTCGATGCCATGTACTTTATGGGAGAATTATCTGAAATGGGATTCACTACAACCGACCCAAACACATGGTTCTCGAAAGCATATAGTTTAGGACACGAGTCTGCTGGAAGAAAGTTGGGTCTTCAACCAGAGTACAATGGTGAAGGATACGAACAAGAGGAATACGACGATGAGCCGGAACTTTCAGGAGACGACGAGGCAGAATTTTTTGAAACTTCTGGCGATGTTGGATTCGATGAAGACGACAAGCTTCAGATCTAATTTAATTCATCGCAACGTCTAGAATTGGTTGTTTGCTTGAATACAAGGAATCTCAAAAACGTCCATGAGCAACGACATAAAATTAATGCATTTACTATTCACTCGCTTACGAGTCATCATTTTGAAAATAAAATCCATCACAAGTGATCAAATATCTCATATATTACACATTCTTATATATTACACACAGAATGAGTCTTTAAACTAAACAAAGTTTAATACATAATATTTTAGTACGAATTCCCATCTTGTATTGCGGCAAGGCTTTGCCATTTTGCCAGTAGGTTTTGGGCCATCTCGGAAAATATCCGGTATACTCCGACACACTATCATTTTGTTATCAGATATAAATATAGATAAACAATTTGCCTGAGCTAATTTGAACATCTTTTTAGGGTAATTCTTTCTAGCTGACCGGACCATCTGTATGACTCAGCCGGTAAAGATTACCAACAATCAAGAACGGCGGCTTTCAATTGCCAAATTGACGAGATCTCCCTTGTCTCATTCTCCGTCTAGTAGAATAAACTCCAACAGCAATTCGTTTAAAGCAAATGGGGTCTTTTTTCGCAAGCTAGGTGACGAAGAGCATCCAGTGGTATCTTCATCTTCGTCATCCAATGCTAATGCTATTGATGATTCTGACGATGGGCTCAGTGAAGCAAATTTTGCTCGTGGTATCCATGACCCAAAGTTAATCCAAACAGTGTCAAAACATCTTCCTGAAGACGGGTGCTTGAAATCAGAGGGAGGTGATATCACGAGAGACCTTTTTAAATTGACCCAGGATATCGAGCCTCCAAGACTTACTCGGTCTTTGTCGTCTTCAGAAATTATCAGCAGAAGAGGCTCCAGTGCAAGCTCAGTAAATGTACCTGGTGGTTTTAGAAGAGAGTTTATTAGCCACCAGTTAAGCAAACGGGCCCACCAGACGGTGAAGCCAAACTTTGTCACGAGAAATTTTGTGGAATTTTTAAGTATTTATGGCCATTTCGCTGGGGAAGAATTGGAAGATGACGATGCCATCATTTGTCATTACCGCCCAACCGCTCCTTTCAAGGTAACTGATGAAGAATCGGCACTTTTACCTGATGAAAGTATCAATCGTAATGGTACTGCTACCGAGAGGAAAGCATACTTTTTATTATTGAAGGCATTTGTAGGCACCGGGGTTCTTTTTTTGCCCAAGGCATTTTCAAATGGTGGGCTCTTATTTTCGGTGGGATTGTTGGTGTTTTTTGGTATATTGTCATATTGGTGCTATCTCGTGTTAGTGTTTTCCAAAAATGCAACTGGGGTTTCGAGTTTTGCTGAAATCGGGAACAGGCTTTTTGGGCCATGGTTCCAAAAGTTGATTTTGTTTTCAATTGTCATTTCTCAAGTTGGCTTTGTTGCTGCTTACATGGTGTTTACAGGGGAGAACTTACGAGCATTTTTCATTACGACTACTGGAATAGACCCCAGTCATGTCAGCATGGTTGCGATTATAGCACTTCAAGCCGTAATCTTAATCCCATTATCATTCATTCGAGATATTACAAAACTTTCACTACTGGCTGCTATATCAAATCTTTTCATTCTTGGAGGATTAATCACGATATTATACCATGTCATTTACGAGTTGCTTGTAATCAATAAGGGAACAGTAGGTCCAAATGTTGAATTTGTTTTCAATAAATCGGACTTTTCATTGTTTATTGGGGTAGCTATATTTGCATTTGAAGGTATAGGCTTAATCATACCAATTCAAGAATCAATGATTCACCCAGAAAAATTCCCAAAAGTCCTAGGACAAGTGGTCCTTACGATTTCAATCGTATTTATATCAATGGGAACTATTGGATACCTTACTTTTGGGGAAAACATCAAGACAGTTATTATTCTCAACTTGCCCCAATCTTCACCTGTTGTCAACGCAATACAACTTCTTTACTCGATTGCTATCCTCTTGTCGACACCATTGCAATTGTTCCCAGCAATCAGACTTGTTGAATCAAAGATCTTCTTTAAGAAGACCGGTAAAACTTCACCAAGGATTAAATGGTCTAAAAACTTGTTCCGGACTATCACCGTCTTCTTTATATCCGTACTTGCGTGCTATGGGGGACAAAACTTAGACCGGTTTGTTTCATTTATTGGCTGTTTTGCTTGTATTCCTTTGGTGTATGTTTATCCACCAATATTACATATCAAATCATGTTGTAATCTAGACAGTGTCACTGATCTGAAAGAGATATTCCGGAGGAAATGGTTGACCAATATCGATTACTTATTGGTCATCGTTGGAATAGTTGGAATGCTTTACACAACATACCAGATTTTAAACGTTTGACGTTGATACCTGACCTCATACGTCCTGTTGAACAAGACGAATATAATTGCATTGCATGTTTACGAAGACATAGTATTAAAGTATATACTTTTAATAATGAATACCATATTAATAAATAGATTCTAATATTACTCGTGTACAAGGAATGAAGATCTAATCTTTCTTGAGTATCTCTGCAAGCTTTACTCTGGAGTCATGAATTGAAGATTGTAATTGAGCATTGGCGGTGGAAATTGAGTTGTTTAAGGTACTCTTACAGTCGTTGTAGCTTTGAGTGATGATTTCGTGTTTTTGTTTGTTGAATTCGGGGAAGTTTTGTAATTCCCATGCTTCATAGTTGGAGGTAATGTTGTTGAAGGTATTTGGTGCAAAATAGGCTGTGGCAGCAGTACCAAACGCAAACGGTGTTAAAGACCTGAGTACAAATCCTCTTCTGCCAACAAGAATAGATCCTGATAAAGTAGCAGTTAAAATGTAGATCAAGTTTGGCAATACCGGGTCGGCAATAGTGTTGTTAATACCCTTTTGAACAATTTTCACCTCGTTGCAAAAGGAACTTTTCTGAGTGTTCAATTCAGCTTCATACACTGACAACCGGTCATATAACCATAACCGTAATTTGTTGGAGTATTCTTCCAAGTATGGTGTAGACCTTACTGCCATACCCTTGACGTAGGAAATATTGCCATGGTTAGTTTCCTTTTGTTCCAATTCTGAAGAAATTTCAGAATTAACACCTGGCTTGGTCACAACGAACGCATCGTCTTCGTAGAAATGTCTCTTAGTCATTGTCAAGGCACCAATCAATCAAAAAACAATTGGATTTCAATTTGAAAAAATCAGTAATTTTTCCGCTACATAACAAACTTTATTAGCATTCTAATGAATATTTGAACTTTTCGAAGTGAAACAGTTTCTCTACAGAAACACTATAGTTCAAAGCATTGTGTACTTGTTTGAAATATACATTTTCATTTTATATACTGTAGAAAATATTGAAAAATCTACAAAGATGACTATGTTACATTTTCGTTAACCGTGATAATACATAGTAAGGTCAATTTAAACGAATTTAAAAGTACATTATTTTTTGTCATTCATCATTTGGGGGTCTGCTGTATCGAAATTGGCATTGTTCAATCGTGTCTAGAGTAACCTTTTTTCTGTGCTCTTCTATCAGCACTGGGTACTTGCTCGTCATCGTACGGTATATGTGGTTGCGAATATCCATTACTGGTGTTCACAGAATCGTAAGTGTTAGTTGACGACGTGCCTGAAGTGTTGGAGCCGCCAGACATCGCAGGTGGTGCCAAATATTGTTGTCCATTGTATTGAGATTGCAGGGTCATCGATAAGTGTTGGAATTGATCTGCAATGTTGGTAGTGCTTTTTCTCTGTTGTATTGGTGGACTTGGATAACTGCCTATGTTCTTAGATCCACCAAAACTTCCTCGACCTTTTATGGAGTTTGGCATAGGCATGCCTCCTCTTCCGCCCATGTCTATACCGTCCAAGTTGCCGTTCATTTGAAGAGTTGACTTTCTATTCAGACTCTTTGGCTTTGCTTTAAATCTCAGTTCAATGCCAGGGTCAATGGGTGCAGCATTGTTAAACGATGGGTGATTATAATGAGGTTGTTGCATTGGGTTGTCAAAGGATTGCAAAGATGGATTGGATGGTACACGATGTCTCATTGACTGTTGTTGCATAATGTTGACTGGTTGTTGATATCTGTTTGTTCCTCCCGTCATCGAATGGCTGGTGCGCAAAGTTGGTGGTAAACCATTTTGTGGCATACCGTTTTGCGGCAATCCATGTGGTGGTTGCTGATCCATAGGTGGTCCATAATATGTGTTTGGAGGAAATTGTTGATATGATTGAAACTGTTGATACTGTTGATATTGAGGGTTTGGTGGATACTGTTGTGGCATATAATGTTGCTGCGGTCTTGAATTAGGTGGTGGGTTAGAATGTCCGTACTGTTCTCTTGTATCAACATAAGGTTGAGGTGGTGGTGCTTGTTTGCCATTTGAGGTTCGTAAAGCTGATTCCCGATCATTCAATTCTTTTTCTCTCCTCTGTAATTCTCGTTCCTTTTCTTGTAAGTCTTGTTGCCTATCAGAACTGGATCCTCTTGACTTTCTATCATTTTCGTCGGAGCCTCTGTCAAAGTTTTGTCGCAAATTTGGAGTTTCAGCTGTAATTTTGTCACTCAATAAAACGTTTTTATATTCGTCATCCAACTGCAAAGATTCTCTCTGTTTCAGCTGAATTGCGTTCTCAAGTTCTTCAATTCTTGCACTCAAATTTGATACGACAGTTTCCTTGGATGAAATATCCTCTTTCATTTGCTTAATTAAAAATCTAGTTTCACTAACCTTCTGATCCAAATTCATACTTTCTTGTTTTGTATCACCTAACCTTTGTTCCCAACTTGCATGTTCTGCCTTTTTCTTCGATAATTCTTCTTCAATATTGTCTAGTTGTGAAAGTTTATCTTTAGAAATGACATCTTTTCTCATAAACAATTTCGACTGATTCTTATTGATTCGGATAAATTGACACAACGTAGAATAAATATTTTCAAGATAAGGAGATTTCGTGTTGAAATCATCAGCTAACAAAATAGGTTGCAATAATAACAAATCAATTTCAAGTTCAAAGGCGTTTGTAAAATTGAATAATAAACTAGGAGAGTTTATGTAATTTTGATTTTGTTTGGTTACTGGGTACGTATTAGTCCAACTTTTCATCAAATTTGCTTCATTCTCGTAACCCTTAACCAATTTACAATCCATTCTTTTAATGATTTTAAATACTTCATTAATTAGACCTGTAATTAAAGGTTTGCAAAGTATTTGAGAAGCCAATTGTTCAGGGAAATCGGCCTCGAAAATTATTGATAATGGCAGAAACACCAATCTCGGTAATGCCAACTTCCATTGATAAGTTGTAAACTCTTTAGGATTTAAACTAGCCAAAAAATTTATTTCTTTGGTGGAGGACCAGCTATCCAAAAATTGATAGATTTCTTGGAAATTTTTGTTGGCACGAATAGCCTGCGCTGTTTCTGTTGGAGATGATGATCCTAGATATATTCTTTGATCATTGTTTCGTATTGTATGATTGAACTCGTAGTTGTTCAACTGTCTGACATCGGCTTCATTCATGATAGAAACAACAATAGCATTTGTAAATTTTGGTAGTGATAGTTGAACAAATGGTTCTAATTTGACATAACCACTTGACTCAATAATAATAAGAGTATCATCGTATAGAAGATTGGTTAATTTTGTGCATTTTGACTGGAAATCTTGTAATGAAGTACAAGACAATAAAATAACACTAAACTTTTTTGTATGGGGGATCTTTGATAACGAAGGTGATAATGAAAATGGAGTAAATGATTGTTTGGATCCAAACGTAGAGGAATTGAACACTATTGGAGTTGACTTGATGGCCGAGTTCACAATATGAACTTCACAGCCGTATTCGCACAACCTCCACGAATAGAACGCTAAGTTCGGGTTAGAACCGACTAAACTGTTAGTATAAGGTTACAATAGCACTCGAGATGGCACAACACTCGGGTTTGACGGGAACTTTAATTCGGTTAGATCGGTACCTTTAGTTGTAGACCTCAAATAATAGATCATTACAGAACCACAGACAGAGCATGAATCCA
>ERZ778017.2834-NODE-2834-length-13260-cov-5.324271_pt1 | contig 13260 bp, 10 predicted proteins | sample MGYA00375747_ERZ778017 | MGnify/ENA primary metagenome ERZ778017 (study PRJEB29350, sample SAMN05509838) | bioreactor metagenome | biome: bioreactor; material: wastewater | place: South Africa: University of Cape Town | collected 2014-03-17 ... | reverse complement strand
ATACACATGGCTTTACTCAAGCTTGGCATTGAACTAGGGATGCCTTGTAAGATGGACTCACGACCTTTCTCTGCTAATTTTACCTTTTGCCAGTTCTTGTTTACATCAAGTGTATTGGCTGCTGTTTGATGAGGCTGGTAGATGTGCGGATGGCGATGTATAAGCTTATCACAAAGTGCATTAATGCATTCACTTGTGGTAAAAGAGTTGTCTTCAGTAGCAATTCGAGCATAAAGAAGTATATGCAATAATAAATCTCCTAGCTCTTCCTTAATATTTACCATATTCTCCGATAATATTGCTTCGGAAAGCTCAAAAGTTTCCTCAATAGTCAACGGGCGTAGACTACTCATGGTTTGCTGCTGATCCCAAGGACACTTGGTTCTCAAATCGTCCAGAATTTTCAATAATCTATTAAAAGCCTGTAAGGACTCCTTTAAATTTTCTTCTATAGCCATAAATCATATTTTTAAAATCAAAGTGCGAAATTAAATAAAGTAAAAGATAAACTTATTCTTGTGTAGATTGGGTACGAATAACTTTCCAAAGAATTACTATTATAGAATTTAACTATTGATTTGATATAATACTAATTCTGATTGGTATAAAGATGAGAAATTTAAGAATGTATATAATTGGATATAAATGTAAGCTTAGCAATAAAATAGGATCTTATTGCTACTGTATAAATAAAGCATATTACACAAATCTCTCTTTGAATTTTTGAGAATTACTTTTTCACCAAGAATCTACTTTTTTAGGTAGCAACAGGTTCTGCTTGTTTTATTCTATTACTCAAAAAATATTCAGTAAATGTGTAACTTTTAATAAGGTTTTATACTACAATATTTTAAAACTTACTTATTTTGAAGATTAATTACCTTTGGTTTAAGATGATAAAGTGGCGCATAGTAAGAGCCCTTAACTAACATACGATTCTTTTTGTCTACTAGTGACCATTAAAATTATATGGTAGTATATAAGCTCTGGAAGAAATAATTCACTGCACCAATCTAGTGATTCTATTGGCTTACAATACTACTAGGCTTCTTCCAAAATTGTATTCACCAATACATAAACTTTTTAAAAGCTATCAAAGCTTTCAGAAGAATTACACTACTAACTTACAAGACGCATTAGCATATTCCACTACTGTTACCAAGTCAATCACTCGATAGATAGGTATCATTAATCAATAGCAGCATGTCTAGTATTGCCCCTGTTTGCTGTTAATATACAAATATGTAAACCGATGCTAAAGTTATATAAACCTTTTTAGCATACTAAGCAAGTAAGCTCCTGACAAACCCACTAAGCTATACACAATTCGAGAAGCAGTGGTTAACTCTCCAAATAGATATGATACTAAATTAAACTTTACTATTCCTACCAAGCCCCAATTCAAAGCACCTATAATTGTTAAAATTATAGCAGCCATACGGATATAATTTTTTGTTGTCATAATTATCTGATTTTTTAGTTGTTACCTAATTTAAACCATTAACCATTACACTCTTTGCCGTCCATGTGATTGACAAAAGAGATCATTTTAAACTATACAGCACGTATACCCAGCATTATATTTTCTTCTCCTCTTTTGTTGCTACCAATTTAATCATATTTTTCTTTAAATCTACCTAATACACGAATTAATCCCTTCTTCTATTTAAAATAGATAGGAGATGTAATAATTCTGCCAAAGAACCCAAGGCAGCCAATACATACGTCATAGCTGCCCACCACAATGCATTTTTAGCTGTGGCATATTCCTGACTACTTACTACACCTTGCTGATTGATCCATGCAAGAGCTCTTTTACTTGCATCAAATTCCACTGGCAGAGTTATAAAACTAAATAACGTCGTTACAGCAAATAAGCCGATACCAATCTCTAGAGGTAGAAGTGTGGTCCTAGCAAGAAAGATGCCTATTAAGATAATCCACATCATGTATCGAGATGTAAATGACAATACAGGTACCATAGCAGAGCGGACCTTTAAAAAAGCATATCCTTTGGCATGCTGGACCGCATGTCCACACTCATGTGCAGCCACAGCAGCAGCCCCTGCATTACTTGCATAAAATACTGCTTCGCTTAGGCTAACAGTTTTATTAATAGGATTATAATGATCTGTCAAATGACCTTGCGCACAAACGATCTTTACATCTCTAATACCATAATATTCCAACATTTTGGTGGCTATCTCGGCTCCAGTCAACCTAGATCTTAATGGTGTACTAGCATGCCTAGCAAATTTCCTTTTTAAAATTTGTTGGACTAGTAAACTCAATAAGAAAATAGCAATACTAATAATTCTCATACAATTCTTAGATAACCTTACAATTTAACATATGCACCTTCTATGCTAAGGCAGAAACAATATTCATGCCAAACTCTCTATAGGACAGACAGGCATATACTATACTACATCACAACTACATCACGCTCATATATCCGCTTATTTTCACAAATAAGCTAGCCTCTCAAATATACGTAAAAGTTTTTATACATAAATTTGTGTATAAATTGAACTTGCTTGCATGGCATATAGATATATGAAGTCATTTATTAAATACCAAAACTTATGAAAATTGGATTGATTTCAGACACGCATGGTTGGCTAGACCCTAAAGTATTTGACTATTTTGAATCATGTGACGAAATATGGCATGCAGGTGATATAGGGAATATAGAGATTGTACAACAGCTGGAAGCTTTTAGGCCATTAAGGGCTGTATATGGTAATATTGATGGGAGAGAAATAAGAGTCAAATATCCCGAACATCAAAGTTTTATTTGTGAAGGATTACAGGTATGGATGACCCATATAGGTGGTAGACCACCTACTTACACACCTGATGTTCTAAAAATTTTCAAGCAAAAATTACCAGATATATTTATATGTGGGCACTCCCATATCTTACAGGTTATGCATGATAAAAAGCATCCACCCGTTTTATATCTCAACCCTGGGGCTGCTGGCAGGTATGGATTTCACCAAGTACGAACTCTACTTCGTTTTGACATTCAGCAGGCAAAGATAAGCAATATGCAAGCTATAGAATTAGGCCCTAGAAGTTACCGTATAACGGATAACCAAACACAAAATTCATAAGTAATGATGGAATTTATTGATACACATGCGCATCTCTATGATGAAGTATACTTAGGAGATCAAAGCCAAGTTATTACACAAAGTATACAAGCAGGTGTCACTAAAATACTTTTACCCAATATTGATGCCAACAGTATAGAACCCATGCTGGCATTAGAAGATCAGCATCCAACATTATGTGCAGCCATGATAGGTATTCACCCTTGCTATATCAAAGAAGACTTTCAACAGCAACTATATCAAGTAGAATCCTGGTTAAACAAACGACCTTTCATAGCCATGGGTGAAGTTGGCATGGATTTATATAGAGATACAACCTACCAAAATTTACAACGTGAAGCCTTAGAAATACAGTTGAATTGGGCTAGACAGTATAATTTACCTATTGTAATCCATACCAGACAAGCATTTAGAGAAACTATACAGATATTAGAAAAACATCAAGATGGCAGCCTTAGGGGAGTATTCCATTGTTTTAGTGGTACTTTAGACGAAGCAACACAAGTTCTTGCACTAGGTTTTCACTTAGGTATAGGAGGCATTATTACTTTTAAAAATGCAGGATTAGCAGAATTAATTGCAAAAATTGACTTACAACATCTAGTATTAGAAACAGATAGCCCCTATTTAGCGCCTGTTCCTTATCGAGGAAAGAGAAATGAGCCTACTTATATTCCCTATATTGCAGCTGCTATAGCTCTTAACAAACAGATAGCTGTAGAAACTGTAGCATCTGTTACTACAGCTAATGCAAAAAAGGTGTTTGGAATAAAATAAATAAGCTTAGATTTAGCTATTTAGTATTTAAACTAGAATAATTTCTAGCGGTAGCTGTGTTAGGTAGTATAACACGTAGACATTAGTGGATTATCTTATGTTAAATTATTCATACTTATAAAATAAAAAGTATACGTATATATTTCGCGCAAATGTTACTGGAATAGTTCCCAAGCTATCTTTTAAAGAAAAAACTCTAAAGCTTATCATCCGACCTTACGATATTTTTTTATACTACCATTTAAAGTATTGATTCTAGTGAAAACGAGTCAATAAATCTTCGATAGTCTTCCTCTTTGTAAGACTCTTCTTGATAGCTAACCATCAGCAAATACTTAATTTGTCCTACTAAGACAATTCTACCTTTCATATAACCAACCCTACTTTGGACCAAGTAATCTATTGCATTATACTTACCAACCTGTGTATTTTGTGAACTAATAAGCTTATTACTAGAAGAAGACTGCACAATATCCTCTACAAATTTTTCTGGTTCTATTTTATTAATTGCTATTTCTGATGGATAAGTAATGCAGCTAACTGAATAAATGGCACCTTGCGAATCTATACTCTCATATCCTTCATAATGAGTGCTTAGGTTAGTGCCATCAATAGGCAATTCTGTTTTTTCATACTTTGGATGTATTGGGAATTTTACTTTAAAAGCTTTGGAAGCAGGGTAAAAAGTTTTCCATTTAGTAAGCTTTTGGGTAATTTCGGTTGACAAAGGTTTAAAAGATTTTGAAGGTATTGTGGATGAATCAAGCTTTCTTGTAAAGAGTGATAGACAATAGAGTCCTCCTATAATAAGTACTAATACCTCACCACGACTAATACCTTTTCTTGTCCTATAATTCGGGATAGATTTATTATTATAAAAACTAATTGCCTTTTGCATAGGCCCAAAGCACAAAACATCAAATATTATACCAACACCTAGAATAAGTATATCATACCAATATTCGGATATATACTCCGGTAGCCGAACAAGCCTAGATAAAAGAATCAAAAATAAGAATAAAAATATATAAGTAGTAGCTAACCTACGGTAAGGAATTTTTTTGGAAAAACCTTGTTCTTTGGCAGAAAGGTAAATCTTTTTAAAAAGGCTATGTATAAAAAAGACTGAGAAAAGACCTCGCCAGAAAGGTACAATATTAAGATTTTCTGCTCGTTTAATAGCCTGCCAGTTTTTATATGCCCAATATAATGAATACAGCCTCGCTGTCAATATATCAAATATCAAGAAACGAGTAGGTGTTATATCAAAGTATCCAATAATAGGAGAGTTTGAATTAGGCGCTATAGTTGATAAATGTTCCTGCGCAACTTTGTCTTCATAAAAGTTGATAGCTTTTTGTACAGGCCAAAAGCATAGCTCTCTTAACATCACAAATACAATTGCAAGAATACTAAATATCCATCCCCAAATAGTAACAGAAGTTAAATTACTGTAGCTAGCACCATTGTATAATATAGATGACCCAGTAAAAATTGCTAGCAGGCCAAATGTAAGGCTTAGCCCTAAAAAAATAATATAAAAATTACTTAATAAACGATGGTTTGTAAACCCAGTATACCCTTGTCTTTTAACAGAATCGAAAATATGTTGAAAAAATTCATCTATAAAAAAGACAGCGAATATAGCACGCCATAGTGGAGAAATATCGAGTTTTTCTGCTCTTTTAATAGCACGCCAATTATAATATAGCCAATAAGTTTTGAAGTAACTTCCTGTTAGAAGATAACATAGGCAGAATATAGCAAAAGGAATACTGAAATACTTGATAGCTGGCTTGCTTTGTTCTGTAGAAGTTATAGCTTCGTTTGGCAATTCAGTTAGCGCTGCTAAATGGCCTTTTTGATTTATATCACTCATATATAGTTTCAGAAAAGCAATAAAGGTTAAAGGGAAGTGGAAAAAGAAAGTGGAGTCGGAGGGAATCGAACCCTCGTCCGAACAAGCAAAAACAATACTTTCTACATGCTTAGTAACTATCTTATTGTCGGGATGTTCCTAGGTTAGTTACAGACCTTAGAACAATCCTTATACGCGCTCAATTTCACTATAGCATCACGTAATCTACTATAGCTAGTTCTACTAAATGATGTCTCTATGTTAACCTTGTAGAACAAAAGGCTAACGAGACAATTGCTTACCTAATTATCAACTAGGCAGCAAGGGCTACTTGATTGTTGCCAATTATATATAGTGAAAGTTTGTTGTTAGAGGTACTACTTACAACACCTCGCATGCTTATATTGCATCTGAACTTATCGTCAAATCCAGTCGACCCCATAATTTCAAAGAACGTATTTTATACAAAAATAACACATAAAACAGGATATTACAAGCAAGCATTATAACATAACCTATAGCAAGTGCCAGTTATAAAAATCAAATTGATGAGACATTATTCTGAACTATTTACGTAAAATACAATATTTTTTTCTACTAACAGTATGCCAAATTAATGTTCTCTAACATTGTTTTCTGAATAAACTACACGACGTGCGGTAAAATTTTCTACAAGGGTTTATCTTTGCCTATTAACCAACTTATAGCAGTATATCAGACACGAATGAGTCATTACGATTTTAAAGCCATCGAGCAGAAATGGCAACAACACTGGGAGAATAATCAAAGCTTTTGTACAACAATAGATCCTAATAAACCTAAGTACTATATTCTAGATATGTTCCCTTATCCTTCTGGCGAAGGACTTCATGTAGGCCATCCTTTAGGCTATATTGCCTCAGACATTGTGGCTAGGTATAAAAGAAGCAAAGGTTATGAGGTGCTCCACCCTATGGGATTTGATGCATTTGGGCTGCCAGCAGAGCAGTTTGCCATTCAAACAGGGCAACATCCTGCCATAACCACTACTCAAAATATACAACGCTATAAGCAACAGCTTCGTCAGTTAGGACTTTCTTATGATTGGAATAGGTCAATTAGCACCTGCGATCCAACTTATTATAAATGGACACAATGGATTTTTCTACAATTGTTTAACAGTTGGTATGACACCAATCTACAGAAAGCACGGCCTATTCATGAGCTAATAGCCTTATTTGAACACCAGGGTAATCAACAAGTGCAAGCTAGCTGTGACAAAGAAGTATCTTTATTTACTGCGCAAGAATGGCAAGCGATGAATGAGAAAGAAAAACAACAGCATTTACTTGCCTATCGTTTAGCATTTTTGGAAGATACTACTGTCAACTGGTGCCCTGAATTAGGAACGGTATTAGCCAATGAAGAAGTAAAAGATGGCCTTTCCGAACGAGGAGGATATCCTGTTATACGTAAACAGATGAAACAATGGAGCTTACGTATTACTGCCTATGCAAATAGACTATTGACAGGTTTAGAGAATTTGCAATGGCCTTTGTCTACCAAAGAAATGCAACGTAACTGGATAGGTAAATCAACAGGCGCTGAGGTAAATTTTACAGTAATATCAAACGGCCAAGAATATATTATTCCTGTATTTACTACTCGGCCTGATACCTTATTTGGCGTTACCTACCTAGCATTATCCCCTGAGCACCCATTAGCTAAAGTAATTGGTACAGACGCACAACAAGCTGATATACAAGCGTATATTACCCAATCAATCAATCGTTCTGAACGAGAGCGTTTGGCAGATATTAATCATGTTACTGGTATGTTTACAGGTGCTTATGCTATGCATCCTTTTACCAAGCAGCCATTACCAATTTGGATAGCAGACTACGTGCTAGCAGGCTATGGCACAGGCGCTGTAATGGGTGTACCTGCACACGACAGCCGAGACTATGCCTTTGCCAAACATTTTCAACTGCCCATCATACAAGTAATAACAGGGGGAGATATCACCCAAGCAGCTTATGAAGCTAAAGAAGGCACCTTATTTAAATCTCAGTTTTTGGATGGACTTTCTGTACAAGAAGCTACCAAACAAGTGATACAAAAGCTAGGCGCCTTAGGTCTTGGGAAGCAAAAAATTACTTACCGACTACGTAATGCCATATTTAGCAGGCAGCGTTATTGGGGAGAGCCTATTCCTGTTTACTATAAAAACAATATACCCTATCCTCTCTCGGCTGCAGAACTTCCTTTGGAACTACCATCCCTAACAAGTTTCAAGCCTACATCTACCGGAGAACCCCCATTAGGTCATGCTCCTAATTGGAAAACCAAAGAAGGCTATCCGATAGAGCTGAGCACCATGCCAGGGTGGGCAGGCTCTAGTTGGTATTTTTTTCGATATATGGATCCTAACAATGAAGCAAACTTTGTAGGATCAGCAGCACAGAATTATTGGCAAGCAATAGATTTATACTTGGGTGGAGCAGAACACACTACAGGACATCTACTTTACGCTCGATTTTGGACTAAATTTTTATATGACTTAGGTTATGTAAGTGTAGAAGAGCCTTTCCAAGAACTCATTCACCAAGGGATGATACAAGGTAGATCTAGCTTTATATATAGAATCAAAGGTACTAATCAATTTGTGAGCTATAACCTGCGGCATACCTATGAGACTACACCCATGCATGTTGATATACACTTAGTCAAAAACGATATACTAGACCTAGAAGGATTTAAGAAATGGCGCCCTGATTTGCAAACTGCCACTTTTATATTAGAAAACGGACAATATCTCTGTGGCAGTGAAATAGAAAAGATGTCTAAATCTAAATACAACACCGTAAATCCTGATACGATAGTAACACAATATGGAGCAGATACTTTACGGCTATACACCATGTTCTTGGGGCCTATCGAACAAGCCAAGCCCTGGGATATAAATGGTATAGAAGGTGTATTTAGGTTTTTAGTCAAAGTCTGGAGATTATTTCATCCAGAAAAAGAGTTAGGAGCTATTGGTGAAATACCTACCAAGGAAGAACAAAAGGTTATTCATAAGGCTATTAAGAAAATAGAAGAAGATATTAAACGATACACTTTTAATACAGCAGTAAGCAACCTAATGATTTGTGTTAATGAGCTTACGGCACTTAAGTGTAATAATAGAGAGATATTAAAAAATCTAGTACTTATATTGGCTCCTTTTGCACCCCATTTGGCTGAGGAACTTTGGGATGTATTAGGTCATCAGCATAGCATTACACAAGCACCTTTTCCACCATATGAAGAAATATATTTACAAGAGGAAGCGTATGAATATCCTATTGCTATCAACGGTAAAGTACGTGCCAAAATAAATTTCCCTGTTGAAACACCCCAGGAACAAATAGAACAGCAAGTACTAGCGCATGAAAGTATTCAGAAGTGGGTCCAAGGCCAGCCAATAAAGAAGCTGATTATTATACCTAAAAAGATGGTCAATATTGTAGTATAGCATATACTAAGATTATGAAAATCTACATCCATTATGAAATATATTACTCAAATATTACTAGGCGTCTCACCTAAGGCATGGATAACGTTATATTATCTAATCCATATAGTTATCAAAGCTACCAAACCACAAACTATGTGGATACCCAAATTATTAATCATTCCTCTAGCTATTGTCAGCCTAGGTGTATCCAATGGATTGACTTACACTGGCAGTACGCAGCCTAATGTATGGAATGTTTACTTATTTTATTTTACAATGGGAGTTGTAATTAGTTGTTTAATTTTTAAAGATATTACTCCTATATTTGACCGAACTAACAGATCAATTACATTACCAGGTGGCTATACAATCCTTATTTTATTCATAAGTACTTTCTTATTGCACTATTTTTGGGGTTATATGAAAACTATTTATCCAGAATTAACTACCCTACAACTCATTCATATTAAGATGGCAAGTTTAGGCATGTTAGCTGGCTTATCTGTAGGAAGATGTACCACCTACTTATTTAAATTTTTAAAATCTAGCTAAATTTTAATTTACCATGCAACGCATATTAACAGGCATTCAGTGTACAGGCAGACCCCATTTAGGAAATGTGCTGGGTGCTATGCTACCTACTTTACAACTGGCGGCCAACCCTACTAATGATACTTTTATTTTTCTGGCGGACTTGCATACACTTACTACACTTAAAGATTCTCAAGAAAGAAGAAACAATGTATATGCTGCTGCTGCTGCTTGGCTTGCTTTGGGTCTTGACCCAGAAAAAGTTACCTTCTATAGACAATCAAAAGTACCAGCAGTATGCGAGCTAGTATGGTATTTAAGCTGTTTTACCCCCTACCCTATGCTAGCCAATGCACATGCATTTAAAGATAAAGCAGATCGGGTGTCAATGGTAAGTACTGGCCTGTTCACCTACCCAGTACTTATGGCAGCAGATATCTTATTATATCATGCGGATATAGTACCAGTAGGTAAAGATCAGCTGCAACATTTAGAAATCACTCGTGATATTGCCACTAGTTTTAATAATCAATATGGCTCTATTTTTCGCTTGCCTCAAGCGTTAATAGATAATTCTATAGCAACAGTTCCTGGTATAGATGGCCAGAAGATGAGTAAATCTTACCACAATACCATTGATATTTTTTTACCAGAAAAAGAACTCCGAAAGGTTGTTATGCATATACAAACAGACAGCAAATCTGTTGCAGATCCTAAAAATCCGGATAGCTGCATTGTTTTTAAACTGTATAGTCTACTAGCTAACCCAGCAGATATTGCTACCATGCGCCAAAATTACATAGTAGGTGGGTATGGTTATGGACAAGCTAAAGAAGCACTTTTTACTGCTATTGTAGAAAAGTTTGCTGCCGCCAGAAAAAAATTTAATGAGTATATAACAGATATACATGCTGTGGAAGAAATACTAATATGGGGAGAGGCTAAAGCAAGTGTTGTAGCTACTGAAACCCTGAATAAGGTACGCACTGAGTTAGGGTATTAAGTATATCCATTATATTCTTGATAAGTGCGCGTTCACGCCTCTACCAAAATAATTTGTGCCAATGCTTGTACGATACTTGAAACGATTGTTGGTACTGGGTCTGAGCTCAACCAAGTAAGGAACCTTAATGCAATCAAGTAGCTCAACAAAAGAATTTTACGTATTCTAAGTCTTATGCAAACTTTTAGTGGTAAAAATCAGAGTTTTTTATTTTTTACCTATTAATCTTTAGCAACTTAGGTTAATTATAGATACTATGGTCAGCTAATACGAAAAACCCTGGTTGCATTGCATGAGTGTTATAAGTAAAATTTGCCGTCTATTCTCCATAAATATGAAATAAACAAAAACAATACAGAGGATGGTATTTGGTTTAGCTGGGATAAACACTCCTAAGTGTTTATCTAGTTTTTTATCTTATTAATAGAGAGGCTACCTAAGAAAATACGTTGAAAATTATAAAAATTAGAATAAGTTTAAATAGAAGTGCCTATTTATTAGATATTTAGTCCCTTAGTAAAGGTATTAATATTTTGGTAAAAAAGGTGAGGATTTTTGCCCCATTGTTCTTCTATAAATTGCCAAGTAGTTTTACCCTTGAGTCTACGAGCAAAATTATAAGCTAACAAGAAGCCATTTAAGTGGCTCTCTAGCTGCTGATGAGTGCTATAATAATAGCTTTGTACAGTGGCCTGTTTAATAATAGTCCTATTCATACGCTCTACCTCTCCATTAGTCCAAGGATGGGCCACCTGCGTTCTTCCTTGCTGGCATATACGATCAAACATGTGTTCTAATGCTAATTCGCCCTCTTTCCTATTGGTAAATTGCATCCCATTATCTGTTAGTATTTTATGTATTTTATAGGGAACAAAAGCTATTAAGTCTTCTAGAAAGCCTACGGCTGCTGATTTGGAAGCAAATTCATATAGCTTAGTCAAACAAAACTTACTAATTCTATCTATTGCTAGAAACAAATACAATTTACCTTGAGCTGTTTGTAGCTCTGCTATATCTATATGAAAATAGCCAAGAGGATACGCTTTAAACTGCTTCTTAGTCACTTTCTCCTTAGTCTGCACTTTTCTCTGGCTTAGTGCAGCCATGACGCTGAAAACAGCGATGCAAAGTAGAACGGGATAAGTGAGGTATCGTTTCTTGTAAGTTATACAGACAACCATCCAAGGGCAATTGAGTCAGCTTTCTAAAAGCAATAACAACCTCTTCCTCTTGCTGGGTTAATACCTTATAGCGTCTTACCTTAGGTCCCATGGGTGAATCTTGGCAGGAAGCTCTGTTTTTCCACTTAGCTACCGTTTTACGGTTGACTCCATATTGTCTAGCAAGGGTTGCTATACTCTCTTTTGATAGCTGTATTTCTCTGCGAGTTTTCTCTGTTGTCCTGGCGCATTTATGTAATAGTTGTCCCATAATTTTTTAGCTTGGTTTTATCTCTAATACTAACATAACTAATATAGCCATAATTGTTAGGGACCAAACAAGCTCAGAGTATTCTACCAATTTACATCTCAGAATTCAAATCTGACGCCAGAATTACAAGAGTATAAATCTAGGCTAATCCAATCTGCTGTTTCTTTACTTATATCATTTTTATATTTGTATTTTTTGGCTTTCTCTACATTAAGCTTAGTATTTCTATTTTCCAGACTAATAAAAAACGAATAATACGTATCGCCCCCTCTTATCAACCTTTTCCTTTCTTTCAAATTCTCTGCTAAACATCTAGCACCAATGTCTCCTATCTGATTATTTCTTAAACTAATACTACTTAAATTAGTTAGCTTCCTTAAATGAGGAGCTAAAACTTGTATGCCAGTATCTCCTAGTTGGTTGTTACTTAACCTAATTGCACCCACATTAGTTAACTTCCCTAAATGAGGGGCCAAAATTTTCATATCAATATCTCCTAATTGATTATTATTTAATTTAAGACTCCCCAAATTAGATACCTTACTTAAGTGAAATATTAAAGTTTGCATACCAGCAACTCCTATTTGGTTATTGCCTAGATTAATATATTTCAACCTAGTTTGCTTTCCCAAAAAAGGAGACAAAAGTTCCATGCCCGTGTCTCCTAGTTGGTTATTTTTTAAATTAATATATTCCAACTTAGCTAGATTCACAAAATGAGGAGCGAAAAGATGTACGTCGGAAGCTTTTAGCTGATTACTACTCAAATTAAGTTTTACCAAATTACTAAATACCCCTAAATGAGGGACCAAAAATTTAATACTTCGCAAGTTATTCTCTAAATCAAGATGAAACAATCTTTGAATTACTTCCAAATTTTCACATAAAACCCTATAATGTGTATCACTGAATTCTATATTATTAGATAAATCCATTAGGCGTATACTATGAAAATAGGGATGGTGTACTAGTACTGCCATATCTACCACCGTCATATCTGGACAAGGCCTGAACTCCCCATTTAGTGCAGATGCAATCTTATCTATATTAGGAGTAAGCAGAGCAA
>ERZ778017.2832-NODE-2832-length-13267-cov-7.733878_pt1 | contig 13267 bp, 15 predicted proteins | sample MGYA00375747_ERZ778017 | MGnify/ENA primary metagenome ERZ778017 (study PRJEB29350, sample SAMN05509838) | bioreactor metagenome | biome: bioreactor; material: wastewater | place: South Africa: University of Cape Town | collected 2014-03-17 ... | reverse complement strand
GTCAGCACGTGAATCTTGGCGTCCGCCCATTTGACGAACTCGCCGTTCATCCAGATAAAGCCCTCAAGCTGGTCGAAGGGAACGGATGCCATGCTAACCTCCCGCGGGCCGCGCCCGCCATAATTGAAGCGTTGAAAACCCTGTTTCCAGCCGCGCCTTAGGGGCCGAAAACGTCTATAAACCTAAGCCGATAAAGAAATTCAGGCAAATCCGGGCTGTTTCGAAAAAATCGCCCCGCCTTGCCTTTTCGTTCGCAATCGGCCCAAAAGCTTGCCAAAAATTATCAGCGGCCCCAAACTATGTCAATAGTGCTGACATATTTTGCGCGACAGAACGGAGAGCCATGCCCAATCGCAGCAAAGAAACCGCCGAGGCGATCAGGACCGCCATCAGCCACGAGGACGGGATCGATTTCACCCTCATCGAGCTGTTCTTCTTCGCCTACCGCGACTTCACGTCCGACCCCGACGTCATCCTGGCCGACTACGACTTCGGGCGCGCGCACCACCGGGTGCTGCATTTCGTCAACCGCAGGCCGGGCCTAACGGTGGCCGAACTGCTCGACGTGCTCAAGATCACCAAGCAGTCGCTCGCCCGGGTCCTGAAGCAGTTGATCGACACCGGCCACATCGTCCAGGTGCAGGGGCCGCGCGATCGCCGCCAGCGCGAGCTTTACCCGACGCCAAAGGGGCGTAAACTGGCGTTGGCCCTCGCAAGGCCACAGTCGCGCCGCATCCATGACGCACTGGAAGGACTGGGAGGAGCCGGACGGACATCCATCGAGCATTTCCTGAAAGGGATGGTCAACCCGGAACTTAGGGAACAATTGTCGCTGTTGCCCGCAGACACGTCAGGAGAAAGCCATGGAGAGCAATGACACGATCGATCGGTCGGCGGCGCCCGACGACGACGCGCCGCATCTGCTCGTCATCGACGACGACACGCGCATCCGCAATCTCCTGAAGCAGTTCCTCAGCGAAAACGGCTTCCGCGTCACCGTCGCCGGCAATGCCGACGAGGCCCGCCGCAAATTGCACGGGCTGGATTTCGACCTTCTGGTGCTGGACGTAATGATGCCCGGGGAAAGCGGCGTCGAATTGACCAAGGCGCTGAGGGCCGAGAAGGACGTTCCCATCCTCATGCTGACGGCGCTGTCCGAGACCGACAGCCGCGTGACCGGCCTCGAGGCCGGCGCCGACGACTACCTGCCCAAGCCCTTCGATCCGCGCGAGCTGATCCTGCGCATCAACAACATCCTCAGGCGTGGCGGCCCGGCCACGGCCCCCAAGGTGGAGCAGCTCGTGTTCGGCCCCTACACCTTCCAGCTCGCCAGGCGGGAACTGAAGCGCGGCGGCGAGACCCTGAAGCTGACCGACCGCGAGCAGGAAATCCTCGCCATCTTCGCGACGCGGGCGGGCGAGACCATTCCGCGCCATGAACTGGTCGGCGACGACTCGGAAGTGGGCGAGCGCACCATCGACGTGCAGATCAACCGGCTGCGCCGCAAGATCGAGCGCGATCCCTCCAACCCGGTCTGGTTGCAGACGGTGCGCGGTATCGGCTATCGCCTGAGCGTCGAATAAGATAGCTGACCGGGTGCGTAGCGATTCAGGCGAACCGGCGACCATGGCACCCACCGAATTCGAACGGACCGCAAGCCAGGCGCGCGCCGCGCATGACAGGCGGCGGCCGCTCGCGCTCACCGTGCGGCGCACATGGAACCGGTTCTGGCGCTTCGTTTCGCGCTATATGCCCAAGCGCCTCTACGCCCGCTCGCTCATCATCGTCATCGCGCCGATGTTCCTGCTGCAATCGGTCGTCGCCTTCGTCTTCATGGAGCGGAACTGGCAGACGGTGACGCTGCTTCTGTCGCAGTCGGTGGTGCGCGACATCGCCGCCATCATCGACGTGATGGAAACCTATCCGCACGACGCCGACTACGCCAACGTCATCCGCATCGCGCAGGACCGCATGCAGCTGAAGGTCGACCTCCTGCCGCCCGACCCGCTGCCGCCGCCCGGCCCGAAACCGTTCTTCTCGACGCTCGATGAGCCCCTGTCGGCCGAGATCACGCGCCAGATCAACCGCCCGTTCTGGGTCGACACGGTCGGCAACTCCAAGATCATCGAGGTCCGCATCCAGCTCGAGAACAAGGTCCTGCGCGTGTTCGTGCGCCGCAGCCAGGCCTATGCGTCGAACATGCAGGTGTTCCTGTTGTGGATGGTCGGCACCTCCGTCGTGCTGCTGATGATCGCCATCCCCTTCCTGCGCAACCAGATCAAGCCGATTCTGACGCTGGCGGCCGCCGCCGAGAGCTTCGGCAAGGGCCAGCCGATGCCGGCCGACTTCCGCCCGCGCGGCGCCGAGGAGGTGCGCAGGGCGGGCTTCGCCTTCATCCAGATGCGCGAGCGCATCGAGCGCCAGATCGAGCAGCGCACCGCGATGCTGACCGGGGTCAGCCACGACCTTCGCACCATCCTGACCCGTTTCAAGCTGCAACTGGCGCTGTCGGGCGGCAGGAAGAGCGACATCGCCGCGCTCGACCAGGACATCAACGACATGCAGTCGATGCTGGAGGGCTATCTCGACTTCGCGCGCGGCGAGGCGGCCGAGGACACCGGCCATCTCGACCTTGCCGCCTATTTCCAGAAACTGGCCGAGGAGGCGGCCCTGCGCAAGCGCAAGCTCACGACCTCGATCAGCGGCGACAGCGACGTGCTGGTGCGCCCGCGCGCCTTTTCCCGGCTGATCTCGAATCTGGTCGGCAACGCGTTCCGCTACGCCAGGACAGTGGACGTGAGCGCCGTGCACCGCCGCGGCACGCTGGTGATCACCATCGACGACGACGGCCCGGGCATTCCGCCCGAAAAGCGCGAGGAGGTGTTCAAGCCGTTCGTCCGGCTGGACGGCGCCCGCAACCTCGATGCCAGCGGCACCGGCCTCGGCTTGGCGATCGCCCGCGACATCGCCCGCAGCCATGGCGGCGACATCTCGCTCGGCGACAGCCCGCTCGGCGGGCTGCGCGCCTCGATCAAGGTTCCGGCATAAGGCGGAGATGGCCGGAATATCGGCGTGCTCAGCGCGCTTCAGACCCCCACCCCTGACCCCTCCCCTCAAGGGGGAGGGGAGGCAGAAGCGCGGCGCCAAAATCCCCCTCCCCCTTGAGGGGAGGGGTCAGGGGTGGGGGTATTGCAGCCCACGAAGAAAACCGATTCAGAACAGGCGGCCGCCGTCCGGCACCCTGCGTTCGATCGCGCCGAGCACCACGGCCCCTTCCTCGTCGGGAAAACCCAGCGTCAGCACTTCCGACATGAACGGGCCGATCTGGCGCGGCGCGAAATTCACTACGGCAAACACCTGCCGGCCGACCAGCGTCTCGGGAGCGTAGTATTTGGTGATCTGCGCCGAGGATTTCTTCACTCCGATCGCGGGGCCGAAATCGATCTTCAGCTTGATGGCCGGCTTGCGCGCCTCGGGAAACGGCTCGGCCTCGACGATGGTGCCGGCCCTGATATCGACCCTGTCGAAGTCGGAAAAGGCGATTTCAGGCTTGCGGTCGCTGCTGGCGCTCATGCGGTTCAGGCACTTTCCAATCAGGCATTTCCGTAAGTTTCGAACAGGACGCCGGCCAGCGCGTCCCGTGCCGAGGTTCCCGACCAGACGACGAACTGAAATGCCTGGAAATAGCATTCGCAGGCTTCGAGCGCCGACGACAGCAGCACCTCGACCTGCTGGCTCGACGGCTCGACGCCGCCGGCAAGCAGAAGCGACTGCCGGAACATGATCGCGCCTTCCTGCTCCCACAGGTCGAAATGGCCGAACAGCATCTGCTCGTTGATCAGCGACAGCAGCCGCATCACCTCCAGCGCGCGCGCTTCCGGCACCTTGATGTCGAAGGCGCAGGCAAGATGCAGCGCCTCGAAATCCTCCATCCACGAAAACGAAACCTGATAATCGCTCCAGCTTCCGGTCACCGCGATGGAGATTTCGTCGTCGCCGGCGCGTTCGAACGACCAGTCGTTGTTGTGCGCGACCTGCTCGATCACATCCACCGGGTGGATGTCACGCGAAACCTCTAGTTCCAGCAGTTCCATGAATGCTTCCCGTCGTTTGGGCGCAACCGCGCGCTCCCGCGCAAATACGCACGCACACGAACAAATCCCGTTTTGAACCCGGACGGCCAGGATCGGCCGAACACGCCCCCGGACCGGACCCCACCATCCGGTGCATGACCCGTCCCCCGAATCATGCAACAAATTCAGTCTATTGATCGGAAGTCGCCTGACCAGCCCAATTTTACGCCGCAGGCCATTCGCATGTGGAAAGTCGCTGCCGGAAAGATTCGTGCAAAGCCGATAAGCGATTCATGACAAAGCGCTTTTTGACGATCCGGCTTTGTGGAAAAGTTCAGCGATTATTTTTTGGCGGTGCGCTTGCGCGGGGCCGATGCGGCCTCCGGGCCGCCTTCGGCAGGCGCGCCGAGCTTGGCCTCCAGCGCCTCGATGCGCGCGGCGAGCCGCGCGTTTTCCTCGCGCGCCTTGGCGGCCATGTCGCGCACGACCTCAAATTCCTCGCGCTGCACCACGTCCATGGTGTTGAGGATGCGCTCGGCCTGGCCGCGGAACGCCGTCTCCACCTCGCGGCGCACGCCTTGCGCGGCACCGGCCGCATCCGTCATCAGCCTGGCCAGTTCGTCGAGAATGCGGTTGGGTCCGGTGGACATGGCAAAACCTCGCGTGATGAGGATTGAGTTAGTGGCCGCAAACGCCGATTGCAAGCGCCGAGCGCCATTCAGGCTTCCGGCCACTTGCACGAAGCAACAAAAGCAATAACTATTATTAAACAGACAGGCAAAGGAGCCGACCGATGGCCATCAGCGCGGATTTGGGTACGCATCTGGAAGGCGTCGTCAACGAACTGGTCGGCAGCGGCCGCTACAACTCCAAGAGCGAAGTCCTGCGCGAGGGCGTGCGGCTGGTGCAGGAGCGCGAACAGCGGCTCGCCGCCCTCGACGCCGCCCTAGCCAAGGGCATCGCCGACGCCGACGCCGGCAGGGTGAAGCCGGCCGAGGAAGTCTTCGACCGCCTCGAAGCGAAATACCTGGCGCAGGCAAAGAAGGCGGGATGAAAATCGACTTCACCGACGCCGCGGACGCCGATCTCGAAACGATCGGCGACTATATCGCCTTGTCCAATCCTTTTCGCGCAGCAAGCTTCGTGCACGAGATCCGGGAAAAGTGCTTTGGCCTACGTGAAAACTCGCTCGCGTTTCCGCTGCTTGGAAGCCATGAAGCTTCCGGTATTCGCCGCCGCGTCCACGGCAGCTACCTGATCTTCTACCGCATCGGCCCCGAAGCCGTGGAAATCCTGCGTGTGTTGCACGGCGCAAGGGAATACGAACAAATCCTGTTTCCCGAGGAAGGATAGACAGCCTTTCATCACCTTCGCCGCCTGCCTTGACCCTGCCTAAAGCCTGCCGCATGGTCCGCGCGAATTGAAGCCGCAACCGGGAGAACCCTGTTGAGCGATACCCTGCTCCAGCCGCTTGCGGCGCTGTCCTTCCCCAACATCGATCCGGTCATCGTCACCATCGGCCCGCTCGCCGTCCACTGGTACGGGCTCGGCTACATCGTCGGCATCCTGTTTGCCTGGTGGTACGGCAAGCGGCTCGTCACCAATGCGAAACTGTGGCCGGACGGCGCCCAGCCGATGACGCCGCAGGACCTCGACGATTTCGTCCTGTGGGCGGCGATCGGCGTCGTGGTCGGCGGACGGACGGGCTATGTCCTGTTCTACGACCTGCCGCGCTACCTAGCCGACCCGCTCGACATTTTCGCCGTATGGCAAGGCGGCATGTCGTTCCACGGCGGCCTGCTCGGCACCATCCTTGCCATGGTGCTGTTTGCGCGCGCCCGGAAAATCCCCACCTGGACCTTGCTCGACGTCGTCGCCGCCGGCGTGCCCGTCGGCCTCGGCCTGGTGCGGCTGGCGAATTTCGTCAACTCCGAACTGTGGGGCCGCGTCTCCGACGTTCCATGGGCCGTAATCTTCCCCAACGGCGGCCCGTTTCCGCGCCATCCCAGCCAGCTCTACGAAGCGCTGCTCGAAGGGCTGGTGCTCTTCCTCGTCCTGCGCTTCCTCACCCATTCGCGGCTGAAGCTGAAGACGCCGCGCTTCGTCGGCGGCGCCTTCGTCGCAGGCTACGGCCTGTCGCGCATCTTCGTCGAGTTCTTCCGCGAACCCGACCAGCAGCTCGGCTATCTCGCCGGCACCGGCTGGCTGACCATGGGCATGGTGCTGTCGCTGCCGATGGTCCTGTTCGGCGCGTGGTGCATGGCGACGGCGAAGCCCATGCCGGCCGCCCGGCCCGCATGACGCGGCTCAGGCAGCGCATCGTCGAGCTGATCTCGGCGCTGGGGCCTATCCCCGTCAGCGAATACATGGCGCTCGCCCTGTCCGACCCGCGCGGCGGCTACTACACGACGCGCGAGCCGTTCGGCATAGACGGCGATTTCACCACCGCCCCGGAAATCAGCCAGATGTTCGGCGAACTGATCGCGGTGTGGCTCTACGAGGCGTGGCGCACGCTGGGAAAGCCGATGCCGGCGACCGTCGCCGAAATCGGCCCGGGACGCGGCACGCTGATGAAGGACATGCTGCGCACGCTCGCCCGGCTCGACCCGGCTTTCGTCGGCGGCGCGGCCTTCGCCATGATCGAGACCAGCCCGCGCCTCACCGGAATCCAGAAGAGCACGCTGGCGGACGCCCCGGCCATTCCGGAGTGGCATGAAAGCCTCGACACGCTGCCCAAGGCGCCGCTGTTCATCGTCGGCAACGAGCTGTTCGACGCCATCCCGATCCGCCAATACACCCGCACCGCAAAAGGCTGGCGCGAGCGCATGGTCGGGCTGGACGACAACGACGAACTTGCCTTCTTCGCGGGCGCGGCCTCGCTCGACCCGTCGCTTTTGCCGGACGGCGCGGACGAAGCGCCGCAAGGTGCGGTCGTCGAACTTTCCCCTGCCCGCTCGGCCCTGATGGCGAACATCGCCGCGCGCATCGCCGGCGACGGCGGCTGCGGGCTCTTCATCGACTACGGCTACCTGCAGGCGGGCGTCGGCGACACCTTGCAGGCGCTTCGCCGCCATCGCTACGAAGACGTGCTCGCCAGCCCGGGCGAGGCCGACCTCACCGCCCATGTCGACTTTTCCGCCCTTGCCGCCGCAGCGCGCGGCCATGGGCTTGATGTTCATGCCACGACGCAAGGCGCCTTCCTGCTCGACCTCGGGCTGCTGGAGCGCGCCGGCCAGCTTGGCGCGAAAGCCGGCGCGGGCTTGCGCGACAAAATATCCGGCGAAGTCGAACGGCTCGCCGGCCCGCAGGAAATGGGGAATCTTTTCAAGGTGATGGCGATCCTGCCGGCCGGTGTTTCGATCGCCCCGTTCCACGCCGCGGATTGACTTTACCGGCGCGGCTGCATCACTGTCGGGCCTGCGAAGCGGCCGAACAGGGGTCAAACGACGCTTGACGAAACCGGCTGTGGAGACGACAAGGCGGCAATGTCTGTTCCGAACAAGCCGGACCCGCTCCGGTCATCCTTGCTCGAAAACGCGAATGCCCGAGGCATTCGCCACGGCTATTTTACCCGCAGGGGCGGCATTTCCGAAGGCATCTATCGCGGCCTCAACACCGGGACGGGTTCCGCCGACGACCCAGGAAACATAGCGGAAAACCGCCGCCGCGTCGCCGAGTGGATGGGGGTCGCGCCGAGCCGTCTTCTCACCGCCCATCAGTTCCACTCGCCCGACGTCGTCATCGCCCGCGAGCCTTTTCCCGGCGAGCGCCCGAAGGCCGACGCCATCGTCACCGACCGGCCGGGGCTTGCCATCGGCGCATCCACCGCCGATTGCGGACCGGTGCTGTTCGCGGACGCGCAGGCCCGCGTCGTCGGCGCGGCCCATGCCGGCTGGAAGGGCGCGTTTTCCGGCGTGCTCGAAAACACCATCGCGGCGATGGAAAGCCTCGGCGCGCAGCGCGCGCGCATCGTTGCCGCCCTCGGCCCCTCGATCAGCGCGAGGAACTACGAGGTCGGCCCCGAATTCGTCGCCCGCTTCACCGACGCGGATGCGGGCAACGCCCGATATTTCGCACCCTCGGCCAAAGCCGGCCATGCGCTGTTCGACCTCAACCTCTACACGGTCGACCGCCTGAAGCGCGCCGGCGTGGAGGCCGAGGCGCTCGGCCGCTGCACCTATGGCGAGGAAGAGCTTTTCTACTCCTACCGGCGCGGCACGCACCGCGGCGAGCCCGACTACGGCCGCCACGTGTCCGCCATCTGCCTTCTGGAGAACGAGTGATGGCCCTGCATTTCGAACGTTCCGAATTCGACGCGCGACGCGACCGCCTGATGATCGAGATGGCCGACAAGAAGCTCGACGCCCTTCTCCTGTTCGCACAGGAAAGCATGTACTGGCTGACCGGCTACGACACCTTCGGCTTCTGCTTCTTCCAGTCGCTCGTGGTCAAGGCCGACGGCTCGATGGTGCTCTTGACCCGCTCTGCCGACCTGCGGCAGGCGCGCAACACCTCGATCATCGACAACATCGTGCTGTGGACCGACCGCGACGGCGCCAACCCGGCCGTCGACCTGCGCAACCTGTTGAACGACCTCGACCTGCTCGGCAAGCGCATCGGCGTCGAATACGACACCCATGGCCTGACCGCCTTCAACGGCCGCCGCCTCGACGAGCAATTGCAGACCTTCGGCCAGATCGCCGACGCCTCCGGCATGGTCAACCGGCTCAGGCTGTTCAAGAGCCCGGCCGAAGTCGTCAAGGCCGAGAAGGCCGCGAGCCTTTCCGACGACGCGCTCGATGCGGCCCTGCCGCTGATCAAGCAGGGAGGCGACGAGGCCGCCATCCTCGCCGCCATGCAGGGCACCATCCTGGCCGGCGGCGGCGACTATCCGGCCAACGAGTTCATCATCGGCTCGGGCGCCGACGCGCTGCTTTGCCGCTACAAGGCGGGCCGGCGCAAGCTCAACAAGAACGACCAGCTGACGCTCGAATGGTCGGGCGTCTTCCATCACTACCATGCGCCGATGATGCGCACCGTGCTTACCGGCAAGGTCTCCAAGCGCCATCAGGAATTGTTCGAGGCCGCCCGCGCCGCCCTTGTCGCCGTCGAAAAGGCGATGACGCCCGACAACACCTTCGGCGACGTCTTCGACGCCCATGCCCGCGCGCTGGAAGCGCACGGCCTGACCAAGCACCGGCTGAACGCCTGCGGCTACTCGGTCGGCGCCCGTTTCACGCCGTCCTGGATGGACATGCCGATGTTCTATCAGGGCAACCCCGAACCGATCGCGCCCGACATGACGCTGTTCGCACACATGATCATCATGGATTCCGAAACCGAGACGGCGATGACGCTCGGCCGCACCTATCTCACCACCGAGACCCAGCCGAAACCGCTCTCCCGCCATGATCTCGACTTGATCGTGCAGTGAATCGGCGACAGGGACGGTCATCGCCAAGGAGGTTTACGTCAATGCGAGCATCGCATCGGGCGGCCGTGCCGTTGCTGCTGGCGGCAGCGCTTTGCGGCTGCACCCGCGCAAGCGACGTGCTCGAACCGTCGGCGGTTGCGCCCCCTGCCGCGCAGGCGCCCGCCCCTGCCGCGCAGGCTTCGACGCCAGCCGCGCAACAGGCCGCTTCCGCCCGAACGGCAGCGCCCGCCGCGGCCCTTGCCACGACGCGGCTTCAGATCGCGCCGATCGTCGGCGCCACGGTGGAGGCGGCGGCCCCGCTCACCGAGCGCCTTGCCGTGCGCGCCCGCGAGCGCGGCATCACGCTGGCCGGCAGCGGGCCGGGCCAGACGCCGACGCTCATGCTCAAGGGCTATTTCTCGGCGCTGTCGGAAGGCACCGACACCACAGTCATCTATGTCTGGGACGTCTACGACCCGGCGGGAAACCGGCTCCACCGCATCAACGGCCAGCAGAAGGCCGCTTCGGTGGGCGGCGGCGAGGGCTGGCCGGCCGTGGCGCCCGCGACCATGCAGGCGGTCGCCGACTCGACCGTCGACCAGCTCGCCGCCTGGCTCGCCAGCCGCGCCGGATAGGCCCCGGCACCGACCCGTCGCCGGTTTTATTGGGATAACGGTTTTTTTCGGCTAGCCGGAAGAATCCGGCTTTCCACCCTTGCAATACCGGTCAAGGGGACTAAAAGCCCGATAAAATCCCTTCCAGGAACGATGAATGAAACTCTTCGCGGGCAATTCCAACAGGGTGCTGGCCGAGGCAGTAGCCCGCTATCTAAACATTCCCCTGGGAAAGGCCACGGTCAGGCGCTTCGCCGACCAGGAAATCTTCGTCGAAATCCAGGAAAACGTGCGCGGCGAGGACGTGTTCATCCTGCAATCGACCTCGTTTCCGACCAACGATCACCTGATGGAACTGCTCATCATGATCGACGCCTTCATGCGCTCCTCGGCCCGGCGCATCACGGCGGTGATCCCCTATTTCGGCTATGCGAGGCAGGATCGCCGCGCTTCCGGCCGCACCCCCATTTCGGCCAAGCTCGTCGCCAACATGATCACCCGCGCCGGCGCCAACCGCGTCATGACGCTCGACCTGCACGCCGGCCAGATCCAGGGCTTCTTCGACATCCCGACCGACAATCTGTTTTCGGTGCCGGTGATGGCCCGCGACGTGAAGGCGAAATACAAGCAGATCGCCAACGTCATGGTGGTGTCGCCGGACGTCGGCGGCGTGGTGCGCGCGCGCGCTCTCGCCAAGCGCATCGACGGGGGCCTCGCCATCGTCGACAAGCGTCGTGAGCGACCGGGCGAATCGGAAGTCATGAACGTCATCGGCGCGGTCGACGGCAAGGACTGCCTGTTGTTCGACGACATCGTCGATTCAGGCGGCACGCTGTGCAACGCGGCCGACGCGCTGCTCGCCAAGGGCGCTTCCAGCGTCACCGCCTACATCACCCACGGCGTGCTTTCCGGTGGCGCCATCGCCCGCATCACCGGCTCGGCCTTGCAGGAACTGGTGATCACCGATTCCATCCAGCCGAGCCAGGCTGTGCTCGACGCCCGCAACATCCGCGTCGTCTCCATTGCCGACCTGCTGGGCGAGGCGATTTCGCGTACCGCAAGCGAGGAATCGGTGTCGAGCCTGTTCGACTGAGGTCGCCGGACCGGTTGGACCAATCGGTCGCCGCCCGACAATCTGGATTATGCACGCAGGCGAGCCTATAGAGCCTGCAAGCAAGGCTGATCGACTTGACCGACACCACGATCCCCTCCGAGCCTCCGCCCGCGCCCGCGCAAACGGCCACCCAGGCCGCGCAGGCGACGGCGATGGCCGTCATCCTCGCCGTCAGCCTCTGTCACGGCATCAACGACATCATGCAGTCGCTGCTGTCGTCGATCTATCCGCTGCTGAAGGACAATTACGGCCTCGATTTCTGGCAGATCGGCCTGTTGACCTTCACCTTCCAGATGACGGCCTCGATGCTGCAACCGGTCGTGGGCATCGTCACCGACAGGAAGCCGATGCCCTATTCCCTGCCCTACGGCATGGCGTTCTCTCTGGTCGGCCTGATCGTGCTCGCCTATGCCGGCCATTTCTGGATGCTTCTTCTCGGCGCTTCGCTGATCGGCATCGGCTCGGCGGTGTTCCACCCCGAATCCTCGCGCATCGCCCGGCTCGCCTCGGGCGGCAGGCACGGCCTCGCCCAGTCCGTGTTCCAGGTCGGCGGCAATGCCGGGCAGGCCATAGGCCCCCTGCTCGCGGCCTTCATCGTCGTCCCCTTCGGCCAGGCCAGCATCGCCTGGTTCGCGATCGCCTCGCTGATCGGCATCCTGGTGCTGTGGCGGGTCAGCGGCTGGTATGCGCGCCTGCGCAAGGCCATGAAGAACCGCACGGCGCATGGCTTTACCTCGCCCTTCTCGAAAAGCCGGGTCGGCTGGGCGCTGGCGATCCTGACCCTTCTGGTGCTGACCAAGAACGCCTATATCGCCAGCATCGCCAGCTACTACACCTTCTACGTCATCGAGAAATTCGACGTCTCGGTGCAGATGTCGCAGGTGCTTTTGTTCGTCTTCCTCGGCTCGTCGGCGCTGGGGACCCTGCTCGGCGGCCCCGTCGGCGATCGCTACGGCCAGAAGGCGATGATCTTGTTTTCCATCGTCGGCGTGCTGCCGTTCACGCTGGCGCTGCCTTACGCCAACTACGAATGGACCATCGTGCTCACCATCATGATCGGCCTCATCCTGTCCTCTGCCTTCTCCAACATCGTGGTGTTCGCGCAGGAACTGGTGCCCGGCCACATCGGCATGATCGGCGGCGTCTTCTTCGGCCTCGCCTTCGGCATGGGCGGCATCGCCGCCGCCCTGCTCGGCGTCGTCGCCGACATGAAGGGCATCGATTTCGTCTTCACCGTCTGTTCCTACCTGCCCTTCCTCGGCCTGCTCACCATCTTCCTGCCCAACATGAAGCGCGTGAGAAAAGTGGCCTGACCGGGCCGCTTGCACCGTAACCGGCCTTCCGTTATAGAACCGGCACCCGCATAGACACCCTTGGAGGCAATGCGGGGGAATGTCGCCCGGTGCATGGCCTGTCCCGACAAAGGACAGTTCTGCTGCCTGTGGCGGCTTCGACGTTTCCGGCACGGCTTGCCGACCGAAGACGCTCCAAACAACACTGAAAGGAAATGCCATGAGCCAAGCTTCTTACGAGCTCAAGGCCGAAGCACGCGAACAGGTCGGTAAGGGGTCCGCCCGTGCAGTTCGCCGCGACGGTAAAGTGCCCGCAGTCATCTATGGCGACAAACAGCCTCCCCTGGCGATCGCGCTCTCCTACAAGGAAATCTTCTACAAGATCCACGGCGGCGGCTTCCTGACCACGGTTGCCACGATCGACGTCGACGGCAAGAAGATCCAGGTCCTGCCGAAGGACTATCAGCTTGATCCGGTCCGCGATTTTCCGCTGCATGTGGACTTCCTGCGCGTCGGCAAGAACACGCTGGTCAGCGTCGACGTTCCGGTGCGCTTCATCAACGAGGAGAAGTCGCCCGGCATCAAGCGCGGCGGCGTGCTCAACGTCGTGCGCCACGAGGTCGAGTTCCAGTGCCCGGCCAACGCGATCCCCGAATTCATCACCGTCGATCTCGACGGTGCGGAAATCGGCCAGTCGATCCACATTTCGTCGGTCAAGCTGCCGGAAGGCGTCAAGCCGGTGATTTCCGACCGCGACTTCA
>ERZ778017.2831-NODE-2831-length-13270-cov-5.892471_pt1 | contig 13270 bp, 8 predicted proteins | sample MGYA00375747_ERZ778017 | MGnify/ENA primary metagenome ERZ778017 (study PRJEB29350, sample SAMN05509838) | bioreactor metagenome | biome: bioreactor; material: wastewater | place: South Africa: University of Cape Town | collected 2014-03-17 ... | reverse complement strand
GATATTGGCCATAGTTTGTAGTGTGTGATCATTAAATAGTCAGGTATCCAACCAAATTATCTTTCTTGCTGCAATGACTTCTAATACTCTGGAAGTTGAAATTTGCTCAATTTATTTACATTTAATAAAATCACATTGCTAGTCGTGGTCAGTAGCTCGGTATAAAGAAATATCCGTATTTGGTTAACACATGCAGCACAATTCATTGGTTAACCGTAATCTTTTTGAACGTCTTGGTAAACTCAGATCCAAACGATCTTCACAAATTTGATAGAATACGCACGGAAAAGGATCTCGTCCACTGTATTCCAAGATAAAAATATGAAAGTTATACGCTGTTTTCGAAAGCTGTGCCAGACCACGCAGCATATTTACCAGGCATTTGTTGTTTACTGACAACGAGAGCCGAGTATACTCTATGTCTTATTGTAGTTACCACAAGATTAAAGAGATAAAACTGACCATCATGGTAGCGCACCGTCACCCGATGCGACTACCGCGATGTGTACCATAACGCCTATTGCGATGTAGAAATTACGAACAGAAACAAAGGCATTGTGGACATCATCATCATTTGTGCCACTAACAATTGTGGTTCCATTAGGTCTGTAGCATTGTAGTCTACTGTCATGTATTTTGATGGCCCGGAGTTTTCCCGTGGTAGCACAGCAACAAGCACGCTCGATACGAGATCGCGCGGCTCAAATTGTTCTTTGGGATGTCATCGCGATGTCCTATTTGTCAATGCAAATAGTGTGCTTGTCCAACCCTTCATCCATACGTTACCGTGGACTCGGTAATTATGCTAGCCATGTCGCGTCTCATCTCGACGTGTTTCGGCCATAATTACATACGTCTCAGGAACCAATTTCCGTGGTTACACAATTGTGAAATTCTTCGCGGTACGCGCGCTAGAAAATCAAAACAACGCCTAATCAAATATTAATGATGAATTTCTCTATATTTTCTATTGTCAATTGATATTCATTTTTCGTTCTTTAGTATTGTGCCTATTTCTTGTGCCACTAATTTGCTAGTCATTCATCAACTGTACCCGTATTCGTGTTGTTATTACAAGACTCCTACATCGTACTGTGTTGATCTAGTCCCTGTTTATAACAATCTAGCATTTGCGTGGTTTCTGGGCTTTCCCTTGATTTTGGTGCTTTGTTCCGGTCCTTGTTACCATTTGCACTGACCTTCCGCATTGTTCCTCCGTTTGTTTGTTTTGAGTCATCCTTTTTGTTTTTCTGGAATTTTTGACCATCGGTTTCTTTCTCGAGCATTTAAATACTTGTTGCTTTCCACCCGCAATAGCACCAATTCCAGTTTCTAATTCTTCCTAGTAGCTTCTGCAGTTGTTTCCAATACTATAATTTGTCATGAGTGAGTCAAAACGAATGCAAATCAAAGTTTTGTATTCGTTCAATAACGTCTCCACTGTGTTTCTATCACGATCAAAGGATGTTTTCTCCGTCAAGGTGGCGCAGATTGAAAACCCTATGGCATCTACCGAGCAGGACCAGGTCATTACTCTTGGTGCAATTGACTTAAAACACTGCATTCAACAGATTATTGCTAGCTCTCCTGAAAATTTTAATTTGACTACAGAGGACTACGCAGTATACTATAAGGATTTGACAGAACAACCAGAAGAACCATTTGTGTCCAATGGAGTATTGTCATCTCTCATAACGTCATCAGAAACTTGTTTGGTCCCTGGTCGAGTTTGTCAGAATTTATCAGCTAGTTTTTTGTTTGGTGATAATTCCTCCAAGGCATCAACCTTAACCCTTGAAATCAGATTGAAATTTCACACAATTGATCAGAAACCTCAAACTATTCATCAGCAGAACAATATTGTCCAACTGCGATCTCATGTACAACGTACAACTCAACAGAGTGTTTCAAACTCCCACTCATCAAAAAGTCCTCATCAATCTAGTAATTCACATATGCCCGAGAAACGATACCTAGATTCTGGGAATTATCCTCAAAAGAAAATGAAACAGATGAACTCCATGTCATCGGCAATCAAGGCTACTAGAACTAAATCTTTGCCTATATTTTCTCACATTCCAAGTCAGACCATGTTCAATATCATGAATCAAGATAAAATGAACAAACCAAGTAGGTATGACAGCTCGTCTGTCAAGGATAGATTTAAATCGGCTCCATTTTTGCAATCAAAAATTCTTGATAACCCTGCCAAACAACGTCGTAGCCGTAATGATGCTACCAGGGCCATGAGAACAAGATCAATGACCACAACCCAGCCTTTGATATCATCACCAATTCATGAAGAACCAATGAGCGATTCAACTGACGATACTGAGTATCGTGTTGGCGAAGATAATCATAATCCTGGAGATAATGATGATGATTGTGATGATGACATTGATAATGGATTTGATGAAGGCTCCCCATACACACCGCAACAACCACCATATAAACCATTAACTAATAGCTCTGCATCGGGTGCAAAAACATCGTTCCACTCGCTTCCTGATCTAGAAGACCTTGATTCTAAAAGAACGCATACTATCAGTAGCACAAAATTGCCCAAAAATCATGGTTTGGTATGTGTGAACCCTAACTGTGCCACTATTGATTCCATCACTTGGCGATATTTTGAAACTGGCTTTCACCCAAATTACTTTGAAATTCACCGTGCCACTGAGTTCGATAAAAAGCATTATGATGGCATGTTTGGTCCTCTTTGTAACGCATGTTTCTTATTCCTCAGAAACAAAGGTTTTATGAGACCCGAGGGAGTAGTGAAGAAGTATTTGCAGCAACAGAAGTATAAGCAAGATTTGAAGAAGAAAGAAGAAGCGACGGCTGCAATAATAACTGCTTCGTCATCAAATTCAAATAACAATTCGGGAAATACAAGCTCTACTGAAGACAGATCTTTAAACGCCATTGCATCAAAAAAAGCAAATCAAGTTACCTCCAGTCCAATACTACCACAATTCCATAAATTTCCAACTCCATCGCATACTCCTTCAGCAATAAATCAAGTAATACAGAACCAAAAAAATTCAAACAATCCTGTCTCCGGCAATACCAACGCAAGTCACATATCATCTACACCTAATTATAACGATTTAAACGACTTTATGAACCAATTGAACAATTTTGGTGGACCTTTGACTGATATCGATCCGTTACCCCAGGATCAAGGCGTAACACCACCAATGATGGCGGAAAAGTCAAATACCAGAGTTATAAATCTTTACGAGGACGGTGATGATAAAGAAAATTTCCCTCCAGCTACCTCACCAAACACTCAATTGGGTGATTTTGAGAGTATGCTTGTGAAATCATTTGCTACATCTGAAAAATCAAGTCCAGAATTTCACCAAGACTGGGTTAACACATTGTTGTTTCCTACGGAACCAACGCCAAAAGACCAGGGCGAGAGTAAAACACCACAAGATATACAACAGTTACCACCAATGAAAACATTTGTCAATGAGAAGTTGACACCATTGGACCAGAACTTGGACATTAAAAGGGCTACTGTAAGTAATATGCCCTCGTCACCAGTGGGATCCAGTATTCGAAGTGATGGTTTAGATGCATATATGGAAAAAAATAAAGCATCATCATCGCCAACGGGTGCATCAAGAAATAATACCACCAATCTGATTATGTCCTGGGGTAATCAAAACAACAATACTAAGCCAGCATCGACACCCAACTCCGAGTTTTTCTCTAACGATGATAGTTTGCTTGATAAAGCTTGTAATTCTAACACCACCGTTAATCAGAACTCTGAAAAGAATACTGATAAAGCTAATTATTAATTGCATTGCATATTGTATATTATAACACTATAGAAATGATATATGATCATAACACTTACCTTGTAGTCCAAGTAATCAGGTAAACTTACGATTTACGTAATTATCCGTTTCGATTTCCCTTTGGTTCAACAAGTTTTGAAAAGAATGTGCAACACTTTGGATTTTTTATAAACCCATAGCTCATTTTAGCTGAATCCATTATGTTTTACTTCTGAAATGTATATATATTCGAAAAAATTCTGATAAAGGTAAAGTTTGTATACGTGAATTAGACCCCAGAATCTTCCTATTTGTTAGTAGAGAAACGTTTCACACGGAATATTCAATTTAACTAAACTTGATTATAAAATTCGACTTCGTGCACTATTAGACTTTGGGGAATTAAACTAATATTTGGATTTTGAAAATAACGTTATAAATTCATTTTAGACGAAGACTAAAGACTAATTTATCTTAATTCCCTTGAACTGATTAATACAAATTTCGCTTAGACGACGGTCCAATTGAAGTAATAGATAGCACTATGGTATACCACCATTTTTTTCGTCATGTGATTCATCGGGTAAAGTGTCCACGTTTTTACCAGTTATTTTTAACCAATTCTCAGCCATTCACAACAAATAGCCTGGCTAGCTCAATCGGTAGAGCGTTTGACTCTTACAAAGTCACAGAAAGCGCTTAGACATCAAAAGGTTGCGGGTTCGATCCCCGCGTCGGGCTATTATTTTTTTTTAAAACATTTTTGCTGAAGAAAATTAAAAACCCTTGTGTTGCAATGATTTGAGTACCCAAATAAACAAGTCTACAACTCTAATGTAAAATTATTATTCTGTTTTTAACCCGTATTAACCTATATTACAAATAAAATTTTTTAACACCAAAATTTAAACCATCTAACGTAGCATGGTTTTTCTGCAAGTTTGGCAGCTTCTTCGGCCTTTTCTTGCTGTATAAGATCTAAATCAAGCACTGCTCTACCAGTATCAATATCAATATCCTCTGCTTTGATATAAATGCGCCAGTTCTTCTTGTAGATTTTCCAGAATAACCATGACGCCATCAAGACTGGTAATCCCAAGTATGACAAGAAGAAATCGTAGGCACTTGGTTTACCACCAATTGGGAATAACGCAATCCAGAATTGAGCAACCAACACAAGGAAGTTGATCAACAATGCGTACCACGAACCCCAGACTCCACTTTGAGAGACATAGGTCAACTCATCAGTAGTTCTTCCTTGGGCAAATAAAGCAAATCTAAACCGAATATGACTCAAATTAATCGACATCCAGGTAAAGATGGAACTAAGACCAGACAATGCAAGCAACCAGTTGAAAACTTCAACCTGTGAATCACTGGCAGCAATAAGTGCAAATAAACCAAAGATATCAGTAATTAAAATTGCTGCGAGTGGTCTACCAGCTCTATCAATGTATCCCATCCACTTTGGCGCCATACCTTGTTCGGCCAATGAGTTTAATGATCTGGATGTGGCGTAAACAGAGGCATTCCCCACGGATAAAACTGCAATCAAGATAACGGCATTGATGACACTTGGTAATCCTTTGATACCACCATTAACAATTGCAATAACGAATGGAGAGGCAGTTGCATCCACACTTGATGCACCAATTAAACTGTCATCTTGATAACTGACCAAAGTACCAATCATAGTTAACGAGACCAAATAGAATAATGTAATTCTCCAGAAAACTTGCTTGATAGCTTTTGGAAGTGATTTTCTTGGTTCAGAAGTTTCAGCAGCAGTTAAACCAATCATTTCTGTACCACCGAAACTGAAAGCTGCAGTAACAAAGACAGAACAAACTCCCTTGAATCCATTAGCAAACGGACCAGGCGATCTCCAATATCTTCCACCAATAAATTCATGGGATGGACCACCACCTGCGATCAACACGATACTCAAAATGATAAAACCAATAACTGCAATAACTTTGATTAATGAAAAGATAAATTCAGCTTCTCCATATCCTTTGACACCCAACAATGTGATACAAAGGACAGCAAACCAAAAGATTATCACAAATATATCTGGGTTTAAATCTTTGTTCCAATATTTAATAGTAATCGAAGCCGCAACCAATTCCAATGGTAATAACACAAAGAATTGCATGAAATAATTCCAACCAATGGCAAAACCAACAGCTGGTTCAATGAATCTACTTGCATACACATTAAACCCACCACTAATTGGGAAAGCAATAGCCAATTCACCCAATCCTTGCATGGTTGCAAACACACCTGACGCGGTGATGACCCACCCAATAATTAAACCGGCAGGACCCCCAGTTCTAAGGGCATCACCTGAACCCACAAATAGCCCAGTACCGATACTTGACCCGATAGCGATCATTTGTAAGTGTCTTGATTTCAATTTTCTACTAAGACTGGAATTAGCCGAGTTGTGGTTAATCTTTTCAATCTCGGAAAGCTCTCTATCATCTTCGTTGACGATTGTTCTACCAGTAGCTGGTTTGAAGGAATCCACAAATGATCCCCAGGCATTTTTTGCTGGTGCCGGAGCATCAGGAGATTGGGAAACTTCCACCTCAGTTTGAAGGTTGTCGTCAATGTATTTTTCTTTATGTGAGCTCACTGACATAGCTGTGGAAGACAGTAACGAAACGAATGTAAAAAGAAGCTAATAAAAGCTAGCTTTATTAAACTTTCCTAACATCACCCCTGTCAAACTCATTTGATAAATTGGAAAGGCAATGCAATAGTTTGAGTCATACATCTCAGATTCACTCATATGCAACGCATATAATGCCATTTGACTTGAAGAAATGCAACGGTTTTCTTTGCCGTTGTACGGCATCTTTCGAGATGAGGTTGCAAAAATGGCCATCTCGCATATATTTCCGTCCTGCTTCCATAAGAAATTTTCCTTTCCGGAAATAGATGCCGGCATTTTTCCCATTTATAGCGACGTGGTTCAAGGGCCAGTATATTTGGAGTGGAAACGGCGTGTCTCAAGATCTAGTTAATGCGTCACACCTCTAGCTTCTAGAAACCGATCCATGTCATTATTTGTGGAAAAATGGAAATTGTTGTTTCGTTCTTGTGTTGCGACGCCGAACATCTGTTCGAGAATATTATGTACGATGATATCAGGCCAGTCTAGCCGAGAAACTAGCACAAACTCTAAGTACTCCGACCCGCAACTCTCTGTATAGAGCGATAGAACCACTGCGCATCACACAATCCGTCTCTTTTTGCCCGGTTTGTCTGTAGTCTTTCCAGTGTTTTGTGTTTCATTCTGAGTAATTATACTAGTATTGAGAGAACCACCAGTACATATTTGCTTAACTGTAAAATTGTTTGACGATATGTCAGTAACGCTATGTTCAGGTGTATGAGTTTGGACTACGGGTCTTTTCGTCTCTAGACAATGATGCAAACTACGTATTTCTTGCTTTAAATCTGTAAACCCTTGGGCAATTTGTTCGTGAAATGTGTCGAGAAAATCATCATCTGGTATGTGTTTGGGCTGGCTTGAGATTACGTCCAGCAACTTTTTGATGCGACAGTTCATATCGGAGATGCGCTTATCATTCCTGGCTGATGTTTTTGTCAAGTAATCGAGTTTGTTTTTCAACTCTCCAACTTGTGATTTCGACACTGAATCAATAACATTCTTCTGTCTAAAATTGTTTGCCTGAGTCGAACTTTTTGTTGTTGTAGCCAAGGAGTCTAATGTAGAATCGATATGTTGTTGGAGATTCAAAAATCCAAACTCAAGCCTAGCGGCCCAAGTGACAAATTTGGAAGAATCCAATGTAACTTCACAATCTGAAATGGGTTCGTGTTCTTCTTTGGTAAGCATAGTAATGTAGTTGTTGTCATTCTCCACGTCAAACACTGAGTCATCAGAATACATAGTTCCTGTGCTATTCATTGTTTAATTAAAATGTTTGCTTTTGCAACCAATTTCGCAGTCCAGGTTTTTTTCAACTGCAATTTATCGTTTTTACTATCGAGTTGACTATTCCATGTCAGATCTCAGAGATTTTGAAGGAAGTATGTGTTTTTTATCGAGTATATGACGTTGTTTGCATCATACTAACAATTCTAGAAAGAGTGGTGGTAATTACGACCGATGCCCGTTCTTTTGTAGGTACTCTTGAAGGGTATGATAAATCAACAAATATCCTCCTAAGCAATTGTATCGAGCGAATCATATATCCCGAAGAGGATGAGGAGAACCAGGAGGTTCCGTTGGGATTGTACTTGTTGCGTGGTGGCAACGTTGTCTGCGTGGGCGAAATTGATGCTGACTTGGACTCCAAAATAGACTGGTTGAAAGTACAAGGAAGCGTGCTAAAAGATACAAAGAACCCACTATAAACGAATACAAGTTGTCAAATAACTAATAATTGCATTTTTTTACTTTTGAATCTCAGCTGTGTTCCAAGACTAAGCTGTACCGAGACTCATTAGACACCATGGGAAATGACAAAGTCGAGAACCCGACCTAGCTGACGGTGAAATAGTCAGTATTACGCATACACTCGGCACGTCATTCGAGCCGGTTCAAGAAACATCCTTCGAAATTGAAATATTCCAACACCCGTTGCATTTACGTTTATGTCTGTAGTCGTCCTACAATTGGGGAATCACAGCTTGCAATATACGTACTTTTTACGTGCTCCATTTATTTACAGCAAACGAACTAAAGGCATTTGAGTATACTTATCGTAATAATGACGAAGATTTACTGATACAGATCCTTTATATATTCTAGTTTTGATACTGACTACTTAGTCCTCCTTCACGAGGGGAATGCCTTGCTGGTGCATCTTAACAGCCAATTCCAACAAGTAGTCAATAGCCTCATTGTACACCTTGGCCTTCCATACAGTTTCTCCCCAAACATAAATCCCGTGTCTTCTCACCAACACAGCAGTGGTGCCAGGATACTCCTTGATGGCTTGTTGCAAACTGTCGGTCAAATCCTCTTCATGAGGAGTATTTTCAATGATTGGAATTACGAGCTTGTCATAAAACTCCAAGTTGCCAATTTTTGTAGTTTTTCCACTTTGTTCATCAAACACCAACTTTGGAATTGCCTTAATTTGTTCAATGTGGCTAATCTCAAATACATTCTTGTGCTGATTAATTAATGTCACCATTACAGCAGCCTGAGAATGAGTGTGGATACATGCACCTGCATCCCTCATCTTGTAACAACTCATGAAAAGTGGCGTACATGCACTAGGCTTGTACTTGTAAGACTTTGTCAATTCTTCAGGAACATCATTAGGAGACTTTAACAATTTTTCATCGGGTAACTCAACAACAAACATCTCCCATGGTCTGATTCGTTCCTTCTGCACACCGGATGGCGCAATATACACCAAATTTGGGTTTTCACCATCGACATCCCGAATGGAAATCCCTCCTCCAGTACCTGTAACCCAATTATTGTCATAAAAGAGCCTACACAACTCGCAAATCAAATTTGCTGGGTGGTTCTTGTCGGTGTATTCTGCTTCCACAGTTGACACGGTCTGCAAGTGAGCCTCTTGGCTGCAGAAACACGGTGCTGACATCTGCTACGGTTGTAATGGTTTGTGGAGTATTCTTTGGTTAGGTTTAGTCTAGGTGAAAAAACGTGGGTCACGTGTAGACTCACGTGGAATTTGTTAAGGTGAAAAGTGTGGAGGTTTACCTGGGAAAAACCACTTGGAAAACAAAGAAAACAGCATTCAGCACCGAACGGATAGTTCCATTTGAATGCACCCAACAACGTTGTCACACTTGCACTTCTGATCATTTTTCATCACTGGTAAATGTGACGAATAACGCGACCTGTATACAACCAGATGTCCCATACCCTTTTGACACCTCTTGCCCCACCAAAAAGGATGGTTTTCTTGTAGAGGAGGCCGCCAGGAGACATGTGTTGTTACCTAAATCCACGTTCTGTCTATAAGAGCATCTTGTTCTTCACGGCCAACGGACCCAGCTGCGGTGGTGATTGATCTTGTTTGTACAATTCACATGATCATCCACGTGACAATTATCCTCAACTACCTGCAGATCCAGTTTGCCAGTGCGATGATAAGCGAAATGGAGAACCTGACGATAGTTGAAGCCACCAAAGATGGCAGGATTAGAGCAGTCGTTGTTTCAGTTAAAGTTCACGGCAAAACAGTTGAACCGACAAGCGTCGAAAGCAGCAAAGGAGGAGTTGCAAGAAAAAGCAAAAATTAAAAAGGCGTTGACCCAGGGCAACAACGACATTGCCCTGTTGTATGCTCAGAATGCTATACGGAAATCAAACGAGCGTGTGAATTTGTTGCGGTTAGCATCAAGAATCGATGCAGTGGCGTCACGAGTGCAGACTGCGGTGACGATGCGGTCAGTTACCGGCAATATGACGTCGGTGATCAAGGGCATGGACAAGGCATTACAGACGATGAACTTGGAGCGGATTTCATTGGTGATGGACAAGTTTGAGAACCAGTTTGAGGATTTGGATGCATCGACAAACTACTACGAGTCTGCCACCAACAACGTCAATGCGTTGACGACTCCGCAGGAGCAAGTAGACGAGTTGTTGAACCAGGTGGCCGACGAAGCAGGTATTGAAATGAAGCAAGGATTGAACGAGACAAAAGTGGAGATTGCTGCTCCTCCCACATCCAACATGACGGAAGAGAAAGAGGACAGATTAGCCGAGCGGTTGAGGGCATTACGAAACTGATGAGTTCCGATTGTTCCACCCATTCACGATTTGATGAAGCTACTGAAACGATAGTGAAACTACATATTTATCAAGTAAATGTCATATCTAATATAGATCAATACATACTATTTTGGAGTAAAACAAGCTCGCAAGAGCTGTGAGGGCCTCAACAACCACAGAAACTCAGTTGACCAAGAATCTCTTTTCGGCTTCCTTCCAGTTGATGACGTTCCAGATAGCCTTGAAGTAGTCTGCCTTGACGTTTTGGTATTGCAAGTAGTAAGCATGTTCCCAAGCATCGATGGCCACTAATGGAACAAGAGGACCAGTAACGGTGTCTTGGTTGGCGGTGGTGACAACGTCCAATTCGCCTCCGTTTTCCTTGTTCTTGACAATGAATGCCCACCCGGAACCTTGGATACCGGCCAATTTGCCATTAGTAATCGAGATCAAGTTGTCTAAAGAACCGTATTGTTCGACAATCTTCTTGGCCAATTCGGATTCTGGAGCGGCTGGCTCACCACCACCGTTCTTTGGTGGGGCCAAGTTCTTCCAGAACAAGCAGTGGTTGGTGTAACCACCACCATGGAAGTTGATGGCCTTTTGCAATTCAATGGTCTTCTTGACTTCACCCTTGGACTTAGCTTCGGCGTGTTGTTCAATTGCAGTGTTGTAACCGTTGACGTAAGTTTGGTGGTGCTTTGTGTAGTGAATTTCGTTAATTTGGGCAGAAATGTATGGCTCCAATGCGTTGAAATCCCAGTCCAAGTCTGGTAATGACACTTTGGTTCTCACAGCACCAATTGAGCTGGTAACAGCCGATCTGGAAGCTAATCTGGTAGCACTTCTCAAGTTTGTCGAAAGCATACTGGGTTTGTTGTAATTCGTTGTGGTGATTCAAAAGAAGCAAATTTCAAGGATACTCGAATTCTTACTACGCTAAATGCTTATTGGTTGCCGACCTGCACAATGATAAAGGGAGCGCTACCAGTCGTAATATGGGCCAAACAAGATTGGAAACCCCGTAAAAGCCGTGAGTCTCGGGCCCGAGCACGAATTTCCCATTTGCAGCTGATGGCCATTGTCGATGGTGCTCCAACGCTTGGAATACGTCACTGGTAGGGCCCCAGTTGGGCGAGTTAGGCAGTGGCTTCAATCAGTGAGTTTCTGTGCGTTCCTACGACCCGATGACGCAATTCTGGATCCAGCACCGTAAGGGCACTACTGCGTTGAGCTCTGTGCGCCGAAACCCCCTGGTACGCAACCATCCTGTGTCTGGCTGCCCGTAGGATCCACAACTAGCAATCCATGGTAAATAGGAGCTTTTACTCTGGCTGTTGTGGGTGTTTTGCATTACACTTCAATGGTCTATTGGTTTATAGATTCTACGTATACTATTTACACTAGGTCTCACATTCTGTCAACAGGAGTTAATCCCAACAATGTCATACCGTTGTGTAAAACTTGTCTAGCGGAAGCATACAATGCTAATCTGGCGGTAGCCAAGTCTTTTTCTTGCCCACTCACCCACAATACCTGGTAACTTTGGGAAACAATATGGGTCAAGTTGAACAAGTAGGTGACAATAGTAGAAGGTTCCTTGGTCTTTAATGCTCTGACAATGGTATCAGGGTATTGGGCAAGAACTCTAATCAAGTTTTGTGCACACTCTTCGGTTAACAATTCAAAGTTGGCACTGGTCAACTCACTTTCGTCAATGTTACTCTTTCTTTGCACCGAACTCAATCTCGAGTGGGCATATTGTAAGTATGGACCGGTGTCACCTTCGAATGACAACATTCTGTCCCAACTGAACTCGTAGTTGTTGATACGTTTGGCTTGCATATCTTGGATCATGACTGCAGATATACCAACCAAATCAGCAATCTTGTCTGGGTCTTCAATTTGTGCGTATTTGGTTTCGTTTTTCTTCATAACTTCGTGCATCTTGGTTTTGGTTTCTTCCAAAATATCATCCAAGAAAACAACAGTACCATTTCTGGTGGACATACCCAACACCATACCGAAGTTGACGTGTTCCAAGTTCTTGACCCATTCGTAGCCCATTTGTTTCAAGATTTCAAAGAATTGGGCCACATGCAAATCTTGTTGGGTAGCAATAACGTAGATCATCTTGTCAAACTTGTATGTATTGTAACGTTTGATGGCTTCACCACAGTCACGAGTCAAGTATAACGAAGTACCATCGGATTTTTGCACCAAACATTTTCCTAACTTCTTGTTGAACTTGGTCAAGTCAATCAATTTGGCCCCTCTGTCAACATGGATCAAGTTCTTCTCGTGGAAAGTGTCAATGACATTTTGCATTGATTCTTTAGAAACTTGTGATTCCCCAGAATACACATCGTAACGAATGTTCAATCTGGCGTAAGTGTCGATATACTTTTCAATAGAATGTTCTCTGAATCTCTTCCAGGTAGCCAAAGCTTCTTCATCACCATCTTCCATCTTTCTAAAGTATTGCTTGGCTTCTTCATTGGTTGGAGAGTCTTCTCCTTCGTTTTTGATGTCCTGGTTGATCTTGACATAAACGTCAAACAAATGTTGAATTGGGTTTGCGTTCAACTCTTCTTCATTACCGTACTTCTTGAACCCAACTGCCAAAATACCAAACTGTTTACCCCAGTCACCCAAGTAGTTGACTCTGGTGACATCCCAACCGGCAGTTTCGTACAAGTTGGCCAAAAAACCACCAATGATGGTGGATCTCAAGTGTCCCGCGTGG
>ERZ778017.2830-NODE-2830-length-13271-cov-4.649364_pt1 | contig 13271 bp, 14 predicted proteins | sample MGYA00375747_ERZ778017 | MGnify/ENA primary metagenome ERZ778017 (study PRJEB29350, sample SAMN05509838) | bioreactor metagenome | biome: bioreactor; material: wastewater | place: South Africa: University of Cape Town | collected 2014-03-17 ... | reverse complement strand
CATGGCAACATCGTTGGCACCATCACCGATAGCCAGACCCATGATGTTCAGACCATTGTTGGTCCGTGGAATCAAAACCATCCCTCAGCCTCCAGGTAACATCGTTGGTACCGTCAACGATGCCTACGTCCCCCCACCACCAAAGAAATCGGAAGGGTCGTACCACTGGACCAGCGAACGGATTGTTTCCTTCGCGTTAGTTCCATTGGCTGCCGCCCCATTCTTCACCGGTGCCTCCACGTTGGTTGACTCGACGTTGGCTACGTTCTTGTTGTACCATGTTTACGCAGGGTTCCAAAGTTGTATCATTGATTATATTCCAAAGAGAGTTTACGGCCCAATACATAACTACGCCATGTACCTCTTAGCTTTTGGTACTGGTGTTGCTGGGTACGGGGTTTACCAGATCGAAAACAAGGAAGGAGGATTTGGTCAAATCATTGCCAAATTATGGAAAGCTTAGGTAACGTAGATTTACGGGGGACTGTGTTGCCTGGGTCGGCGTGGTTCGTTCTGGGCGTGGTTCGTTCTGGGCGTGGTTCGTTCTGGGCACGGTTCTGCTGTTGTTTCGTTCCGTCATTTCTACGTGGTGGTGTGGCCACTGCGGTTTGTCATTTTGGATCGTCGCTGGGTTTGTTGACTTCAAACCAGTCGTTATTTATTCATAGTTAATAAACATTATTTATTAGTATGTGTACCGGCGTGGACTGGCGACGTGGAGAGCGACCGGCTTGCGGTGGTCGTGCTGTAGTGGATCCAACATGAATTGGTGGATCCAACAAGCCATGAATTGGTGGTTTTACGTAAATCTAGTGGGCACGATCACGCTTTGGCGCTGTGCCACTCCTGCTCTTTTGATACTTTACCATTCCCTTTTGACCCTACCTTTCCCACTCTACTCTGCTGGCTACCGTCACACATTTTCCGGAGTTTTGCGCTTTCTCGAGTTGGTCCCCGCCCGTCGCGCCAACGAAGCGTCCAAGTCCTGCTTGACCGGCGCCAATTTGTCGTTGTACCACGACTGGAGCCGACCCGACGCGTGCTGGAACGATCTCGGTAACACGTCGTCAACACTCAAAACCTTCAAAGTGTACATCGTTGAATCAAACGAGTCGCGCAAAGTCAACGCCGTGCCGAACCGCAAACACTTGTTCGCCCAGTCGATTTTCACGTCGATAACATTGTTATCGACCAAATCAATAATGTTGGTGTCAAAGTCTCGAATGCCAAACTGGGCATAGACGTCGTCGAGCGAGATGACGTCGTTGTCGTACTGATTCGACATGGAAACCAACGTCAAGTCTACCAACTTTGCTGACAACTCATCATCCAATTCAATATACCTCGACTTGTACCGGCCATAATGGTTCCAATCACCAAACGTGAACAATTCAACGGTGTTGGCCAATTTGCCGTTGCCCAATTGGTCTCCGGCCGTCACTAACTCATACAAGAAGTTGAATTTGCCACGTTGTTTCAATAAGCCTACGAAATGGTCTTTGCTCATCCCCAGATGAAACCCTTCAAATGAACAATGCGAAACACTATTTTTCCACCTAGTACAATTTGCACCTATTTACGTAACCTCCACAATGACCATCCATATTGGGACAGGCGAGACAGGAAACCCCAGCGGACATGCAGTAGCGGTAGTAGATTACCAGTAGTAGATTACCGGTAGTAGATTACCAGTAGTAGATTACAGGTAGTAGCATTACAGGTAGTAGTATTGTTCAGACCTGCCAGCAATACCAAGCTCGCAGTGAATATCTATTACAGCGAGCTGCAAATGGTGGTGGCACAGAGAACTATACAATTGTGGTGAGATGCCAAGCAGAGAGATGATGTAGTTTAAGTAGTCGGCACTGATGATGTAGTTAAAGTAGTTGATAGTGACGCAGTTGAGTGTGTATTTGATGTTTGTTAGTAGGCGTGGTGTTGGACCAGGTTGGGTTTGCAGGCAGCAACTCCAGTACCAGTGCAATATGCTGGCACTGCCTTGCAACATCACATTGAAAGTTGCATCTGATCTGATCCGTACTCCAACAATTAATCAGCAATAACTCTTTGTGTAGGTATTTCTGTACGACATCATTGTTCTGGTGCTTGTTGGCTCCAAGTAATTTATGCCATGCCTATTTTCAAAATAAACTATACATGCCACAACGAGCCGCAAACTTGTCTCTTGAGTTACTGGTGTCTTTCTGTAGCCTCAATCGTATTGCAAATGATCTGAAAACGAGAACTCCAGTGGTTTATTGAAGTATAGTTCTAGAGCATTAGCCCTTTGGTGACCATTTCGCCATTTCCATTCCGCCATTTCCAGTTACCGTACCTTGGTAAACAGCATTCATCGAGGAACCATTGCCATTCTTAGACTTACATTCATCAAAAATTTAACCACACTGTCTTCATCCCGAGATTTTCTTCACAAGATACCCAATAAACATCGCACCAACCACCACAATCACCCTTTGAAGTACTTCTTCGTTTGCATTAAATCTGTCGTCCGATTTGGTGGGAAACTCCTGTTGTTCAACCTTCTCTTCCTCCGGATGAATTCCTTCAGTTAGGAGTTTTTGTTTTTCATGTAACGTCTCGCGAAAGAGAACGTCGGGGTTGCTGAGGTTTACAACGTTTGGCGATTGAGCTCGTTCACCGGTTCCCTTTTCCTGGCTTGTCTCTCGAGGTTCTATTTCATTTATTTCTTCTGTATCCAGAAGTTGCAACTCACTTACTTTTGTTGACGAATTATCATCTACATTGGTAATATCATCATTAGTGGATAACCCTAGAAACAACTCGTTGAGATCAATATCAGCTGCTTTCGTATTGTCAAGCTTTGTTGGAGAATTTATGTGGCCGTCAGAGTCAGAAGATTTCCCATTATGGTGCTCATTTTCAAGCTTCATTTTGTCATTAGTGTCATCATTACGGATAGAAGTTTGGGACGTCACGTCCTTGTCGACATCTTTCAGCATGGAAATACTCTTCCTGTTTTCCTTGCTCTTATCATGCGACTCGTGTTTCTTGACATCGTCTCTTCTAGAATTATTAATTGGAAAGTTTAATAAAGTTTCACGAACAATTGTGTCCATATGAATGGAATGATCGGTCATCGGAATTGTGTCGATTTCTTTGAATGAGCAGTTTTGCACTTGTGGTTCTTGCAACTTTGAAAATTTATGTTTCAACAACAAGTTCTCTTGCTGTAAATCTTCAATTCTGCAATTCAAATCATCAATTGTCTGGAGGTGCTTTTTCTCAATTGCCGTCAACTTTTGGCTTGTTTGAATGCGCGAACTCTTTTCTCGATCCAATTCAGCCTGAATGGTCTGCAAGTTCTTCGCTATTTCTGCCTCAATACGTTTCGCGTTGATTTCATTCAAGTTGTTCTGGTAATCGATCAAGAAAGTTTCAAGCGAATGCAAGTTGTTGTTTTGTTGTTTGATTTTGTGTAAATTCGTGATGAGAATATTGATGATGGATTCAAATGTAGAAGTATTAGTGATTTGACTGTTGTTGTAGATCCCAGCATTGGTCTGAGAAAAAGATGCTAGTAAATCATCCTCAAGATTGGCGTTGATGTCACCGAACAACGCATCATCAAACGACATGCTACCGTCAGCGTCGTCAGCGCGATTCTTGGGTGCGGCAGAGCCCTCATTTGCCTTGGTGATCGCCTTGTAGAGATTCTCAATATATGCCAAATGTCGAAACTCTGGTGAATCAGACACAAGCTGCGAGTTCTTTATGACATCGATGTTTTCTATTTTCAAGCTGATTTGCTTGTGGGTCGACTCTGTCTGAACATTGAAGCCCAAACACACCACGTCTCCAATTTTCACTTCGATTGCTCCTGTGCCCAATCTTTGATCATTCAAGTATGTACCGTTGGAACTGTTCAAATCTTGAAGCATCAACTTGCCGCTAACTCCATCAATGTACATCTGAGCATGGTTGCGCGATAGTACTCGTGAATCAAAGTACCCATTATTTACGTCTGGCTTGTGTCTAGTCCCAGTAGGACGGCCCAACTTGGTAGTTTCAGGATATATTGCAATTGGCAAGTGTTTCTTGGTGAATGTGTCATTCAACGGCAATAGACTCACATAGTATTGTACTTGATTACGCCTTCGGTTTGTATATGTGGAAGACACCTTGGGTAAGGATATGTTTTGTGACTGTGAGTTGGACCGTTTTCGATTTGCTGGCTTGTGATGGTCGCCATCACTACCACCAAAATGGGTCTGGTTCATTTGGAGCCCGATAGAGAGGTCTAGACTCATGCCATATGTTGGAATTGGCCTAGTTGGATGGGTCTTTACTAAGGAAGGTAAAACTGTACATTTTGTATATTCGCAACGTGATAACAAATACTACATAAAAACAATCTGGCGTTTTTTATCATCATGTCAAATCTCGACAAATCCGTCGATTCTTTGCGACAATCGGTGGTGCTTGTGGATAGCTGCTTGAAAACGCTACAAGACAGTACGAAAAATGTTGGCAAATTCAAAAACACTATTTATGCCAATACTGTTTTTGATTTGATTTCTGAGTCGGATTTAGCCAACGCTAAGTCATCGTTCAAGACCGCAAACGCCCCGCGCGTGGACGCTTTGGTGGCAGCGATACATTCGAAGGTTGTAAAGTTGAAAAAACAGAAGGTTCATCTTTCAAACAAGTACAATTTGAATCACCTTAGATTGACGAACGACTCAAGACCGTCATCAAGCCAGAATTCCCGTGTTTCGACGTTGAATGACTTGAGAATCAAGAAGGAGAGAATGAAGCAGAGCTTGGAAAAGCTTCAGAGTCGTCCTCGTGTTCCTAACTTGTCGCATCCTGATAACTAGCTCTTGTTTACCTTTTGGGTTGAGTCATAAAACCGCTTGTTTGTGAGAAATATCGTATCAATTGCACTAGAAAGTGGCTAGAACTCATTGATACTGCTGCAACTCGTATTGGAAGTCGGGAAAACGCGCTCAATGTGAGATAAATGGCTTTTGTTGTGCTTTCGAGCCGGTTCAATCGTGTACTTCTATGGAAAATAGGTTTATCGGGTATCAGAACCACATGAGTTGTTACATTTACACACTAGTCTGTAATTCACGGCTTTAGCGCAAAATCTGATTACTGTTGATGTCTAATATGGTTTACAGAATTTAACAAACTTTGAAAAACACATCTTTCTGCAAACAAGAGGGTTTTATGAAAGATATACATGGAATTCACAGTAGTTGGACATGAAGTTGACGATCTGTGGTGCTTCAAAGCGTATCCGCTATTTCGAGTTACAGCAAGAGTTGCATAACGCAACTCTCAACGGCAAGTGCTCGTTGAAATACCTCTTGAGAACAGAGGCTTGCGAGGTCAACACGAACAGGACACGCTTTCTACTGTGGTGATACGGACACGTATGTGAGTTTAGGGATAGAAATCATACCGTTCAAGACACAGTCATTGGCACAAAAACCACCCGACATTACTCTGCAACATTCGAAGACCACCGGAGCGCAGGGATATCCCCACCAGCTCCATGTGGTGGAAATACAGGGACTTGAAATGGTTGGAGAAAACTATTTATGTTAGCACAAAGATGAAAGAGCACATATAACTGAAATTAAACAGTTACAGAGGGATGCAGTCAACAAAAGGAAGCAGTCTACAAAAGGAAGCAGTCAACAACAGAAAGTATTCTACATGCGGAAGAAGTCTACAGCGACATTTGCTGACCGCTAGGAGTTTTCTTGTGTAGCATAACCAAACAAAGGATGATCGAACCACACCACACAAATAATTTTACAGAATAAACGGTCTCATAGTAGCAAACTAAGATGTAGTACCAAACCAACAACCAATTCAAATACACCCGGCCATAATTCTGCCATTCAGCCAATTCAGCCAATTCTTCCATTCTGCCATTCAGTCTGGCCATAATTCATGAAATCCACGTGACGCCACACCGAATAATTAAAGAGGCAGAGTTTTGACGAGAAATGAAATAGCAAAGCAAACCTCAGTACAAAACATGAACTTGAAACTTATATTAAGTCTTAGTGCAATTGCCAGTGTAGTGCTTGGTAAGAATGTGGTAGATTTGAGACAACGGGACTGGACTGCGGCCCAGCCTGTTGAACGGGAAATTCAGGATAGAAATGCCGATGAATTCCATAATGACAAGCGAGATCCAAAGAACGTGGTAAACTTGGGATCGTTCCAAAAGGATGTTGAGGAACAAGCACATGAGAAACGTGAGCCCAAGAATGTTGTTGATTTGAAAAAGATTCATAATGATAAACGAGACCCCAAGAACGTGAAAGAGTTCAAGAAATTCCCTAAAGACTACAAGAGAGAGCCAAAGAACGTTGTTGATCTCAAGAAGGTTGGCCATGATAAAAGAGAGCCAAAGAACGTGGTGAACTTGAAGAAGCTTGGTCATGACAAGAGAGAGCCTAAAAATGTCGTTGATTTCAAGAAGATCCCTCATGACAAAAGAGAGCCAAAGAACATTGTCAACTTGGGAAAGTTTCAAGAGGATGTAGAGAATCAAGCACATGAGAAGAAGGATGGCATGAACACGGTGTTAATCAAGCAGCTGAAGCGTCTGGATGAACAAGTTTTGTTCAAGATTGATAAACACGATTGTCACGAAAACATTTTGCAATCGATTTTGCCTCAAGTCAAGGACATTTCGATTTTAGCCGGTTACATCAGAGATAACGCATACGTTTCTCAAAAGACCGAGCTGACCGAAGAAATCACCATCATCATTGCACCTTCCGATGATGCTATCATTAACAAATTGGGAGGGAAAAAGCCTTGGGAATTCCCAAACCCAATTGATGGAGAAAGACCGGATGAAAACGCCGAAAAGAACATCAACAGCTTTGTGTTTGGCCACGTAATTGAAAACTTTGAAGATAATCTCCAAGTCGAGAGCCATTCGGTGGTTACTAAATTGCTTAATGGCAACACCCTTAGAATCAAGCAAGACTCTTCACATAAATTCCTCATTCAATTGAATGACAACGATTGGATACAAGTCAAACAGGTCAAGCAAGTGGACAATGGGTTTGTTTTCGTCATTGACGACTGCTTGGTGAAGCCATGAGTAGGTTTATTGTGCTGGTATGGTTGTCTATATTTTGCATACTAAGGGTTACGTTATAAGGTTGGTTTTATGTTTATGAACTCAAGGAGCTCTTCTCTATGATTACTGGGTTTTCCTTGGGGGTTGGTTGGTGTGAGTATCGCAATATATGTTTATTCGTATAAGTACTTGTAGTTGTTACGTAGTGTTTATTGGATGTCAGGTCTCTAAAACGCTGACTCCGTTCTCTTCTTTGGCAACGCCGCCAACAGAATACTCTGCCTTCCACTTGATTTTCAACGGTTTATTCTGCGAGTTATCGATGGAGAAATCCTGGGTGATACCATTGTTGGTGAATGCGTAAATTACATCGTTTGATTGTGGTTGCAAATCCAACTTGCACGATTTAGGAACGGCAATCATAAACTTGAACTTGTCAATTGGTTTGGATTGAGAGTTGCTCACCAATACTTTCCCCTGGAACAATTGGTTGGATGAATTGTTGTTGACCCCAACGCTGATTTTCAAGTCCGACGTGCTGGTAATGTCGATGGTGTTTTTAAATCCAACTTGTTGCTGAACTTGACTTGGGGTGGAGCTTGGGAAATTGAGTCCAAATGGATCCAACTGTTGGGTTGGTGCGGATATTGGTGCGGTGTTTGATTGTAATTGAGGTGATGGGGAGTTCAAGTCGCCCAACAAATCAAACGACGTCGATTGAGTTGCTGGGGTTGGGTTTGGTTGTTTGATAGTACCGCTGGTGTTACCTAACGCGATCGATCCGCCGTGGCCATAAAAATCTAACGGATTGGTTGCTGGTACAGGAGTCGTCGAACTAGAATTAGAATTAGAATTGAAGGATAAGTTTGCAAGATCACTTAATAAATCATCGTAACCCTGTTGATCCTTGGAATCGGTACTGATAGGGGCCGAAGTGTCATCATCGTCAAAGTCAATTAAATTGGCGGTAGCATTGGTGGTACCACCACCAGAAACCTTGATGTTTTTGGCTTCGTCGATATTACCCCCACGCAACAATTGATATTTGGTTACAACATTGTTGATGGAGTCATTCAATGCCAACAAATTGTTTACTTCTTCCTCGTTGTCGTGGTCTTCTTCGATAATCTTGGTGACAATTGGCTGGCTGGATTTAACCGAAGCATACAATTCTTGAATCGCTTCGTCGTTATCGTTTATGTTGCCGTTTGCTGCTTCTAACGTGTTCAACATATCGGCCAAAATCTCAACTTTCCGTTTTAATTTAGAAATGTCGTTTGTCAATTGCTTCTTGTTCTCCTTGACATTGTCGTCTTTGAACCCCGCCATAATTTTCATCAACTTGTTGGCTTCTTGCAAGTCTTGAGGCTTACCACGTCTAATCAATTCTTGCAACTTGGCCGAGTGGACCACCGCCTCCTCCTTTCTCAAATCTTCCATCGTCTTCAAGTTGTCCGATGGGTTGAGCACAGCAGCGTCTTCCAACTTGACTTCGGGGAAAACATATCCTTTGTTAGTCAACAACCGGTGCATGTCCTTGATGTAGTTGAAATCATCTTTGTACTTGGACGTTCTACAGATGGTCTGGTACCATTCTTCGATTTGGGCCAAAATCAACCTTTGAACCCTGGTATATCTCAATGGTGGTCTTTCTGGGAACCGTTTCACCAACTCATTCAAAAACTCTTTTCGGGAAATTTGCAAGTGGAATGGATAATCACAATTTTTCACCAAATTATCCAACAACGAAATGGCCAATTCACTGATTTGGGGATCTCTTTGGCTGATCAACTTGACAACGGCAATGGCAGCTTCTCTGGGAGCCGATCCTTGCTTTTGGTTGACATAGTCACAGATTTCCAAGTTTAGGGCCAAGTTTGGTTCGTTAAGTGTAGGTCTACAAGCCCGGTCTAAACGTTAGTATACTCTCAATTGGTCATCTTGTTGCGCTCGACACGTATTGTTACGATTTCCCATTCCGATCCTGTTGTAGATCTATAATGTCACGAACGGTGTGGATCTGTAGCTAAGAATAGCAACACGGAGTTGAACAACAGCCAGGAAGATCAAACAACTGGCCATCCAAAGTATTTGGCACGAAATTCCCAGCAGTACAAACTGGTTGTCACGACCAATGCCATCTTGGGATGGTTTGCGGTGTCAATTGGCTACTGGTGTTTATCGTGGCGAAACGGACGGAGCAACAAGTGGTGGAAACTCGACATCCAGGGCCCCCAGTGCCATGAGACTCGCCAGGTCTAACAACCGTGCTGGGACAAAATCAATTCGTCACAAAAACCCGGCGAATCATCGCTATCTACCACGAAACCACCCCCTGTCCACTACACTTAGTGCACTTAGACGAAATTGGAAACCAACAAGGCCACGGAGGACGACAAGCAATTTACCGGGAAACCCCCGAACTATACATACAGATCCGTCTCAAGAGCTTGGGATTGATTTTAGAGAGCGAATAGCCATTCGAACTCATGGTTTGCTGAAGTAGTTAGAAATACCAATGTCAACGATCTCCGTAAATTTTAGTGTGCTCGCTAACAAAATGATAATTTCACTATGGCCGAGAATACCATGGCACAATCTCCAGAGCCGGAGGACCAAAATGGGTCCAAGCTAGACGACATTGATCCTCTCGACATCCACAAGTTGTCGTTGAGCTTTGATTATCTCATGTTTAAAATCAAGGATTCTATAGCCACTCTTAGTGATTCGACCTACGACACCATTGTTCGGAAGCAAAAGTTTATAGACGACGAGTACTTTGAAGAGCAATTACATCTCGGGAGGGAGATGGAGAGTACGGACGAACTAATCGAGCGGTGCTCACGGTTGGAAAACGAGTTTTTCAAGCTAGATCAATTGTATGAGTTTGTCGAAGACTTTAAGACGAGATTGAGCGAGCTAGAGACGCAGTTTAGCGGTATCTGAGCAGAGAGAAGACAATTGTGCGATTGGTTACGTGGTGTGTTGAATGGCCTTATTGGCCATAATCGGTGTTTTGGCCATAATCTGTGTTTTCACCATATATTTTGAGTGTATAAATAGAGACAAGTGCCTGGGGTGGATTATCAGATTCAGCGGGCTGACGAGATACACGGCAGGTGGCAGATTAGTGTGGAGGTGAATAGTAAAAATTCGCGATTTCTGGATCAGGATATGCTAGAGGGTGAGAGACGGGATGAAAGAAAAAATAGTTACGAAAAGACCGTGTTTAACCGTGTGACATTGGCAGCCCTGGTGGGGTTTTGTAGAGAATAAATGGTTAGGTGGGAATGGAGCTAGTGCATAGGAACAGGGACTATATTCTTAGCCTACTGGCTCTGTCGTGGATTCACGAACGGAAACCTACTCTTACAATGGCTAGAAATGCAACACGAAACCAGGGTGTTTGCCTACTAACTCATAGAACCTAAACGAGTTGTTATTTATACATCACAATCATACATTAACATTTTGTAGTTTACATACATTGTCCTGATGCACCGATTGTAGTTTTGTGATGTATTTTGTGACCTTTTGTGTTTTGTGATCTCTTGTGTTTTATGATCTGTCGTGTTTTACTTGTCTTTTACCAGCTCGCTTTTATCGCACATATATATGCTTACCTAGGTGGTAACGGACCGGGTCCCGTAGCTGGTTCGACCGGTTTGGCATTCACCGGACCAGATGTCACTACATCCTGCGCTGGGTGGCTCACGGGTGGGGCGACCGGTTTCTCGTGAGCTAGACCTTGCTCAGAGGGAATGGCATGGTGGGCATTCTCAACGTCGTATTTCCGAACTAGATGATGCTCTAGCAAGATGAAGTTCCGTGAATTGCACTTGTAAGCAATTGCAACCAAGTCTCCCACAAACGGAATAAGGCCAATGCCAAAATCAAACATGATGTTAAGCATCATCTGAGACCGCAACAGCGGGGGAAGCCCACCTTCGATTTTGTCGGCTTTATGCAACAACTGCATCGCAAACAACAAGCAAATAACATCGCCAATCCACGGAATTAACCCAATAATACCAGCCCATCCCAAACGCAACCCACACATAGACAACTGCAAGTCCAACCGATAAGCCTTACGCTTAACCGAGTCGAGAATTTTCAAATCGTGCTTGGGAATGAACTGAGGCAACTTCCGTTTCCGTCTGGCTCCCGGCCGTTGGTAAAAGTGCAATTCATTCTTGGGGATCTCTTCAAAGTAGGGGTCTTCGTTCTCACCTACAGTAAGATAAGTATCAAGATGGGCCTAAATGTTAGCAGTGAAAAACAATTGCTGTCGCAATACTTACCTTCTTCAAGAAGTAGGAATACAATATTTTTGACATGGTATGGTTGGTTTGGTTGATTTGGTGTATTTTGGTGGTGGGTTTGTTTTGGTTTGGTCAATTTCATTTGAAATTCCCAAGCAGCATGTTCAGCCGCACCCACGTAATTTCGTCCCGTCATTATTGTTTGGTATATTGGGAATGCCAGCGATGGGCGCAGTTTGTTTGTGGTGATCACCCCCTGCTGGTGTGGTTGTTTGTGGTGTGTCGGAATATGTTTGTGGGTAGGAGAATTGTGAATTTGATTGCCGTGTCACAGCCGCAGTCGTATACTGTTCCAGTGTGATAGTTAGTGATTGTTAGGTTATTTGTTGGTTCATTTGTTCTTTCGATGATTTGCTTGCTTGCTTGCTTGCTTGCTTGTTTATGCGCCTATTCTACGTTTTCTACGCTCTCTATGCTTTCTACCCTTCTACGCTACATTGCTTCACTCTTCTATATTTTCTGTACCCCTACACACTTCGTTAATGCTATCCCGTCTTTCGTCACTTTTCCTTCTATGCTAATTCTTTTGGCCCCTTGCCACTTTTCTTCTCACTACGTTTTCTTCTCACTACGTTTTCTTCTCAATACTTTTCACAATACTTTTTCTTCTCAATACTTTTTCTTCTCATCAAACCCGCTTTTGCTTCTTCAACTTCTCAAAGTATGCCTTCCGAAGGTTTCTCAAGTCTGGAGGCTGCTCAATGCCTAACTCGCGACGAAGTTCCGCAACATCCTTCGTCAAGATCTTTTCCCAGTATACGTTCATCAATGGCTTAGAATTTAATCCACTGGAAAACGCCCATGGGTAGTATATATTCCGTAACCGTTCTCTTTGGCTCGATTTCAAACGCAACGGGGCAAATAACGCCCCCAATCCGCTCATTGGCATGCCAATGTTCATATATTCGAGAACCTTGACTGAGATTTCCCCTTCGATAATAATTGGTAACCCAGTTATAGAATGGTAAAAGTCATGGCACTCCCGATACCGCTGGTATATGTATGCCAACTCGTCGTCGTCAATGAACTTGACAGCAACCCGTGTGTCTGGACTCACTCCTTCTCTGTCTAGCCAGTTTATGTAGGTTTTACCAACGGTGTTATCAGGCAACAGTCTAAGGTACTCCAAGTTCAACGACGTCGACGTCATCCGGGGACGTTCCCTCAATATCTGTCTTCCCACCGGATCACTCAACATCTGATCACGAATACGTCTCAACACTGGCGAGATCGCGGTAGATTCCCCCAATGCTACAATAAACTCGTTTCTTTCTGGATGGAAATATGCTCCAATTGAAGACCCTAAAAACATGAGCACCTTTTCAAAGTTGTATAAATGAACATGTCCGGGGTAGTTTGGTGGAGGACGTTGAAAGTGGGTAGTGATTTCGTTGTTTGTCTTGTTCAATTTTGCGTTCTTGTCATCACAGTGAAGCTTTCCTTGCTCCATTAGCGAGGCTAATCGGTTCGATTCATTGAAAAAAATCGACCCCAAGACCGCGGCTCCCGCACCCCATATGAATGTCCGTTTCTGTTGGACCAAACACCGGGTTCCTAGTGACGTTGGTGTTTTCAACATGGTGTATTTCGTTTACCGAGTTTCGCTTCCTGAATGAACTGATTTTGTTACCTGTGAAAAATTGGCTTGTACAGGAACTGCATGATATCAATGGCTGCAAAATTTACCGTGGTTGTCACACAAACACAAACCAAGGAACGACGAAAACTCGAAATTTGGAACGTATGCCTTGGGCCCAGATTGGCATCATGGCCAAACGGTACAATTTCTATACACTATAATTTCGCGATCAATTTGGAATCAGCACTGTTTGGTGCAATTCACGATGTGGATT
>ERZ778017.2829-NODE-2829-length-13272-cov-4.908603_pt1 | contig 13272 bp, 11 predicted proteins | sample MGYA00375747_ERZ778017 | MGnify/ENA primary metagenome ERZ778017 (study PRJEB29350, sample SAMN05509838) | bioreactor metagenome | biome: bioreactor; material: wastewater | place: South Africa: University of Cape Town | collected 2014-03-17 ... | reverse complement strand
CGGCTTCGAAGACGACCTTCTGCACCGAGAAGTTCGCGCCCCAGACGGCGACGATGGCAATGCATGCGACGAGCGCCTGCCACTGGCGCCTGCGGCTGTCGGGGGAAATGATGTCGTGCCCGGCGGGAAACATCGAATGATAGCGGCGTCGTCCGCGGGCGCCCGCCTGCGCCCAGCGCGGAGCAGTCCGATTTGCTAAAATAATCACTTCCCCGTCCTCGATTTCCGTTCCGGCGGCCCCGCCGGAACGCGTCCCTGCCGGCGGCCCGGCGCAACGCCCGGCCTGCCATTCGGCATCTCACGTCGTCCAGAAGGAGAGCGCATTGCATTCCGAAATCCGCACTTCGCCCGTCCCGGAGGCCGAGACCTCCGCCAAGCGCCGAGTCGCACCCGGCGCGACACCGGCCGGTGCCGGCCGTCGTCCGGCTGCGCCCGAAGACGGCGCCGGGTCGACCGTGCGCGTCTATTTCGAAGGCGATTGCACCAGCGTCGGCGAGGAGTACCTGGAGCTGATCCGCGAACAGGCCGAGCGCTTCAACACCGGTCCGGGCGGCACGCTGATCGTCTCCGGCCATGCGAATCCGGTCGAGGAACCCGAGGCGGCCGTGCAGCTGAGCATGAGCCGCACGCAGGCCGTCGCCACGCTGCTCGAGCGCTTCGGCGTGCAGAGCCATCGCATCGTTCGCGTCAGCCACGGCTCGAATGCGCCGATCGTCGACTACGACGACGAATCGGTGCGCTGGGTCAACCGCTGCGTGGAAATCCGCCACGGCGCGCTCACCCCCCGCCAGCCCGTCTGGTCGCAGCGCACGCGCAAGTCGTCGCCACGGCGTTGAGACTGAGGTTGACACTGAGGTTGACCCCGAGGCTGCACACGATGCGAGCGCAGCGCTGAGACTCCTCGAGCAGCTCAACGATCGCCAGCGCGAAGCGGTCACGCTGCCGGCCGAGCACGCGCTCGTGCTCGCCGGCGCCGGCAGCGGCAAGACGCGCGTGCTCACCACGCGCATCGCCTGGCTGATCTCCACGGGCCAGGTCGGCCCGCACGGCATTCTCGCCGTCACCTTCACCAACAAGGCCGCGCGCGAGATGCTCACGCGGCTGTCCGCGATGCTCCCCATCGAGCCGCGCGGCATGTGGATCGGCACCTTCCACGGGCTGGCCAACCGGATGCTGCGCGCGCATCACCGCGATGCCGGGTTGCCGCACACCTTCCAGATCCTCGATTCGCAGGACCAGCTCGCCGCGATCAAGCGGCTGCTGCGCGCGCTGAACGTCGACGACGAGAAGTTCCCGCCCAAGTCCCTGCAGCATTTCATCAACGCCGCCAAGGAAGAGGGCCGGCGCGCGGCGGCGGTCGAGGCCTACGACGAGCACACGCGGCGCATGGTCGAGCTGTACGCCGCCTACGACGAGCAGTGCCAGCGCGAGGGCGTCGTCGATTTCGCCGAGCTGCTGCTGCGCAGCCACGAGCTGCTGTCGCGCAACGCGCCGCTGCGCGAGCACTACCGGGCGCGCTTTCGCCACATCCTGGTCGACGAGTTCCAGGACACCAACACGCTGCAGTACGAGTGGCTGAAGCTGCTCGCCGGCGAATCGTCGGTGCTGTTCGCCGTGGGCGACGACGACCAGAGCATCTATTCGTTCCGCGGCGCGCGCGTGGCGAACATGGCCGCCTTCGAGCGCGAGTTCCGCGTCGCGCATCTGATCCGCCTCGAGCAGAACTACCGCTCGCACGGCAACATCCTCGACTGCGCCAATGCGCTGATCGCGCACAACCGCAACCGGCTGGGCAAGAACCTGTGGACCGACGCCGGCGAGGGCGAGCCGGTGCGGGTGCGCGAGTCGCTCGGCGACGCTCAGGAAGCGCAATGGCTGGTCGAGGAGATCCGCTCGCTGGTGGCCGAGGGCTGGATGCGCAGCGCCATCGCCGTGCTGTACCGCTCGAATGCGCAATCGCGCGTGCTCGAGCACGCGCTGTTCTCGGCGGGGCTGCCGTACCGGGTCTACGGAGGGCTGCGCTTCTTCGAGCGCGCCGAGGTCAAGCACGCGCTCGCCTATCTGCGGCTGATGGAGAACCCGGACGACGACGGCGCGTTCCTGCGCGTGGCGAATTTTCCGGCGCGCGGCATCGGCGCGCGCACGCTCGAGTCGCTGCAGGACCAGGCCCGGCGCAGCGGCACGAGTCTCTACGCGTCGGTCGCTTCGGTGGCGGGCGCAGGCGGCTCGCGGCTCGCGGCCTTCGTGCAGCTCGTCGCACGGCTGCGCGCCGACACGCAGGCACTGCCGCTGCCGGAGGTCGTCGCACATGTGATCGAGGCGAGCGGGCTCGTTGCGCATTACCGCAGCGAGCGCGAAGGACAGGAGCGCGTCGAGAACCTGCGCGAACTGGTCAACGCCGCGGCGAGCTTCGTCGCCGAGGAAGGCATCGAGGCGGGTACGCCGGCGAATTTCGGCCTGGCGGGAAGGGGGGCCGCGCAGCCGGAGTCGTCCGCGGCGGCTGCGCAGGCCTCCGAAGCGCAGGCCGAGGCGGCCGTCGTGGGCATCGACGACGCATTCGCCGCGCCCGGCGCCGTGCAGATCACGCCGCTGGCGGCCTTCCTCGCGCACGCCTCGCTGGAAGCCGGCGAGAACCAGGCGGGCGAGGGCGCCGACGCCGTGCAGATGATGACCGTGCATTCGGCCAAGGGGCTCGAATTCGACGCGGTCTTCCTCACCGGTCTCGAGGAAGGGCTCTTCCCGCACGAGAATTCGATCACCGATCCGCAGGGCCTCGAGGAAGAGCGCCGGCTGATGTACGTAGCGATCACGCGCGCGCGCAAGCGCCTGTACCTGTCGTTCGCGCAGACGCGGATGCTGCACGGACACACGCGCTACAACCTGCGCTCGCGTTTCCTCGACGAGCTGCCGCCGGCGCTGCTGAAGTGGCTCGGGCCGCGTCCGCAGCCCATGGGCGAACGCGGCGGGGCGTCGGCCTTCGGCTGGAGCGGCGCGGCGCCGTGGGGCGGACGTTCGGGCGCGGGCGGCCGCGAGCGCGCGGGCTTCGCATCCGGCTCGGGCGGGCGCGAGGCCTTTGCGCAGCCGGTCTACGACACCGGCCGCGGCACCGGATTCCGCGTGGGGCAGAACGTCGCGCACGCGCGTTTCGGTGCAGGCGTGATCGTCGCTCTCGAAGGCAGCGGCGACGATGCGCGCGCGCAGGTGCGTTTCGAGCGCGAGGGAACGAAGTGGCTCGCGCTGTCGGTGGCGAAGCTCGAGCCCTGCGGCTGACGCGCCGGCGCGAGAAAACTCAGGTGCGCTCAGGCTCGCGTGCGTCGGGCGCCGGGTCGCTCACCGGTTCGCGGTAGGTCGGCCAGAACGAGCAGTAGATCACGGTGATCAGCGCGAGCGAGAGCGGCGACAGGATCATCGACATCGCGAGGGGGTGCGAGCCGAAGGCGCCCTGCACCGCGCGCACGACGAGCGAGCCGGCGAAGGCGATGGCGAACCAGCCGATCCCGTAGACGAGGAAGGCGCCGCGGTTGCGCCAGACGGCCAGCAGGCTGAAGAAGAGCGACTTCACCGGCGGCACGCGATGCCACGCGACGAAGAGCGGCGCATACCACATCGCCATCTGCACCGGAAGGTAGGCGGTGACGAAGGTTGCCGCCGCCAGCCACAGCGAGACTTCGTCGAGCGCCGCCGACTCGGCTTCCTCCAGGTTGCCGGCTGCCAGCTGCATCAGCGCGCCGCCGTCGAACAGCGCCGCCAGCGCGAGCGCGAGCATCGTCGCCACCGCATTGACGATGCCCAGCAGCAGCAGCGGGCGCAGCGCGCGACCGCCGTCCTCGCGAAAGGCGGCGAAGAGCATCGACGGCAGCGGCATGCGGCCTTCGTCGGCGGTACCCACGGCGCGCATCAGCCCGACCATCAGCGCCGGCGCGAGCACCAGCGGGGCAATCGAACCGACGAAGGGGATGAGCACCGACAGCGACAGCAGCAGCAGGTTCAGGAACGTGATGGCGAGCAGCGCGATCGGCTGGCGGCGCAGCAGCGCGAAGCCGCGCGCCACCCAGCGCCAGCCGGCGCGCGCGGGCAGGGGGACGATGCGCATCAATGCAGCGCCGGCGCTTCGGCGCGGCGCAGTCGAAGGATGCGCTCGAAGCGAGCCGGATCCTTCGGCACGACGATCTCGGCCGGGCGGGGGCAATGCAGGTCGTACAGGCGCGACACCCAGAAGCGCAGCGCCGCCGCGCGCAGCATCGTCTGCCAGGCGTCGTGCTCGGCGGGCTGCAGCGGACGCACGCGGCGATAGGCATCGAGCAGCGCGGCAAGGCGCCGGGTGTCGAAGCCTTCATTCTCGTCGGTGCACCAGTCGTTGGCGGCGACCGCGAGATCGAAGAGCCAGGCGTCGACGCCGGCGAACCAGAAATCGATGATGCCGGCGAGTCGCGGCGACCGCGTTCGCGCGTCGAAGAAGACGTTGTCGCGGAAAAGATCAGCGTGCACCGCCGAGGCGGGCAGCGACGCGAGCCGGCCGCCAGCCGCGAAGGCCCGCTGATGTTCGATCTCGTCGGCGAGCAGCGCAGCCTGCTCCGGCGCCAGCTGCACGCCCAGCTGCGGGGCGACCGCCTGCCACCAGGACAGTCCACGCGGGTTCGGCGTGCGGCCGGGGTAGTCGGCCGCTGCCAGATGCATGCGCGCGATCGTTTCGCCCAGCTGCGCGCAATGCGTCGGGTCCGGCTGCATCTCGGGCTGTCCGTCGAGCCGGCTGCACAGGGCCGCCGGCTTGCCCATCAGGGTTTCGAGCACGACGCCGTCGCGATCGGCGACCGGGTCCGGGCAGGGGATGCCGTGCGCGGCCAGGTGATGCAGCAGACCGAGGTGGAAAGGCAGCTCCTGCGCGGTCATCCGCTCGAACAGCGTGAGCACGTAGCGGCCGGCGGTGGTCGTCACGAACCAGTTGCTGTTCTCGATGCCCGAAGCGATGCCTTCGTGCTCGACCAGATCTCCGATGTCGTAGCGCGCAAGCCAGCGCGCGAGCGCGTCGCGCGAAACGAAGGTGAACACGGCCATCGGCGCGCTACAGGTAGAGCATCCGTTCGCGTTCGTCCGCCGTCGGCACGAAGCCTCGCGTCTGGTAGAAATCGAAGATCGACTCGACGACGGTGGCCGGATCGTCGATCACCTGGATCAGGTCGATATCGCCAGGCGAGATCAGGCCGTTGCCCACCAGCTGCGAGCGGATCCAGTCGAGCAGTCCGCCCCAGAAGGCCCCGTCCATCAGGATGACCGGGATGCGCCGGCCCATGCGCGTCTGCACCATCGTGAGCACTTCGAACAGCTCGTCGAGCGTGCCGAAGCCGCCCGGCGCGGCGATGAACGCGGTGGCGTATTTCGCGAAAGCCACCTTGCGCGCGAAGAAGTGGCGGAAGTTCAGCGAGATGTCCTGGTATTCGTTGCCGGTCTGTTCCATCGGCAACTGGATGTTCAGCCCGATCGACGCCGACTTGCCGCTTTGCCCGCCGAGGTTCGCCGCTTCCATGATGCCCGGGCCGCCGCCGGAGATGATCGCGAAGCCGGCGTCCGACAGGCGCCGCGCGACGTCGACCGTGGTCTCGTACCAGCGATGACCCGGGCGCACGCGCGCGCTGCCGAAGATCGACACGGCCGGTCGCACGTCGGACAGGCGTTCGGTCGCCTCGACGAACTCTGAGATAATTCCAAAGATATGCCATGACTCGCGCGCCTTCAGCGACGTCGACCGCTCCGGGCTTTCGATCGCGCGCAACTGCGGCACCTGCTTGCTGCTGGACATGTCCGATAAAACGCTTCTGCTGGTTGACGGCTCGGGGTATCTGTATCGCGCGTTCCACGCGCTTCCGGATCTGCGCAACAAGTCGAGCGAGCCCACCGGTGCGATCTACGGCATGGTGGCGATGCTACGGCGTCTGCGTGCCGACGGCAAACCGAACGGCTTTGCCGGTGCGACCCACGGCGCGGTCGTGTTCGACGCGCCGGGCAAGACTTTTCGCGACGACTGGTACCCCGAGTACAAGGCCAATCGCAAGGCGATGCCCGAGGATCTCGCGCGGCAGATCCCGCTCATCCATCAGCTCGTGCGCGCGCTGGGCTGGCCGCTCGTCATGGTCGACGGCATCGAGGCCGACGACGTGATCGGCACGCTCGCCGCGCAGGCGCGCGCGAGCGGAATGAAGACCATCGTCTCCACCGGCGACAAGGACCTCGCCCAACTGGTCGACGACGACGTCGTGCTGGTGAACACGATGACGCGCGACGGCGGCCCCGGCGAACGGCTGGACCGGGACGCCGTGGTCGCGAAGTTCGGCGTCGCGCCGGAACGCATCGTCGACTGGCTCACGCTCGTCGGCGACTCGGTCGACAACGTGCCCGGCGTCGAGAAGGTGGGGCCGAAGACGGCGGCGAAGTGGCTCGCCCAATACGGCTCGCTCGATGCGCTCGTCGAGCAGGCGCACGAGGTGGGCGGGGCGGCCGGCAACAACCTGCGCAACGCGCTCGACTGGCTGCCGACGGCGCGCAGGCTCGTCACCGTGAAGACCGACTGCGAGCTGGCGCCGCAGGTCGAGTCGATCGAGGGTTCGCTCGCTTTCGCGCCGCCCGATCGCGCGGCGCTGCGCGAGTTGTTCGAGCGGTGCAATTTCCGCAGCTGGCTGCGCGAAATCGACCAGGGCCCGGCCGGCGCGGCACCGAAGGAGGCCTTGGCCGACGCAGCGCTGAAGGAGGCCTCGGCCGGCGCGGCACTGAAAGAGGCGGCCGACGCGGCATTCCTCGCGGAGACGCTGCCCGAGACGGCATTACCGGAGGCCGTTTCGCAGGCGACCGGGGAGCCGGTCCCGGCTGCCGTGCCTTCGCGCGCCCCCGCGCGGCAACCGCGCTACGAGACGGTGCTCGACGACGAGCGGCTCGACGAGTGGCTGCGCCGCATCGAAGCGGCCGAGCTGGTCGCCTTCGACACCGAGACGACCTCGCTCGATCCGATGCGCGCCGAGATCGTCGGGCTGTCGCTTGCGATCGAGCCCTACGAAGCCTGCTACGTGCCGATGGCGCACGACTACACCGGCGCGCCCCGGCAGCTGTCGCGCGAGCACGTGCTCGGGCGGCTGCGCGGCTGGCTCGAAGATGAGCGCCGCGCGAAGGTCGGGCAGAACCTGAAGTACGACGCGCACGTGCTCGCCAACTACGGCGTGCGGCTGGCCGGCATCGCGCACGACACGCTGCTCGAGAGCTACGTGCTGGAGGCGCACCGCAACCACGATCTCGACTCGCTCGCCGACCGGCATCTCGATCGGCACACGATCCGCTACACCGACGTCGCCGGCAAGGGTGCGAAGCAGATACCGTTCGGGCAGGTCGATCTCGAATCGGCCACCCGCTATGCGGCCGAGGACGCCGACGTGGCGATGCACCTGCATCGAACGATGTACCCGGACATCGCCGCCGACGAGAAGCTCGCGTACATCTATCGCGACATCGAGCTGCCGGTCTCGCGCGTGCTGCAGACGATGGAGCGCACCGGCGTGCTGATCGACGCCGAGGCGATGACGCGGCAGTCGGAGGAACTCGCCCAGCGCATGTACGCGCTCGAGCGGCAGGCGCTCGAGCTGGTCGGCGCGCCGCTGAACATGGGCTCGCCCAAGCAACTGTGCGAAGTGCTCTACGAGCGGCTCGGACTGCCGGTGCTCAAGCGCACCGCCAGCGGCGCGCCGTCCACCGACGAGGACGTGCTCGAGAAACTCGCGCAGGACTACCCGCTGCCGCGCATCGTGCTCGACTGGCGTTCGCTGTCCAAGCTCAAGGGCACGTACACCGACAAGCTGCCGAAGATGATCGATCCGCGCAGCGGACGCGTGCACACGCGCTATTCGCAGGCGGTCGCGGTCACCGGCCGGCTCGCGTCCAGCGATCCGAACCTGCAGAACATCCCGATCCGCACCGCGGAAGGGCGACGCATCCGCGAAGCCTTCGTCGCGCCGTCCGGCTCGAAGATCGTGTCGGCCGACTACTCGCAGATCGAGCTGCGCATCATGGCGCACATCTCGCAGGACGCGAACCTGCTGCGCGCCTTCGAGCAGCGCATGGACGTGCACCGCGCCACGGCCGCCGAGATCTTCGGCGTGGAGCCGGCCGACGTCAGCTTCGAGCAGCGCCGCTACGCGAAGGTGATCAACTTCGGGCTGATGTACGGCATGAGCGCCTTCGGTCTGGCGTCGAACCTGGGCATCGAGCGCGGCGCGGCGAAGAGCTACATCGAGCGCTACTTCGCGCGCTACCCCGGCGTGGCGCGCTACATGGAGGAGACGCGCGAGCGCGCGCGGCGCAACGGCTACGTCGAGACGGCGCTCGGCCGTCGCCTGTGGATCGCCGAGATCAACAGCCCGAACGGTCCGCGACGCGCGGGCGCCGAGCGCGCCGCGATCAACGCGCCGATGCAGGGCACCGCGGCCGATCTGGTCAAGCTCGCGATGATCGCCGTGCAGCGCTGGATCGAGCGCGAGGCCTTGCGCTCGCGGCTGATCCTGCAGGTGCACGACGAACTCGTGCTCGAGGTGCCCGAGGACGAGCTCGCTCTGGTGCGCGAGCAGGTGCCGAAGCGGATGAGCGGGGTGGCGACGCTCTCGGTGCCGCTCGAGGTCGAATGCGGCGTGGGCGCGAACTGGGACCAGGCGCACTGACGTGACCTGGACGCTGGCGGCGATCATCGCCGCAACGCTTCTGTCGGGCGCGGCGAGCGTACTCGCCGCCGCCTGGCTGTCGCTGTCGCTGCTGGCCGGCGTCGTGCGCCGCCTGGTGAGCCTGTCGGCGGGGCTGCTGCTCGGCGCGGCGATCCTGCATCTCGTTCCCGAGGCCTTCGAGTCGGGCGCCGACATCCACTCGCTGTCGTGGGCGCTGCTCATCGGCATCATCGGCTTCTTCGCGCTCGAGAAGTTCGCCGTGCTGCGCCACAGCCACCATCACGAGCACGACGGGCACGGGCACCATCACGGGCACGACCGCGACGAGGCGGGTCCGGCCGGCCTCGTCGTGCTGGTCGGCGACACGATCCACAACACGGCCGACGGCGTGGTGATCGCCGCGGCCTTCCTCGCCGATCCGGCGCTCGGCTGGATCACCACGGCGGCGATCGCCGCGCACGAGATCCCGCAGGAGATCGGCGACTTCATCGTGCTGATCAACGCCGGCTACACGCGCCGGCGCGCGCTCGTCTACAACCTGCTGAGCGGCACCGCCGCGGTGGTGGGCGGCATCGTCGGCTACTTCGCGCTCGCGCACGGCCAGGATCTGCTGCCGTACGTGCTCGTCGTCGCCGCGGCGAGCTTCATCTACGTGGCGCTCGCCGACCTGATCCCGGGATTGCACCGCGAGACGCGCCGCGACGGCGAGTGGTTCTGGCAGTTCGCGCTGATGCTCGCGGGCGTGGCGATCATCACGCTGTCGACGACGCTGCTCGGCGCGCATTGACGCGTGGGCGCTGGGCGCGGCGAAGGCGGTCGCGAAAAGCCCGATAACGCAGCGGACCGCTCGGCGAATGTGTTCGCGACGCCGGAATCGGTCGATACTTTCCGATTTCCGGTGCGCGCTCCGCGCAGTGCGCCGAAGGTTTCGCTCCGATGCAACTCGCCGGATCCTGCCACTGCAAGGCGGTGCGCTTTACCGTCGAGGCGCCGTCGCCGGTGCCGTTCATGCGCTGCTACTGCTCGATCTGCCGCAAGACGGCGGGCGGGGGCGGCTACGCGATCAACCTCGGGGCCGATCGCGCGACGCTGCAAGTGGAGGGCGCCGAGCACGTGTCGGTGTATCGCGCGCGGCTCGACGACGGCACGACGAGCAGCGGAGAACGCAATTTCTGCAGCCGCTGCGGCAGCGCACTGTGGCTCTACGACCCGAACTGGCCCGAGCTCGTGCACCCGCACGCTTCGGCGATCGACACGCCGCTGCCGCTGCCGCCGGAGCGCGTGCACATCTTCCTGGGCTCCAGGGCGAACTGGGCCGAGCCGGAGCTGCGCAACGGCGACGAATGCTTCGACGAATACCCGGACGAGTCGCTCGCGCAGTGGCACGCGCGGCACGGCCATTAAGCGAGTAGGGGGAAGGGGAAAAGCCTCGCTTTTCCCCTTCCCCCTACTCCCTTCTCTTCCTCAATCACTTCAACTGCGCGCGCAACTCCCCTCCCGGGTGCTCCTTGCTGTGCACGTTCACGTACAGATTGCCGGCCTTCAGCGCCTTCTGCTGTTCTTCGTTGAGCTTCGTCCCTTCGGGCACGACCCACTTGTTGCCGTCTTTCGTCAGCGGGACGCGCACCGGGCCGTTGGCGCCCGACGCGCCTTCATGGATGTGTGCCATCGTTCCTTCGATGCCGCTCGTCGTCACCGAGCCGCTGATCGTGCCGTCGGGCTTCACCGAGAACGACCCGCTGCCGGAGGCGCTGGTCGTCACGGGCGGTACCTCGTTCTTTCCGCTCAGCTCGACCTTCATGTCCTGTGCCGCCGCGGGGGACAGGACGAAGACGGCCGCCGCTGCTGCGGCGGCGAGCGCGAGGCGACGCGGGATCGGAATGACGTTCATGGCGGTGCTCCTCGTTGGAGTGGGAGCCGGACACCGGAACTGCAGCGAGGCGCCGGCGCAGGAATTGTGCGCCGGGCTTGCGCAGGCTGCAGGATTCGCGGGGGTCAGATCATCGCCGTGTACGGCACGCCGCACAGCCTTTCGACGAGCCGCTCGAAGGTGTGCGGATCGAAGGCCGTGTTGTCGTGGCGGATGAGCAGCGGGAATTCGCCCGGATCGGGGACGAATCGGCGCTTGCGGTATTCGTCCCAGTGGGCGAGCTTGTAGCGGTCGTTCGGGTGCGCGCGCGCGATGATCCGCGCTTTCGCCGCTTCCTCTGCGAGCTCCACCCAGACGACGGAGACGGCCGTGTCCTCGGGTACGCCGAGCGCGGCCGGATCGAACACGCGATGCGAGCGCACCTCGCGCGAGAACGGCCCGACGAGCACCGTGTTCACGCCGAGCTCGAGGTTCTCGCGCGCGATCTCGAACAGGCCGTCGTATTCCTGGTCGCGCAGGTGCTCGAGGTAGGTGGGGCTGTCGCGGTCGTCGGGGTCGCCGGTGAGCAGGCCCATCACCTTCGCGCTGTAGGCGCCGTAGACGGTGTCCTTGTCGAGCAGGCAGAAGCTCTCGCCGGTGCGCGCGTGCAGCAGCGGCACTGCGCGCTTGGCCAGCGTCGTCTTGCCGGTGCCGGCGTGGCCGGCGAAGAAGACGAGCCTCGCCATCCCTCAGGCGGCGCCGACGGCGACCGGGCGTTCGGGATCGGCGCACCACTCGCTCCACGAGCCGGGGTACAGCGCCGCACCGGGCAGCCCGGCGATCTCCATCGCCAGCAGGTTGTGGCAGGCGGTCACGCCCGAGCCGCATTGGTGGATGAGGGCGCTCGCCTCGCGTCCGTCGAGCAGCGCGAGGAATTCGGTGCGCAACTCGTCGGCCGACTTGAAGCGGCCGTCGGGCTGCAGGTTCTCGGTGTAGGGTCGATTGACCGATCCGGGGATGCGCCCGGCCACGGGGTCCAGCGGCTCGACCTCGCCGCGCCAGCGCTCCGGCGTGCGCGCGTCGACGACGCGGGGGCGATCGGTGCCCAACTGCGCGAGCACCTGCGCCGCGTCCACCTGCGCCGTGCGCGGAGCGTGCAGCGTCAGCGCGCCGCGCGCCCGCGCCACCGGCGGCTCGCTCGTGAGCGCGTGCCCGGCCGCCCGCCAGGCCGGCAGCCCGCCGTCGAGCACGGCCACTTCGGAATGTCCGAGCCAGCGCGCCAGCCACCACAGGCGCGAGGCGTACATCCCGCCGTTCTCGTCGTAGGCGACGAGCTGCACGCCATCGGCCAGTCCGATCGATTCGAGCTTGCGGCGCAGCGCTTCGCGCTCGGGCAGCGGATGGCGTCCGTTCGTGCCGGTGCGCTCGCCCGCGAGATCGTGGTCCTGGTGCAGGAAGAACGCGCCGGGAAGATGCGCGTCGGCCCAGGCGGCCGGTCCGTAGGCGGGGTTGGTCAGGTCGTGCCGGCAATCGACGACGACGCAGGCATCGAGGCGTCGCGCGAGTTCGTCGACGCGGATCAGCGTTCTCCAGCGCATCGGCATGCGTGGGCTTCCTCCCGGCTGCTCAGGCGCGCGCGCCGCCGAGCCCCAGCTCGGCGCGAAGGAATTCGTGGAAATGCTGCATTCCGTCCTCCATCGGGCTCTGGTACGGGCCCGCGTCGTCCTCGCCGCGCTCCATCAGCACGCGACGCCCGGCGTCCATGCGCATTGCGATCTCGTCGTCCTCGATCGCCGTCTCCATGTATGCGGCGCGTTCGGCTTCGACCAGCTCGCGTTCGAACAGCGCGATCTCCTCCGGATAGTAGAACTCGACGACGTTCGTGGTCCTGCGCGGTCCGCGCGGGACGACGGTGGACACGACGAGCACCTGCGGATACCACTCGAGCATCACGTTCGGGAAGATCGTCAGCCACATCGCTCCGCGCTCGGGCGCCTTGCCGCCGGTATAGCGCAGCAGCTGTTCGTGCCAGCGTCGATAGACCGGCGTGCCCGGCCTGCCCAGCGCCTTCCAGGTTCCGACCGTCTGCAGCGACCAGCGCTCGCCGAACTGCCAGCGCAGGTTCTCGCAGGAGACGAACTGCCCGAGGCCCGGATGGAACGGCACGACGTGGTAGTCCTCGAGGTAGACCTCGATGAAGGTCTTCCAGTTGTAGTCGCACTCGTGAAGCTCGATGTGATCGAGCCGGTAGCCGGAGAAATCGAACTCCGGGTGCGAACCGATGCCGGCGAGATCGGCAGCGACGTCGCGCGGGCCGCGAAAGAGCAGGCCGTTCCACTGCTGCAGCGGCGTGCGCGCGAGATCGAGGCACGGCTGCTCGTCGAAATGCGGGGCGCCGAGCAGGCGGCCGGAGAGGTCGTAGGTCCAGCGATGCAGCGGACAGACGATGTTCGGCGCATTGCCGCGCCCGTCGAGCATGATCGCCTGGCGATGGCGGCAGACGTTCGACAGCAGCTCGACGCCGTTCTCGCCGCGCACCAGCACGCGGCCGTCGTTCTCGGCAGGGAGCACGCAGTAGTCGCCGGGTTCGGGCACCATCCGCTCGTGGCCGACATAGCCCGGGCCGCGGCGGAACAGCGTTTCCATCTCGCGCTCGAACAGCGCTTCGTCGAAATAGGCGGAGACCGGCAACTGCGTGCGCGAGCGCGCGAGCCGATCCTGGCGGCCCAC
>ERZ778017.2823-NODE-2823-length-13307-cov-6.954875_pt1 | contig 13307 bp, 9 predicted proteins | sample MGYA00375747_ERZ778017 | MGnify/ENA primary metagenome ERZ778017 (study PRJEB29350, sample SAMN05509838) | bioreactor metagenome | biome: bioreactor; material: wastewater | place: South Africa: University of Cape Town | collected 2014-03-17 ... | reverse complement strand
ACAAGCTGTGGCAGGCGGGCAGCCCCGGCTCCTACCATGCCGAATACGGCTTCTCCACCATGGGCTACGAGATCGCCGGCGCGCTCGGCGTGAAGATGGCAAGGCCCGACAAGGAGGTCGTCGTCATGCTGGGCGACGGCTCCTACCTGATGCTGAACTCGGAAATCGCGACCTCGGTGATGCTGGGGCTGAAGCTCACCATCGTCCTCACCGACAACCGCGGTTTCGGCTGCATCAACCGGCTGCAAATGGCGACCGGCGGCGCCAGCTTCAACAATCTGCTCAAGGACGCCCGCCACGAGACGCTGCCCGACATCGACTTCGCCGCCCACGCCGCCAGCCTCGGCGCGATCGCGCAAAAGGTGTCTTCGATCTCCGAACTGGAAACGGCGCTGACCGCCGCGAAAACGAACGAGCGCACAACCGTCATCGTCATCGACACCGACCCGCTCGCCTCCACCGAGGCCGGCGGCCACTGGTGGGACGTGGCCGTGCCGGAAGTGTCCTCGCGCCCCGAGGTCAACGCCGCCCGCAAGGCCTACGAGGAAAAGCGCAGGGCGCAGCGGGTAGGCGATTAGGCGGGAGAAACCCAAGTGAAAGCAAAACTGGGCATGTCGCCCATCGCATGGTGGAACGACGACCTCGAGGAACTGTCCGACGACGTGTCGCTGGAGGAATGCCTCAGGCAATCCCGCTCGGCGGGCTTCACCGGCATGGAGAAGGGCCGCCGCTTCCCCGACGATCCGGACATCCTCTTGCCGATCCTGAAAAAAGCGGACGTGACGCTGTGCGGCGGCTGGTTCTCCGGCACGCTGGCGATCGAGGACCTTTCCGCCAACAAGGATCGTATCGCGCCGATGATCGCCCTGTTCAAGGCGGTCGGCGCCCCGTGCATCGTCTATGGCGAGGTCGGCCGCTCCATCCAGGGCGATCGCGCTAAGCCGCTCGCCGCCAAGGCGGTGCTTTCCGGCGACGAGATGAAGGCCTATGCCCGCAAGCTCACCGAGTTCGGCGAATGGTGCGCGAACGAGGGCATGCCGCTCGCCTACCATCACCACATGGCCGCCGTCGTGCAGTTCGAGCACGAGCTCGACACCTTCATGAACCAGTCGGGCGAAGGCATCCCGCTGCTGCTCGACGCCGGCCACCTCGCCTTTGCCGGCGGCGACGTGCTGGCCGCGATCGGCAAGCACCACAAGCGCATCAGCCACGTCCACGTAAAGGACGTCCGCATGGAGGTGATCGATGCGCTCGACTGGGAAAGGCAGTCCTTCCTCGACGCCGTGGCGCTCGGCGCCTTCACCGTGCCGGGCGACGGCTCCCTCGATTTCGGCCGGATCGTGCAGGAACTCGCCGACCACGGCTACGAAGGCTGGTTCGTGGTCGAGGCCGAGCAGGACCCGAAGAAAAACCCGCCGCTGAAGATGGCCGGGATCGGCTATCGGGAACTGACGCGGGTGATGCAAAAGGCCGGCTACAGCGTCGAGACGCAGGGCTTTCCCGGCAACGAAGGAAGGTGAGGACGAAAGAATGTCGAAGCTGCTCATCAAGGCCGGCCATGGCCACGGCCGCGTCGCCCACGTCACGCCCGAGAGCGCCGGCTGGACCTATGTCGGCTTCGACCTCTACCGGCTGGCGCCGGGCGAGACGGCATCGGCGCAGACCGGCGGCCGCGAGGTCTGCCTCGTCTTCATCTCCGGCAAAGGCCGGGCATCGGCCGGCGGCCGGGATTTCGGCACGCTCGGCGAGCGCATGAACCCCTTCGAGGGCAAGCCCTGGTCGCTCTACGTGCCGCAGGGCTCGGACTGGTCGGTGATCGCGGAGACAGAGACCGAACTCGCGGTATGCTCGGCGCCCGGCCTCGGCGGCGGCCTGCCCGCGCGGGTCATCGCTCCGGACGCGCTTGGGCGGGAAGTGCGCGGCAAGGGCACCAACGTGCGCCATGTGACCAACATCCTGCCCGAAGGCGAGCCGGCGGATTCGCTGCTGGTCGTGGAGGTCGTCACACCCGGCGGCCACACGTCCAGCTATCCGCCGCACAAGCACGACCGCGACGCCCTGCCGGCGGAATCCTGTCTCGAGGAAACCTACTACCACCGGCTCAACCCACCCCAGGGTTTCGCCTTCCAGCGCGTCTACACCGATGCCGGCGCCGACGGGAAGCGCGAACTGGACGAGACGATGGCGCTGGAGGACGGCGACGTGGTGCTGGTCCCGAAGGGATACCACCCCTGCGCCGCCTGCCACGGCTACGACCTCTATTATCTCAACGTCATGGCCGGTCCGAAGCGGACATGGAAATTCCACAACGCCCCCGAACACGCGTGGCTGCTCGAGGCATAGGCTACGGCTGCACGACGAAATCCGGCTAAATCTCCAGCCCGGCTTTGCGGCCTTCGAAGAAGGCGTAAGGGGCTTGCCGCGGGGCGGCGCAGTCGCCGATCAGGCGGCTCTCCAGTCCCCGCTCCGCAAGGCCCGGCGACAGCCAGTCGGCCGCGAAATTCGTGGTGGCCGTGACCAGCGCGTCCGCTTCGACGAAGCGGCGCTCTCCGGTGTTGTGGTCGAGCACGGCCGCGCCGTTCCCGTGCCATTCGGCGATGCTGGATTCGACGATCCACTCGACGCCGAGCTTGCGCAGCGCCTGCCGCATCGGCGCGTCGGCGGCCGTCCTTTGCAGTTCCTTGCCGACGAACGGATCGGGCGTCACGATCGTGACCCGGTGGCCGTCCTCGGCCAGTTTCCAGGCGGTGCCGCAGCCGCGCCAGCCGCCGCCCTCGTCAAGCAGCAGGACACGGTCGCCGGGCCGAGCCTGCCGGGCCATGACCGCTTCGACCGTGAACACGTTGCCGTTTTCGATGCCCGGCATCGCCTCCAGCGTCGGCAGCGCCTTCTGGAAGCCGGTCTCGGGAGAACAGGAGCCGGTCGCGACGATGGCGACGTCGGCTTCGGAAGGATCGATATCCTCGGCCTCGACGTAGGAATTGAGCCGAACCTCGACGCCGAGCTTTTCGAGCTGGCGCTCGTACCAGGCGATGAGATCGAGGATCTGCGCGCGGCGGGGCTGTAGCCCCGCCAGCAGGAAATTGCCGCCGAGACGGCTCGACGCTTCGGCAAGGATCACCTTGTGCCCGCGTTCGGCACAAACGCGCGCGGCCTCCAGCCCGGCCGGCCCGCCGCCGATGACGAACACGTTCTTCCTGGAAGCGGCAGGGGTGAAGCGGTCGCCGCCCCATTCGAACTCGCGCCCGGCCGAAGGGTTGATGAGGCAGCTGATCCAGTAGTCGCGCGAGCGCCGCCCCCAGCACATCTGGTTGCACGAGATGCAGCCGCGGATGTCGTCGGCACGGCCTTCGCCCGCTTTTCGGGCAAGGTGGGGATCGGCGATCTGGCCGCGCACGATCGAGACGAGGTCGGCCGCGCCTTCGCCGAGCACCGTTTCGGCGTTCTCCGGCGTGCGGATATGGCTTTCGGCGGTGACCAGCGCGTTCCTGACGACGCCTTTCAGCACGGCGGCGAGATCGGTGCCGAGTTTTTCGGGATAGAGGAAGGTCGGCATGATCTTGTAGAAATCGAGATAGCCGCCCGACCCGCAGGTCACGTAGTCCATGAGGCCGAGCTCGTCGTGCAGACGAACGATCTCGGCGAGTTCGTCGCGCTGAAGGGCCGCCTTCACGTCCGGCTCGTCGCTGACGGCGAGGCCGACGATGAAGTCCGGCCCGCACACCTCGCGAATGCGCGTCAGGATTTCCCGCGACATGCGGGTGCGGTTTTCGAGCGAGCCGCCCCACCGGTCGTCGCGCCTGTTGCACCATGGCGTCCAGAACTGATCGACCATGCCGAGATAGGCGGCCCACACCTCGACGCCGTCGAAGCCCGCCTCCCGGCAGCGGCGCGCGGCCTGCACGAAGCCGTCGATCGTCTCCCATATTTCCGCCTCCGTCATCGCATGCGAGCCGTCGCTGTCGTGGTAGCTGGGCAGGCCCGACGGCGACCAGTGCGGATGGTAGGAATTGTCGGAATCGCCATGCGCGCCGATGTGGTAGAGTTGCTGGATGGCGACGGCGCCGTTCCCCTTGATCGCGTCCGTCACCCGCCGGAAGTGGGGGATCACGCTGTCGTCGCCGGGGCGGAAATTGCCGCGTGTCAGCACCGCCGCCGGATGCACCGGCATCGGCTCGACGACGATCATCGCCGCACCCCCCATGGCGCGTTCCGCGTAATAGGCGACATGGCGTTCGCCCGGCACGCCGTTTTCGGCCATGTTGGCCGTGTGGGCGCCGAACACGATGCGGTTGCGCAAGGTGTGGCCCCGCAACGAGACCGGCGAAAACAGGTGCGGAAAATGTGCTGCCATGTCGTTTCCCCTGCGGCCCGCTTGTCGCCGCCCTCTCGCCGTTACGGCTTGTAGCCGTGCCTTGCGAAGAAGCGGTCGAGTTCGCGTTTCTGCGGCATCTGGCCGGTATAGATCGCGATGTATTCGGGTATCCGCTTCATGCGCAGGGCGATATCCTCGTTAGACTGCATGGAGATGTAGCCGATCTGCACGAGATAGGTCGTCCGTGCATGGACGTCCGCCACGCTTTCCTTGTAGCCGAACCGCACGAACATGCGCGTCAGCGCCTCGATGCGCATCTGGTCCGCCTTCTGCACCTCGGCCAGGACTTCGGGCGCCTGCAACGCCCAGCTGCGGATCGCGAACTCGAACTGGGAATCGAACAGGTCCCGGTCCAGCCAACAGTCGAAGACGTTGAGCATCGCCTCGGCGAGGCTCTCCGCATAGGCCTCGCTCTGCCGGATCAGCCCGCCGGTGTTCTTGTCGCGCCAGCGCGCAACGAGGGCTGAAAGCAGTTCCTCCCTGTCCCTAAAGAACCAGTAGAAGCTCGTCCTCGAAATCCCCAGCCGCTTGGCCAGCGGCTGGATCTTCACCGCATCGACGCCGGATTCCAGCAGCGCGTCGCAAGCCGCCTGAAGCCAGACCTCCGGAGAACCGCGCCAGCCGCTGTCGATCGATGCCTGCTCCATAAGTCGTTTTCTTACCAAGGCGGCCTGCCGGAAACAAGAGTAATGTCCATGGATGTCGTGGCTGACGACACTGGTGTTTCTGCAATTGACATATATGAACATTTTGCCCTAGCGTTGCCGCTCTATGCCCCGAACGGAGTCCGGCAGTGTCCAACGACCCTCTCCTTCAGCCCTTCCAGCTCAAGCACCTGACGCTGCGCAACCGCATCATCGTCACCTCGCACGAGCCGGCCTATCCGGAAGACGGCATGCCGAAGGGGCGCTACAGGGCCTACACCGTCGAGCGGGCGAAAGGCGGCGTCGCGCTGACGATGACGGCCGGGTCGGCGGCGGTGTCGCGCGACAGCCCGCCGGTCTTCAACAACCTGCTCGCCTACAAGGACGAGATCGTCCCCTGGATCAGGGAGATGACCGACGCTGTGCACGAAGAGGGTGCCGCGATCATGATCCAGCTCACCCATCTCGGCCGCCGCACGCGCTGGGACAAGGGCGACTGGCTGCCGGTCATCGCCCCCTCCCACCATCGCGAGGCCGCGCACCGCGCCTTCCCGAAGAAGATCGAGGACTGGGACATCGAGCGCGTCGTCAAGGATTTCGCGGACGCCGCCGAGCGCATGAAGGCGGGCGGCATGGACGGCCTCGAGGTCGAAGCCTACGGCCATCTCATCGACCAGTTCGTCTCGCCGCTCACCAACGAACTGGACGGCCCCTACGGCGGCCCGCTCGAAAACCGCATGCGCTTCTGCCTCGACGTGTTTTCGGCGATGCGCAAGCGCGTCGGCGACGACTTCATCCTCGGCGTGCGCTACACGGCCGACGAGCGCCTGCCGGGCGGCACCGGCAAGGCCGACGGCATCGAGATTTCCAAGCGCCTGAAGAATAGCGGCCTGATCGACTACCTGAACGTCATCCGCGGCCATATCGACACCGACCCCGGCCTCACCGACGTCATTCCGATCCAGGGCATGGCGAGCGCGCCGCATCTCGATTTCGCCGGCGAAATCCGCGCCGCCACCAGCTTCCCGACCTTTCACGCCGCCAGGATTCCCGACGTCGCCACGGCGCGGCATGCGATCGCCTCGGGCAAGGTCGACATGGTCGGCATGACCCGCGCCCACATGACGGACCCGCACATCGTGCGCAAGATCATGGAAAAGCGCGAGGACGACATCCGCCCCTGCGTCGGCGCCAACTACTGCCTCGACCGCATCTACCAGGGCGGCATGGCGTTCTGCATCCACAACGCCGCGACCGGCCGCGAGGAGACGATGCCGCACGTCGTGCCGAAGGCGAAGAAGCGCCGCAAGGTCGTCGTCGTCGGCGCCGGCCCGGCCGGGCTGGAGGCGGCCCGCGTATCGGGCGAGCGCGGCCACGAGGTCGTCGTCTTCGAGGCGGCGAACCGGCCCGGCGGCCAGATCCGCCTCACCGCGCAGAGCGAGCGCCGCCGCGAAATGATCGGCATCGTCGACTGGCGCATGAATCAGTGCGAAAAGCTCGGCGTTGAATTCCGCTTCGACACATGGGCCGAGGCCGACGCGATCCTCGCCGAAGACCCGGCCGTGGTGATCGTCGCCACGGGCGGGCTGCCGCACACCGAAGTGCTTTCGAAGGGCAACGAACTGGTCGTCTCTTCATGGGACATCATCTCGGGCGACGTGAAGCCGGGCACGAACGTGCTGGTCTTCGACGACGCCGGCGACAATGCCGGCCTCCAGGCCGCCGAGGTCCTGGCCGCCGCCGGCGCGAAGTTGGAAATCATGACGCCGGACCGCTCGTTCGCGCCCGAGGTCATGGCGATGAACCTCGTGCCCTATATGCGCGCGCTCCAGAAGCTCGACGTGACCTTCACCGTCACCTGGCGGCTGGAATGGGCGGAAAAGAGCGGCAACCAGATTATCGCCCATATCGGCAGCGACTATGGCGGCGTTGCAAGGGAGCGGCAGGTCGACCAAATCGTCGTCAACCACGGCACCATCCCGCTGGACGACCTCTATTTCGAACTGAAGCCGCGATCCGGCAACCACGGCGAGGTATCGCACGACGACCTGATCGTCGGCCGGCCGCAGACGGTCGTCCGCAACCCGGACGGCAGGTTCCAGCTGTTCAGGATCGGCGACGCGGTGGCGGCGCGCAACACCCACGCCGCCATTTACGACGCGCTGCGGCTGGCAAAGGAGATCTGAGGCCGGAAGCATCCGATTATTCGACAGCAACCATAAAGGGAGGAAAACATGGAACTGTACAAAAGCAACGGTGATCGCGTTCCCCACGTCATCGAGAAGATGGCAGAGGAAACGCGAAGCGGACGCATGGACCGGCGTGAGTTCCTCGCGCTTGCCAGCGTCTTCGGCGCCTCGACGGCCTTCGCCTACGGCATGATCGGCCTTGCCGCGCCGACGCCGGCCTTGGCGCAGGAGGCGAAGAAAGGCGGAACGTTGCGGGTGTCGATGCCGGTCAAGGCGCAGAAGGACCCGCGCACCTACGACTGGGTGGAACTGGCGAACATCACGCGCACCTGGCTCGAACCGCTCGTGCGCTACACCCGCGAGTTCACCTTCGAGCCGGTGCTGCTCGAAAGCTGGGACGTCAACGAGACCGCCACCGAATACGTCCTGCATGTACGCAAGGACGCGACCTGGAACAACGGCGATCCGCTGACCGCCGACGACGTCGTCCATAACCTGACCCGCTGGTGCGACAAGGAGGTCGCCGGCAATTCGATGGCCGCCCGCGTCGTCACCCTCATCGACGAAGCGACCGGCAAGGCCAAGGAAGGCGCCATCACCAAGATCGACGAGCACACGGTCAAGCTGACGCTGAACGAGCCGGACATCTCGCTCATCCCCAACTTCACGGACTATCCCGCGCTGGTGGTGCACCGCAGCTTCGGTGCGGACGGCGCCGACCCGGTCGCCAAGCCGATCGGCACCGGCCCGTTCGAGCTCGTGTCCTACGAGGTGGGCACGAAAGCCGTGGTGAAGCGGCGCGAGAACGGCTCGTGGTGGGGCGGCGAGGCGCCGCTCGACGGCGTCGAGTTCATCGACTACGGTACGGACTTCTCGGCTACCGTCAATGCCTTCGATTCCGGCGAAATCGACATGAACCTGGAGACGCCGCCGGACTTCATCGACATCCTCGACGGCATGGACCTGGTGAGTTCGGAGATCGCCACCGCGACGACGGTGGTCATGCGCACCAACGTCACCCACAAGCCCTATGACGACCAGAAGGTCCGCAACGCGCTACAGATGGCGGTCGACAACAATGCCGTGCTGCAACTCGGCTACAGCGGCCGCGGCACCCCCGGCGAGAACCACCACGTCAGCCCGATCCATCCCGAATATTACGCGCTGCCGAAGAAGGAGCGTGATATCGAGGGCGCGAAGAAGCTGATGGACGAGGCAGGACAGGCCGACTTCGAGCACGAGCTGATCACCGTCGACGACGACTGGCAGAAGAACACCGGCGACGCGATCGCCGCCCAGCTTCGCGAGGCGGGCATCAGGGTCAAGCGCACCGTGCTGCCCGGCGCGACGTTCTGGAACGACTGGACGAAGTTCCCCTATTCGATGACGATCTGGTACATGCGCCCGCTTGGCGTCCAGGTGCTGACGCTCGGCTACATGACCGGCGGCGCCTGGAACGAAACCGGCTACTCGAACCCGGAGTTCGACGCCAAGCTGAAGGAGGCGCTGTCGATCAACGACGTCGACAAGCGGCGCGAGGTCATGAAGGATCTCGAGACCATCCTGCAGGATTCCGGCATCATCATCCAGCCGTTCTGGCAGAAGGTCTACAGCCACATGAACGGCAAGGTGAAGAACTACGGGGTCCATCCCACGTTCCAGATGGACCTGCAAACCGTCTGGCTGGACGCCTGATCCTCCCCGGGGCAGGCCGCCCGCCGGTGTCCGATGCGGATGCCGGCGGGCGGCCCGTCCCGTCAGCGCTCGTAGGTCGCGATCGGTGCGCCAAGCAGGCTCTTGTCGGGCCTGACCCCGAGGCCGGGCTTTTGCGGAACGCGGATGTGGCCGCCTTCGATGACGACCGGGTTTTCCGGGTCGCAATGCCCGTCGATATATTCCTGCGCGATCCAGGCGCCTTCCAGCCGGCGCGGCTCGACCGTGGTGGCGAGATGGACGCAGGCCGCCGCGATCACGTCCCCGCCCCAGGCGTCGTCGCAGCTGTGCGGAAGCGAGCGGATCGCGCACAGGTCGCGCACCGTCGTCATCCTCGCCAGCCCGCCGAGGCGGGTGACTTTCAGGCCGAAGCCGTCGGCGATGCCCGACGACACCGCCCGCAGCACGGCGTTCAGGTCCTCGGTGTTCTCGTCCAGATAGACGGGATGAACGATGCGGCCCTTGAGGCTCGCCACCTCTTCCATCGTGTTGCACGGCTGCTCGAACACGAACGGGATATCGCGGCACATCAGGTCGAGATGGAGGGCCTCCGTCGTCGTCAGGCCGCGATTGGCGTCGACCGCCATGCCGGCCTTGAAGCCGACCGCTTCCCATACCTTGCGGACGCTCGCGATGTCCTGCTCCGGTTCGCGGCCGCCGATCTTGACTTGCAGCCGCCTATAGCCGGCCTTGACCTTTTCGGCGGCGATGCGGGCGGTCTCGTCGGGATCGCCCACGATGGTGGAATAATAGGCCGGAACCCTGTCCGTCAGCGCACCGCCGAGCAGGGTCGAAACCGGCACGCCGAGATATTGGCCGAGCAGGTCGTGGAAGGCGATGTCGAACGCCGCCTTCGCGTAATTGTGCCCGTTCAGCCTCTCGTCCATCCGCTTCGCCAGCGAGCGGATGGACGATATCTCGTGGCCGATCAGGCCGGGCGCGATCTCGGCGATGGCGGCGCGGGCGCCGAGCGCGTGCTGGGGCTGGTAGACCGGCCCGATCGGGCAAGTCTCGCCCCAGCCGCAATGGCCGTTGTCCGTCGTCACCTCGACCAGCGTGCTGTCCAGTGATCGAACCGTGTCGCTCGCCATGCGGTAGGCGTCTCCCTTCACCGGGAGAAGCGCACGGTAGACGTTGATCGAACGAATGCGCATGGCGTCTACCGGTTCCTTTCCTCAATATTCGTCGTTGAGCGCGTCGACCGCCGGGATCTCGCGCGACCGGCGCGCGATATAGGCGCGCAGTTCCTCATTGACGGCCGGGTCGAGCCCAGGCTCCTGATACTCTTCCAGAAGATGCCTGGCATGTTCAAGCGCCCGCTGCTTGATGTCTTTGGCCCCGGCCGCGTTCCACTGCTCGATCGAATTGTTGTCGAACAGCTTGGGGATGAAGAACGCGCGCTGGAAATTGGCCTGGGTGTGCGGGTGGCCGAGATAGTGGCCGCCCGGCCCGACGTCGCGGATCGCCGCCAGCGCCTCGTCGAAATCGTCCCACTGGATACCCTCGGTCATGCGATACCCCATGGCGCAGACTTCCGCATCGACGACGAACTTGGCGATCGAGCAATGCATGCCGGCCTCGTTCCAGCCGGCGGAATGCCAGATGTAGTTCGCCCCCGACATCAGGACGGCCATCATGGTCATGGCGCTTTCATAGCCGGCCTGCGCGTCGAACACCTTGGCGCCGCCGAGCAGGTTCGAGGTGCGCCAGGGAACGTTGTAGCGGCGCGCCATCTGGCCGATCATAAAGTTCATCAGCGATATTTCCGGCGTTCCCGCCATCGGCGCTCCCGACTGCATCGACACCGTCGAGAGATAATGCCCGTAGATGGCCGGGCAGCCCTTGCGGATCACCTGGGTGTAGGCCAGCGCCGACAGCGCCTCGGCATTGAGCTGCGCCACCGCCGCCGCCGTCGAGGCGGGCGTGTTGGCTCCGCCAAGCACGAACGGGGAGCACAGCACCGGCTGGTTGCGGCGGCAGAAAGCCCGCATGGCGCCGAGCATGACCTGGTCCCAGACGAGCGGCGAATTGCCGTTGCAGTTGCCGGTGGTGACGGCATGGGTTTCGAGGAAGCCCTTGCCGAACAGGATCTCGCACATGTCGAGCACGTCCTCGGCATTCCTGGGCGATGTCGTCATGCCCATGAAAATCTTGTCCGAGTGCTTCATCGACGAATAGGTGATGTGCAGGTGGCGGTGCGCGACCACGATATCCATCGGCTCGACGATGTGATGGGCGGAGGAGTGCAGCGCCGGCATCATATGCGCGAGCTTGTGGAAGGTGCCGAGATCGGCGATCGTCGGGCCGCGCCGCACGTCGTCCAGATCGCGCATGTAAGGGGCGCCGGTCATCGGCACGAAGATCGAGTTGGGACCGCCGAGCCTGACATTCTTTTCCGGGTTGCGCGCGAAATACTCTATGTCGGGCGGAATGGTCCTGATGAGGTCCATGACCAGCCCGCGGTCGAGATGGACCCGGTCGTCGGCGCGCACGTCGGCGCCCGCCTTCCTCCAGTCCTCTAGCGCGATCGGATCGCGGAACACCACACCGACCTCCTCGAGGATCGCCAGCGACGCCTCGTGAATGCGCTCCACCTGTTCGGCGTCCATCGGCTCAACCACGGGCAGGCCGCGCCGGAGCGTCGGCAGCATCTCGACTTTCGGCGCTGTCCGCACGATTCGACGTGCCTCGCGTCCGCCCCTTCGAGAAGCCAGCGCCATCTCAGTCATGTCAGTCTCCGAGCCAGGAAATGTCCGGCCCATGGCGGGCCGCCCGGAACTATGGCCGCAACGGCGGGCATCGGCCTACTGCAAAAGTCTCATGCGCGTGTTGACTAAAGCGCCGGTTGGAACGTGGCGGGGGAACCAAAGCTGGATCGGACGGGCGAAGGCGGCCCGAAAACCGGATTTCGCCCGGGCCGGCTCCGGCAGAACGCATGGGCCGAAATAAAGTCAATCGGCAGGCTATTTTTTTGCGCCGTCCGGCTTTCCCGCTTCGTGCTAGCACTTTTCAGCTTGGTCCGCGCACTCGGCAGACGCCCGCCGATCAAGCGAGGTGAACACAAACAGCGAACCCGAACTCGATCTGGGGACCGGTGGGGTATCGACAGGAGGTGACAAATGACGAAGACGAAACTTTTTGACCGGCTGCTGGAAACGAGCGCGTCGCGCCGTACTTTCCTGAAGGCCGGCGGCGCCGCCGCGCTGGCCGCGGGCGCATGGACGGTTCCGGCCCGGGCACAGGAGGCGCGCCCGATGGTGTACGCCTACGCCAACTGGTCGGACGCGCTCGCCATCACCTTCGTCGGCGCGAAGCTCATCGAGGACAATTTCGGCTACAAGGTCCAGCCTTTGCAATCGGAACCCGCCGTCATCTACACCTCGCTCCAGGCCGGGAAAGCGGACGTGTTCTCCAATTCCTACATGCAGGGAACCGGTCCGCTGAAGGGCGAATATTCCGGCGGCCAGGCCGAGTTCGTGAAGAAGGTCGCGGACTCCATCGAGGTGGTCGGGATATCGGAAGGCCCGATGACCCAGGGCCTCGCCGTCCCCGACTATGTCGACATCAAGAGCATCGAGGAACTCAACGACCACGCCGACAAGTTCCAGGGTAGCATCATCGGCATCGACCCCGGCTCGGGCCTCATGCAGTCCGCCGACGCGACGGTGAAGGCCTACGACCTCAAGCTCAACCTGGTCGCCGGCAGCGAGTCGGCCATGGCGGCGGCTTTCCAGCGCGCCTACGGCCGCAACGAATGGGTGGTGGTGACCACGTGGGAGCCGCTGCCCATGTGGAGCAAGTTCAAGATGCGCTACCTCGAGGACCCGAAGAAGACGATGATGGAGGCGCCCTACAACTGCTTCCACGTCGTCAACAAGGACTTCAAGACCAACTTCCCCAAGGCTTACGAATTCTTCAAGAAATTCCATATCCCCAACGAGGAGGAAGCCAAGATCATGGCCATGATCGACGAGGGAAGCAGCCCCGAGGACGCCGCGGCCAAATGGATCGAGTCCGTCCGCGGCCAGGGCATCATCGAACCCTGGCTCGCCTGACTGGTAGCTCGCATCCTCCCATGACGCGGGAGCCGCACGGCCGGCTCCCGCGTCATCAACCGACCTCAGGCATGGGAGCCATCGCAGCGCATGGGAAAACCTGCCATCGAGATACGTGGCCTGTACAAGATCTACGGCGCCGACCCGAAACTGAAACTGGACCGTCTCCGCTCGGGTACGGGCGAGGTCCACGAGAGCGGCAACGTCGTTGCGCTCAACAACGTCAACCTGTCCATCGAAACGGGCAGGATCTGCGTGATCATGGGGCTTTCCGGCAGCGGAAAATCAACCCTCATCCGCTGCATAAACCGGCTCATCGAGCCTACGGCGG
>ERZ778017.2817-NODE-2817-length-13340-cov-5.521265_pt1 | contig 13340 bp, 9 predicted proteins | sample MGYA00375747_ERZ778017 | MGnify/ENA primary metagenome ERZ778017 (study PRJEB29350, sample SAMN05509838) | bioreactor metagenome | biome: bioreactor; material: wastewater | place: South Africa: University of Cape Town | collected 2014-03-17 ... | reverse complement strand
GCAGGCGCTCGACGAGGTCGAGCACCGCGTGCTGCTCGTCGAAGCCCGCTTCCCCCTCGATCTCCGGGAAGACGATGCCGAAGCCGTTCTCCCACAGCGCGTCGGCCGAGACCAACAGCCGCTCGCGTTCGCAGTGCAGGATCAGGCTCTTCGGGTCGTGGCCGGGGGCGGCGTGGACGTCCCAGTCGAAGCCGCCCAGGCGCAGCGTTTCGCCGGGCCGAAGCGTCGCATCATGCGCGAAGCGCGGGCAGTGCTGGCCGGTGGCGGCGAAGCTGAGCACGCTTTCGTCCCACGCCGCGACCTCTTCGGCGCTCGCCTGCGGGATCGTGATCGTGCTGCCGAAGGCGTCGGCGACCGCTCGGTTGCCGCCGCAGTGATCCGAGTGCAGGTGCGTGTTCACGATGCGCGACAGCCGCGCATCCGTGCCGGCGAGCGTGTGCCGCAGCAGCTCGACGGTGAGCGCGGCGTGCTTGGCGTATCCGGTGTCGACGACCGTCGCCTCGTCGCCGTCGATGCCGACGATCTGGTTCGACGACAGCCAGTCGCGCTCGATGAAGCGCAGCGAGGCGGGTAGCGGCTTCATGTGCCGCGATGCGATTCGTGCGCGAGCGACTCGGCGGCCTGCGGTCGCGCCGTATGTCCGGCGCGTCGCCGCTCGAGCGCATGCCAGACGGCGCTGCGCGCTTCTTCGTTCATCGAACCCCAGCGCGCGATCTCGTCGAGCGTGCGCAGGCAGCCTTCGCACAATCCGCTCGCCGGATCGATGCGGCACACCGAGATGCACGGCGAAGGAATCGAGGCGCGCGTGGCGCCCGGCCGCGATGCGGCGCCGGCCTCGCGCGGTGCCGCGGCAGCGGCGCGTGATTCGCGTGAACTTCCGCTCACGCCGCCGCCTCCGCCTTCGCCCGCCTGCGCGCGGCGATCGCGTTTCCCGCGCGCGAAGGGCTCGCGCGATCGAGCTTCTTCGCGATCCACTGACCGGTGTCGACCAGCGCATCGAGGTCCAGCCCGGTCTCGATGCCCAGGCCGTGCAGCAGGTAGACCACGTCCTCGGTGGCGACGTTGCCGGTGGCGCCCTTCGCGTACGGGCAGCCGCCCAGGCCGGCGATCGACGAATCGAAGCGGTAGATGCCCGACTGCAGGCTCGCCAGCACGTTGGCCACGGCCTGCCCGTAGGTGTCGTGGAAATGCCCCGACAGCTGGTCGATCGGGATCTCGCGCGTGACGGCTTCGAACACGCGCTGCACGTGCGCGGCCGTGCCCACGCCGATCGTGTCGGCGATGCCGATCTCGTCGCAGCCGAGGTCGCGCATGCGCTTTGCGACGTCGACGACGTCGGCAATCGGCACTTCGCCCTGGTACGGGCAACCGAAGGCGACCGACACCGCCGCGCGCAGCCGGATGCCGTTCTCGCGCGCCGCCGCGGCCACCGGCGCGAAGCGCTCGATGCTCTCGGCGATCGAGCAGTTGATGTTGCGCATCGAGAAGGCTTCGCTCGCCGCGCCGAAGATGACGACTTCGTCGGCGCCGGCGGCGAGCGCCGCATCGAAACCCTTGCGGTTCGGCGTGAGCACCGAGACGCGCACTCTCGGGCGCCGCCCGATCGCCGCCATGACGTCGGCGGCGTCGGCCATCTGCGGGACCCATTTCGGCGAGACGAACGAGGTCGCCTCGAGCTGTCGCACGCCGGCGGCGATCAGCCGCTCGCACAGCTCGATCTTCGTGGCGGTGGACACCGGCTGCGATTCGTTCTGCAGGCCGTCGCGAGGGCCCACTTCGGTGATGCAGACGCGTTGCGGAAGCTTCATGGTCGCTCTCCCGGTCCGGTTTCCCCGGCTGCGATGTTTTCAGTATCCCCGGCTGCGATCGACGAGCCCGCCGACGGCTTCGCCGCGCTCGAGCGCTGCGATCTTCGCGGCGATCTGCCGCGCCGGTTCGTCGATCTGCGTGATGCCGGAAACGTGCGGCGTCAGGCGGATCCTTTCATGGTGCCAGAACGGATGCCGGGGGGGGGCGGAGGCTCGACGGCCACGACGCGCAACGTCACTGCGCCGCGAACTCCACGAGCTGCGCGCCCTCGGCGACCTGGTCGCCGACGCCGAAGCGGATCGACGCGACGCGGCCGGCCGACGGTGCGCTGATCGTGTGTTCCATCTTCATCGCTTCGATGACGAGCAGCGGCTGGCCGCGCTCGACGCTGACGCCGGCTTCGACGAAGAGCGCGATCACCTTGCCCGGCATCGGGGCGAGCAGAGCGGAGTCGTCGTCGCGCTCGCCGACGTTGGCCAGCGTCGGCGTGTAGTCGAGCGCGTAATGGCCGAGCGGGCTGAAGACGTGCAGCGTCTCGCCGTCGATCACCGAATCGACGACGAAGCTGCGGTCGTCGACCACGCCGCGCACGGTGCGCACCGACGGCGACGACGTCTCCCAGCGCAGCTCGGCGAGCCGCGCGCTTTCGTCGCCGTCGCGCACGAGCCACTCGTTGCGCGCGTATTCGACCTGCACCGGGCAGGGCTCGCCCGCGTGCTCGAACTGCAGCGCGCGCGCGAGCGGCGCACCGGGACGCCAGCCGCTGCGCGCGTTCCACGGGTCGTCGCCCCATTCGTGCGCGGCGCTCGAGCGCGATTCGTCGAACTCGGCGGCGAGCACCGTCGCGACGGCGAGCGCTCGCCGGCGCAGCGAAGGCTTCGTCGGCGACGGCAGCAGCGCGTCCTTCTCGCGTTCGATCAGTCCGGTGTCGAGATCGCCGGAGGCGAAGGCGCGGTTCGCGACGAGCCGGGCGAGGAAATCGACGTTCGATGCGGGCCCGACCACTTCGAACTTCGCGAGCGCGCGCGCCATCCGCGCGAGCGCGGTTTCGCGATCGGCGCCGTGCACGATGAGCTTGGCGATCATCGGGTCGTAATGCGCGCTGATCGTGTCGCCTTCGCGTACGCCGCTGTCGATGCGCACCGGCGCGGTGGGCGCGCCGGCGGCGGCGATCTCGGTGCGCGCGAACTCGACGGCGGCCGGCGTGCGCAGGTAGCGCAGCGTTCCGATCGACGGCAGGAAGCCCTTCTCGGGGTTCTCCGCGTAGATGCGCGCCTCGATCGCGTGGCCGTCGATGCGCAGGTCTTCCTGCGCGACCGGCAGCGCTTCGCCCGACGCGACGCGCAGCTGCCACTCGACGAGATCGAAGCCGGTGATCATCTCGGTGACCGGGTGCTCGACCTGCAGGCGAGTGTTCATCTCCATGAAGAAGAACGCGCCGGACGGATCGGCGATGAACTCGACCGTCCCGGCGCCGACGTAGCCCACCGCGCGCGCTGCCGCCACGGCCGCCGCGCCCATCGCGCGCCGGCGCTCGTCGGTCATGCCGGGGGCGGGCGCCTCTTCGATCACCTTCTGATGCCGGCGCTGCACCGAGCAGTCGCGCTCGAAGAGGTGCAGGCAGTTTCCGCGCGCGTCGGCGAACACCTGGATCTCGATGTGACGAGGCCGCGTGACGTAGCGCTCGACGAGCACGGTGTCGTCGCCGAAGGCGTTCTTCGCCTCGCGCCGGCACGAGGCGAGCATCGCGGCGAACTGTTCGGGGCTGTCGACGGCGCGCATCCCCTTGCCGCCGCCGCCGGCGCTCGCCTTGATCAGCACCGGGTAGCCGATGCGTTCGGCCTCCGCCGCGAGCTTCGCATCGGACTGGTCGGTGCCGTGGTAGCCGGGAACGAGCGGCACGCCGGCCTTCTCCATCAGGCGCTTGGCCGCGGCCTTGTCGCCCATCGCGGCGATCGCCGAGGCGGGCGGGCCGACGAAGACGAGTCCGGCCTCGGCGACGGCACGTGCGAAGGACTCGTTCTCCGAGAGAAAGCCGTAGCCGGGGTGGATCGCCTGCGCGCCGCTGCCGCGGGCGATTTCGAGCACCCGATCTACGTTCAGGTACGACTCACGGGCGGGCGCGGGACCGAGTCGCCAGGCTTCGTCGCAGAAGGTCACGTGCCGTGCCGACGCGTCGGCGTCGGAGTAGACGGCCACCGTGCGGATGCCGAGCCGCCGGGCGGTGGTGGCGATGCGGCAGGCGATCTCGCCGCGGTTGGCGATCAGCAGCTTGTCGAACATGAAGGTCCCCGATTCACGATTCCTGCGGAACCCAGGATGCGCGGCGGCGCTCGAAGAACGCGGCGATGCCTTCCTGCGCTTCGTCGCTCGCGCGGATGCGCGCGATGCGCGCCGCCGTCTCGTGAACGAGCGCGTCGTCGATGGCACGTCCGCCGACGTCGCGGATCAGCTGCTTGGCCTGCGCGAGCGCCTTCGGTCCGCCCATCGCGAGCTGCCCGAGCACGACGTTGATGGCGCCGTCGAGTTCCGGTTCCTGTGCGATGTCGTGCACGAGGCCGATGCGGTAGGCCTCGGCCGCGTCGAACACTTCCGCCGTGAGGAAATAGCGCTGCGCGCGGTGCGCACCGATCGCGCGGATCACGTAGGGGCTGATCACCGACGGGATCAGGCCGAGCTTGACCTCGGACAGCGAGAAGCGCGTTTCGGCCCCGGCCACGGCGATGTCGCAGGCGGCGGCGAGCCCCATGCCGCCGGCGAAGCACGCGCCGTGCACGCGCGCGACCACCGGCTTCGGGCTGTCGTGGATCGTGCGCAGCAGGCGCGCGAGCCGCGCCGAATCCTCGAGCGCCTCCTCCGGCGTGAACTCGCGCGCACGCTTCATCCACTGCAGGTCGCCGCCGGCGCAGAACGCCTCGCCGCGCCCCGCGAGCAGGATGCCGCGCACCTCGTCGTCGTCGATCGCCGACTCGAAGGCGTCGGAGAGTTCGCCGATCATGCGGTCGTCGATCGCGTTGCGCTTCTCCGGCCGGTTCAGCCAGATCAGCGCGACGCCCTGGTTCAGTGCGGTTTCGATCGTCTGGTAACTCATCGTCGTTCTCTTACATGCGGAACACGCCGAAGCGCGGTTCCGGTATCGGTGCGTTGAGCGACGCGGACATCGCCAGCGCGAGCACGGTGCGCGTGTCGGCCGGGTCGATGATGCCGTCGTCCCACAGTCGCGCGCTGGCGTAGTACGGGTGGCCCTGCACCTCGTATTGCTCGCGGATCGGCGCGCGGAACGCCTCCTCGTCTTCCCTGCTCCAGGTGCCGCCGCGCGCCTCGATGCCGTCGCGGCGCACGGTGGCGAGCACCGAGGCGGCCTGCTCGCCGCCCATCACGCTGATGCGCGCGTTCGGCCACATCCACAGGAAGCGCGGCGAATACGCGCGTCCGCACATGCCGTAGTTGCCCGCGCCGAAGGAGCCGCCGATGATGATCGTGAACTTCGGCACCTGCGCGCAGGCCACCGCCGTCACCATCTTCGCGCCGGCGCGCGCGATGCCCTCGTTCTCGTACTTGCGGCCGACCATGAAGCCGGTGATGTTCTGCAGGAACACGAGCGGGATGCGCCGCTGCGCGCACAGCTCGATGAAATGCGCGCCCTTGTTCGCCGACTCGGAGAACAGGATGCCGTTGTTGGCGACGAAGCCCACCGGCATGCCGTGGATGCGCGCGAAGCCGGTGACGAGCGTCGTGCCGTAGCGCGCCTTGAACTCGTCGAAGGCGGAATCGTCGACGATGCGGGCGATCACCTCGCGCACGTCGTAGGGCTTGCGCACGTCGGTGGGGATGATGCCGTGCAGCTCGTGCGCGGAGTAGCGCGGCTCGAGCGGCTCGGCGACGTCGAGCGGCTGCGGCTTGCGGCGGTTCAGGTTGCCGACGATGCGCCGCGCCAGCGCGAGCGCGTGCGCGTCGTCGTGCGCGAGATGATCGGCCACGCCGGAGAGCCGCGTGTGCACGTCGCCGCCGCCGAGGTCTTCGGCGCTCACCACCTCGCCGGTGGCGGCCTTCACCAGCGGCGGCCCGCCGAGGAAGATCGTGCCCTGCTCGCGCACGATGATCGTCTCGTCGCTCATCGCCGGCACGTAGGCGCCGCCCGCGGTGCACGAACCCATGACGACGGCGATCTGCGGAATGCCCCGCGCCGACATCGTCGCCTGGTTGTAGAAGATGCGGCCGAAATGCTCGCGGTCGGGGAAGACCTCGTCCTGGTTCGGCAGGTTCGCGCCGCCCGAGTCGACGAGATAGACGCAAGGCAGCCGGTTCTCGCGCGCGATCTCCTGCGCGCGCAGGTGCTTCTTAACGGTGAGCGGGAAGTACGTCCCGCCCTTCACCGTCGCGTCGTTGCACACCACCATGCATTCGACGCCGCAGACCCGGCCGATGCCGGTGACGACGCCGGCGCTCGGCGCCTCGCCGTCGTACATGTCCCAGGCGGCGAGCGGCGAAAGCTCGAGGAAGGGCGTGCCGGGGTCGAGCAGCGTCTGCACGCGCTCGCGCGGCAGCAGCTTGCCGCGCGCGATGTGCTTCGCGCGTGCCGCTGCGCCTCCGCCGAGCGAGGCCTGTGCGATCTTCGCGTTCAGGTCGTCGACCAGTGCGCGCATCGCGGCGGCGTTGGCCTGGAACTGCGCGTCGCGCGGATTGAGCTTGCTCTCGATCCGGTTCAAATGGCTTCTCCGTTGCGAGGGGGGCCGATGCGTCCGGCGTCATTGAACCACGAACGGTCGCCCGCTTCTCCGGAAGCGGGCGGGAGGTCTCGCAGACTCCGCGCGGCCGGGCGCGCTCGGGCGCGTTGCTTGCTCGGAGGGCGCGTCGCGACCCCGGGCGCAGGCGCCGGCGCGGGGGAGGCGCATCGAGGGAGGGGCATGGCGAATCGGGTCGCCGCAGAAGGGCCGGGGGGAAGCCTGCGACGGATGCTCGGACGCAGCACGGTCGCGGTGCTCGGCGGGTTGGTCGCGGTGCTCGTCGTCGCGATCGCCGTCTGCGAATGGATCGGCTGGCCGTTCCTGCGCGGTCCGATCGAGCGGCTGATCGAAAAACAGGTTCGACGCGACGTCTCCTTCGGCGACGACTTCCGGCTGAGCCTGTTCGGCGGGCTGCGGCTCAGCTCGGACGCGTTCAGGATCGGCCCTCCGTCCGATCTGCCGCCCGGTGCGCCGAGCGAGTTCGTGCAGACGAACGACGTCGAACTGAAGCTGCCGTATTCCACGCTGATCGGTCCGCTGCGCGGATCGGAGGAGCCGTTGCGGATCACGTCGCTGAGCGTCGCGCAGTTGAGTGCGAACCTGTGGCGCGGCGAGGACGGCAAGGCGAACTGGATCTTCGGTTCCGGCGAGGAGAGCGGCAAGCCGGTCGTGCTTCCGCAGTTCGATCGCCTCGTCGTGCGCGAAGGTCGTATTCGCATCGACGACGCTCCGTCGACCGTGCACGCGATCATCGACCTCAGCACCGAGGAGGGCGCGCTGGCCGGCGAGAAGGCCGGGGAGAAGGCCGGCCTGAAGGCATCGGCGCGCGGTACCTACGACGGCCGGCCGTTGCGCGCGCAACTCAGGTCGTCGGGCCTGTTGCCGCTGGCGCAGTCCACTGCCGAGAAGCCGCTGCCGATCACGCTGAAGGTCGAAGCGCGCGGCGCTGCGCTCGACTTCGAGGGCCAGGCGGCCGACGTCCTGCATCTGGAATCGTTGCGCGGCGATTTCGCGCTGTCCGGCCCGACCCTCGCTGCGGTCGGCGACACGATCGGCCTGACGCTGCCCAACACGCCGTCCTTCGACATGAAGGGCAAGGTGCGCAAGGCGGGCCTGGCGTGGGAGGCCGACATCGACGCGTTTTCCGTCGGCGACAGCGAACTGGCCGGCGAGTTCACCTACGACCCGCAGAAGAAGCCGCCGCTGCTGTCGGGCGCGCTGCGCGGCGATCGATTGGTGCTCTCCGATCTGGCGCCGGCGGTGGGCGCGCCGCCGAACGTCCACAAGGAAGGCAACGGCAAGGCCGCCGGGAAGACGAAATCGGACGCGAAGCCGAACGCGAAGTCGAATGCGGCGAAGGGAAGTGCGGCCAAGGGCAATGCAACGAAGGGCAATGCGGCGAAGGAGAGCGCGACAGCCGGCAACGACGGCGTGCTGCCCGAACGCAACTTCGATATCCCGTCGCTGAAGGCAATGAACGCGTCGGTCGAGGTCGACCTGAAGCGGCTCGATCTGCCCAGCGATGCGCTGCGCTCGATCGCGCCGCTGCATGCGCAATTGACGCTCGACGACGGCGTGCTGAAGCTGGACCGGCTGTCGGCGACGACGGCCGACGGGCAGGTGCGCGGCGTTCTGTCGCTCGACTCGAACCGGCAGCCGCCGCTGTGGACCGCCGACGTGGCGTGGTCGGCGGTCGATCTCGCCAAGTGGATCACGCTGCGCAACGAAGACACGAAGGAAGCCAGGCCCCAGCCCTACATCACCGGAAAACTGTCGGGCAAGGCGAAGGTCGCAGGCAGCGGGCGATCGACCGCGTCGATCCTGGGCTCGCTCGACGGGCAGGCGTTCATGTGGATCCGCGACGGCACGCTGTCGCACCTGCTCGTCGAGGCGCTGGGACTGGACATCGCGCAGGGGCTTGGCGTGATGGCCGTCGGCGACAACCCGCTGCCGCTGAACTGCGCGGTCGCGCAACTGAAGGCCGAGAACGGTCTCGTCGAGAGCGAACTCGTGCTGCTCGATACGCCCGACAGCACCGTGCTGGTGGACGGGAGCGTGTCGCTGGCGAAGGAGCAGCTGAAGCTCACGCTGCGCGCGCGCCCGAAGGACTTCTCTCCACTCACCGTGCGCGCGCCGGTGCACATCACCGGCTCCTTCGCGCATCCGGACGTCGCGCCCGACGCGAAGACGCTCGGCGTGAAGGCTGCGGCGGCCGCGCTGCTCGCCGCGATCAATCCGCTGGCGGCGCTGATCCCGCTGATCGATCCGGCGGATCCGGCCGCGCGTCAGTGCGCCGACGTGCTCGCCTCGGGAGTCAGCCCGCGTCGTCCAGCGCGCGCGCGATGAGAATGCGCTGGATGTCGCTGGTGCCCTCGTAGATCTGGCAGATGCGCACGTCGCGCCAGATCCGCTCGACCGGGAAGTCGGTGGTGTAGCCGTAGCCGCCGTGGATCTGGATCGCGTCCGAGCACACGCGCTCGGCGATCGTCGACGCGAAGAGCTTGGCCATCGCGGCTTCCTTCAGGCACGGCTGCCCGGCGTCCTTCATCGCGGCGGCGTGATGCACGAGCTGGCGCGCCGCCTCGATCTGCGTGGCCATGTCCGCGAGGCGGAACGACACCGCCTGGTGCTCGAAGATCGGCGCACCGAAGGATTCGCGCTCGTGCGAATAGCGCAGCGCCGCCTCGAAGGCTGCGCGCGCCATGCCGACCGATTGCGAGGCGATCGCGATGCGCCCGCCCTCGAGCCCCGACAGCGCAATCCGGTAGCCCTGCCCCTCTTCGCCGATGCGATCGGCGTCGGGCACGCGGCAGCGCTCGAAGGCGATCTGCGCGGTGTCGGAGGCGTGCTGCCCGACCTTCTCCTCGAGCCGCGCGACGCGATAGCCCGGCGTGTTGGTGGGGACGACGAAGGCGCTGATGCCGCGCTTGCCGGCGCCGCGTTCGGTGACCGCGAAGACGATCGCCACGTCGGCCGTCTTGCCCGAGGTGATGAACTGCTTCACGCCGTCGATCACCCAGTGCTCGCCGTCGCGCACGGCGACCGTTCGCAGCGCCGATGCGTCGGAGCCCGCCTGCGGCTCGGTCAGGCAGAAGGCGCCGAGCTTGCGCCCGGCGGCCAGCGGACGCAGCCAGCGTTCCTTCTGTTCGTCGTTGCCCCAGGCGAGCAGGATCGAGCAGACGAGCGAGTTGACGGCGACGATGGTGGACGTCGCTCCGTCGCCGGCGGCGACCTCTTCGAGCACCACCGACAGCGAGCGGTAATCGAGCCCGGCGCCGCCCCATCGCTCGGGAACCACGACGCCGTAGCAGCCGAGCGAAGCGAGGCCGGCGAGCGCCTGCGCGGGGAAGGTCGATTCGCGGTCCCAGCGCGCGGCGTTGGGCGCGATCTCGCCGCGCACGAACTCGCGCACGGCGTCGCGGATCATCTTCTGGTCTTCGTTCAGCAGCATGGCTCTTCCGTCGGTTTGTCGAGAAAAATTACACGATGCGGCCGCCGCGCGCTCGCCCTTTCGATATCGCGTTGATTGCGTTGGGACTCGTTTTGCGCGGCATGTTCTATGCATCCTTCCGTGTTGCCCACTTCGGGAGATGCACATGAACAATCGCATCCTGCTGTCTGCCCTCTCGGCTTTGCTGCTCACCGTCTGCGCTCCGGTTCACGCCAACCTGATCAGCAACGGCAGCTTCGAGAGCGGGGCAAAAACGGGTAACACCGACACAACGCTGCTCGTCAACGACAATACGACCCTGGCCGGATGGACCGTCGTCGACGACAGCATCGACTGGATCACCGGAGGATCGCAATGGTCGCTCGCGCCAGCCGATGGCAACGCGTTTCTCGACCTGACGCGACTCGAGGCAGGGCCGCCGTTCGGCGGCGTCTCGCAGCAGATCGCCACGACCCCCGGGCAAACGTACGTGTTGACGTTCGCGCTCGGCAGCTACACCGACCGATGGGGCGGTCCGCCCGTCTCGATCACGGCCAGTGCCGGCGACGCTTCGCAGACGTTCACCGACAACGATCGGACGCAGCAGTCGACCTGGACAACCGAGCAGATGCTCTTCACGGCCACCGCAAGCTCGACGCTCGTCACGCTCACCGGCGCTGCCGGCTTCAACTACATCGGCCTCGACAGCGTCTTCGTGCTCGAGTGCACGCCGGGCGTCGCAGGTTGCGCGGCGGTGCCGGGGGTGCCGGTTCCCTCAACCATCGCGCTGCTGACGGTCGGCGCATTCGGGCTGGTACGCGCCCGTCGTCGCTGAAAGGCGCTCACCAGGCGATCGCTTCGCCGCGGTAATCGAAGAAGCCGCCGCTGGGGTGCGAGCGCGCGTCCGCCAGCACGCGCCGCATGCCGCGGATGCTGTCCTCGAGGCCGACGTCTGCGTTCGGTCCGCCCATGTCGGTGCGCACCCAGCCCGGATGCAGCGCGAGCACGCGCACTCCGCTCGGCGAAAGCTCGATGTGCGCGGCTTTCGCGACCATGTTCTCGGCAGCCTTCGAGACGCGGTAGAGCAGGCTGTTCGGCGTGCTTGCCGCCGATACCGAGCCCATGCGGCTGGTGACGACCCCGAGCGTCCCCTTCGCCGCTTCGAGCGGCGCCGCGAGCGCGGCCAGCAGGCGCATCGGCGCGAGTACGTTGGTGTGCATGACCGCGTCGAAGTCCGCGGTCGACGGCGGATGCGCGATGCGCACCTGCCGCGGACCGTGGATGCCGGCGTTGACGATGGCGAGATCGAGGTGGCCGCTGATTTGGCCACTGACCTGGCCACTGACCTGGCAACTGAGGCGGGCACCGAGCGCGGCTTCGAGCCGCTTCGGAGCATCCTCGTCGAGCACGTCGAGCGCCAGCGCGTCGACGCCGGCGTCGCGCAGCTTCTCGCCGTCGGCGTCGGCGCGGTACGTGCCGATCACGCGCCAGCCGTCAGCCGCGTACTGCCGCGCGAACTCGAAGCCCAGGCCGCGGGACGCGCCGATGACCAGCGCGTGGGGCATCAGAGCATTTCGACCGCGAGTGCCGTCGCCTCGCCGCCGCCGATGCACAGCGACGCGATGCCGCGCTTGCCGCCGGTCTTGCGCAGCGCGCCGAGCAGCGTGACGACCAGGCGCGCACCCGAGGCGCCGATCGGATGACCGAGCGCGACCGCGCCACCGTGGATGTTGACCTTGTCGTGCGGCAGGCCGTGCTCCTTCATCGCGGCCATCGTCACGACGGCGAAGGCCTCGTTGATCTCGTACAGGTCGACCGTCTTCGAGTTCCAGCCGGTCTTCTCGTACAGCCGCGCGATCGCGCCCACCGGGGCGGTGGTGAACCACTGCGGCTCCTGCGAGTGCGTGGCGTGCGCGACGATGCGCGCGATCGGCTGCGCGCCCAGGCGCCTGGCGGTGGACTCGCGCATCAGCACGAGCGCGGCGGCGCCGTCGGAGATCGACGACGAGGTGGCGGCGGTGACCGAGCCGTCCTTGCGGAACGCGGGCTTGAGCGACGGGATCTTCTCGGGGTTCGCCTTGAAGGGCATCTCGTCCTTCTCGATCTTCGTCTCGCCCTTGCGGCCGGCGACGGTGACCGCGGCCATTTCCCAACCGAAGCTGCCGTCGGTGTTGGCGGCCACCGCGCGGCGCGTGGACTCGATCGCGTATTCGTCCTGCTCGGCGCGCGTGAAGCCGTATTTCGAGACGCAGTCTTCGGCGAACTGGCCCATCGACTTGCCGCCGCCCACCGGCGTCTTGTCGTAGGCGTCTTCCAGGCCGTCGAGCGCCATGTGGTCGAACACGGTGCCGTGGCCGTAGCGGTAGCCGCCGCGGCCCTTGAGCAGCAGGTACGGCGCGTTGCTCATGCTTTCCATGCCGCCGCCGAGAACGACGTCCTGGCTGCCGGCGACGAGGAGGTCGTGGCCGAGCATCAGCGCCTTCATTCCCGATCCGCAGACCTTGTTGATCGTGGTGGCGCCGGTGGATACCGGCAGCCCGGCGCCGATCGTCGCCTGGCGTGCCGGCGCCTGGCCCTGTCCGGCCGGCAGCACGCAGCCCATGATCACTTCCTGCACCTGCTCGGGCTTCAGCCCCGAGCGCTCGACGGCGGCACGGATCGCGATCGACCCGAGCTGGTGACCGGCCAGGCCGGAAAGTTCGCCCATCATGGCGCCGATCGGCGTGCGGGCGGCGGAAACGATGACGACGGGGTCGCTCATGGGAGAATCTCCTTCGAAAACGGAAGGGCGAACGCGGGGAGCGGGCCGCCCGATACCGTAATGGTACTCAGGCGCCGATCGGCGCGCTTTGTGCGTGCGCAGTTTCGGGAACGGTATGCGGCGCGCTCTCGGGCGCAACCCGATGTCGCAGCCGCAGCGACTCGGCATACGGGAACACGTCGTCGAGCTTGCCTTCGCGGATGCGCCGCTGGCGCGCCTGCCAGTATTCGGGCTCGAGCAGCTCAGCGTGATGCTTCAGGAACGCCCGGCGGATGCGCGGATCGCCGAGCAGGAAGGTGCCGAACTCCTCGGGAAAGACGTCGTGCGGGCCGATCGAATACCACGGCTCGGCCGACATCTCGTCCTCGGGCGTGCGCGGCGGCGGAATGCGGCGGAAATTGCAGTCGGTGAGGTAGGCGCCTTCGTCGTAGTCGTAGAAGACGACGCGCCCGTGCCGCGTGACGCCGAAGTTCTTGTACAGCATGTCGCCGGGAAAGATGTTGGCCGCGACCATGTCCTTGATCGCGTCGCCGTACTCGAGGACGGCCGCCTCGAGCTGCTCGTCGTCGGCGTTCTCGAGGTACAGGTTCAGCGGCACCATCCGGCGCTCGAT
>ERZ778017.2815-NODE-2815-length-13344-cov-4.771766_pt1 | contig 13344 bp, 10 predicted proteins | sample MGYA00375747_ERZ778017 | MGnify/ENA primary metagenome ERZ778017 (study PRJEB29350, sample SAMN05509838) | bioreactor metagenome | biome: bioreactor; material: wastewater | place: South Africa: University of Cape Town | collected 2014-03-17 ... | reverse complement strand
TCGCCAAGTTCGAGGTGACGTTCGGGGTGACGAGCGGCGAGCTCGTCGAGCAGCGCCGAGACTGCCGCGCGCAGCGCCGCGAGACGGGATGCCGCCTGGTCGGCGGAGTCGCCGCGGACGTCCAGATATGCCTTGAGCTTGGGTTCGGTGCCGGACGGGCGCACGAGCACCCGCCCGCCCGCAGCCACCTGCAGCCGCAGCATGTCGGTCGGTGGCAACCCGTCACGTCCGTCGCGGAAATCGTCGACCGCTTCCACAGCCGCGTCCCCGAGGCGTTCGGGCGCTGCCTCGCGCAGCCCCGCCATGATCCGACCGATCACGGTGACGTCGTCGACCCGGATCGCCACCTGGTCGCTCGCGAACGCGCCGAAAGTCTCGTCGAACTCCTCGAGCAGATCCGCCAGCGTACGACCTTCGCTGCGCGCGTCGGCGGCCAGGTTCAGCACCGCGATCGCCGCTGAGATGCCGTCCTTGTCACGCACGGTGCGAGGATTCACGAGATAGCCGAGCGCCTCCTCGAACCCGTAGACCAGCCCGGGCGCGCGTGAGATCCACTTGAACCCGGTCAGTGTGGCCTCGAATGCGAGACCGTAGTGCCGGGCGACCGCCTGCAGTCCGGGGGAGGACACCAGCGAGCACGCCAGCGAGCCGCCGGCCGTGGCATCCGCCGCCGCCCGGGCCGCCCACCAGCCCAGCAGCAAGCCGATCTCGTTGCCGCTCATCCGTCGCCAGCCGCCTTCGGCGCCGGGCGAAGGGATGCCGACGGCAAGCCGGTCCGCGTCGGGATCGTTCGCGATCACGAGCTCGGCATCGGCCTCCCGCGCGGTCTGGAACGCGAGATCCATCGCCCCGGGCTCTTCCGGGTTGGGGAAGGAGACGGTGGGGAACGTGCCATCGGGCTCGAGCTGGGCGCGCACCGGAGTCGGCTGCGGATAGCCGGCCGCCTCGATGACGCGCGACGTGGTCTCCCAGCCGACGCCGTGCATGGCGGTGTACACCCAGCGCATCCCGTGCGCCCCGGCCGGGGCCGGGCCCACGGCCGCGGTCGCGGCGACGTAGTCGTCGACGACGCTCTCGGCGGCCACCTCGTATCCAGTCGAGCGCGGCAGCTCGCTGACCTTCTGGTGATCGGCCACCTGCTGGATGTGTGCGGCGATCTCGCCATCGGTGGGAGGGACGATCTGCGATCCCTGGTCGGGGCCGCCCAGGTACACCTTGTAGCCGTTGTCGTCGGGAGGATTGTGCGACGCTGTCACCATGACGCCTGCGTCGGCGCCGAGGTGACGGACCGCGAACGCGAGCACGGGCGTGGGCAGCAGGCGGGGGAGCAGGATCGTGCGCAGCCCCGCTCCGGCGAACAGCTCCGCCGAGTCGACGGCGAAGATCCGGGAGTTGCGGCGGCCGTCGTCCCCGATCACCACGGTGGACGGCGCGTCGGGCCCGGCGTTCTCGTTCAGGTACGCCGCCAGCCCGGCGGCCGCCTGCGCGACCAGCCCCCGGTTCATGCGCCGGCTGCCGGCGCCGAGCCGTCCGCGCAGGCCGGCCGTGCCGAACACGAGCCGGCCATCGAACCGGTCCGCGAGGTCGGCTTGGGCCTGGTCGTCGCCGTCGCGTGCACGGACGATGAGATCGTCCAGCTCGGCGCGGGTGTGCCCGTCGGGGTCCTGGGCGAGCCAGGCCTGTGCGCGTTCGATGAGCGTGTCGTCCATCACAGTGCCTCGTCCATCACAGTGCCTCCACCATCACAGTGCCTCCACCATCACAGTTCCCCCACGACGCGGGCCAGCAGCCGGGAGATCACCGGCTCGGCCTCGCGGCCGGCAGTGAGCACCTCCTCGTGGCTGAGCGGAGTCTCCTGGATGCCGGCGGCGAGGTTGGTGATCAGCGAGAAGCCGAGCACCTCCATGCCGGCCTCGCGGGCGGCGATGGCTTCGAGCGCCGTCGACATCCCGACGATGTCGCCGCCCATGATGCCGGCCATGCGCACTTCGGCCGGCGTCTCGTAGTGCGGGCCGCGGAACTGGCAGTACACGCCCTCGTCCAGGTCGGGGTCGACGGTGCGCGCCAGGTCGCGCAGCCGCTTCGCGTACAGGTCGGTGAGGTCGACGAACGTCGCGCCCTCCAGCGGGGATGCCGCGGTGAGGTTGATGTGGTCGCTGATGAGCACCGGGCGTCCCGGCGTGTATGCCCGGTTCACGCCGCCCGCGCCATTGGTGAGCACCATGATCGCGGCACCGGCGGCTGCGGCCGTGCGTACCGAATGCACGACCCGGCGCACGCCGTGGCCCTCGTAGAAGTGGGTGCGGGCACCGATCACGAGCACACGTCTGCCCGACGGAGTCAGGATGCTGCGCAGCGTCCCCACGTGCCCCTCGAGGGCGGGTCTGCTGAACCCGGTGACCTCGGTCGCGGGCACCTCGGCGGTCGTCTGGCCGACGAGGTCGGCGGCCTTGCCCCAGCCACTGCCCAAGGTCAGGGCGATGTCGTGGCGTTCGACGCCGGTCAGGCGCGCGATGTCGTCGGCGGCGGCGCGGGCGACCTGGAACGGATCTGCGGTCGGGTCGTCCAACGGGTTGTCGGTCATGACCACCACCGTATCGCCGGGCACCCCCTCCCGCCGAGATGCTCCTCGACCTGCGGCCGCCTCGATGCGCACCCGGCGGCGGGTTTCAGCCGACGGGGGATGCCGGGAGAGAATGGACCTCATGTCGTTGAGCTTCGAGCGCACCCAGTCCGTGGCCGTCTTGGGCGGCGGTCCCGGCGGATACGAGGCGGCGTTGGCCGCCGCCCAGCTCGGAGCGGAGGTCACGCTCGTGGAACGGGCGGGGGTGGGCGGATCGGCGGTCATCACCGACGTCGTCCCGTCGAAGAGCCTGATCGCGACCGCCGACGCGGCCGTCTCGATTGCCCAGGCATCCGATCTCGGCGTGCAGCTGTTCGCCAAGGGCAAGGAGGGCAAGCCCCTCAAGCCGGAGATCGCCATCAACCTCGCCGCCGTCAATCACCGGCTGCTCTCGCTGGCGCGCCAGCAGTCCGATGACATGCGGGCGGCGCTGGTCGAGGCGGGCGTGCGGATCATCTCCGGGCATGGCCGGCTGGAGGGACGCAACGCCATCGTCGTGTCGACCGGCCCCGACGGCACCGATTTCGATCGGGTCGAGGCCGACACCCTGGTGGTGTCGGTGGGCGCCGCGCCGCGTGAGCTGCCCAGCGCGCAGCCGGACGGTCGCCGCATCCTCACCTGGACCCAGCTGTACGACATGAAGGCGCTGCCCGAGCATCTGATCGTGGTGGGCTCGGGGGTCACCGGCGCGGAGTTCGCCGGTGCCTACATGAACCTCGGCTCGGAGGTGTCGCTGGTCTCCAGTCGTGAGCAGGTGCTGCCCGGTGAGGACAAGGACGCGGCAGCAGTGCTCGAGAAGGTCTTCAAGCGCGGCGGCATGCACGTGCTGTCGAAGTCGCGCGCCGGGAAGGTGGTGAACACCGGCGACGGCGTCGAGGTGACGCTCACCGACGGGCGCGTCGTGTCGGGCAGTCATTGCCTCATGGCTGTCGGGTCGATCCCGAACACGAACGGCATCGGTCTGGAGGGTGCCGGCGTGCAGATGACCGATTCCGGGCACATCCAGGTCAACCGGGTCGCGCGCACGTCGGTGCCCAACATCTACGCCGCCGGCGACTGCACGACGTTCGTGCCCCTGGCATCGGTCGCCTCCATGCAGGGACGCACGGCCGTGTTCCACGCGCTCGGCGACGTCGTGATCCCGCTGGAGCGCCGCCGTATCGCGTCGAACATCTTCACCGCGCCCGAGATCGCGACGGTCGGCTGGCAGGAGGCCGATGTCGAGGCCGGCTTCATCAACGGCGTCTCCCACAAGCTGCCGCTGGCAGCGAACCCGCGCGCGAAGATGATGGGCATCAAAGACGGCTTCGTGAAGATCATCGCCCGCTCGGGCAGCGGCACGGTGATCGGTGGCGTGATCGTCGCGCCGAAGGCCTCCGAGCTCATCTACCCGGTCGCGGTGGCCGTGGAACGACGGCTGACCGTCGACCAGCTCTCCCGCGTGTTCGCGGTGTACCCGTCGTTGTCGGGCAGCGTCACCGACGCGACCCGTGCGATGCACCAGATCAACGTCGTCGGCTAAACGACGGCGCCGGTCGCCGGCAGCCGAGGCAGGATGCCGTCGCCGCACGTCACGGAGCGATGGTGGTGGCCCCGGGATCGACGCCGATGAAGAACGCGCCGGTCGCTCCATGACTGTCGGCGGTGATCGTGAGACCCTCATCGAGGGTGGTCAGCTCGAGGTATGTGCTGCCGGGGCACGACACGTCGGTCGAGGTCCACGCGCCGGTCGGGTTGCCGTTGCTCGCCCGCACGGCGGACGCGGTGAGCGTCACCTGTGCATCGCCCGCGCACTGGAACTCGATGACGTGGTCGCCGGCGGCCAGGGACAGGTCGGTCGTGCTCGTCACGCTGACGTTCCCCTCCGGGCCGAACGACCCGGACATGCTCGCCGCGTACGGCTGTGCGTCGGCAGCGGAGTCGAAGTAGTGCTGCCACGGATCGGTCCCGGCGAACGCCGTGCCCTCGATCACGACGAGTGCGGCGACGGCCACCGTAGACGTGGCACGCACCGTCACCGAGGTGGCACGGATGCCGGATGCCGCGGCAAGGGCGATCACGTGGTCGGTCCGGTCGCAGGTCGCCTCGCCGCCGCCCAACGCGTGCGTCGCTGCGCGGGCGCCGGACCCGGCGTCGGCTCGAGGCCTCCCGGTGCCCGCCTGAGCCTGGATGCGGATCGTTGCGCCGCCGGCGCAGCGCACGCGCAGATCGGAGACGGCTGACGCGAACGGAAGCACGACGGCTACGGGTTCAGCGCCGCCGGTCGTTCCGGCCTCGAGCACCGCGCGCCCGAGGACAGCGGGCGTGAACGTCACACGGTCGAACTGCTGGGCAGCCCATGCCGCCTCGACGTCGGCCTCGAAGCTCGGCGCGGGCGCGCAGGCGGCGAACGTCAGGCAGGCCGCGACCAGAGCCCCGGCGGCCACGATGCCGCGGGCGAGAGGTTTCCCCATCCGATCACAGTAGTCGGTGCGTGATCACGCGAGCCGCGTACGCCGTTTCGCACGCGAGCCGCCCGCACTGGTCGCGGTCAGGAGATCGTGAGCAGCTGGTGACCGGCCGACACCGTCGTACCGGGCGCCGCGCCGATCGAGCCGATCACGCCGTCCTTGTGCGCCTGGATCGGCTGCTCCATCTTCATCGCCTCGAGCACGACGACCAGGTCTCCCTTGACGACCTGCTGGCCCTCTTCGACGGCGATCTTGACCACCGTAGCCTGCATCGGCGACTTCACGGCGTCGCCCGATGCGCCGGCGCTGGCGACGGTGGTGTGCGAACGCCGCGACGGCGGCACGACCGCCGGCCGGCCCGCCGCGATGGGTGCCGCAGCGATGCGGTCGGGCAGGCTGACCTCCAGCCGCTTGCCGCCGACCTCGACCACGACGGTGTGCCGGGACTCGGCGGGCTCGGGGTCGCCGAGCTCGCCGTCCCAGGGTGGGATGTCGCCTGCGAACTCCGTCTCGATCCATCGGGTGTACACGCCGAAATGCCCGTCTTCGGCCGTGAACGCCGGGTCGCGCACGACCTTGCGGTGGAACGGCAGCACGGTGGGAAGACCCGCGACCTCGAACTCGTCGAGTGCGCGACGCGCGCGTTCGAGCGCCTCGGCGCGGTCGCGGCCGGTGATGATGATCTTGGCCAGCAATGAGTCGAACGCGCCGCCGACGATGTCACCGGCGGTCACCCCCGAGTCCAGGCGCGTCCCGGGGCCGCCGAACGTCTTGAACACCTTGATCGGCCCGGGCTGGGGGAGGAACCCGCGTCCGGGGTCCTCGCCGTTGATGCGGAACTCGATCGCGTGCCCGGTCGGCTGCGGATCGCCGTAGTCGAGCGTGCCGCCCTCGGCGATGCGGAACTGCTCGCGCACGAGGTCGAGTCCGGTGACCTCCTCGGAGACAGGATGCTCCACCTGCAGCCGTGTGTTGACCTCGAGGAACGACACCGTGCCGTCGGCACCGATGAGGAACTCGCAGGTGCCCGCGCCGACGTACCCGACCTCGCGCAGGATCGCCTTCGACGACGAGTAGAGCACATCGCGCTGGGCGTCGGTGAGGAACGGCGCAGGTGCCTCTTCGACGAGCTTCTGGTTGCGACGCTGCAGCGAGCAGTCGCGCGTGGAGACGACGACGACGTTTCCCGTGGCATCCGCCAGGCACTGCGTCTCGACGTGCCGCGGCTTGTCGAGGTACTTCTCCACGAAGCACTCGCCGCGTCCGAACGCCGCGACAGCCTCACGCGTGGCCGATTCGAACAGCTCGGGGATCGTGTCCATGTCGCGCGCGACCTTCAGGCCGCGGCCGCCTCCGCCGTAGGCCGCCTTGATCGCGATGGGCAGGCCGTACTCGGCGGCGAAGGCGACGACCTCGTCGGCTCCCGAGACCGTGCCCTGCGTGCCCGGAGCCAGCGGGGCGCCCACCTTCTCTGCGACGTGCCGCGCGGTCACCTTGTCGCCGAGGGCTTCGATCGCCTCCGGTGACGGACCGATCCAGATCAGGCCGGCGGCGATGACGGCCCGCGCGAAGTCGGCGTTCTCTGCCAGGAAGCCGTACCCGGGGTGCACGGCGTCGGCACCCGAACGGCGCGCGACTGAGAGGATCTTGTCGATCGACAGGTACGTCTCGGCGCTCGTGGTGCCTTCCAGGGCGTAGGCCTCGTCGGCGAGCTTGGCGTGCAGGGCGTCGCGGTCCTGATCGGCGTACACGGCCACGGACGCTTTTGCGCTGTCACGTGCCGCCCGGATGATGCGTACGGCGATCTCGCCGCGGTTCGCGATGAGCACCTTGGCGATTTCAGGCATGGACTTCAGCCTACCGACACGATTCCGCCCCGATTTGAGCGCACCACACAAGATGGGCCGAAAAACATGTTGGAGAATCTACGAGGACGTCCACGTATCCGGCCACCGCACCCCGAGCTCGCGCACGAGCCGGCGCAGCGTTGACAACGACATCCCGACCACCGTGGAGGGGTCGCCGTCGACTCGGTCGATGAACGGGCCGCCCAGGCTGTCGATCGTGAACGCGCCGGCCACCAGCAGCGGCTCGCCGGTGGCGACGTACGCGGCGATCTCGTCGTCGGTCACATCGGCGGCGAAGGTGACGGATGCCTCGGCTGTGCCGTGCGCCTCCACCGGGGCCTGGTCGGGGCGCAGACGGTACACGCTGTGGCCCGAGTGGAGGATGCCGGTGCGCCCGCGCATCTGCTGCCAGCGGGTGGTGGCGGCCTCCGGCGTGTACGGCTTGCCGAGGATCTCGCCGTCGAGCACGAACATCGAGTCGCCGCCGATGACGAGGCCCTCGAACGACGGGTCGTCGGCCGCGAGGCGTGCCGCGACGTCGGCCGCCTTGCGCCGCGCCAGCAGCAGCACGTACTCGGCGGGCTCGAGCGCGCGGTTCTCGGCGGCTTCGACCGCGGCCACCACGGCCTCCTCGTCGACATCCGGCGCGAGGCAGGCGGGTTCGATGCCGGCCTGCCGCAGCAGCATGAGGCGGGCAGGAGACGTCGAGGCCAGGCACACGCGCATGGGACCACGGTAGTCGGACACCGGCCACCACGCCCTCGGGCACCTCGCGGGGACCGCGCTCGAGGGCCGCCCGTCGTTCGCGCCACGCTCCCTCGGCGACCGGTGACGTGTGACACGATCGAACGATGCAACCCGGCGACCAGATCGAGCTCGACGTCACCTCCGTCGCCCATGGCGGCGTCTTCGTGGGCCGCCACGAAGGACGCGTCGTGTTCGTCCCCGACGCCATCCCCGGCGAACGCGTGCGCGTGCAGCTCACTCAGACCGGTGACAAGGCGTTCTGGCGCGGGGAGACCATCGAGGTGCAGGATGCCTCCCCCCACCGCCGCGCGCATGTCTGGCCGCAGGCCGACGTCGACGTGCCACCCGAACAGCGCCCCGGCGGTGCCGATTTCGGGCACATCGACCTCGATCATCAACGCACACTCAAGCTCCAGGTGCTCCAGGACGCGCTGACCCGGATGGGCGGCGTCGACCTGCCGGTGCGGATCACCTCGGTCGAGGGCGACGACGGCACCCGGTGGCGCACCCGGGTGAGCCTGCACGTCGACGACGACGCACGCATCGGCCCGTTCGCCGCGCGCAGCCACCGCGTCGTGCCCGTCGACGACCTTCCGCTGGCGACGCACGAGATCGCAGACGCCGCGGCGCAGCTGCGCGCCACGGCGCCCGGCCGCATCGACCTCGTCGTGCCCGCCGACGGTCGCGTGCGCGTGCTTCCTCGTCCTGCGCGCGACACGCGCTCCGCGCACCAGCCGGGCGCCCACCGCCCCACCGCGGGGCGTGTGCGCCCGCACGGCCCACGACCGGAGCGCGAGACCATCGTCGAACAGGTCTCCGGCAGACAGTTCCAGCTCGACGCCGGCGGCTTCTGGCAGGTGCACCGGCGCGCGGCTGCCGCTCTGACCGACCTCGTCGCCTCTTTCCTCCCCGAGCTCGATCCCGAGGGCCTGCATCTGGACCTGTACGGCGGGGTGGGACTGTTCGCGGCCGTCCTGGGCGACGCCGGTGCCGCGCACATCATCAGCGTGGAGTCCGATGCCCGCGCCACCGCGCACGCCGACCACAACCTGGCCGCCTGGCCGGGCGCACGTGCGCAGGCTGCGCGCGTGGACCGGTGGCTCCCGCAGTTCCGGGACTGCGCGGACGCCCGCGAGCTCGGTCGTGTGCGGGGCGGCGTCGTGGTGCTGGATCCGCCGCGTTCGGGCGCGGGAGCGGCTGTCGTCACCGAGATCGCCGCCCTGGCCCCGGCTTCCGTCGTGTATGTGGCGTGCGATCCGGTGGCTCTGGCGCGCGATTTGAAGACGTTCCGGCAGCACGGCTATGAGGCGGCGGAGGTCCGTGCCGTGGACCTGTTCCCGAACTCGCACCACGTCGAGGCTGTGGCGTCACTGAACCGCGTCACACGCGAGGGCGACGGCCGCGATAGCCTGATCCCATGACGCGCGTGGCCCTCATCGACGACCATGAGTCGGTACGGCTGGGCTTGGAAGCGGCCTGCGCCCGGGCGACGGCGATGGATGTCGCCTTCTCGGGCAGCTCCGTCACCGAGTACCTCGACTGGCGAGCGCAGACCGGATCTGCACCCGCCGACGTCGTGGTGCTCGATCTCACCCTCGGCGACGGGACGACGGTGACCGAGAACGTGCACACGCTCGTGGTCGACGGCTCCAGCGTCATCATCCACAGCGTCGCCGATCGTCCGGCGGCGGTGCGCGAGGCGCTTGCTGCCGGCGCCGCGGGCATCGTCAGCAAGTCGTCGCCGATCGACGAGGTGATCGCCGCGGTCGGCGCGGTCGCCAGTGGCGAGCCGCTGAACAACGTCGAGTGGGCCAGCGCCGTCGACGGCGACCGTGCGTTCGCCGATGCGCAGTTGTCGGCGCGCGAGCGGGAGGTGCTGCGCCTGTATGCGACCGGTCTTCCGTTGAAGATCGTCGCCGACCGGCTCGGCATCGCCTATTCGACGGCGAAGGAGAACATCACGCGGGTGCGTGTGAAGTACGTCGAGGTCGGTCGGCCGGCCCCTACCAAGGTGGACCTGCTGCGTCGCGCCGTCGAGGACGGCATCCTGACACCTATTGAAGATGCCGGCGAGAACTGACCTCCAGGCCGGTGTCGTCGATGCGGCGGGGCGCCGTGTGCCGAGGTCGCCGCAGAGCGTGGCACGGGTCGGGGCGTTCACCCGCACCCGCGTCGAGCGAATCCTCGCTCTGGTCATCGCGGTCGGCTGCGCCGTGCTCGGCGCACAGGGCTTCCTGACCGCGCTGAACACGAGTCCGGAACGGCCCGAGTGGCGCCTGACCGTGCAGCTGGTCGTCTTCATCCCCCTCGGCCTGATGCTGCTGGCGTGCGTGGTCGGCCGCTTCCACCGGCTGCTGGCCGCGGTGTTCGTGATGATCTACACGGTCGCGCTCGTGACGTGGCCGATCACCGCCGCCGGCATCCCGTCCGCGCCCGACGCGGAGCCGTGGATCTTCTTCCTGCTCAACGTGGCGACCGTGGCCACGGTGCTGGCGTTCCCGCTCGTATGGCAGGTCATCTGCACGCTGCTGATCCCGCTGATGTGGGGCGTCGTGCGCCTCGTGCAGTCAGGCTTCGATCCGCGCTTTGCCGCGCCGGTCGCGCTGGACGTCTCGTTCGCGCTCATCCTCGGCGGCATCCTGCTGGCGCTGGGATGGATGCTGCGCTCGGTCGCGGCGAACGTCGACACGGCGCGCGCCGAGGCCGTCGCATCGTATGCGGCCGCGGCGGCGGCTGACGCCACCGAGCAGGAGCGGGTGGCGGTGGGTGCGCTCATGCATGACAGCGTGCTGGCGGCGCTGATCGCCGTCGAGCGCGCGCACACACAGCGTGAGCGCACGCTGGCAATCGGAATGGCCCGGGAGGCGCTGACGCGTCTGGCCAATGCCGAGCGCGACGCCGGAATGGGGTCGGAGGCGCCCGTCGACGCGGAGACGATCGCGCGCGAGATCGAGGCGTCCGCGGTGGAGCTGGGGTACCCGTTGCACGTCGAGCGCACCGTGCCCGACGGCGTCCGGCTGCCCGGGGTCGTCGCCCGCGCCCTGGCGCTGGCGGCCGCCCAGGCGATCGCCAACGCGATCCAGCACGCCGATGCCGCGGGGCTGCGCGTGAGCCTGCGCTGTGAGAACGACCCGGTGCAGGTCGCCGTGCAGGTACGCGACACCGGTCCGGGATTCGACCCCGATACGGTGGCGGCCGATCGGCTGGGCATCCGCGCCTCCATTCACGCGCGCGTGGCAGCCGTCGGCGGTCGTGCGAACGTGCTGTCGGGCGAGGGCGGCACCCGGGTCATGCTGGAATGGGCGGAGGCGGTATGAGCGTCAGCGCACGCGGCATCCTCACCGCCCTGGCCTCGGCGTTCGCGATCTATCTCGCGGCGCGCAGCCTGGTGTGGGCGGGCGGCACCGTCGACCATCCGGTGCTGGCCCTGATCACCACGGCCCTGTACCTCGTCGTGACCGCGATCTGCCTGTTCGTCGACGGCACGCCCGGCCGCAGTGCCCCGGGGGCCGGCAGCGATGCCGACGAGCTGCTCACCGCGGGCACCGCAGGACCGGCGCGGCTGCCCGCGTGGGTGTGTGTGGTGGCCTTGATCGCGTCGGCTCTCGTGCCCACCGGTGCCGCGGCGGCGCTGGCCGTCGGGTCGCGCACCACATCGTTCGGCACCTGGTACGTGGGTGCGATCGGGCTGCTCATGATCATCGTCATGGTGCGTCGCCGGCCGTGGGTGGCCTGGGCCGGCATCGTGATCCTGGCCATCGCGACGATCACCTGGCTGACGGTGCTGCCGGCCCTGAGCATGGGGCTCATCGGCTCGAGCATGTGGGTGCTGGCCGCGCAGTTGATCGTCATGTCGATGGACCGCGCCGCGCGCGATGCGGCTCGGTTGTCCGAGCTGCAGCGCACCGCGTCGGCCTGGCGCGCCGCGCAGCAGGGGCGCCAGCGTGAGCGACGCATCCAGGTGCAGCGTGCGCTGGCGGTGGCCGGCCCCATCCTGTCCCGGGCGATCGAGCAGAGCGGCGAGCTCGACGACCGGGAGCGCGCCGAGGCGCGGATCGCCGAGGGGCAGCTGCGCGACGAGCTGCGCGGCGCGCGGCTGCTCGACGACGGCGTGCGTGCCGAGCTGGATGCCGCGCGGCGGCGCGGCGCGACGGTGTCGGTGCTCGACGAGGGAGGGCTGGACGGCCTGAGCGAGCCCGAACTGACGCAGATCCGTGGCGAGCTGGCCGCCACGGTGCACGAGGCGGCGTCGGACCGGTTGTACATCCGGGCTTCGACGCATCCCGAGATCGCCGTCACCATCGTGGGCCGGTCATCGTCGGGCGGCCTCGCCGAGGAGGACAGCGTGGACCTGTGGCGGGAGATCGCCCGCCCGTCCGACGACTGAGCGGCCTGTCGGCGCTGTCAGACACGGCGCGTTGCGCGGTGCCCACGGCGCGTTGCCCGATGCAAGGGGCAAGAGAAAGGCGAGGGGCGGCGAAGCCGCCCGCCCCTCGCCAGTGGATGGTTACCCGAAAACCATCCACGGTGGCCGAACCTGTGCCCGTCTACCCTGGACGGGCAGGTCAGCCGAACGCAGAAGCGTTCCAGCACACCCAGTATGCGTGAGCGGAAGAGGGGCGTCTGTAGGTATTTTGGGGGACACCTTTATGCCCTCTGACTCCGTCTCCGCGGAGATAAATGGCTGTATTAAACGCATAAGCAACCATAATCCCGCCATATTCTCCGCTATATGGATGAGCGTCAGCGATCCAGGTGATCGGATCGGCCGGCACGGCGCGCCGCCGGGTTGGTGGGCGCGCGCCGCAATCAGCATCCGCGGAAGCAATCGCCAAATTCACATGAATTCGGCGAATGCACACCAAACCGCCGGAAGTTTGATGTGTACTCGGCAAATTCATGTGAATTCGCCGCAACCGAGTCAGCCGACGTCGACCCGCCAGCCGACGTCGCGCCGCAGCGGCGCACGCAGGCGTCGCGCCGAGATCTCCCACGCGCTGCGCGGCCGCGCGTCGGATGCCGTCGCGGTCGCCTCCTCGCGCGTGTACGCCTCGCTCACCACGGCTATCAGAGCTGCCAGCTCCTCCTCGGTGGGGTTGCCGCGCACCACGTCGATCTGCAGCGGTGCTGCCGTGTCGTCCCCCAGACTCATAGCGGGATGTTACCGTGCTTCTTCGCGGCCGGCGTCACCCGCTTGCCGCGCAGGGCGCGCAGCGATTTCGCGATGAACACACGGGTCTGCGCGGGCTCGATGATGCTGTCGAGTTCCCCACGCTCAGCGGCCAGGAACGGCGAGGTCACCGAGTAGGTGTACTCGTTGGCCAGCCGCGCACGGACGGCTGCGACATCCTCGCCCGCCTCCTCGGCACGCTTGAGCTCCCCGCGGTAGAGGATGTTGACGGCGCCCTGACCGCCCATCACCGCGATCTCGGCGGTCGGCCACGCGACGTTCACGTCGGCGCCGAGCTGCTTGGAGCCCATGACGATGTAAGCCCCGCCGTATGCCTTACGCAGGATGACGGTCACTAGCGGCACGGTCGCCTCGGCGTACGCGTACAGCAGCTTCGCGCCGCGGCGGATGACGCCGGTCCACTCCTGATCGGTGCCGGGCAAGTACCCGGGCACGTCGACGAGGGTGACGATCGGGATCGAGAAGGCGTCGCAGAAGCGCACGAAG
>ERZ778017.2814-NODE-2814-length-13344-cov-5.378208_pt1 | contig 13344 bp, 9 predicted proteins | sample MGYA00375747_ERZ778017 | MGnify/ENA primary metagenome ERZ778017 (study PRJEB29350, sample SAMN05509838) | bioreactor metagenome | biome: bioreactor; material: wastewater | place: South Africa: University of Cape Town | collected 2014-03-17 ... | reverse complement strand
CAGGTGGATGCGGCGGAGGCGGCGGCCTTCGGCTCCGCCGGTGACGCGGTCGCACACCCGCCGCACATCGCCGACGGCGCGACGACGGCCCAGGTCGAGGCATCCGTCGCCGACTACGAGAGGCACGCGACCGCCACCTCTCGGCGGCGCGACGAGGCGCGCCGGGCCTCGATCGCGCGCGAGTTCGCCGCGCACATGCCCGCGCGCCTGCAGGGAAGCATCCAGCTGGAATGGACGGGCGCCGGCACGCCGGCCGCGGCCGACGAGGGCGCGCAGGATGCCACGGACGCCCGGCGCCTCGGCGAGAAGGTGCTCGCCGCCCTCGTAGACGTGACCGACGACGCCTCCCGCCAGACCTGGATGCGCCGGACCATGGAGCTCGTCGAGGCTGAACGCGTCGAGGCCCTGAAGGTCCTCTCGCTGGAGGTCCACACGCATCTGCGCGAGCAACGGCTGCGCGAGTCCCTGCACGCAAAGGCCGCCGAGATCGCCACGACGATCGACGGCGTCGACTCGCCCGCTGCCGATGCCGCGCGCGCGGCACTGGCGGCCGTCGACGACCGCGCCTCGCTCTTGGCCGCCACCACGGCGGCCCGCGCCGTGCGCGCCGCGTACGACGCGGAGCAGGAGCGGCAGTACGTCATCGAGCAGACCGCACAGGCCCTGGCCGAGCTCGGGTACGAGCTCGACGACACGTTCGAGACCGCGGCTGCCGCAGGACGATTCGTCGTCGCGCCCAAGAAGGGCATCGCTGACCACGCGCTGCAGTTGCGGTTCTCGCCGGACGGGTCGCAGTTGTACACGAACACGGTGGCGCTGACCCCCGACACGTCTACGGCCGCCGACGTCGCGGCCGAGAGCGCGACCTGCCATGACCTTGATGTGATGGGCGACCGGCTCCGCAACGGCGGCGTCGACCTGCGCCGGTTCCACGACAGTCCGCCCGGTGCCGTACCCGTCGAACGACGCCTCGACGTGGGCGCCCGGCACGGGCGGGCGCGTACCGCAGCCCGCCGGACGCAGGCCGAGCAGGCGGAGTCCGGCCGGTGAGCGCGCGCGACAGCGCCCGGCTTGCCGGATACCCGTCGTGGCTCGTCTACGTGGACTCCGTGCTGCCGGTCGCGGCCCTGTACGTCGTGCATGGCAACATCCGCGATCTGCAGCTGATCCCGCGCGGCGAGCAGGTGACGTTCCAGCGCGTGCCGGCGGCGATCCGCGACATGCTCTCGTCCAGCGGCATGCCCACCGTGCTGTACCACTCCGCGCTGCACGGACTGTCTGTGCTGTCGGGCTCCGACGAGCAGGCTGCGCGACGCGCGCTCGGGCCGCACGAACGCGCTCTCGGCACGACGCCGTCGTACGCGGATCTGGCCGAGATCGCGGCGCGCGTGGCCGCGCACGCGCCCGACCCGGTTGCGCTGATCATCGACTACCTGTCGCAGACCGTCGACGCCGGCGACCCCGACCAGGTCCGGCCGCTGTACCTCGAACTGCTGCGCATCGCCGGGGAGGGCACCGCCTATCTGCGCCCCGGCGGGCCCCGAACGAGTCTGCGCAACCCGGTGTTCCTGCTCGTCGACCAGCCGACCGACCTGCCACCCTGGCTGGTCAGCGGCGATGGCATCCGACAGGTGCCCGTGCCGCTGCCCGACATCGGGGTGCGCACACGCGCCGCGCGGGGGGTGCTCGCAGGAATCCTGCCCGAAGACCGCGAACTGGCACGTCCGCAGTCACGGGCGATCGTCGACCGGTTCCGCGACGCCACCCAGGGACTGACGCTGCGTGCGCTCATCGAAGTCGTGCAGATCAGCCGCGACGCAGACATCCCCGCGGAGCGCATCGAGGATGCTGTCCGCCGCTACCGGGTCGGACTCGTCGAAGACCCCTGGCGCTCACCGGTGCTCGTCGAGAAGCTGCGGACCGGGCAGCAGATCCTCGCCGACCGGGTGAAGGGCCAGCCACGGGCGATCGCGCGCGTCGTCGACATCCTGGTCCGCTCGGTGAGCGGCATGACCGCCGCACACCATCGCGACCGCGGCACAGGTCCGCGCGGAGTGATGTTCTTCGCCGGACCGACAGGGGTCGGCAAGACCGAGCTGGCGAAATCGATCGCGCAGCTGCTGTTCGGGGACGACGAGGCGTATACGCGTTTCGACATGAGCGAGTTCGCACAGGATGCCGCCGACAACCGGCTCATCGGATCGCCGCCAGGCTATATCGGGCACGGTCACGGGGGCGAGCTGACCAACGCGGTGCGCGATCGGCCGTTCTCGGTGCTGCTGTTCGACGAGATCGAGAAGGCACATCCGCGGGTGCTCGACAAGTTCCTGCAGATCCTCAGCGACGGCCGCCTCACCGACGGCTCGGGCGACACCGTGTACTTCAACGAGGCGCTCATCGTGTTCACCTCGAACCTCGGAGTCGGCCAGGAGGGCACGCTCGCCGAGGACTCCGCCGCCGACGGCGCCGCCTACGAGCACGCCGTGCAGCAGGCGATCGAGACCGCGTTCACCGAGGGGCTGCATCGCCCGGAGCTGCTCGGCCGTATCGGTGACAACATCGTCGTGTTCGACTACATCGCCCCCGGCACCGCGCGGCAGATCGCGAACGGCTACATCGACAACGTGCTCGCGCGCGTGCGCCGCGAGCTCGACATCGGGCTGACCATCCCGGATCCGGTGCGCGAACGGCTGCTCGACCGCGTGACCGCCGACCTCAGCAAGGGCGCGCGCGGCGTCGGCAACAACCTCGAGGCGGCGTTCGTGAACCCGCTCGCCCGCGCGGTCTTCGACGCGGCACCGGGCAGTCAGCGGGTCATCGCCGACGTGAGCGACGACGGCCCGGGCATCGCCACGGTGCGGCTGACATGACCGCCGACGTGCGTATCAGCCGTCTCGCCGCGCCCATCACGGTGCTCGGGCCGGGCACGCGCGTCGCGCTGTGGGTGCAAGGCTGCACGATCGGATGTCACGGTTGCGCCTCGACCGACACGTGGGATGCCGCGGCCGGCACCGCGTGGGCCGTGCCGGCTCTGGCCGACGAGATCGTGCGTCTGGCCGCGCGGACCGGCGCGACCGGTCTGTCGGTGACCGGAGGCGAGCCCTTCCAGCAGGCGGCCGCGCTGCCCGAGCTGATCGCCGCTGTGCGGCGGCGGTGGCCGGCGGACGAGCCGGCCGACGTGCTCGTGTTCACCGGCTACGCGGCCGCTGCCGCGCAACGGCGTGGACCGGAGCTGTGGGACGCTGCCGACATCGTGATCGCTGGTCCCTACCGACGCGACCGGCCCAGCGACCACCCGCTGCTGGGCAGTGCGAACCAGACGATTCATGCCCCCACCGCCCTCGGGCAGGAGCGGCTCGCCACCATCTCCTCCGCACGCGCGCGGCTGCAGGTATCGGTCGCGGACGGGCAGCTGTCGCTGGTCGGGATGCCCGACCCGGGCGACCTCACGAGGCTGCGTGCCCTGCTCGCTGAGCGAGGCGTCCTGCTTCGTGATGTGAGCTGGCAAGAGGAGGCGCTGCGATGAGGCATGCGTGCGGAGCCGAGCTCGCACCGGACGCGCTGCTGTGTGACCAGTGCGGCGGCCCGGTCGTCTGGTCGGGCGACCGGCTCGAGACCGGGCTGGGCGCGCTCGTGTCGTCGGCTGCCGAGCCAGCGACCAGCGGGCCGGCGATCGCGGAGCCGGCGACATCCCCCGCGCTCGTCCCGTGCACGTGCGGTCGCGCGCATCCGGCGGGTGGCCAGTGCATGTTCGGCGGCGCCCCCGCCAGGGCATCCGGGGCCTCGGTCACACTGCCCGGTGGTCTGCAGGTCCCGCTGTCGGAGCGACCACTCGTTCTCGGTCGGCTGTCGGACGACGAGCGCGTAGGCGTGGCGTTGGACGACGACTTCGTGTCGCGCCGGCACGCGCTCGTGCGTTTCGACGGGACTGTCTGCTGGATCGCAGACGCGGGGTCGACGCACGGCACGTGGATCGACGGCCGACGTGTGACGGACGAAGAGTCGCTGCCGCCCGGGACGACCACGATCATGCTGGGCACGCGCGTCGCGGTGATCGTGAGCGCCCCGTGACGGCGCATGAGGAGGATCGGTGAGCACAGCGCACCCACCGGCGGGCGACACCGACGACCGCGGGCGACCCACGCGACGAGATTCGCCCGACGCGGAGCTCGGGCGGCCCACCAGCCGCGAGTCCTCAGACGCGGGTCGCGGGCGGCCCACCAGCCGCGACTCCTCAGACGCGGGTCTCGGGCGGCCCACCGCTCGCGACGAGCCGGCCGGCCGGGCGCGACCGACGTCCCGCGAGAGCGCAGGACGCGCGCGGCCTACCGCCCGCGACGATGGGCGTTCGGGGCGTCCGGCCCCGAAACGCTACAGCTTTCCGGACGCTCTCGCCGCGCGATACAGCTACGACGCCGACCTCGAGCCAGGCTCTCAGGCCGGGGTGCTGCTGTGCACCGACCTGCAGACCCGCACGCCCGTCGCGATCAAGCTCTATCTGGGCGAAGGCGTCATCGACCCGACCGTGATCGACGCCCTCGTCGACGGCGACGCGCGCCACGTCGTGCCGTCGCGCTTCGAGAGCGGCGAGGGCCGGGAGTGGGAGATCATGGAGTACTTCCCGCTGGGGTCGCTGCACGGCCACATGGCGGCGGACGGCGGACGCCTGCACGACGAGGCGTTCACGCGCGGCGCGGTCGCCGAGCTGACCGAGGCCGTCGACTACATCCACGGGCGTGACATCGTGCATCGCGACCTCAAACCGGGCAACATCCTCGTGCGCACGATGGACCCGCTCGATCTGGTGCTCTGCGATTTCGGGGTCTCGATCCGCACGGCGGGCACGGCCGCTGCATCCGTGCGCGGAACCTGGGCGTACGCACCGCCGGAGGCCTCGTTCGGCGAGGTCTCGAAGGCCGGCGACTGGTGGCCGATCGGCGTGATCGCGCACGAGCTGCTCACCGGGCGGCATCCCCTGGCGGATGCCGCCAGCGGCCTGCTGCCCCCCGATCGCGAGATGCGCGTGCTGCTGGGACAGGGCGCCGTGCGCGCGGACGGTGTGGGCGATGCGCGCTGGCGGATGCTTCTGGAGGGACTGCTCACGCTGGACGCGACGCACCGGTGGCGGGCAGCGCAGGTACGCGACTGGCTGGCCGGCAGGTCGCCGGAGGTGTGGCGGCCGGTGTCGGTCGCGGCCACACAGCCCGTCGCAGCCAAGGTGCGGCCGTTCGTGCTGGGCGACGTTGCGTACACCGAGCCGGCGGCGCTCGCCGAGGCCATGGCCACGCACTGGGCCGAGGCCGGCCAGAAGCTCGCGGGGCGCGGCGTCGAGGAGCTGCGCGCGTTCCTGCAGGACACCGGCACCCCGCCCGAGCGCGTGCGAGAGATCGCCGACCGCGGCAGGGCCAGCTTCGTGGTGCTCGCGATGCAGGGGGCGTTCCTGCCCGGCCGCGCGCCGCGGTTCCAGGGGCGGCCGCTCGACGCGGCCACGCTCGAGGGCGCCGCCCGCGCTGCGCAGGACGGCGATGGCGCCGCGGCACACTGGATCCACGAACTGCGCACGGCACACGTCCTCGGCGAAGCCGCCCGCTACGCGGCCTCCCCCGCGCAGTTGTCCGTGGCCGAAGAGCGCCTCACGCGCTGGTGGTCGGATGTCGAGCACTGGCTGACGAGCATCGAGGAGAAGGGTGATCTGCCCCAGTCGCTCTCGCAGCAGCGCGCGATGTTGGAAGGCGTCATCCTGCTGGCCGCGTTCGACGACGACGCCGCGCGGGAGCTGCGCTCGCGCGCCCGGCAGCTGGCATCCAACGATGAGCCGGTTGCCGATTGGGCCACGCGCCTGCTGTCCGAGGCCCGTCACGTCAGCGCGGAGAAGGCCTCCGACACGGCCACGGCCGCCGCGAGCCTGGCCGTGCTGCCCGCCGCGCGCGCGTTCGAGCACGACCGGCGGGATGCACAGGAGCACGCCGAGCAGGAGCGCCGCCGTGCCGAGGCGGCCGAGGTGCTCGCACAGCGCCGGCGGCTGCGGCGAGAGCTGCTGGGTGCGCGCCGCACCCGCGCAGGAGGCGAGTTCTGGCGTCGGATCTGGGTCATCCTCGCCTTCGGCGTGATCGCGGGCTGGCTGTCGACGGTGCCGCTGGGCACGTGGGGCCTGCCACTGGGTCGCCCCGATTTCTGGGCGGCGGCGGCGTGGGCTGCCGCACCCGCGCTGGCGCTGTCGATCGGCGTCCTGCTCTGGGAGACCTACGTCGACCGCGTGCGGACGCACGCACGCACGCGGCTGTTCCTCACGGCCGCGCTCACCTGCGTCGCATCCTGGTGGATGTCGCTGACCTCCCGGCTGAGCACGGGGATGAGCGTGCTGCCGACCACGGAGCCCGTCTGGTGGGTGCGGATCGCCGTCGTCTTCGCGATGTTCTTCGTCGTCGCGCTCATCGTTGCCGCGGCCGCGCCCGCCCCCCGACCTACCGAGCCGGCTCAGATCCGCGAAGACGCCTGGTGGGCGAGACAGCAGCCTCCGAGACGGTTGGGCGCCCTGGCCACCTGGAGCGTTCCGGCCGTGGTGCTGGCCGGGATCACCGTCTTCGGGCACGGTGCCGCGCTGCTTGCAGCAGCCGACGGCCAGACTCCGGAGTCGATGGTCGCGCAGATCGCGCCGGCCTGGGTGCACGATCTCGGCGTGCGCCTGGACGGATGGCTGCCGGACCTCCCGCTCGGATCCAGCGCGACGACGTCGTTCGTCATCGCCCTGGCGGTGTTCTGCGCCGGATTCACGATGCCGGCGCTGGCGCGTGATGTGGCGCGGCGCTGGCTGCCACTGGCGTTCGTGCTGCAGACGGCGGCCCTGGTCGCGTGCCTGTTCGTCGCGCTCGCGTCGCCGTGGCCGTTCGTGTTCGCGGCCACCCTGGTCGTGTTCGGCATCGTGGGCGTGGTCATCATCGGCGTCGTGCTGTGGATCCTCGCGAGCCTGGCCTCATGACCGGCGTTCCGGCGGTCCGCATCACCGCGGCGACGCACCGCGGTCTGGTGCGTGCGGACAACCAGGACGTCGTCGTGCTCGACGGCTGGGCGTCCGGTGCAGACGACACCCGTTCGCCGGAGCTCGAGCAGAGTCTTGACCGTCCGGTCGCGGTGGCCGTCGTCGACGGCATGGGCGGGTACCGCGGCGGCGAGCTCGCGGCGTGGATCACCGCGCAGGCACTGGTCCGCACGGCCGGCACGGTGCACGACGCGCACACCGCCGACGCGCTCGCACAGCGTACGCACGACACCGTCTCGGGCGCCGGTGCCGGGGTCGGCCTGCCCGACATGGGTGCCGCGTTCGTCGCGCTCGTACTGGATGCCGACGGCTTCGGCGTCTGCAACGTCGGCGACTGTCGCGCCTACCGGCTCAGCGAGGGCGCGCTCGGCCTCCTGTCGATGGACGACGCCGGCCCGAGCCGTCGGGATCCCACGCGCACCGTGCTCACCCAATCGATCGGCGGTGGAGGCGCGCAGCGCATCGACGCACACTGGTTCGCGGCGCCGTGGTCGGCATCCGGGCCGCAGCGCTTCCTGCTCGCCAGCGACGGTCTGGCCGTGCTGTCGCGCCCGCAGATCGCGAGCGTGCTGGAAGCCGGCGACACGGCCGCATGCGCGGCATCCCTCGTGTCCGCAACGCTCGCGGCCGGTGCGCCCGACAATGTCAGCGTGATCGTCGCCGACATCCAGCCGGCGGCGCGTCGGCAGCAGTGATGACGTACCTCGCGCCGCTCCTCGTGCTGGCCTTCCTGGTCGGCATCCTGCTGCTGATGGTGCCGGGGATGCGCCGGGACGGCTACACTCCCAGAACCACGCGAGGACTAGCCGGGCTGATCGATCCAGAGAACGCCCGCGGGCTTCCGCGTGGCATCGTCGGCACGCTCGCCGCCATCGCGTTCCTCGAGCAGTCGCCGGCGGCCGGCCTGGCGGGATGCCTGATCGCGGACATGCTGTGCGCGCTGTTGGCACGAACGAAGGGGATCGTGGTCGGCGCCGGCTTCCAGGCGCTGTACCTGCTGGGCATCTACGCCGATGTGGCCTCGCTGATCCAGGACAGCACGTGCACGGGAGTGTCGCTGCCGGTCCGCATCGCGGGAATCCTCGTATTGGCGCTGTGCACGGCGCTCGGCGCGCTGCCGAGCGTCTTCCGCCGCCGGCAGCCCCGGCTCGGGCTGCTCGCGCCGTTCGCCGTGCTGCAGGTGCTGACGTTCATCGCCGGTCCCCTCGGCGTCTGGCTGCTCGGCGACGACTCGTGGCAGGGATGGGCCGTGGTCGGTGCGGCCATCGTCTTCGGACTGCTCGCCTCGGTGGCCCCGGTGGCGGTGCTCGCCCTGGCAGCGGCCGCGACGAGCATCGTCACACTGGCCATGGGTGCCGCCGGTGGCACGACGTGCGGCACCGGCGCCGACGTCGCAGGCCTTACGGGGCTCGCCGGCTTCCTGGCGACCTACGGGCTGGTCCACGCGGTGAGGTCGCGCGCGTCGGCCCAGCGCTGACCGTCGCGTCCGTCGGTGCCCGCCCCGCCAGGGACACCCCTTGCCGGCGCCCGGTTGATCGTATACGATTTCAGATACAACATCAGGGCGAGGGGGCTCATGAGCATGGACACCACGTCGACGACGGATGCCGCAGACCCGCGGTTCGCGAGCCTTCCCGGACGTCCTGGCAAGATCATCGCGATCCACCTCAGCTACGCCTCACGCGCCGACCAGCGCGGCAGACGGCCGGCATCCCCTTCGTACTTCTTCAAGCCCTCCAGCTCGGTCACCGCCTCCGGATCACAGATCGTGCGCCCCGCGGGCACCGAGCTGCTCGCCTTCGAGGGCGAGATCGCGTTGGTGATCGGCACTCCGGCCCGGCATGTCGATCTCGCCGAGGCATGGGACCACGTCGGCTGGGTCACCGCGGCGAACGACTTCGGCGTGTACGACCTGCGCGCGAACGACAAAGGCTCCAACGTGCGCTCGAAGGGCGGCGACGGATACACCCCGATCGGGGCGACGCTCATCGACGCGCGCGCGGTCGACCCCGCCGCGCTGCGCCTGCGCACCTGGGTGAACGGAGCGCTCGCGCAGGACGACAGCAGCGCCGGGCTGCTCTTCCCGCTCGCGCAGTTCGTGGCGGACCTGTCGCAGCACTTCACCCTCGAGCCCGGCGACGTGATCCTCACCGGCACGCCGGCCGGATCGTCGGTGGTGGTTCCCGGCGACGTCGTCGAGGTCGAGGTGGACGCCCCGTTCGCCCCCGGCGCCCCCAGCTCGGGACGCCTCATCACCACGGTGGTGCAGGGTGAGACGGACTTCGACGCGAGCCTCGGGTCGCTCCCGTCCGCCGACGACGGCCAACGCGAAGACGCCTGGGGCTCGCGCGAGGCGGCGGGCCTCACGCCCGCCTTCACACTCACGCCTGAGCTGCGCGCCAAGCTCGAGCTGGCACCGACGGCGGGACTGTCCGCGCAGCTGCGCAAGCGCGGGCTGAACAACGTGTTCGTCGACGGCGTGCAGCCCATGCACCCCGAGGCCAAGCTCGTCGGAACCGCCCGCACGCTGCGCTTCATCCCCGGTCGCGAAGACCTGTTCGCAGCCCACGGCGGCGGACACAACCCGCAGAAGCAGGCGTTCGACACCGTGCACCCGGGCGAGGTCATCGTCATCGAGGCGCGTGGCGACCGGGCCGCGGGAACGCTCGGCGACATCCTCGCGATCCGGGCGCACGCCGCCGGTGCCGCCGGCATCGTCACCGATGGGGCCGTGCGCGACTACGACGCCGTCTCGGCTGTCGGCATCCCGGTCTTCTCGCAGGGAGCACATCCCGCCGTCCTCGGGCGCCGGCACGTCGCCTGGGACCACGACATCACGATCGGATGCGGCTGCACGGCCGTGCAGCCGGGGGACGTCATCGTCGGCGACAGCGACGGCGTGATCGTCATCCCGCCGGCTCTCGTCGAAGAGGTCGTCGACGCCGCGCTGGCCCAGGAGGACAAGGACGGCTGGATCGCCGCGCGCGTCGCCGAGGGCGAGCGGATCGAGGGGCTGTTCCCGATGAACGCGCAGTGGCGGGCCCGGTACGCCGCCGAGCACGACCAGGACCCTGAACCACGGCCATGAGCACCACGGTCTCGCCCACGATCAGCAAGTCCGAGCAGGCGTACGCGTACATCCACGACCGGATCGTGAACCACCAGTACACGCCGGGCTACCGGCTCGTGCTCGGCACGATCGCCGACGAGCTCGATATGAGCGTGGTGCCGGTTCGTGAGGCCATCCGGCGTCTGGAGGCCGAGGGCTTCGTGACGTTCGAGCGCAACGTGGGGGCGCGCGTGGCCGTGCCCGACGAGAGCGAGTACGTCTACACGATGCAGACCCTGGGGCTGGTCGAGGGGTCGGCGATCGCGCTGGCCGCTCCCCTGCTCACCGCGGACGACCTCGCGCGCGCCCGGTCGCTGAACGATCGGCTGCGCCGGCTCATCGAGCACTTCGATCCGCACGAGTTCACCCGCCTGAACCAGCTGTTCCACGCGGCGCTGTACGAGTCGTGCCCGAACCCGCACATCCTCGACCTCGTGCACCGCGGCTGGCGGCGGCTGCCCAGCGTGCGCGACTCGACGTTCGCGTACATCCCCGAACGCGCCGCCGGATCGGTCGACGAGCACGACGAGATCCTCCGGCTGATCGAGTCGGACGCCCCCGCGCTGGAGATCGAGCTGGCCGCCCGCACCCACCGCTGGCGCACGATGGACCAGTTCGTCGCCGCGCGCCACCATGCCCACCGCTGACCCCTCCGGAGGAATCATGACCGACACCGCCGTGAACACTCGGCACATCCCCGCCGACCTGCCCACCCGCATCCCGCATTACATCGACGGCGAGGCCGTCGACTCGATCGACGGCGACACGTTCGACGTGCTCGACCCGGTCTCGAACGAGGTCTACCTGCAGGCCGCCGCAGGTAAGAGGGCCGACGTCGATCGGGCAGTGGCCGCCGCCCGACGCGCGTTCGCCGAGGGGCCCTGGCCCCGGATGCTGCCGCGCGAGCGCTCGCGTGTGCTGCATCGCATCGCCGACATCGTTGAATCGCGTGACGCACGCCTGGCCGAGCTCGAGTCGTTCGACTCGGGCCTGCCGATCACGCAGGCGCTCGGCCAGGCCCGCCGGGCCGCGGAGAACTTCCGCTTCTTCGCCGACCTGATCGTCGCGCAGGCCGACGACACGTTCAAGGTGCCCGGCCGCCAGATCAACTACGTCAACCGCAAGCCGATCGGCGTCGCGGGCCTGATCACACCGTGGAACACGCCGTTCATGCTCGAGTCGTGGAAGCTGGGACCCGCCCTTGCCACCGGCAACACCGTCGTGCTCAAGCCTGCCGAGTTCACCCCGCTGTCGGCGTCACTGTGGGCGGGCATCTTCGAAGAGGCAGGGCTGCCCACGGGCGTGTTCAACCTCGTGAACGGGCTGGGTGAGGATGCCGGTGATGCCCTGGTCAGGCATCCCGACGTGCCGCTGATCTCCTTCACCGGCGAGAGCAGCACCGGTCAGCTCATCTTCGGCAACGCCGCCCCGTTCTTGAAGGGCCTGTCGATGGAGCTCGGCGGCAAGTCGCCGGCGGTCGTGTTCGCCGACGCCGACCTCGAAGCCGCCATCGACGCGACGATCTTCGGCGTGTTCTCGCTGAACGGCGAGCGCTGCACGGCAGGCAGCCGCATCCTCGTCGAGCGCGCGATCTACGACGAGTTCGTCGAGCGGTATGCCGCGCAGGCCAAGCGTGTGAAGGTCGGCTACCCGCACGATCCGTCGACGGAGGTGGGCGCACTTGTGCATCCCGAGCACTACGCGAAGGTCATGAGCTACGTCGAGATCGGCAAGACGGAGGGGCGCCTGGTCGCCGGCGGCGGGCGGCCCGCGGGCTTCCCCGAGGGCAACTTCGTCGCCCCGACGGTGTTCGCCGACGTGTCCCCCGACGCCCGCATCTTCCAAGAGGAGATCTTCGGCCCGGTCGTGGCGATCACCCCGTTCGACACCGACGAGGAGGCCCTGGCACTTGCCAACGGCGTGAAGTATGGGCTGGCCGCCTACGTGTGGACGAACGACCTCAAGCGCGCGCACAACTTCGCGCAGGCCATCGAGGCCGGCATGGTGTGGCTGAACTCGAACAACGTGCGCGACCTGCGCACCCCGTTCGGCGGCGTCAAGGCCTCGGGTCTCGGACACGAGGGCGGCTACCGTTCCATCGACTTCTACACGGACCAGCAGGCCGTGCACATCACGCTGGGCAAGGTGCACAACCCGACCTTCGGCAAGCAGGAGCACCACACCGAGGTCGAGCTCGACGACCCCGACCCCCGCTGACCGTCATCTCGACTCGCGCCCTCGGTGCTCGCTCAACGACCGGCTCCGCTCGTTGAGCGAGCGCAGCGAGTCGAAACGCCCCCAAGAACCACACGAACAGAGCAAGGACACTGACATGACCCACCGCGAAGACATGACCCTGACCTCTTCGGGCTTCTACGTGTCCCAGGAGGCACCGATCGAGGCAGCCGACCCGGTGCCGACGCCCGCCTCGCCGGCCCCCGACATCCTGCGCTGCGCGTACATGGAGATCGTCGTGACCGATCTGAAGCGCTCACGCGACTTCTACGTCGACGTGCTCGGGCTGTACGTGACCGAGGAGGACTCCCGCACGATCTACCTGCGCACGACCGAGGAGTTCATCCATCACAATCTCGTGCTGCGCGAGGGCCCGGTCGCCGCCGTGGCCGCGTTCTCTTTCCGCGTGCGCACGCCGGAGGACCTCGACCGAGCTGTCGCCTTCTACACCGAGCTGGGCTGTGAGGTGCGTCGCGACCCGAACGGTTACACGAAGGGCATCGGCGACTCGGTGCGCGTGGTCGACCCGCTCGGCTTCCCGTACGAGTTCTTCCACCAGGTCGAACACGTCGAGCGGCTGAGCTGGCGCTACGACCTGCACACACCTGGTGAGCTCGTGCGCCTGGACCACTTCAACCAGATGACCCCCGACGTGCCGCGGGCGACAAAGTTCATGCAGGACCTCGGCTTCCGCGTGACCGAGGACATCCAGGACGAAGACGGCACCGTGTATGCCTCATGGATGCGCCGCAAGCCCACCGTGCACGACACGGCGATGACCGGCGGCGACGGTCCGCGCATGCACCATGTCGCGTTCGCCACGCACGAGAAGCACAACATCCTTGCCATCTGTGACATCCTCGGAGCCCTGCGGATGTCGGATCGCATCGAGCGGGGTCCTGGCCGCCACGGCGTCTCCAACGCGTTCTACCTGTACCTGCGCGACCCCGACGGGCACCGC
>ERZ778017.2809-NODE-2809-length-13360-cov-4.516197_pt1 | contig 13360 bp, 11 predicted proteins | sample MGYA00375747_ERZ778017 | MGnify/ENA primary metagenome ERZ778017 (study PRJEB29350, sample SAMN05509838) | bioreactor metagenome | biome: bioreactor; material: wastewater | place: South Africa: University of Cape Town | collected 2014-03-17 ... | reverse complement strand
CGAGTGCGGATCGAATATTCCAGAGAAACAGAAACAACACGACAACTATTAAAACTGCGGACTCGCTGAGTGCCTCGGTGACAGTCCCAACAGCCTTCTCGATAAGGTCGGCCTGATCGTAGACTGTCTGAATTTTTACGTCCTTCGGCAAAGATCTTTGAACTACCTCAATCTTATTGCGAAGATCTTTTATGACTTGGTTTGTGTTCGCTCCTTTGAGCTGCAGGATGACGCCCATAACCACTTCGCCGTTGCCGTTCATCGAGACGGCACCCTGACGGATCTCGCTGCCGTACTCGACATCGGCCACATCCCTCACGTACACGGGGACGCCGTCTACCGACTTCAAAACAATATCGCCTATATCCGTAAGGCCATCATTTCCTCCTCGAACCAGACCTTCGCCGCGCACGACAAGCTGTTCTTGAGGTCCTTCGATGTACCATCCGCCGGCATTCGTGTTATTTGCCTGCAATGCAGATTTTACGTCCGCAATGGTCAACGCATAACTCATGAGCCGATCAGGGTTGACATTGACCTGATACTGTCGGACCGAACCGCCATAACTCAGAACGTCAGTCACGCCTGGGACCGTCCGCAATTGGAACTTTACGATCCAATCATTGATCGCTCGCAACTCCATTGAGTCGCGCGTCGGACTTGTAAGAACATATTTGAAAACCTGTCCTAGGCCTGTCGTGATTGGCCCCATTTCCGGTGACCCGAGCCCGTTCGGAATGCGCTCCTTGGCCGTGGAAAGTCTTTCACCCACCAGTTGCCGCGCGAAATAGGTATCCGTTGCGTCATTGAAAACGATCGTGACGACCGAGAGCCCGGTCTTCGAAATAGAGCGTACTTGTTCTAGACCCGGCAAACCGCTCATGGCAGTTTCGACGGGAAACGTAATCAGCTTTTCGACTTCCACTGCCGCCAAACCGGGCGCTTCGGTAAATACCTGAACCTGAATGTTGGTAACATCGGGAAAGGCGTCGAGATTCAGTCTCAGGGCAGAATATACGCCATACGCAAGAAGCCCTAAAGCCGCGAGCAAAACTAGCAACCGTTGCGACAATGCAGCAGCGATAAGCTTATTGATCATCGAACCTCACTCTTCGCCGAAACTTGATTTTTCGAGTTCGGACTTCAGAATGAAGCTGCCGTCGGTAACGACCTTTTCACCGGCTTTAACGCCGCTTAGAATTTCGACGTCACCGCCCGCCCGCAAATTGGTCGTGACCCTGCGCAGTTTGTAGATACCGTTGCCAGCATCAACAAAAACGATTTCATTATTGTCGTGCCTTTGAACTGAACCAGCAGGTACAGAAACTGCGGATTTCTGCATCGGGATGCTGACGAAAACTCGTGCAAAACTGCCGGGCTTCAGGAGCCTATCGCGATTGTCCAACTCGACACGTACGGCAAGGGTGCGCGTTCGCTCGTCAACGACCCGAGAAACCCAAGTTACTTTTCCTCGAAATGTCCGGTCCGGATAGGCGCGCAAGCGTACTGTCGCCGATTGGCCGATAGCGAGCTTTCCCATATCGCGCTCGAATGCATTGGCGATGACCCAAACCTTGTCGAGATTTGCGAGTCTGAATAACGGCGTTTGCTCCGTGACTTGATCCCCGACTGCGACTTTCTTCTCGATGATGGTACCATCCGTCGGAGCCACAACTGGAACACGGGCCGAAGCTGCGGGAGGAGCGGTCGAGGATAATTTGGCTGGATCTATGCCCAATAAGGCTAACTTCTCACCAGCTGCCCGAAGCTGAACGGACGCTTCCGTAGCAGCTTGCTTAGTCGTTAAGTACGTTTCCTCCGAGATAACGCTTTTCTTCCAAAGCGTCTCGTCTCGTTGCAATTGCTGTTGGGCCAGTTCAACTTTTGAACGTGCAACAAGATAAGTCGCGGAGGCCGCCGGAATTTCCTGACTCTCGATGACGGCAAGCCAATCGTTTGTCTTGACGTCATCCCCCAAAGCCTTCCTGACTTCGACAACGACGCCGGCCGCCTTGGGCAGGATCTGTAGTGTTTTGTCCTGATCGGGGGTCACCTCACCATTAAGCGATATTTCCGTTGAGAGAACTTTTTCTTCGGCAACCGCCGTTTTGAGTCCGACGAGATTTATCTGACTTGAGGACAGTTTGACTTCCTCGTCTGAGATCGCACCGGTTTGCGTCTGGCCGAGCACCGAAGTCGCACCGGAGAGGGCCATCATAAAAATCAATATTCGGAGCACGATTGCAGTCCTCATCAACGCTATCGAGAAGGAATTTCGTTTAGGTCGCGGCCAATAAGAGCCTCCGCCTTGACGCGGGCTTTAGCGTACTCGGCATGGACATTGACAAGATCCAACCGCACCTCGAACAACGATCTCTGGGTATCAAGGACGTTGAGAAAGTCGAATTTGCCTTCACCATAGCCCGTGCGGGTTCGATCGAACGCAGCCTTTGCCGCAGGCAATACCTTCAATTCGAACGCGCGCGCCTGCGCATCCGACGCGCTGAGTTCACCGAGCGCTTCGGCGAGCGCACCCGTGAGCTCGTTCCGGGTTGCCTCCTCATCAAACTTCGCTTTTGCCGCACGGCGCTCAGCCGCTGCTATTGCACCTTGATTTCCATCAAAGACCTTGAGTGGAATTGACACTGAAGCCACGAGTGCGGTGGAGTTGTCTTCGTTAAACTGCCGGACACCTCCGCTAACCGTCAGGTCCGGCACGGCCTTGGCGCGCTCAAGTTCCAATATCGCATAGCGACGCGCAATTTCATCGGACCAACGCGCCAATTGCGGGTTGGTGTTTAAGAGGGATCGGATGATCCCTAAACTGGGTACGCGACGATCTCCTCCGAGTTTGCCACTCACCGTTTTAAAATCCGGCTGGTCGGCTCCCCAGAATGCGGCAAGTTTGGCACTCGCGGCTTCGAACTTCAGCTGTTCCGCATCGGCAAGCGCTTTAGCGCGCGCGGCGTTGACGACCGCGCGGTCAAGATCGATCGGGCTTGTTTTGCCGCTATCCACCCTCGTGGCGACGCCTTTGCGAATTTCCTCGGCAATCGACGAAAATTCGCGCAACACAGCGACGCGCTCTTTGAAAGCAAGGGCATCAACAAAAAGGTCAGCCGCGCGCGCTGCGGTCTGCACCCGCGCCGTCTCATAATCCCACCCTGATAAGGCAGCATCCAAGTGCGCTGCAGCCAGGCGTTTGACGCGCTTATCGCCAAGTTCAATCACTTGGCCCAGGCTGACGGTGGTCTCAGTTTGATCGAAGGCGTTGTAACCCTTGCTGCCCGCGAAATTCTCGGCAACGGCCGACAGCTCGGGGTTTGGCTTGTAAGAGGCTTGAGCAGCGTCCGCGTTTTTTGCGTTTATCTCTTCAAACGCAGCTTTCACCGCAGGATTGTAGTCCAGCGCGCGAGCCACAGCTTGGCGCAATGTCAGGCCCGCGAGTTTCTTAGGAAGGCCCGGTTTGCCGGGCAAAGGCTTTTCGGTCGGCACCCATGGGCGCAGCGGTAAATCACGATCAGTCGGCGGCGGTTCCGAAGATCCCGTAACGATCAACGCAGGGCTAGCCGCACAGCCAGCCACCACCAGACTTGATAAAGCGATCATTGCGCGTCGTCTCCACGCCATAGCAAAATTCGGCATACAATCCCCCCAAACCCGAAGTGGCCTGTACTCCGCACTGCATGCACGAAGAACGACCATGTCGAATGGAGAACGCCTAAATTTGCAGGACGATGGTCCGTAAGTCGCTGAGCGACGACCGCAGGTGAAATGCGCACTCAGGCGCCTGCGATAGGTGAGAATGATAAAACGCAGTGGCAGATTCGCTGTTGTTCAGGACTGCTCCGCCAGAACCCGCGACGTTCGAAAATACTACGCTATTTTGTTTTGTCTCAACTTCATGAATTACTTTATCACTCTGCAGGCGATAGTCCTGACAGACCACCGACCGCGCCATGGCACCAGAGATTTTAAATAGAATATTGTGCTGTTCATCCTGCCGGTGCGCCGCCGAATCAGCCGAGTCGAATTCGATAGCTGCGCCGTGAGCCGCGCTGACGCACAAAACAAGCGGGAGTCCTGCCACGGGTGCCGTGAGCAACACCGAGAGAGTTAGCAAAAAGCGGAGAACGAAGCTCAGCATGGATTCACCGTTAGCCTATTTGCTGGCGCTTCACAAAAAGAAAAAACGCAATTCCGAGCACACAGTAGCTTTGACTTTTTTCTCCCAGCAACTTCGTTGCGGTTTTACAACGCCCTCTTTGTTGATTTTCTAACTAGGGACCCGGAACTATATCCGTCTGACCGTGTCGCGCCCCTTGGACCGAACCCTCCACTACGCGATAATCCGATCTCTCTCTGGCGTGCTTAGCAGAGGCGATGGCCCCGCGGCGCTCCTGCCAGGCCTGCCGTAAGATCTGCGTGGCAGAAGTGAAGAACACACCTGCCATGATACCGGCGACGAGAAGATCGGGCCACGCGCTATTGCTGCCCCAAACTCCAAGCGCCGCGATCATCACCGCGACGTTGCCGACGGCGTCGTTGCGCGAGCAGAGCCACACCGAGCGCACGTTGGCGTCGCCGTCCTTGTAGCGTAGCAACAGCAAGACGCTGGCGAGGTTGGCGGCCAAGGCGAGGATACCGATGCTGCCCATGATTTCCGCGCGCGGCAAGCCCAAGACAAACACATGATAGAGGGTGCTACCGAACACCCAAACCCCCATCAAGGAGAGGCTCAATCCTTTCAGCAGCGCCGCGTTCGAGCGTATCGCGAGCGACCGGCCGATAACTGCGAGGCTGATGCCATAGGTCAGCGTGTCACCGAGGAAATCCAATGCGTCGGCCTGAAGAGCTTGCGACCCCGCGAGCTGGCCGGCGACCATCTCTATAGCGAACATTGCGGCATTGATGGCGATCACCAGCCACAGAATACGGACATAGCGGTTGTCCATCCCGTCAAAGCGAGGATTGCCGCCGCAGCCCGACGATTGGCATGAGGCACTCATCGAGATCCTTTCTTTCCAGCCTGCGGGAGCTTAAAATCTACAGCGACTAGAGGAGCAAGCGCAGAATGTGAACGGAGACATCAACCTCAGGAATTTTCGCATCAGGGACCATCAATTCCAGCCAGCCCATCTTACTGTCTTCAAAGAAATTATCGATACTACGCAAGGGCATAGCCCCGTTGAAGCTACTCGAACCACGCACATTCAGGCTTTATCGCCTTTCCTCGATGACAGCGCGCGAGCTAATCATCACCAAGCAAGCACATTCGGCGACTGGCGTATTTTTGCCAGTCATCGCGTAAATCGGGGACCATGATTCAACCGGATGATGATCGCGATCTTGCACTTTTCGAGACGACGTTCACCTTGAGCCGAACCTCCACCTCCGGATCGACGATGCAAAGCAATCGCACCAATCGCTCAAGGGTAAACCGATCAAATTTTCTATGCCTAATTTGTGAAATTTCTGATCGGTAAATTCCAGTCGCGGCCTCAAGGGCGATGGCCGTGCCCCACTTAGCTCTGACAGAATTGCATATTTGATCAGCAACCAATTTTTTTGCGTCGCCGACCCCGGCAACCCAACGCTCAAAGACCTCCGACTCGATCCTGGAAAGTTCTGGTCGCTTGCGAGTACCTCGTCGCTTATTCACGTGGACCCTTACCGATAAACCCTGTTCTTCTTTCATCCTTGGTACCGTCTTCTCGATGCGATCACCCGCTGAGGCGCCAACGCGTCCCAGCCGTAACGGCGGCTCATCCCTTGCTATAGTGAGACCCGTTGGAGCAACGTCGCCCACCTACGACACATTCCTTTTGATTGTCGGTCTCATAGCCTGATCGATGCGGCGTGTCAGAGTTGGGCGGCCAATTCTGGGGAAGACGGTCGGTCTTGTGGCAGTACGTTCGCTTCGAGAGATTGTGGCAATGCCGGTAGGTATGCGCGTCCGCGATCACAAGAGAGCCTTGGATTGCTTTCGGGCTATCGGGCGTCGCGCTTTCTGCGGAGAATGCCTGACTGCCGATGTTCAAGCCGCACACAGAAGCGATGACTCCGATCGCCAATCTCGCGTTTTGGAACTTTTTTGAGGAGATCATTTGGATGTCCTTTGATTGATTTGGGCAAACCTTCAGCGCCGCGTGCAGAGTGCACTCGGTCTAACGCCGCGTAAATTGTGTAAGAGAGGGACGACTTTGCCGCGCTGAATCGCTCAGTTCAACAGCACGACAGTTCTGAGCGTGAGCACCCGAGGATCCGACCGATGCGAAGGAGATGTTTGGATTGGCGATGCGGTGTTTGCGCCCCTCCCCGCGTGCGTCGCGACCGAGAACCTCACCTTGTATCCGGGAACGCGAATTTTATCAGGTGGCGCAAGGAGGCGCTTTTCAAACTTGGCTACGACGGGAAGTAGCAACTTGTCCTTGCAGTGAGGGCCCGCGAGATGGGCGCCGTGCACGCGCATGTCGCGATTTGGACGAGTGGCTACGTGAGGGCAATTGTTGGTGTGAACAAACTCGATTGCACGATGACCATTTTCGCCCGTGCAATATCGTAAAGGCGCCGCGATCACGGCGGCGGGGAGCAAAAGAGTTAGCATGAGCCCCGCCACGAGGCGGATTAGAAATCCACGCCCTCGGAATTTGCGGTTCATATCATTTTGCCCCCGCAGAAGACATCAGCGGCGCCGGTATGAATGCCTCTTGGTCGGAAGACTTTGTTGGCTTGCTTCCAAACCTTGCGCAAAGGGCGGGAAGCACAAGCAGCGTCAGAATGGTTGCGCTGACGAGCCCGCCGATAACCACTGTTGCGAGGGGTTTCTGCACTTCGGCGCCCGTGCCCGTGGACATCGCCATTGGCACAAATCCGAGCGAAGCCACCAAGGCCGTCATGACCACGGGCCGAAGCCGTGTGACCGCTCCTGAGAATATTGCCTTCCTTCGCTCGACCCCCTCCTCCACGAGTTGATTGATGCTCGTCATCATCACAAGGCCGTTCAAAACAGCGACGCCGGAAAGCGCGATGAAGCCAACGGCAGCCGAGACGGAGAACGGCATGCCGCGCAGCCACAAGGCGATGATGCCTCCCGTGAGGGCTAGCGGAACGGCAGAAAAGACGAGCAGTGCGTCTCGCGGTGAGCCAAGCGCCGAATAAAGAAGCAAGAAAATCAGGAAAAAGCAGGCCGGCACGACCAGCATCATACGCTGCTGAGCTGCGGCCAGGTTCTCGAACTGGCCGCCCCAGGAGATGTAGTAGCCCGGCGGAAGTTTGATCTGCTTAGCCACTTTTTCCTGGGCATCCGCGACCACGGAAGCGATATCACGCCCGCGAATGTTGGCCGTGACGACAACACGCCTTTTGCCGTTTTCGCGGCTGATCTGATTGGGACCTTCCGTGAAGGCGAAGCTTGCCACCTGCTCCAGAAGGACGGAGGCGGTCTTGCCATTGCGATCAGGAGGCAACGACACCGGCAAGTGCTTGAGCTTCTCCAAGTCCTCCCTCATCCCATCCGGCAAGCGCACGATGATAGGATAGCGTCGGTCGCCCTCGAACACCACGCCGGCCTCGCGGCCCCCTATCGCGGCACCGATCACGTCTTGGACGGCCATCACACTGAGACCGAGCCGCGCAATCTCGTCCTGGTTGATCGTGATTGCGAGAAAGGGGAGCCCAGATGCTTGCTCGACGCTGATATCCGTCGCGCCGTCCGTGCGTCGTAAAACGGCAGCAACCTGATTAGCCGTTTTGAGCATCGGCTCAAACTCTTCGCCGAAAACCTTGACCGCGAGATCGCCCCTAGCGCCGGCGAGAAGTTCATTGAAGCGCATCTGGATCGGCTGGGAGAAAACAAGGTTGTTGCCCGGCTGCTTTTCTATCGCGGCTTGGATTTTGGACACGAGCCCGTCTTTGCCGAGCTTCGGATCGGGCCATTCTTGCGTCGGCTTCAGGATGATAAAGGTATCCGACGCGTTGGGCGGCATCGGATCGGACGCGACTTCCGCAGTGCCGGTCTTCGAATAAATGAATGCCACCTCCGGGAAGCCACTAATAACTTTCTCCAGTTCGCTCTGCATCTGCTGAGATTGCGAGAGTGACGTACTTGGAATGCGTATTGCCTGCATCGAGAGGTTCTTCTCATCGAGCGTTGGAATGAACTCCTGTCCAAGCTTCGAAAAGAGTGAACCGGCAAGCACCAGCAGCGTGACCGCTCCAAAGACGAAAAACAGCGGCCTAATAATGGCTCCACGGAGCAACGGTTCGTAGACGCGTCTGAGAACGCGCACGAGAAAATTCTCCTTTTCTTCGACGCGTTTGGACAGCGCGATCGCAATGGCCGCCGGGACAAAGGTCATCGAAAGCACGAAAGCCGCGATGAGAGCGATGATGACAGTCAAAGCCATCGGCTCGAACATCTTGCCTTCCACCCCTGTGAAAGTGAGCAGCGGCACATAGACCAGAATGATGATCGCCTGCCCGTAGACTGATGGCTTGATCATTTCCTCGGCGGAACGGATGACCGTTTCCAAACGCTCTTCGAGGGCTAGCTTGCTGCCCAGTTCATGTTGGTGCTCAGCAATCCTACGAAGAGTGTTTTCCGCGATAATTACGGCGCCATCGACGATGAGACCAAAATCCAGAGCACCCAGGCTCATGAGGTTCGCGCTGATCTTCGTTTGAACCATTCCGGTCATCGTGAGCAGCATCGCAAGCGGAATGACCAATGCCGTAATCAAAGCAGCGCGAAAATTGCCCAGCATGAGGAACAGGACAACGATCACGAGAAGCGCACCTTCGGCGAGATTCCTGCTCACCGTGGCAACCGTCGCATCAACCAATTGGGTGCGATTGAGAACCGTCTGTGCCTCGACTCCCGGCGGCAGGCTCCGCCGAACGTCCCGCATTTTAGCGTCGACTGCAGCGGCCACGGTGCGACTGTTGCCGCCGATAAGCATCAAAGCTGTTCCCACGACCACTTCCCGACCGTTTTCGCTGGCGCTTCCGGTTCTGATTTCGCGCCCGATACCGACCGTGGCGACATCTTTGATGCGAATGGCAGTGCCTCCCCGCGTCGTGATCACCACGTTGGCGATCTGCTCTGCTGTCGCAAGCCGACCCGTGCTCAGGACGGCAAAGCCCTCGCCGTTCCGTTCAACGTAGCCCGCGCCCCTGTTGACATTATTTTGCTCGAGCGCTTGGGCGAGATCTGCAAACGACAACTTAAGGGCTGTTAGGCGCACTGGATCGGGCTGCACGACATACTGCTTTTCAAACCCGCCGATGACATCGATGCCCGCGATGCCTTGCACGGTTATCATTTGAGGTCGGATGATCCAATCCTGCACGGTTCGGAGATATGCCGCCCGTTCAACTTCGGTAGTTAGCCGTTGGCCTTCCGGTGTAAGATAGCTGCCGTCACTTTGCGGGCCCGGTTTCCCGTCTTGAATTTGCACCGTCTCTGCGGGCGTAAACTGGACGGTCCACATGTAGATCTCACCCAGCCCCGTGGAGATCGGACCGAGCTTGGGCGCTATGCCGTCGGGTAGAGTCTTTTCGGCTTCCCTTAGACGCTCACCGACTTGTTGACGCGCAAAGTAAATGTCCGTCCTTTCGGAGAACACGGCCGTCACCTGGGAGAAACCGTTGCGCGACAGGGACCGCGTGTATTCTAATCCCGAAATGCCGGCGAGCGCCGTCTCTATCGGAAACGTTATCTGCTTTTCGATGTCGATGGGTGATAGCGAAGGCGCGATGGTATTGATCTGCACCTGGTTATTCGTGATGTCCGGCACGGCATCAATAGGAAGTTTATCCAGTGAATAGACGCCATAGGTGGCCGCAGCAAGGGTCAGCAAGACCACGAGCCAGCGCTGATGAACCGAAAAAGAAAGCAATCGAGCGATCATCTGGGCGTCCTAAATCAATGGTCGTGTTCAGCTTCTGATTTTCCGAACTCAGCCTTGAGCAGGAAAGTGTTCGCGACGGCGATCGGCTCCCCGGCACTCAGACCCGACAAAACTTCGACGGCGCTTCCATCCTCCTTGCCGACCTTGACTTCGCGGGACTCAAATCCATCCGACGTGCGAACAAACACGCGCGATTTGCCTTCGATCGTCTGAACGGCGGCCTTCGGGATGACGAGGTCCGCCTTCGCTTCCGATACGGCGATGTCGGCGGTGACAAACGTCCCGGGACGCCACACGCCATCGCGATTATCCACGGAAGCAATGACTCGGGCCGAACGAGTTTCCTGGTTGAGGACCGGGCTCGTGAAAATGATCGTGCCGTATGCCTTGCGGTCGCCCTCCAAAGTAAGGTGTTGGCCTTCCCTGATCACGGGAAGATCCTGTGGCGACACCGTCAGCTCGACCCAGACCTTAGCGAGATCGGCGATGGCATAGAGTTCATGCGCCTGCCCTTCTCCGCCCATCGGCGTGCCAATATCGACAAGCTGTTCGACGACGCGACCTCCGATCGGCGCCTTAATCTCATAGCGCTCCAGGCCTTTCACTTCCCCGGTGGCGCTCGCGAGCTTGGCGATGGCTTCTTCGCTGACGCCGAGTGCGGAAAGTTTTTGCTTTGCCACGTCCCGCCGGACTTGCGCCTCACGATAGGTGGCGTCGGAGCGAAGCAGGCGCTGCTCAGAGGAAACACGCTTTTCCCACAGCGTCTTGTCGCGTTGGTAAAGGGTTTCCTGAAGCCCAAAATTCACGATTGCCGCGATGTACTCACTCTTCGCGTCCGCGACCTCGCGGCTGTCAAGGATGGCAATAACCTCTCCTGCTTGAACAGAATCGCCCAGCCCCTTTCTCAGTTCAGCGACTGTACCAACGACTTTCGAAGGTACACGGCCAACGCGCTTACGATCTGCGGTGATCGTGCCTGGAACGCGCAAACGCGAGAGCAAAACACCGGGTTGCGCTGGTTGAACGGCAATGTTGGATTGATCAATCTGCTCCGCAGCCATGGCGAGCTTGTCGTTCTCTTTCTTATGGCCGGGCTCCGGCTCGGATTGTCCCGCGGTTTCAGAAGATATGCCGTCGGGCCGTTGCCCCGGGTCTTTCGACGCGTGCGCGGATTCCGCCTGGGATTCCAGTCCCATCAGATCCCGCAAAGTCGGAGCAAAACTTTCCGTATGAAAAAAGTACGCGCCCGCGAACGTGCCAAAGAGCAGGCAGCTGGCTGCAACACCAAGTCGCTTCATGACGAGTCTATCCAATGCTAACCGCCGCGCTTAATGAAAGCGCACGTGCAAAGATTTGCGTTTTAAGAAAATGGGGGGGTGACCCGCACGAGCGTTCGTCGCGCGAGCGCAGCGCCTAGGCGCTTACTGCGAGCCGCGGGGGTTTGCGAATTGGATCGGGCTCGAAGGAGTTTCCGAGACTGTCCAGATAAGCGGGATAATCTACGCGCGAGCGCTCAAAAATCACGGCAATACAATGCGACCGCGTGGGAAGCTGTTCGAGACAAGGGCAGCTGCACGCATGATGCTCAAGGGCACCGAAAAGGGCGCTCCCTGCGCCGGAACCATCTTGCGCATCGCTATGGTTGGAGACGGCTACCTGCGCTTGCGACCCTGTATTGAAATGCGATTGCGCATGCGATGCCGCGATGGGCGCGGTCGAAAAGATGAGAAAAGCGATCAGAAGCGCCTTTACCCAATTATGCGGCTGAATAAGCTTCGTCGGCCACCCGCGCGCTATCGCGCCGGGCGAAAGGTCACGAATATTTTGTGCCAAACGACTCATGGCCGGGAACCTGGTTTCTGAAAGTGGCGAAGTCAAGTCTGTTACGGAGTGACAAATGCCAGAATTCCGTGAAAATAGATTTTGACGCACCGCGCGTTTATTCTGGCACCCAACTTCCCGGTCCGTTAGGCCACCCAACGTTTTGAATCAAATCACATCATCGGATTTGAGATCACAGTCGGTGCTTTCCGCGACTTCGATCTGAAATGTCGCGTGATCGATCTTGAAGCGCTCGGCCAGCATGTGCGCCGTATCCGTAAGAAACTCATCACCTGGATGCCCAGTCGGCATTACCAAATGGCATGTGAGAGCTGTCTTTGTGGTGCTCATCGCCCAAATGTGAAGATCATGGAGGCGTGCCACTCCGGGTAACTTCTCGAGCGACCCACGGACCTCAGCTGTGTTTATCCCAGGTGGGACGGCCTGCATCGCCATAACGATGGAGTCTTTGAGCAGGCTCCACGTGCTCCAAACGATCAGCCCCGCAATGACCAGGCTGACGATCGGATCAAGCGTCAGCCACCCTGTATAGATCGTAAGGGCGCCTGCGATTACGACACCTAGCGAAATCGCGGCATCGCCTGCCATGTGAAGAAACGCGCCGCGAACATTAATGTCATCGTGACGTCCCGAGTTGAAAAGCCACGCAGTAAAGCCATTACCGAGAATGCCGATGGAGGCAACAACCATAACGGTTAGGCCTGCTACGGGTTGCGGCGAACCCAGGCGTTCGATGGCTTCCCAAGCGATCGCGCCCGTCGCGACAAGCAACAAAATCCCGTTCGCCAGCGCCGCTAAAATTGACGATGCCCCCAACCCATAAGTGAATCGCGCTGTTGGCTTGCGCTTCACCAGCGCGCTGGCGCCCCATGCCAGGAGCAGGCCGAATACGTCGCTCAAATTGTGGCCCGCGTCAGCCAACAAAGCCATGGAATTCGACAAAATGCCGAAGACGGCCTCGAGCAAGACGATTCCGATGTTCAGCGAAGTGCCTACTGCAAAAGCCCAACCAAAATCCTTTGGCGCGTGCCCATGCGAGTGACCAACCCCGTGGCCATAGCCATGGTCGTGATCATGCCCATCGTGACCGGCGTGGTTGTGTTGGTGGCCCTTGCAGTCGCCGTCGTGCTCATGTGAGTGGGTCATCAAATTCGATATTTGCTTCGATTGATCGGAGCCGCGACAAGCGCGACGCACACATCTTGGAATCGTACTTCCTCAAGTGACTAGAGGAGCAAGAGGTCTTTTTTGGCTTGCAACACTACACAAAAATCCGATTATTCTTGCAAATTCTGGTCGACAATCAGGTCTGGTCGCTCCCTAAATCGTGCATTGCATCGCTCCGGACAAAGGGAGGTTCGCTGATGACGCAGTTTCGCTTGAGTGCCGTTTCCGCATCTCTACTGCTTTTTAATGTAACACCGAGTTTAGCCCAGTCACTCGAGGACCTGCACGCGCAACACCGCGAACGTGGGTTCATTTGCATGATCGACCATTATCATTACGGCTCGAGCGCGGGCAAAGCTTCTAAAACCGAAGCTGTGCGCGCAGCTATCCAGTCTTGGGCCGACTTCGTGAATCTTGAATACGGGGCGGCATGGACCGGC
>ERZ778017.2808-NODE-2808-length-13372-cov-5.125554_pt1 | contig 13372 bp, 13 predicted proteins | sample MGYA00375747_ERZ778017 | MGnify/ENA primary metagenome ERZ778017 (study PRJEB29350, sample SAMN05509838) | bioreactor metagenome | biome: bioreactor; material: wastewater | place: South Africa: University of Cape Town | collected 2014-03-17 ... | reverse complement strand
GTTCAGCGCCGACAGGAACGACGCCATCGTGTAGGCGTGCGCGTAGTGCAGCTCGACGCCGTCGAATCCCGCTTCGCGCGCCCGGCGGGCGGCGGCGGCGAACAGGCCGGGCAGCACGCGCGGCAATTCGCGGATGTGCGGCAGCTCCGTATCGGTGACGCGCTCGCGTGCGCCCATGCGCAGCGCCTCCAGCTCGCGCGCGTCGAGTACTTCGGCGAGCCGCTGCGCGGGCAGCGCGAGCAGCGCGTCGCGCACCTGCGCTTCCGCGGCATCGGCGAGCCCGAGCGCGCGCCGGTGCCGGTCGGTGATCGCCAGGTGCCGGCCGAGGAATTTCGTCGGCTCGGGCCTGCGCCGGATCGACAGGAAGTCGATCATCTGGATGAAGAGCTTCGTTTCGCCGTCGCTCGCCTCGTGCACCGCGTCGACGACGCGCCGCAGCCCCGGCACGAAGCGGTCGTGGCCGATGCGCAGCAGCGGCCCGCTCGGCACGTCGCGGATGCCGGTGGCCTCGACGACGATCGCGCCGGGCCGGCCAGCCGCGAAGCGCGCGTACCAGTCGAGGTTGTCCTGCGTGACGAAGCCGTCGTCGGTCGCGCGCCACGGCACCATCGCCGGCACCCAGGTGCGCGTGGCGAGTTCCAGCGGACCGAAGCGCAGCGGCGAGAACAGGCGCGAGGCCAGCGCCTGCTCGCGCGACGGCCACTCGCCCGGCGCCGGTTTCCATTTGATCTTCTGCGGCGGACGCCACATGAGCCGTTTCCGTCGAAGCTGGAAATAGTTCGAGCTTAAACTATAGGCGGACCGAGTACCATCATCGGGGTACGCGGAGAACGACGACAACGGATCGAATGGACGAAGCTATCGAAGAGCAGGCCGAATCCCGGCAGAAGAACGTCGAAGCGCGCGTGTGGCTGCGAATGCTCGCCTGTGCGAACCTGATCGAGAGCGTGTTGCGCGAGCGGCTTCGAGGCGAATTCGACACCACGCTCGCCCGCTTCGACGTCCTCGCGCAACTCGCGCGTCCACCCGAACAACCCACGATGAGCGAGTTGTCGCAGCGTCTCATGGTGACGAAGGGCAGCATCACCGACGTGATCGGCCGGCTCGAAGCGGCAAGGCTGGTCGAGCGGCGACGCGACGCGGAGGACGCCCGCGTGCAGCGTGTGCACCTCACTGCGAAAGGGCGACGCATGGCTGCCGAGATGATTCCCGCGCACAACGAGTGGCTGGCGGAACTGCTGCGCGATTTCGGCGATCTCGATCTGAGCAGGCTCGACAGGCTTCTCGGTCGCCTGCGCATGGTGTTGCGCGCGCAGTTGCGGGAGTGATCCGCGGGCGGGTTTGATCTGTATCAAGCGTCCCCGGTGGCCGCCTTGCGCGGGGCGATGATCGAACCGGATAATGGTTTGAGCTTGAACTAAAAATTCACAAGGAGACGCTTCGATGGCGACCTCGAATCAGCGGCCGTTCGCCGGCCGGCACGCCGTCGTCACCGGAGGGGGCCGCGGCATCGGAGCCGCGATCGCGATGTCGCTGGCCTCGCGCGGGGCGACACTGTCTCTTCTGGGGCGAACGGCCGCGACGCTCGAAGCGACCGCGCGCCGAATCGCCGACGAGCACGGAACGACGGTCGGTGTCGAGGTGGCGGATATCGGCGACGAAGCATCGCTGTCGACGGCCATCGCGCGATGCGTAGCGCAGCGCGGTCCTGCCGGCATCCTCGTGAACAATGCCGGCATCGCCCCGTCCGCGCCGTTCCTGAAGAGCGACGCGAAGCTGTGGCGCGAGGTCCTCGACGTCGACCTGATGGGCGCGGTACATGCCGCGCGCGCCGTGCTCCCCGGCATGCTCGAGGCGGGCGGCGGACGCATCGTGAACATCGCGTCCACTGCAGGCCTCACCGGCATGGCCTACGTCACCGCCTACTGCGCGGCCAAGCACGCGCTCGTCGGTTTCACCCGCGCGCTGGCGATCGAAACCGCGCGCAAGGGGGTCACGGTGAACGCCGTCTGTCCCGGATATACCGAAACCGACATCGTCGGCGATGCGCTGAAGAACATCACCGGCAAGACCGGCCGATCGCGCGACGACGCGCTGAAGAGCCTCGTTGCGCACAACCCGCAGGCGCGCCTGATCCAGCCCGAGGAAGTCGCCGAAACCGTCGCCTGGCTGTGCAGCGACGCCGCCGCGTCGGTCACCGGGCAGAGCATCGTCGTCGCCGGCGGAGAGTTGATGCCATAGCCGGCGCCGCCAACCCGCTGATCCCCTCGCGTCGACCGACGCGAATCGCACAGGGAGAGTTCCGATGAAGCTTCTCGAGCCGATCATGATCAACGGCGTGCATGTGCCGAACCGCGTGATGGTTCCGGCGATGGTCACGCGACTGTCGGGCGAGGACGGGTTCGTCACGCAGGCGATCTCCGACCGCTACGTGCGCTACGCGCAGGGCGAAGTCGGCCTGCTCGTCGTGGAGGCGATGGCCATCCACGGCAGCAACGCCGGGCCTTTGCTGCGCATCGGCGACGACAAGTTCATCCCCGGTCTCAAGGAGATGAACGCGCGCATCCATGACACCTCCGACTCGAAGGTCGTGCCGCAGCTGATCCATTTCATGAAGATCTCGAAGTCGGGCTGGCGCCAGACGGTGGACATGCTCTCGATCGAGGAGATCGAGCGCATCATCGAGCAGTTCGGCCAGGCGGCGGCACGTGCGCGCGAGGCGGGCTTCGACGGGATCGAGCTGCACAACGCGCACGGGTACACCCTGGCCTCCTTCGTCTCCAGCGTGAACACGCGCACCGACGAGTACGGCGGCACGACGCTGGAGAACCGGCTGCGGCTGATCGGGCGGGGGATGGAGAGCGTTCGCCGCTACGTCGGAGACGATTTCCCGGTGGGCATCCGTTACCTGGCCGACGAATTCGTCCGCGAGGGCTACACGGTCGAGGACGCCAAGCTGATCGGCCTGCGCATGGCGCAGCTCGGCGCCGATTACCTGTCGCTTTCGGTGGGCGGCAAGTTCGAGGATGCCGTGCATACGCCGGGGCACGTCCTGCACGCCTACTCCGGATATTCGGGTGATCGCTGCATGCCGGGGGCGAAATATCCGCCGGCGCTGCACCTCGCCTACGCCGAGCAGATCCGCGCGTTCGTGCGCGGCAAGGGCTACGACGTCCCGATCATCGCCGCCGGCAAGCTGTCCGATCCGCGGGTCGCGGAGGAGGCGCTCGTCTCCGGCAAGCTCGACATGGTCGCCATTGCGCGCGGGCTGCTCGCCGACCCCGACTGGGTGCGCAAGGTGCGGCTCGGCGCCCTCGACCGCATCGTCGAGTGCGACTACTGCAACGTCTGCAAGCAGCTCGACGGCGCGCACATGCCGGTCACCTGCTTCCTGTGGCCGAAGGGGGCGATGCAGGCGCCTGGGGCCGACGATGCGGCCTCGGCGCCGAACTGGCCCGAAGGCAACGCGGGGATCACCGTCAAGGAAGGGCCGAACGGCCTGACGCTGAAGTGGAAGAAGGCGCAGGGCAACCCGACCTACTACGACGTCTACCGCGCCGACGACGAAGGCGAGATGCGCGTGGTCGACGGGGTGAAGACGACGATGTTCACCGATACGGGGTTGCTGGGCGGAATGAACTACCGCTACTACGTGCGCGCCTGCGATGCCACCGGCCACGCCAGCGCTCCGTCGGAGGTGGTGCACTACGCGCCGCCGCTGCCATCGGGAGCAGCGGTGCCCGCCGAGACGCTCGGCGTCGCCTGAAGTCACAGGAGCACGAGATGCTCGAAGGCTGCACGCCCTGGCCCGAGGCGTTCGCACGCCGCTATCGCGCCGAAGGCTACTGGCAGGGCATCACGCTCGGGCAGATGCTGGAGCGCTCGATGCGCCGGCACCCCGACAAGCTGGCCGTCGTCGACGGCGAGAAGATGGCCAGCTATCGCGAGCTGGTCGAGCGCTCCGACCTCCTGGCCGCGCAGTTCGCGCAACTGGGGCTGCGCTCGCGCGAGCGGGTGGTCTTCCAGCTGACGAACTCCATCGAGCTGCTCTACGCGTTCTTCGCGCTGCTGCGCATAGGCGCGATTCCGGTAATGGCGCTGCCGGCGCACCGGCTGACCGAGGTCGGTCACTTCGCGCGTCACGCGCAGGCGGTTGCTCATCTGGTACCCGCAGCAAGCGATCGTTTCGACTACGGCGCGCTTGCCGAGGAGGTGCGCGCCGCGGTGCCGTCGATCCGCCTGGTCGTCACCGCCGGCGCGCCCGCACGCGGGCACATATCGCTGTCCGCGTTGCTGGAGAGCGAAGCCGACTGGCAGGCGCTCGGGCGAGTGCGCGCCGACGCCTTCCACGACGCCGCCGACGTGGCCGTGATGATCCTGTCGGGCGGCACTACGGCGATCTCCAAGATCATCCCGCGCACGCACGACGACTACGTCTACAACTGCACGCAAAGCGCCGCAGTGGCCGGCTTCGACGAAAACACCGTGTACCTGGCGGCTTTGCCGCTGGCGCACAACTACACGCTCGCTTCGCCGGGGGTGCTGGGCACGCTCGCGCACGGCGGCACCGTCGTCATCGCGACCGACCCCGCCCCCCAGACGGCGTTTCCGCTGATCGAGCGCCACCGCGTCACGGTAGTGGCAGGCGGCGTACCGGTGGCAGCCCGCTGGCTCGCTGCCGCAGAGCATGAGCAATACGACCTGTCTTCGCTCGAAATCTTCATGAACGGCGGCGCGCGCCTGATGCCGGAGCTGCGCAGGCGCATCGAGGAGCGCTTCGGCTGTACCTACGTGGAGAGCTTCGGCACTGGAGAGGGGCTGCTCAACCAGACGCGGCTCGACGATCCGGAGGAGATCCGCTTTCACAGCTCGGGGCGGCCGGTTTCGCCGGGCGACGAGATCAAGGTCATCGACCCGGTCGGAAACGAAGTTCCCGATGGCGTCGTCGGTGAGCTGGCCGTGCGCGGGCCGTACACGGTGCGCGGCTACTACAATGCGCCCGAAGCGAACGCTTCGGCATTCACCGCCGACGGCTTCTACCGGCTGGGTGACGCCGTGCGCAGGGTCGACGGCTACCTGTATGTGGAGGGGCGCTTCAAGGACCTGATCAATCGCGGCGGGGGAAAGATCAGCGCCGAGGAAATCGAGAACCACATCGTCGCCCATCCTGCGGTCACGAACGTCTGCGTCGTTGCGATGCCCGACGAGCAGTTCGGCGAGAAGGCCTGTGCCTTCGTCATTACCCGGCCGGAGCGCACGCTCGAGTTCACCGAGCTGCAGGAGTTTCTCATCGGTCGCGGCATTGCCCGATTCAAGCTGCCCGAGCGCCTCGAGGTGCTCGATGCCTTCCCGCTCAGCCCGGCGGGCAAGGTGCTGCGCCGCGAGCTGCGGGCCCTGATCGTCGCTCGCCTGCAGGCCGAGCGCGACGCGGCGACGAACGCCTTCGCGCCGCGCGATTCGAACGATTCGAACGAGTTGCAAGGAGACACTCGATGAAACCACTGGCCCTCCTCGCCGCCGCGGCGGCAATCGCCGCCGCGGGCCTCGCGCACGCGCAGACCCCCGTGCGCATCGGCCTGCTCACCACGCTCTCCACTCCGGCCGGCTACATCGGCGAGGACGAGCGCGACGGCTTCCTGCTCGCGGTGAAGGAGGAAGGCGGCAAGCTCGGTGGCATTCCCGTGCAGGTGCTCGTCGAAGACGACGCGCTCAAGCCCGCGAACGCCAAGCAGACCGCCGACAAGATGGTGCAGGACGGCGTGCGCCTGTTCACCGGCATCAACTTCTCGAACGTGCTCGTTGCGGTGGCGCCGACCGTGCTCGATGCCGGCGGCACCTATGTCAGTCTGAACGCGGGTCCCTCCACCTACGCGGGCAAGAACTGCAATCCCGGCTACTTCTCGGTCGCGTTCCAGAACGACTCCTACAGCGATTCTGCCGGCCTGGCCGCCAACGAGCTCGGCTACAAGCGCATGGTGCTCCTCGCGCCGAACTACCAGGCGGGGCGTGACGCGCTCGCCGGCTTCAAGCGCACCTACAAGGGCCAGGTGCTCGCCGAGATCTACACGAAGCTCGACCAGTCCGACTTCTCGGTCGAGCTCGCGCGCGTGCGCGAGTTGAAGCCCGACGCGATCTTCCAGTTCCATCCAGGCGGCGCAGGAATCAATCTCGCCAAGCAGTACGCGAACTCGGGTCTGTCGCAGTCGGTGCCGATGCTCACGCCGATCTATTCGATGGATCGGCGCATGCTGGCGGCGGCGGGCAACGCGGGCAACGGCTACTACCTCACGGCGTCGTGGAGCGCGGACCTCGACAATCCGACGAACCGGCATTTCGTCGACGCCTTCGTCAAGACCTACGGGCGCGTTCCCACCGACTATGCGGCCACCTCGTACGACACGGCGCGGTTGATCGGCACCGGGCTGAAAGCGGTCGGCGGCGACATCGAAGGCAAGCGCGACGCGTTCCGCGCGGCGCTGCGCAAGGCCGATATCCAGTCCGTGCGCGGCAAGTTCCGCTTCGCCAACAACCAGCACCCGATCCAGGATTGGTACCTGCTGCACGTCGAGCCCGACGCCGCGGGCAAGCTCGGCTACAAGACCCTGAAGGTGATAGCCCCCGATCACGTGGATCCGCACGCGGTCGATTGCGCGATGTGACGCGCGGCGGCGACGCTCCGAGTTGCGCGAACGATGCTGCTGTTCGCCGAACAGACGCTCAACGGTGTGCAGTACAGCGCGCTGTTGTTCCTGCTGTCGGCCGGGTTGACGCTCGTGTTCGGCATCATGAACGTCATCAACCTGACGCACGGCTCGTTCTACATGGTCGGCGCGTTCTGCGCGGCGAGCGCGGCTGCCGCGACCGGCTCCTTCGCGGCGGCCATCGTCGCCGCCGTGCTCGGCGCCGGCCTGTACGGTTTCGTGGTCGAGCGGCTCGTCGTGCGCCATCTCTATCGCCGCGACCACCTCGACCAGGTGCTCGCCACGCTCGGGCTGGTGCTCTTCACGAACGAACTGGCAACGATCGTCTTCGGGCGCAGCCCGCCGTTCATGGACATTCCACCGATGCTGCGGGGCTCGATCGAACTGCTGCCCGGTCTTGCCTATCCCACGATGCGCCTGGCCTTCATCGGCGCCGCGGCGATCGTCGCGCTGGCGCTGTGGTTCCTGCTGCTGCGCACCCCGATCGGCATGCTCGTGCGTGCCGGAGCCGACGATCACGAGATCGTCGATGCGCTCGGCGTGGACGTGCGACGGGTCTTCCTTCTCGTCTTCGTGCTCGGCGCGCTGCTGTGCGGCTTCGCCGCGGTGATGTCCGCGCCGCTGCTCGCCGTGCAGATCGGCATGGGCGAGCGCATCCTGATCACCGCCTTCGTCGTCATCGTGATAGGCGGCGTCGGCTCCGTGCGCGGCGCGTTGCTCGGCTCGTTCCTGGTCGGCATGAGCGACGCCTACGGACGCGCGTGGGTTCCGTCGTTGCTTGCGGGGTTCCTGCCGGCGCAGCTGGCGGATCCGCTCGCCTCGAGCCTGATTTCCGCCAGCGCCTACATCCTGATGGCGCTCGTGCTGCTGTTCCGGCCTTTCGGGCTTCTGCCCGCGCGAATCTGATGCGCGGCGCTTCCGTCGTCGATGCCGATGCGCAGGCGGCGCCGGTCGCGACCGATCCCGTCGCGACCGCGTCCGCCCGGCGTGCTGCGCGCGCTCGCTGGCCGATCGTCATCGGACTTGTGCTGCTCGCGCTCGTGCCCGTCCTCGCGCACGCGCTCGACCAGTCTTTCCTGGTCAGCCTGTTCACGCGCTTCGTCGTGTACGCGATTGCCGCGGTGAGTCTCGACCTGATCCTCGGCTACGGGGCGCTGGTGAGCTTCGGGCATGCCGCCTTTTTCGGGCTGGGCGGCTACGTGATCGGCATCGTCGCGTTCCACACGGCCGACGGCTCGGGGCTCTTCGGCTGGGCAGGCACCGGCGAGGCTCTTGTGCTGTGGCCGCTCGCCGTCGGGGTCTGTGCGCTGGCGGGCCTGGTGGTCGGCTTCCTGTCGCTGCGCACTTCGGGCGTGCAGTTCATCATGATCACGCTCGCCTTCGGGCAGATGTTCTACTTCCTGCTCGTCGGGCTGATGTACTACGGCGGCGACGACGGGCTCGCGATCGACTCCCGCAACGTGCTCGGCGGAATGTCCCTGCGCGATCCCCGCGTCTTCTACTACCTGTGCGTCGCGTTGCTGCTCGCCTGGGCCTGGCTGTGTAGACGCATCGTCGGCTCGCGCTTCGGCATGGCGCTGCGCAGCCTGAAGCAGAATCGCCGGCGAAGCGTTGCGCTGGGACTGGCCCCGCTGCGTTATCCGCTGACCGCGTTCACGATTTCCGCCGCGGGGACGGGCCTGGCGGGTGTTCTGTGGGCGAATTACGCGCTGTTCGTCAGTCCCGACATGGCGACCTGGCAGAAATCGGGCGAGCTGATGGCGATGGTGATCCTCGGCGGGATGGGAACGATCTTCGGGCCCGTGCTGGGCGCGGCGGTGTTCCTCGGGCTGGAGCAGATGCTCACCGCGTGGACCGAACACTGGATGCTGTTGATGGGTCCGGTGCTGGTGCTCGTCGTGCTGTTCGGCAAGCGCGGCTTGTACGGGCTGCTCGCCGGCCGCGGCAGCGAGGGCTGAACGGGATGCGGCTCGCGCTGCAGAAGCTGTGCAGGTCCTTCGGCGCGCTGCGCGTGACGCAGGACGTCGACCTCGTCGTGGAGACGGGCGAACTGCACGCCCTGATCGGACCCAACGGCGCTGGCAAGACGACACTGATCTCGCAGATCAGCGGCGAGCTCTTCCCCGACTCCGGGGAGATCGTCCTCGGCGAGCAGACGATCACGCGAATGCCGGCGCATCGTCGCGCATCGGCCGGCCTTGCGCGCTCCTTTCAGATCAGCCAGCTCTATACCGAGTTCGATGCCGAGGACAACGTCGCCATGGCGGTGCAGGCGCGCCTGCCGGGCGGATTCGGCATGTGGCGCAACGCGCGTAGCGAGCCCGGGCTGCGGGAACCGGCGCGCGAGGCGCTCGCCCGCGTCGGACTCGGGCATCGGGCCGGGGTCCGCGTCAGCGAGCTTGCGCATGGCGAGAAGCGCCAGCTCGAGTTGGCGATGGTGCTCGCGCGCGAGGCGCCGACGCTGCTGCTCGACGAACCGATGGCCGGGATGAGCGCCGAAGAGTCGCGCCGGATGGCGCAACTGCTCGCGACGCTGAAGCGCCGCTACACAATCCTGCTGGTCGAGCACGACATGGACATCGTCTTCTCGCTGGCCGATCGCATCACGGTCCTCGTGTACGGGCGGGCGATCTTCACCGGGACGCCGCAGGAAGTCCGCGCGAACGCCGAAGTGCGCAACGCCTACCTGGGAAGCGACTGATGCTGCGCCTGCACGGCGTCGACGCCGGCTACGACTCGAGCCAGGTGCTGTTCGCGCTCGGCTTCGAGGTCGGCGAACGGCAGGTCGCGTCGTTGATCGGCCGCAACGGCATGGGCAAGAGCACGACGGTGCGCGTCGTCATGGGGATGCTGCCACTGCGCGCGGGAGGCATCGAGTTCGACGGACACGGACTGTCCGGCATGCAGCCGCATCGCATCGCACGCCTGGGCATCGGCCTCGTTCCCGAAGGACGGCGCGTATTCGGCTCGCTCAGCGTCGAGGAGAACCTGCTCGCGACGGCGCGTCCTGCAGTGCACGGTGCTCGCGGCTGGACCCTCGCACGCGTCTTCGAGCTGTTCCCGCGCCTGGCGGATCGGCGCATGCAGTCCGCGCGCACGCTGTCGGGAGGCGAGCAGCAGATGCTGGCGATCTCGCGCGCGCTGATGACCAATCCGCGCCTGCTGATCCTCGACGAAGCCACCGAAGGCCTCGCGCCGCTCGTGCGACGCGAGATCTGGGCCTGCCTGCAGTTGCTCAAGGCCGAGGGCCAGACGATCCTCGTCATCGACAAGAACCTTTCCGAGATGGCGACGCTCGTCGACCGGCATCACATCGTGGAGAAGGGAAGCGTCGTGTGGCACGGAACACCCGCGGAGCTGCAGGCGCAGCCGGACGTTGCCGAGCGATACCTGGGCGTGTAGCGAAGGGCAACGACCGCAGCGCCGCCGTGCGCCGCGGTCGGGCACCTGCGTTGCCCTTCCGTTGTCGTCGATGCGGCAGGACAACGGAGCGGCCATGAAGCACGAAAGCGGACGGCGCAACGGGCGTGGGGCCACGGCGCCTGGCGCCGGGAAGCGCAGCGAACGCGAGGCGCGCGGCGGGCGCGATGGACATGACGGGCGCGGCGAAGGCGGCGGGCGCGAGATACACGACGCGCGTGACGGACGCGCGCAACGCGACGACCATGGCTCGCGCGGGCAGCGCGGCGCCGCGGAGAGCGACACGACCACCGCTCCGGTCAGCGGCGGTTCGATGAGCGGCACCGGTGCTCCGGTGCGCAGCCGCAGCCACTCGGGAACGACGACGACCCCGGGAGCAGGTCCCAACCCGAATCCGATCGTCGTGCCCGACAGCAACGAGCCATGAGCACGAGCGTGCTCGCGTTGTCGCCCGGCGCCGGCGCCGGCCGGCTGCGGAATGCGGCATTTCCGCTCGCATAGCGGTTTACGCAACCCGAAGTGCTGCGTTTTGCAGCGCAGGAAAGCGCAAGTCGCGCCGCCGCCGGCACCGCGATTGCTGCAGTCCGGTTCGACTGCAGGAGAGGAACCATGGCCGACAGCACTCTCGATTACACCGGCGAGGAACCCGCAAAAACCGGCAAGGGCCACGGAGTGGGGTCGCTCGGCCCGAGCGACAGCTCCGATTCCGGTAGCGACATCGTCGGCGCGCCGGGGCTGGACGACGCGCCCGACGTGGGGCTGCGACGGGGAACGAACGAGGATCCCGACTCCGCCGGCACGAACACCGCCGGACCCGACGTCGGCGACGGCAACCTGTCGAGCGACAGCGACGCCTCGGGTACGGGTGAACGGGCGAGTGCCGGCCGCGATCCTGCCGAAACCGATCGCGACATCAACGTCGATCGAATCATCCCGGCCGATTCCGACCCGAGCACGGCCGATCCGCGCGACGACGTGGAGCGTTTCCGCGAATCGGGCGCGCTTGCCGACGCGGACGCGATCGGCGACGACGACGCGATCGGCAATCCGCGCGCGACCGACGACGAGAAGCTCGAGGACGAGGGGCTGCTCGACGAAGACGACAAAGACGACGAAGACGAACGATGAGAAGCGGTGAATCCGTGAACGTCGGGTCGGAACGGGCGCCGTGGCGCTGTGCGAGGCGCTGCGCCGGCCGGCGCAGCCCCGCCCGCTGCCTCACTTCACCGCGCCGACCGTGAAGCCCGCGACGAAGCGGTCGACAAAGAAGTTGTACAGCACCGCCACCGGAAGGCTGACGATCAGGCACGCGCCCATCAGCGATCCCCAGAAATAGACGTCGCCGCGCACCAGGAAGGTGGGAACGCCCACGCTCACCGTGTAGTTCGCCGAGGTGGTGATGAAGGTGAGCGCGTAGACGAACTCCTGCATCACCAGCGTCAGCGTGAAGATGACGACGGTGAGGATGCCGGCGGTCGATACCGGCACGACGACGCGCACGAAGGCGCGAAAGCGCGAAAGCCCGTCGATCATCGCCGCCTCCTCGATGTCGCGCGGGATCGACTTGAAGAAGCCCATCATCAGCCAGGTGCAGAAGGGCACCGTGAAGCTGGGGTAGACCAGCACCAGCGACCACAGCGAGTCCTGCAGGCCGAGGTTGCCGACGATGCGCGAGAACGGAATGAAGAGCAGCGTTGGCGGTATCAGGTAGGTGAGGAAGATGCCGATCGCCAGGCGCTGGCCCCAGCGCCCGGTGAGCCGGGCGAGCGCGTAACCCGCCGGCACCGACAGCACGAGCGTGATCGCGGTGACGAGCACGCCGACGTAGAGCGTGTTCAGGATCCACTGGCCGAACAGCGTGTCCTCGAACAGCACGCGCAGGTTCTCGAGCGTGGGCGGCAGGTTGAACACGAAGGGGTTGTGCCGCGTGTCCACCAGGTCGCGCGTTTCCTTGAAGGTGGTCAGCACCATCCAGTAGAACGGGAACGCGAGGAAGGCGACGAAGGCGGCGAGCACGAGCACGTGGCCCACGCGCGCGAGGCCGCGTCGCGCCGCGTAGTAGCCGTCGCTCGCCGCGCGCCTCATGCGACTTCCGCCTTGCGCGCCACGGTTAGGAAGACGATCGCCACCGCCACCAGCACCGGGAACAGGAACAGGGCGATCGCCGCGCCGGCAGCGAGGTCGCCGCCCTCGACGCCGGTGAAGAACGCGTAGCTCGCGATCACCTGCGTCGTGTCGAAGGGCCCTCCGCGCGTGAGCACGTAGATGACGATCAGGTCGGTGAAGGTGAAGACGATGCCGAACAGCAGCGCGACGAGCATGATCGGCATCACCAGCGGCAGGTTGATCAGGAACAGGTGCCGCCAGAAGCCGGCGCCGTCGACCTGCGCCGCGTCGTGGATGTCCTGCGGGATCGCCGACAGTCCGGCGAGGATGATCACCGTGGCCAGCGGCAGCAGTCGCCAGACGTCGACGAGGATGATGGAAGCCATCGCCAGGTGCGGCTGCCCGAGCCACACCGGCCAGGTGTCGGGGCCGAACACGTGCAGTGCGCGTGCGCTCCAGTTGATGATGCTGTAGACCGGGTCGAAGATCCACAGCCAGCCGATCGAGCCGAGCGAGATCGGCGCGACCCAGGGCAGCAGGATCAGCAGCCGCACGAACCACTTGCCGCGGAAATCGCGATACAGCGCCATCGCCAGCACCTTGCCGAGCACGACGACGAAGAACTGCGAGACGAGCGTGAAGACCAGCGCGTTGCTCAGCGACGTCCAGAACGTGGGATCGTCGAGCACGCGGCGGAAATTGCGCAGGCCGACGAAATCGAGCGCGGTGCTGCCCACCGTCGCATCGCTCAGGCTGTAGACGATCGCCAGCACGAACGGAAAGCCGACGAGCGCGACGATGTAGATCACCGCCGGCGCGAGCAGCACGCGGCCGAGCGCCGCCTCGTCGTCGAGCCAGTTCGTCCGCCAGCGCGGCGCATCGTCGGCGGCGCGCGCGAGTTGCGACGAACTCACGACGGCGCCGGGCGCGCCACGCCCGTCTGCGGATCGAAATAGCGGAAGTTGCGCCGGCACAGCGCGAACTCGTAGCGCTGCCCGCTCCCGATCGGAATGTCGATCGTCGACGGCAGGCGCGAGATCACTTTCGTTTCCGGGTTCGGCGCCTCGAGCGTCGCGTAGACGAGCCGGTCGGCGCCGAGGTTCTCGACGCGCGTGACCGTCATCGGCATCGGCGCGAGCGCCTCG
>ERZ778017.2804-NODE-2804-length-13404-cov-60.211551_pt1 | contig 13404 bp, 11 predicted proteins | sample MGYA00375747_ERZ778017 | MGnify/ENA primary metagenome ERZ778017 (study PRJEB29350, sample SAMN05509838) | bioreactor metagenome | biome: bioreactor; material: wastewater | place: South Africa: University of Cape Town | collected 2014-03-17 ... | reverse complement strand
CCGGCGGGACGTGAGTAGTACGGAGATCCGGGCTGGCTGGGGGGAGCGGGGCTAGGGCGAGGAGCTAGCTGCCTTCCGACGGGGTTCGCGCTGGTGGCGTCAGGGAGATCAGCCAGTCGGCCAAGCCGGCCGCGTCGAGTTCGGTGCCCACGCTGAGTATGGACATCAGATCCTCCTGCCTTGGCTGCCCGAACACTAGGCGGTAGAGGGCAAGCCCGTTCTTGAGCGCCTCGAGCTTCCCAACTTCCCTGCTGTACGGCATGAGCGGCACGCGCCTCTCTATTCGCGCCGAGCCGCGTTCGAACACCCAGTACGGGATCAGTCCGAGACCATCGTCACCCGCTTCTGTGGCTGCCAGTTCGAAGAGGGACTGCCACGGGTCACTCCACCCTCCCGGCCGCTGCAAAGCAGTCAACCCGTAGTGCTCGGCGATGTTCTTCCTCACTGCGTGACCCTTGTAGCGGTGGACTCGACCCTCGCGCTGCTCAAGGTCCACGGGGTTGGACGGCAAGTTCCAGTGCACCACCGCGTGGCACCAGGTATGGAAGTCCAGCCCTTCTTGCCCGATCGAGGTGGATGCGAGTACGAACGGTCGGAACGGTGAGTTGAACGCGTCCCTCACGGACTCTGCGCGCACTAGGGCGCCCTCCGCGTCGCTGAACCTGGCGAACCTCATTGCGAAACGGCTTCTGACGTTGAACGATTCGACGGTGAAGCCGCCAGCGTTCTGCTGGAACCCGTCGACGCTTACCTGGGCAGTACGGAGCCCGAGGGCTCCCGCTAAGGCGTTCGAGATCTCGGCCACCTGCTCGGCAGGTTCGCTCCCTTGAAGACCAAGCGATTCGCGGAGCACATGCACGTGCTCGTCGAGCACCGCTTGGAGATTGCCATCGATGGCGTAGCGTAGCGCCAGCCGCCAGTACGTCTCCTCGCCAGTCCCGCGCAGGAGCAGAATCGACTCGGGCATGTTGAAAAGGGTTCGGAAGCCCTCCGCAATCCGGGCAGCGCTAGACAAGAGCGCGGGATCCGTGGCTTCGGGGCAGACGCCTAGGCGGAGTAGGGCCCGCAGGGCGAGTACCCCGGGTGCGCCGAGTGCGATGTCGCACAGCACGTCGGCGAGGTCGTCTGGCTTGGGCCCGAGTTCCTCCTCACCGTTGGCTACGCGCACCAGGCGGTCGATGTGTTCATGGAACGACGTGCCTGCCTCGGGATCGGAGGCGGCGGACTTCCACCCACTCCTGCTTCGGCACCATTCGAGGAGGCCGCGGTTGGTCTCCAAGAGTATCGGCGCCGCCCAGTACCAGGCCTCATCCACTCGTCCTTCTGTTCTACTGGCTGGCAACGTTGCGACTAGACGCTCGCAGATGACCTTAGCCTCGGCCCGGAGCAACTCAGCGTTCATTGGTTCCGGCCCACTGCTCAGCGCGATCCTGAGTGGGTCGACTTCAGTTGCGAGCCTCGGTGACGGCATGAGCCACGCGATCACTGGCATGCCGGTTAGTCGGCCGTCGACCGATGAAACCGCGAAGCGCAGCAGGGCTTTGGTGCGAATGTGAAGCTCGCTGCGTGGGATGCCAGCGCCCTCCACCATGCGCTTCTCGGCCTCGTAAGAGCACAACGCGGCTATCGCTTCCGGTACGGCACTCCAAGACGAGAACACCAGGGCCTTCGTCAACTTCTCCTTACCGCGAAATACGCCGCCCGGCTGGTGATACGGCAAGGATGGCGGCATCCAGAGCAACTGCCACATGTCCTGGCCGATGGTGTCGTCCATCAGGCCCCGGAGCCGGGCATTCGCGGGATCCAGGTGGCCGTAGCCCTCTAGCACCGCCTTCTTCAGCGACGGCTTCACCGCCGCGCGCAGTGGTCCTTGCAGTTCTTTCGGCGGATCGGCTAACTCGGGCTGGAGCCTTCTCCGTAGCTCGTACCGACCCATGAAGTTGAGCGGATAGGGTGCTGACTTCCAGAACTCAACCTGGTCCCCGACCTCAAGGTGATGGGCTACAGCCCCGACCGCCGCCGCGTCACGTATGTCAAACGCGGTCGGGTAAACCTCGCTAAGGGTGTTCTCGAGCATCGAATCGTTGTTGTGTGTCATGCCCACGCGCTCTGTACGGCACATTACGGAGCTCAGAAGCTCCTCCAACTGCCGCTTGCTGCTGAGATCGGGCTTTGGCCCGTTACCTCCAAGGCTCTGCAGTGCTCGGCGGTGCTCCGACATGAGGCCCTGGACTTTGGCTACCTTCTCAGAATTACCGAACAAGAAGCTGAGAGTTCGCAGGAAGTCGGGGTGGTGGTCATCCTCATCTCTTTCCTGGTCGAGGGAGTACATCTTGTAGGGCGTGGCCGACAGCAGCAAGAGCTTGACGCCCGGATACTCGAAGAGGCTCCGCGCGAGTTCCGCAGCGTCATTCTCGCCATCAAGGAGGTCCTTGAAGCGTTGGAACTCGTCGAGAATCACCAGATCTGGCTCAAGCGCACTCAGACACTCAGCCGCGAGGAGACGCCTGAGTTTGGCGATTAGGTCATAACGGAAGTCCGAGTCCTCGCGGGGGACACTGCTATTTTCGCGGTAGCGCTGGAATCTTGAACACCCCTCCTCCACGGCGGCGCAGAGCTCGTCGTCTCCACGCAGAGCGGTGCGGAAAGCGGCGCCGAGGTCCGGGTCCAGCGTCGCTGGATTCAACGCTGCGACCTGCGCGCCCCAACTTTGCTGGCCTGATGTGGCCTGCAGGAGGTTCAATAGCCCGCGGTTACACCCCAGCCTGAAGCCGCCAGCTACGCGGAGTTCGGCCAGCAGGTGGTAGAGGATGACGCGTTCCCGCGATTGCCCGCCGCGGCTGCGGGTGTGATCGAACGTCGTGGCGGGCGTGAAACTAATGAAGTTGACGGGGTTGTCGCGCAGCAACTGCACGTCGGCTGGCAGGTAAGTCAGCCTGGAAGTGATTGGGAAGGCTTTGCCGTAACCAGCGGGGATGAGTCGCTTGATGTTCTGCTTGGCGATGGCAGAGTTGGAGCAGACGTAGATGACATCGACGCGCTTCGTTGTTTCGCTGAGGTACTCGATGGCCTTGGCAATGATGCCGCGCGCCACAAGTGTCTTGCCGAGCCCGACCTCATCCGCCACAAGGAAGCGATCCGTGGCATCGCTGCCGTAAAGTTGCTCGGAGACGAAGTCGACGGTACGCCGCTGGAACTCCTTCAGGTTGTCGGCCAGTGCGCGCGGAACGTCAGTCATCGCGCTCAGCCAACGCCTCTTCGAAGACGCTCCAGAGCCGTGCGAACTCGGCCGGGATCACAGAGTCCTGGCTGCTCGTCGTAAGGGACTTCACCAACTCCGCAATTTCGGTGAGCTTTTCTGGACTCCGTCCGAAGGCGCGCGTCAGCTCCTCTAAGAGAGGAACGGCTTCACCGGCCACCATACGCCTGAACCAGGATTCGTACTTCGAACCCGCCACGGTCGTTAGATTGGCGTACGTCTCGTCGCTGAGGAGCATGAGCAGGTAGCGGATGAAGCCCTCGCGGTTGCGGATTAGCGTGTGCAAGATGGCGGCGTCACGATCGGCTGGAAGACCGTCTAATGGCAGGTTGAGGACGAACGCTAGGCGCGTGTCGCAGTTGGACGCCACTAACCTGAATGCTATTAGCCCCGTCACCGAAGCCGTCGCGAACTTTCCAAGGGGTACGGGGCCGCCCGCAGCGCTGGCAAGGATGCTCACGGCGGACTCAGCGGCCATCGTGATCGGCCAGGCTTCGGCGTGGCTGATGCCAACGGGTAGCGCAGGAGCCCCTGACAGCTTGAGTTCAAAGGTGTCGGTTTCAGTGGCCGACGTGCAGCGCACGCGCAGGCCTGCCCCTGCGAGTAACGCTCGAGCAGCCTCGAGGGTCAGCTCGGCCTGCCTTATTAGAGGATCGCCAACCTTGGCAGTTGCGGGTTCATACTCGGTCAGGTACTCGCCGAGGCCGTCTGCGCCGAGTAGGTCGGAGATACTTCCAACGTTCCGTGTCTTCCCGACCAGCTCCACTAGCACCTCGATGTTCCTACCAGCCATCAGGGCCGAGTTAGTGGCGTTGGCAGAGCCCATCACTACGTGTGTGTGGTCAACCCAGTGCTTCGTTTCAAAAAGGTACGCCTTCGCGTGCAGAGCGGTGGTGGACTGGGTGTAGTTGGGCTGCACGCCGTCGTCCACGCTCTCGTCTTCGCCATCGTCCGTTTCAGCCGCTTCGTCGAGGTACAGGCAGCTATCGAAGAGCGCGAGCGTCTCGGCTTTCAGGCTCGCCAACGCCTCCGGCGTCGACACGAGGGCAACAGCAGACCGTGTCCGGTTTGCTAGCTCCTGTAGAGGTTCGTCGGAGCAGAATGGCGAGATCACCGCCAGCTTGTTGGCGTTTGGCGGCACCCACGAGAAGTGCTCGGTTGCAGGCAAGTAGAAGCTCAAGCGCTCGAAGCCAGCAGGCAACTCCCAATCGATGTGCAGAAGCTCGTCGGCGAGTCTAGTCGCTTGGTTCCTCCGCGCCTCGTCGACGGAGCCAGTCGCGTAGGTCGGCAACGAACGGACGAGGTTAGCAAGAGGCTCATTCCCGGGGTGCGAGCTCTGGAGGAGGTCGCCGTCGAGCCTCAGGGCGAGGTCCCAGGAGTTGTCCGTGGTCATGTTCCTGGATAGGACTACGAGCCGGTAGCGCGCGGCGCCAGTCACGTGGTCGACGAACCGGATGAGCCATAGTTTCGGATGGAAGACGCCGCCGCTTGGGGCCGTGACTTCAACGATCATGCGCTCTAGGTGCCCGTAGAGTGGGCTCGGCTTGCTGCCTCGCGGCACGAGGACGCGGCCGCGTTGGACGTACACGGTTATCCGCTCCGCGTAGTTCTTGATGGCGATTAACAAGGCCAACGGGTCGGTCTGGCGCTCTCCGCCGGAGGCGGCAAGCGCCAGGTAGACGGGCGCCTCAAGTAGGAATGCGGGGTCCAAGGAGAACGACGTTCCGATGGCCTCGTCGAACACTGCCCCAGGAGGGGGGGTCAGAGCAGCAGTGTAGAGGCTCCTAGAGTTGGGATCGAGCAGGGTCACTAGCGCTGAAGCCCGTCGTACAAGTCGTGAAGCAGCCTCTGGACGTTCGGCCACCGATAAGTGAGGCGCCCGACGCCGGAGGCGCCACTCCACTGGTCGAGTGCTCGGGAGTTGGTGAACCGGGACCGCGGCCCTTTCAGGTGTTTTTCTCGGAGCCTGACCAACATCTTTGCCGACTCGTCTGTCAGCAGCGTTCCTGGTGAACTGGTCGTACGCCGCCGCCACTCCTCCACGAAGTATTTGGTGCGTTGGGAAACCCTGTGTGAGGTGGCAGACGTTAGCTTCCACAGCCGGTCAAGTGACCAATCGCGCAGGTCCGCTATTCGAAGCTCTGCGGCCCATTTCTCGAACCTGGCCTGATACTCATCCTTGCGTTCATCAAGAAGCTTCCGTTGGGCCAGCTGGAAGTTGTAAGAGAGCGCCGCACCGTGCATGAGGTCTGATACGTTCCTAGCGTGCGTTAAGAGTTCAACGTGCGCTGAAGTGAAGCTAGCGTAAGCGGGGTGTTCCCACGGAGCGCCGCACTCTGTTGGCTCCTGTAGCAGCGCGAGGTGGGCGAGCAGGCTGCCGCCACACTCGGCTTGTATACGGTCTTGCACGAAGTTCGCCTCATCTCGGGTAAGGGCGAGGCTGACTGTTTCGGGGAAGCCCTCGGGTAGGGCGGGTAGGCGGGGGTGCCAGTTATGGACTTCCATGATGTCGTGAGGCTCCAGGTCGTCTCCGCGCACGCGGTGGCTGTTCCGGCGTTCAGCGAGACTGGCGCGGCGCTCGTACGTTTCGGCAATGCGCTCGCGGTACTCGGTCTGCGAGTACCGCGTGAGCCTGATGCCCCAAGCTCCGAGGCCCGCCCAGTAGGCCGAACTCGGTAAGCGCTTGAGGGCGTGGCCGGCCGTACGGCCGAATACCCCGGCGTTGTCACCTGAACTGACCAGCGGGTCAACGAGCGCCCGCTCGGTCCTATCTGCCTCCCGACCAAACGCCGGCTGTTTGAGCCCCTTACTCTCGAGGTCGGCATATATCCACGGTACGAACAGCATGTAGCGGAGTCGCGTATGAAGCGTGCTGGTTCCGGGAAAGAGGAGGTCTGCGAGGCTGTCCCGTACGGCGCCGAGGCCCAGTTCGTCACGGCTCTCGCGCTCCTGGAAGAGCGTCAAGATGCGCAAGGCGCGTTCTCGCGCCTCCGAATCGTGATCGATCCAGGTGAGTGTGGATGACATCGCTGGGGAGCCCCCTCTGAGCGGTACGACGAAGTGTGCCCGTGCCGCGCCCGTGTTGCGTTTGGGCAAGAATACCCGGTCTCATGAAGTCCGGGCGTTGGCGCCGACCCTTTGGGCGCGCCACGGACAGCATTCTCGGTAGCCGCGACAGCTAGCGCCGCGGCGGGCCCACGAACGTTAGGGAAGGATTTCGCAGCTACACCGAAGAGCACTGGGCTAGGCTTTCCTGTCGCTTCGGAACGACTACGCCTCAGTGCGGTGGACGGGGCCTAAGGCCACTGAACTCGCAGCGCTTCCAGGTAGATGCCGCCCGAACAGAAGGGACGTTCTCACCGTGTGCCTTCACCGAATCCTTCCTCTCCTAGTTGCCCTCAGCGCGGCACTGGTGGCGTGCACGCCGCCGACGCCCAACGCCGCAGTGGCGTTCACCTCTCACACGAGCGGCCAGACGATTCACGGCAGCCGCATTGTCGTCGTGAAAGCCCAACTTACCAGCGCCCAGCCAGACGCGCTGATCGGCGTGACGAGCGACGCGCGCGACGTCACGAAGGTTCGTACCGGCGACGTCCTCGAGCTCACCGTCGAACTGAAGGACAACGCCAACACCATCACCGTTTCGGTTGCTAACAAGGGACAGGCGGTGCCAGGCACGGAGACCCTTGAACTGGAGTACCCGTTCCTGACGCTTGAAGCCTCCCAGGCTGCCGCAGTGGCTATCGGTCAACCTGACTTCGAGGCACCTTCCGAAACCGCCACGAACAAAGTGATTAGCAGCCCTTACCTCAAGCCGCTAGTCTTCAACGGCGTTATGTACCTGCCTGACTACGGTAATAGCCGGGTGATGGGCTACCTGCAAGTGCCGACCAGCAACGGAGCGGCTGCCGACTTCGTGGTCGGCTAGGACGACTTCGACGACAACGACAGCATCGTCGACGCCGCTACCTTCAGCGGCCCCCAGACGGTAGCGACTGACGGGCAACGCTTGTTCATCCTCGACTACTCGTTCAACCGCATCACTGTCTACAACACGCCCCCGACAACTAGTGGCGCCGCGGCCGACTTCGCCATCGGTCAACCGGACCTCGTCAGTGAAGTAGCCGGGACGACGGCCACTTCCTTCAGCTCCCAGAGAGCATGACGATTGCTGGCGGGCGCCTGATAGTAGCCGACACCAGCAACAACCGGGTACTGATCTGGGACGAGGTTCCCACCGAGATAGACACACCCGCCGACCTCGTGCTTGGTCAGCCCGACCTCATCTCTGGCGCGAGCAACGCAGGCGGACCCGTCGCCGCCAACACCCTGAATCACCCGTGCAACGTGTGGAGTGACGGCACCCGCTTGGTCGTGGCGGACTCGTACAACAACCGCGTGCTCATCTGGAACACCTTCCCGACCACCGACTTCGCGGATGCGGACATCGTCTTAGGGCAGGCCGACTTCGTTGGCGACGTTTCCGCTTCCGGCGCTGCGGGCTTCGACTACCCGTACAGCGTGGATAGCAACGGGAACCAGCTCTTCGTTGCCGACGCAAACAACAACCGCGTGCTCGTTTGGAGCACCTTCCCGACTACTACAGCCCAACCCGCTGACGCCGTGCTCGGACAAGTCGACTTCGATGCCACCTCAGCATCTGCCTCAGCCACGGGCCTCGACTACCCGGCGGGCGTCTATGTTTACGGCAATCGCCTCTTCGTAGCCGACAACGACAACTCTCGCTACCTGATCTACGAGGGCGCTGGAAACTGACGCGCGCCCGCTGACGCGCGCCCGCTGACGCGTACCATTAGAGCCACGAGGTCGAGGGGCCGCCAAGCTAGGCGGCCCCTCGCCGTTGCTCGGCGGCCAGCGACACTTGCTCATCCTGCGGCGCCGCGCCATGCCGGTGGTCTCGAGCCGGGCCAAGCGACGTAAACTCGTGCATGACTGCACGCACTGACCTCACTCCGCCCGACACTGGCGCGTTGGCGCGGTTCCTCCACACGGCCGTGTTCGCGGCCATCGAAGCTGGCCGCATCCAGCAGGCGCAGCGCGGCGCGGAGCTGCGGGTGAGCACGAAGTCTAGCGACGTCGATCTCGTGACGCAGGTCGACAGGTTGTGCGAGCAGCGTATTCGCGAGGTGCTGGCCACCGCTTACCCGACGCACGCGGTTCTAGGCGAGGAGTCTGGCGCCAGCGAGGGCAGCGACTCGCGCTACCGCTGGATCGTGGATCCGCTCGATGGCACCGTGAATTACGCTCACGGCTTCCCGTACTACAACGTGTCGATCGCGCTCGAAATCGATGGGGTCGTGCGCGTCGGGGCCGTGTTCGACGTAGGCCGCGACGAGCTGTTCACCGCCACCTCAGGCGGTGGGGCGTTCCTGAACGGCAAGCCGATCAGGGTGACGACCACGAGCGAGGTAAGGCGCGCGCTGGTCTGCACCGGCTTCTCCTACGACACGGGTGAGCGGCTCGAGAACCTGGAGCTCTTCTCGCGCGTGCTGACGCAGGTGCAGGGCGTGCGTCGGCCCGGCGCGGCCGCGCTTGACCTTTGTTACGTCGCCTGCGGGCGCCTCGACGTGTTCTGGGAGTTGGCCCTCAAACCGTGGGACGCGGCCGCTGCTTTGCTGGTACTGCAGGAGGCAGGCGGCGCGGCTACGGGCGGGTCCGGCGAGGCTTATCGCTTGGGCGACAACCTGCTGGTGGCCACGAACGGGCACGTTCACGCGAAGTTCCTGTCGGTGCTCGGCGCTAACGACTTGCGTGCCTGACGACCACAACTACCTGCCATGACCCTCGACATCCGTACTGTCTTCGTGATGGGGGTCGGCTTCTTGGTCGTCACCACCGTCACCCTTAGCCTGCTCGTCAGAACCCTACCGAAGGACACTCGCCGTAGCGCCCTGGTCGGCGCCATAGCCACTGCAACGCTCGCTGGCTCCTGGGCGCTGTTCGCGCTCGAGGGCCTGGTGCCCGAGCTGCTGACCTTGCTAGGCGCGAACCTGTTGTACCTGCTTGCGGGGTCGTTGATCTACCAGAGCATCAGGCTGTTGGACGGCGAGAAGCCGCAGCGCGGCATCTACCTGTACGTCGTGGCGCCAGCCATCTTGCTCACCCTGGCGGCGCGCTACGTGGTGGACGCGTACTCGGCGAGGGTGGTCATAATGTCGGCCGCGTTGTCGTTGCTGCTTGCGTTGACCTCGCAGCGCTTGTTAGTCGGCCCCCGCGCAACCAGCCTCAACCCCGGTAGGCGCCCCGCCGCCTACTGGCTGGCGACCGCGGCCGCACTGCTCGCCGTGCGGGCAGTTGGCACTGCAGCGCTTGGGGGTGCGCCGCGGTTGCTCGGAGAAGGGGGCATTCCTCCCGTCTCGGTCGCGGTGGGAGTGATCATCGGGCTAGGGGCAGTCTTCGCTTACTTCCTCGTCTTCAGCGGCCGCGTCACGGCTGAACTGGCGGTCCAGGCGCACCTCGATCCCCTCACCGAACTCTTGAACCGCCGCGGGTTCGAGGAGCGCGCCAAGCAGGAACTACAGCGCGCGGCGCGCAGTGGGGCGCCGGTTAGCCTGCTGATGGTGGACGCCAACGAGTTCAAGAGCATCAACGACAACTGGGGCCACGGGGCGGGCGACAAGGCCTTGTGCGTCATTGCGGAAGGACTCCGTGCGAACTTGAGGCCATATGACCTAGTCGCGCGCCTAGGCGGGGACGAGTTCGTGGCGCTCCTCCCGGGAACCGATGGTCGAGCCGCGGCCGCCCTTGCGCCGCGCCTGCAAGAGGCGATCGCAAGGCAGCCCACCGACCACGGTGGTCGGCTGGACGTGAGCATCGGAGTAGCTGACTTGGAGGGTCAGGCGTTGCTGGACGGACCGGGCTCCGAGGAGGCCGTGCTGCGGCGCTTGCTTGCCGAGGCCGACGGCGCCCTGTATGGCGTCAAGCGCACGCGCTACTGACATTGACGCTCGTACCCGCGGAGGGTTGTGAATGCCGCCTTACGTTAGAAGCATCCTGCAGGCCCTGTTCGTCACGTTCCTGTGGTCGACGTCGTGGGTGCTCATAAAGGTCGGCCTTGAGGAGATCCCGGCCCTCATGTTCGCGGGACTGCGTTACGGACTGGCGTTCCTGCTGCTGGCGCCGCTGCTCCTCCGCCGCGGGGTCCGCGCGCCGCTCCGGCGCCTATCGCGCCGCGAGTGGGGTTGGCTGGTGGCGCTCGGGGTCGTGATGTACACCTTCACGCAAGGCGCGCAGTTCTTGGCGCTCGAGCGGCTGCCCGCGCAGACGACGAGCCTCGTGCTGAGCTTCTCGCCCATCGCGGTGGCCGTGTTGGCGGCGGTGTGGCTCGGCGAGCGCCCAGGGTGGCTGCAAGGGTTAGGCGTGTTGGTGGCGGTCGTTGGCGCCATGATCTTCCTCAACCCGACGGCCGTTCCGGGCGGCCAGGTCGTTGGCTTGATCATCGCGGCCGCCAGCGTGGTCTTCAACGCTGCTGCCGCCGTCATCGGGCGTTACGTCAACCGCTCCTTCGCGCTCCCGGCGGCCGCCGTGACCCTGGTGAGCATGGGCGTCGGAGCCCTCGGCCTACTCGGCACAGGACTCGCCACGCACGGACTGCCCGCCCTCTCCCTGCAGAGTTGGCTGATCATCGCTTGGCTTGCGGCCGTGAACACCGCGTTCGCGTTCACCCTCTGGAACCTGACCCTCCAGCGGTTAACGGCCACGGAGTCGAGCGTCATCAACAACACCATGCTCATCCAGATCGCCGTGCTGGCGTGGGTGTTCCTCGGGGAGCGCCTCAGCGCGCCGCAGATCGCCGGGTTGCTGCTCGCCTCGGTGGGGACGCTGATCGTGCAGGTTGGAGGGGCGAGGGGGCGGAGGAGCGTGCTGCCGCCAGTCGTGGACTCGTCCGCGACGAACCCCCGGCCCTAGCGCTTGGACGGAAAGAGGTGCGCGTAGGCGGGCGAGCGCACGAGGGCGTCCACACTCGCCTTGGCCTCGGCCAAGTTAGAGCCGGTCAGCTCCTTGTAGCGCTGGACTGCCTTGAGGAGTTGGCGTTGCTGGATATGTTCGACTAGTTGTGGGTCATCGTTTGCGCTTGGTGTTGACATTTGCGGCGGTATTCCTTTCGTGGGGTGCGGTCGCTCGCGGATTTTCGGATGGGTGAGCATACGCTGGGTGGTGTGTGGGGCGTGGGAGCGCCTATTCAGAAGTCAACGACATTTCGGACGTCCCGATCTCGTGAGGCGGTTCAAGCCGGAGTGCCTGGGTGGGCCGCTCACTTCCAGATGGTGAGTAACGCCCCCGCCACCATGAGGGCGGCGCCAAGGCCGAGTTTCCAGGACACCTGCTCACCGAGAAGCACGGCCGCCAGGATGATGGTGAAGGCAAGGCTCACCTTGTCGATGGGGGCCACGCGCGAGACGGGTGCCATCTGCAAGGCCTTGAAGTACGCGAGCCACGAGACGCCTGTGGCAACGCCGGAGAGCGCCAGGAACAGCACCGAGCGCGGCCTGAGGGCGCTCAGACCCTGATGCTCCTGCGACGCGAAAACCACGCCCCAGGCGAAGACGAGCACCACCACCGTCCTGATGGCTGTGGCCAGGTTAGAAGGCACGTCCTGGACGCCAACCTTGGCGAGGATGGCGGTGGCAGAGGCGGCTAACGCCGAAAGCAGCGCGTACGACCACCACGGCATCGGCTGGGCCCCCCTTCTGCAGAATTTCTGGGGGAGAGCATAGCGCAGGCCTGCTCCGCTGCGTCGCGGTCGTGAGGAGGGTTACGCGGCGTCGACCCCCCTAAGCTTCTGGTGGGCGCCAGTACTGGCCCAAGAGTGGATGGGTGTTCTGGAATATCGAGGATACTGAAACGGGCGCCCAGCAGGAGCTGGATGCTCTGAGGCAACGTTTTCGGGCCTCTAACGATTGACGGACCGTGCCGCAGCATCTGAATTCGTGGTCGGCGGCTAGACCTCCAGTTGGCACCCATTCCGCATGGTGAGTCTCGTAACTGTCTGCCCGAACGACCGTGGGTGATTGACGGGCAAGTGGAGGGCGCGGATGCGGTTGGTGGCCGGGGCTCTCTACACACTTGTACCGTTGCTTCGCCTTCAGCCTTGGTCAGCTAGCTCAGCGAGCGCTTCACGGCCTGAACACCACGTCTCCATGCCACTCGAGATACTCAGCCGCTGGGCGCTTGTCGTGTTGTTGTGGGGTTACCGCAAGTGGTGCGTTCTGGTAGCGGTAGTAGTCCTTGCCGTTGGCGTACTCCTCTTCGAGTAGCCTGGAGACACGAAACTTGAGGTTCCGGTCGACGGTTACGTAGCCAAGATCGAACAGGCGGTGGATGTCCGCCCGTAGCGCGAGGCCGTTAGAGATCAGGTGGGGACCTTCGCTCGTGTAGGGCCGAATGTGCGCCGCTTCGAGGACAGGGACGACCCGCTCTCCAGTGACCGCACAGCGCTTGCCGTACGCGTCTAGGACCCCGAGCCGGAACGCGCCTTGGCCGAGGCGATGACGCACGGGGCTCGCGGCCCCGAACATGTTCACTTTGCCATCAACGGCCGGGCCAGCGGCCGTGGCGTCTTGGATGCTAGGTCCGGTAATAGTGCGCGGGTCCGCCATCTGTCGGACGACGGCGTCCCAGAGGTTTGCACCGATTGGCTCGTCAGTCGAGTAGGTCTTGCCCCTTACGATGTTCTTCTTCCAGTCCGGCGGTAGATTCACCCAGAGTTCTTCAGGGAAGAAGAACGGTTCGCTGATAATGGTGCAGCCGATCTCGGGGTCCGGGGCGTCGTCCCTTCGGTATTTCCTTAAGCGCTCGAGCAAGGTCCGGGCGTCCGGTGTCCCGTTCGCTTCGCCAAAGGCCTGCCATGCAAGTGAAACGGGAGCAGACACGTAACTCACGAAGAAGCCCCCGCCGATGATGGCCTCGTGCGGCGCTTTGGCTTTGAAGAGGAATGGCTCTCCGGGTTCTAGTGCCCTGAAGGCTTGGTGGCCGCTTGGCCACCAGAAGTTGACCTCGTCCCGCTGTTGGTTACGCAGGTAGGTGTACCAGTCATGGTCGGTCGGGCCTACAAATAGCTTCATGGCGTTTGAGGTACCGGCCGTGATGATAACCCGATGCGCTTGACCTCAGCCTACGGCCTT
>ERZ778017.2803-NODE-2803-length-13408-cov-6.500412_pt1 | contig 13408 bp, 7 predicted proteins | sample MGYA00375747_ERZ778017 | MGnify/ENA primary metagenome ERZ778017 (study PRJEB29350, sample SAMN05509838) | bioreactor metagenome | biome: bioreactor; material: wastewater | place: South Africa: University of Cape Town | collected 2014-03-17 ... | reverse complement strand
TCAACTTTAGTGACACCTTAGCAAGAGAATTGTTAGGATTCGCCAAAGATGGGGTTGCATTTTTAACCAACACTGAAGTTTCCCAATACGGAATGTTCTTTTTCTCGGTGTTACCTGCTGTGGCCTTCTTCGTAGCCTTTGTTCACATCTGGTACTACTTTGGTGTTATTCAATGGGGTATTGAGAAGTTGCATACTTCTTCTTCTGGACCATGAGAGTTTCCGGAGCAGAAGCCATTACCGCAGCAGCATCTCCATTTATTGGAATTGGGGAATCTGCTATTTTGGTCAAGGACTTGATGCCTTACGTCACAAAAGCCGAATTGCACCAAATTATGACATCGGGGTTTTCCACCATTTCTGGTGCTGTTTTAGTTGGTTATATTGGGTTAGGTTTAAGTCCGCAAGCACTTGTTTCTAGTTGTGTGATGTCGATTCCCGCCTCATTAGCATGCTCGAAGTTAAGATACCCCGAGACCGAAGTATCGATTTCTGCCGGGAAAGTCGAAATTCCAAGGGGTGGTGAAGACGATGAAGAAAAGCCCCATAACGTCTTGCAAGCATTTTCCCAAGGTGCCACCTTGGGGTTGCGAATCGCCGGGACGATGATGATTCAATGTATGTGTATTATTGCATTGATCGCCTTGATCAACGGTGTTTTGACGTGGTTTGGGAACTTCTGGAACATCAAAGAATTGACGTTGGAATTAATTTTAGGTTACGTCTTCTACCCAATTGGGTTCCTTTTGGGAACCCCAAGAAACGAAATCTTGCTTGTGTCGAAATTGATCGCCACAAAATCCATTCAAAACGAGTTTGTTGGTTACTCTTTATTGATCAACCAAGCTCCATACAACGAAATGTCTAAAAGAGGGACTTTAATTGCAACTTATGCATTGTGTGGTTTTGCCAACTTGGCTTCTGTGGGTATCACTTTGGGGGTTTTGAACACATTGACAAATAACAAAAGGGCTAGAGACATTTCTGTCACCATCATGTCGGCATTGGTCACTGGAGGAATTTCTACTCTTACCTCGGCTGCCGTGGCTGGGATGGTTATTCATGATTTATCTGGGTTTAAGGTGTAGAGTTAGTGTAAATAATAAACAGAACAATTGTATGATGAACTATTAATCGGTTACAGTAGTGGGTTGGGGATTGTGTTTTTCGTCCTCTTCTTTCCGAGACTCCGATGCCATATCTGATGAATCTGATAAAAAATGCTGTACAAAGAATTACCAAATTTCATGACTCTGATGCAAGCATCATCAGACTCTCAACCAATGGGGTAATTAAGATGGTTTGTCGTTGTAGAATACTTTGGTGTTGTGTTTGAGACGGTAGATTTTTCGAGATGAGGTCTTCTCTGTCCACGCTCACCACGATGGCGTGGGGCATACCACCGCGAAGAGATTTTTCTAATAATATAATTCTTCTTCAACTATAGAAACTAATGGACGATTTACAAGACATAGCACCCGTCCCAGTACGACATAAACGTTTAATCCCACTTCCTGTGATCACAGGAGACTCGGGACCTGAAGTTGCTGTGTTCAATGTGGACGATATCAAAACTTTACGAGACGATTACGGTATACTTGGGGTCTTGATTGGTACTTTAGCCCAGTATCCCCAGCAAAATGTATTTTTATCGGTTCCCTTGCGACTTATGTTGTGGGAAATCATTTGGTTAGTCGAGTCCAACCATGCAATACTAGTCGACTACAAAAATTATCGCCGCAATCTTCCTGTAATACCAAGTTCGAATTTGGTGTCGTTAACCAAATCCGGAGTAGTCGACGGAGGGTCACCAAATTTTATAGTCACACATAGCGAACATTTACGTCACGACATTGAAGTTCAAAACCAACACCAGATCTCGCTCTCATCGTATGTGCAATCGTATTTAGCTCATTATAACCTTTCACCTCGAAAGTTAGTATCGAATTACCAGTACTATAAATACTTGAAGAATAAAGACTTCTACATTAGTCCCGGTCTAAAATTTGGTGGAGATTTGGTAATATACCCTGGTGATCCTTTGAAATACCATTCTTATTCCATCGTTAAGTTTTCGTTTTTCAACTTGAACGATATCATCGTTGGTGGTAGATTGGCTTCAGGTGTGAAAAAGACAATGCTACTCATCGACACTAAGGAACAAGAACCTGTAGAAGAATCTCCTGAGCTGGTTGTACCGCATCTTTTTGAGAATGAGGAGATAATGGCATTTTCCATAGAGTGGGCTGGCTTTGGTTAATCATCAATTGTATCATATAAAGTTATATATCATTATAAACGTAACAAGACAAGCTAGTTGTTAAGCTCAAACACACGGAATGGATAAGACTTCTTGACATCCTTCCATTGCATAATTGAGACAGGATTAATGTCGCATTTTGCAAACACAGCGTTTATCATGTCCTCAATGCTATTTGTAGTTAAGTACTTAATATCATTTAAGAAAGCAAATTGGTTTCCGTCGATCAAGCTGGAACCTTTCTTGTCTTGTTGGTCAAAATTGTTTTCTGTGGTATCATCACTTAAAATGGTTTTATTTGCTGCTTTGACATACCTATTGTATGTTTGGACTGGTTTATGATCCTTTTCGACAGTGATAGTATAGTTGGTATCTAATTCGCCAGACCCGTAGTTTCCCAGAGACGACAAAACGTATTGCGAGGAACCATTTTGGTAAGCTGAGTTCTTGACTTGTACACCATCATCGTTGGAGTGCAACGATAATGACCGTCCACAAACCAATTGCACGTCGTAGTGGATCTGGAAATCTGAGGAGTTTACTGACTTCTCTGTCTCCACCAAATTCAATACAAATGGATAATCAACCGAAGAAATGAATTGGTGAGCTATTTGATCATTTTGTTCCACGGTGAATGACTTTATGGAGTGGCCATTGTGGACAAGACGTTGAACAGCTCCTCTATTGGAATAACTTTGGACATTTTGAACCAGTGCTGAAGTCTTAGAAATGATAGTTGACTCGACTGTTTCACCACCCTTAAGTGTAAATCCAATAGTACTTTCGATAGAGGCATTGAAGTTTGCAGTGATAATCTGCTGAATAGAATCTGTGTAAGGCGCTGATATTGCAACCACGTTGGATTTTTTGTCCAGGTCGATGTTGACAACCTCACCTTTTACACTTTCCACTGCTTCGTTTTCGTAGGTTAACAAATTAGCGGTGGTGATCCAGTTCTCTCCAATCTTTTTCGTCAATTTTCCTGTTTCTCCAAGGCCGTTGCTGATTTCAATTTCGAGATATCTCTCTTCAATATTCTGAGACTCCCATAAAACTGGTAATAATCCGGTCAAATCTACATCAATTGCAGGCACATCAAATGCGTTATTAGAAACTACTGCTGACCATAACGCAGGAGAAATTCCGCCGGTGAAAACAACTGGCTCAGGACTCTGGGTAGCAATTTTTTCTCCGTTGAAGTAAACATTGACGATTCTTACGGGCCCATGTCCTGGAAGTGGTCTACCATGAGAAGCGTATTTATCCTTGAATTTGTCAATTACGTTTCCGTACCAGAACTCCTCTTGGGCATTTCCTGATGTAAAAATCGACAATCTCAATCTTGTGGTATTGACTGAAACTGCTGGCAATTGCACGTTGATTTTATCAGAAGGTAAATATGCTAGTGGTGGAGACGAGTGGTCTTCATCCACAACCAAGGGGTATATTTTATCAGCTGGTTTTGCCGTGGTGAAAATTGAATCGTTCAAATCACTGGAAGAAAATCCATCATCGTGTTCTGCCTCGGTATTGTAGAAATTGGCACAGAGGGTGATTTTGAACTCTCCAGTTAACCTCTTGTTCAATAAATTGTCCAATTGAAACATGACAACACCATCTGTTTTGAACAAATTCAAATACGTAGAAACGTCCTTCAACGCCGTCGACGATACCAAGTTTCCACCTGGTTCAATGGTTGACGTTCTCCATACTTGTACGCCGTCTACAAAGATGTTGACCAATCTATCGTACTGGACGTTATCGACCTCGGTCTTCAACGTCAAAACTACTTTGTTGAACTTGAAATCTGGGGCCTTGAAGGGAACAATCGCTGGCTTGCCCCACGACTGGCCAAACGTCTCGTTGATCAAAGTAACATGAAGAAGCGAATCACCATATGATTCTGGCGGAGTGTATGGGAACCCTACGCTGATAATTTCGCGAGGTTTTCCGTCTGCCAACTGGACCAAATCAGGATTTCCGGTGTCATAGTTGGCCAATGTTAGTTTTGGCCCGTTCATAGCACCATGATGGTTACATGAAAATAACGATAAATTCGACACCAATGCCACAAATCCATACACAATTACACCACAAAACACCAAATACCGAAGCACAGAACGTCTTTCCCGAGGAACAATTGGGTTGGAGTAAACTTTCATTTTCTCGTTGCAATGCACAAGGGCATACTTTTCATCATCGTAATAATGATAACTGTCGGTATGTTCTGAATCATCTTCAACCACAGGCTGAGGTACCCGTGGTGAGCCATACATTAGCATGTTCCAAATGCTAAAATCACGTACTGATGGAGCCATGGCAATAGTGTATAATTTAATTCTGTTGCATTTTTTCACATATATCTTATCAGCTATACAGGTAATTACCACTATAACCCCTAAAAGTGATAGTGCTCCGAACAACCTCCGAGACGGACTCACCTCGAACCCCGTTACTACCGGCAGGGGTGGTGCTGGCTTGTAATTGGTAGGGAGAATTAGCGTGGCTTGTAAGTAGCAGGGCGAATGAGCTATTCCGTGTATTATTTCTACAGTGGTGATTGGAGTGAGAAATTATATTTTGTAACCACATTCTTTCGTATATTGTACGGTGATACGATCCCCTGAAGCTCGGTAGGATGTAACGGAAATTTCATGTAGTCGTCACGTAGGTCAGTAGGTTCGTAGAAAATTTTATGTATCCTATATTTGTAGACTGAGAATCGAAGTTTGTGTCAAGGTTCTTTGTAGCTATTGCTGCCCATTTCCATTTTTGGGTAACTATGAAGATGACGGTATAAAGCTCACCACAAGCTGACGGTACAAAGCTCACCACAAGCTGTAAACTGTAGTATGGGCTAGTGTATCGTTTGCCTTAGTTTCGTTAGTTTCCTTTATTTCAAGAAATCCTTTAATTGTAGTGTCCACATCTCTGCCATATGACTTGTAGAACAGCTAAATTGCAACAGAACACTGCGATAAATTGCATCTCCTACACTATAACTCCTTCAAACCCTTGTTCGAGCTCTTGTTGGTTCTTGATATAGTTCAAGGTTCTGTCAAATATCCGCTTGCTGATCTTGAAAAGAATTGACTCTTTATCATTAGCAGAGTTGAGCTGGTCATCTGACTGTTGCAAATTGTCCACGTTGGTTCTGATCAACTCGATTAGTCCATTGATATAATTGTGGTCAATGAGATAGTTACCATAAATATTGAATATCAAGCACCGGTTTAAGATCTCAATGAACAACTTCAATGACAAATATGGATCCATACATGAATCTGCAACTCGCAATGACTTCTGTAAACATTCCAAAACTCGTTTTGGATCGCGATAAAGGTTCTCTTCCTCATCTTTCTCTTCGTCTTCGTCCCCTCCAGCTTTAGCTTTCTCGTCATCTTGTTGTGTTTCTGTATCAGATGTTTCTTGTGCTTCTTTATTCTTTTTGGTCGTATCGTTAGTTTCATTTTGTTCTTCACTTATTACCGTAGGGGATTTTTCATCACTTTCAAGAAATAATTCGGTCCACCACCATAAATGAGCGCAAAAGTATACTGCTCTGCATTGTTCTTGTTTTTTCAATAGTTTCGACCCATATAATGTTATTTTTGAAATTAAGCTTTCATAGTTTTCCTTAGTGAAATATCTCGTGGTGGAAAGTCTATTAGCAATTGTGAGTACTGACTGGTAAGGAACAGAAAAACCCCCAACAGCATCATGGGGGTTCACATAATGATAATAGTTTGCTTTGCCTCCAAGAATCAAATTTTCTTCATATACAATGAAGCATTGTGTAAAAAGCTCATAACAAATTGACTCCTGTTGCAACTGATCTGCTACTTGTGCAGCATTCAAATACATTTGCAAAACCAATTCGGATTTATGTTCTTGGTGATATCTGTACAACTCATCGATAATGATGGACAAATTCTTGAAGTTGGTGGTGATCAATAAATCTTGATTAGAAACTGTCGTGGACCTCTTTTTGTTCTTCAAGTTCACATACCCCACGATTCTTAATTTATTCAAAATTTTGGATATTAATGTTGGGTACGTATAGACGATATTCTCAAAGTTTTTGTTCAAATATTTCCGCCGGATATACATCAAATTACTCAAGTTCTTAAATGGATCATTGGGAGTTTCAACAAGATGAATTATCTTGCATAGCTTTTCTTGGACATCTAAGAATTCCTGAGTTATATACCCATCATCAACCTTGATTGTCTTTTGAACTCCCAAATCCTTAGCAGTATTTATGTGCTTGTCAGAGTGCTTGATCAATACTGTGAGATATTGGAAAATTCCATCTATTTCTTCCACGGTGGTGAAATACTCCAATTCGTCTTGATCTAATAACTTGTTAACAATTTCCAACGAAATTTGTTTCTGATATTCTTCGTTAGTTAACTTTGCGTAAAATTCATGGAAAAATGATAGCTTGAATAATGTTTTTATTGATTTGAAATGGTTGATTGGAACTGACAACAATTGTAACCTCATTGCTTGTGTGTCATTGTTTTTTGTCAACTTTTGTGATGCAAATTCAAACACTTTGTCCAAATTAGCGTAATTGTTGACATCAAAAGTTAACGATAATTTAATTATAGATTGTAAAATTTTAGTATGTTCTTCCTCAGGCAATTCTGGGTCGATTTCAAAGTTTTTCAAGTAAAAGTTCCAAAATATGTCGAATAGTTTTGTCGTATCAAAATGACTCTGGGTCCCATTTTTATCTCCCTTTTCTTCATTTTGTTGTAACGAAAGTGACGATACGCTGAGTTCTTGTTGGTATTTGTTATAATTCATGAATCTTTCAATAAGGGTTGAGATCAAATCGCTCTTGCTCAACATAGGATGTAAGTTAATGAAGACATTATTCAACAATGGGTCCAATGTGGCAAAATGGAAGTCGTCTGGGAAAATCTGGATCAACACATCAATTAAGTACGTTTGTGCCAAATGGTCTCTACATTGAATTATTTGCTCCGTGATGATAGGGAAAATATTGTCCTGGTAGTAAGTGATACTGGAGTAGTTCTCGTCACCCTGGTAATCGTCAATTAACTGTGATAATCGCACCAAATTGGACCCCACCAAAATCTTCAACTCTTTCCTCTCCTTATACCGTAATTCACGTTCTGAAGAATGACCCTGGTGCTGTAATCTTACCCACAACTTGTTCATTTCAATAAAGTTAGACACTAAGAAGTCCACCGACTGTTTAAAATCAGTACTGTCGCTAATTGGTAGCAACTCTTTGGTCCGTTGGCTCAAGTAGTACCTCAAAAACAACCCTCTAATCGGGTGCTGAACACCTCGACACATTTCAATCAAATCCTTCATAATTTCCTTAGTGGGCGAGCCCTTCACCGACATATACGTTGTTCCGATAACAATCATCATATACAACCTCGGAATAATGTTCCCCAGATACTGAACCAACTCATATAGATCTGCCAAAAACGGCGTAGAACTCGACATCGGTTTCTTCTGCAATTTTTCTTGTTGGAGCTTGTAACTGTTTAACAAGTGTGTTGAGAGCGTCTGTAGATTGTCAAATACAACGATATATAATTCATAGTATTGTTTGGGGCTCAATTGATTTGTTCTTAACTCATTCAAGAAGTTGGAACAATGCTTTAGTCCTTGCAACAAGTTGTTCTCATCCAAGCATTGCTTCATCAAGTTGGCTTGGTGTTTGATGTTGTGCAAACAGCTACTCAAAATAGCCTTCAGATCATTGTTTCTGTTCATTGATGTGTTTGATATGGAGGTTATCAGTTATCGTTGTTTGTTCGTGGCAGTTCTAGACAATACCCGTTGCTGCCATCGTGCTACCAGGCAAGAAAATGGTGCAAGGGTTTTACGGGCGCTACCATGAGCACCGCGACAGTGTACCGCCATTTTCGTTCAATACCCTGTGCCTTTCAATAGAGCGGACCATACCCACGGGTAACGGTTCGGGGTACTGCGATTCGCTTGTTGTAGTCTACGGGTGGTAAATGTCGGTGTTCAGGGGTTCAAAATCGCTTATACTACACTACATGTTTATATCGATGGCTGTTTATTCAACGAATGAATATAATTGAAGTAGAATAAAGTTGTAAAATTAAGCTCTTATCAAAAGAGTGTTGGGCATCACAGATGCTCAACAAAGGCATTTCATTCTATCTGAGTCCATCTTTAAAAAAGTTTGTTGTTCTGTAAACTGAGTTCTAAATCAATCGGCCTAATCGATCAAGCTCGATACGGCAATTTTTTTCAATTGTTCTTCTTTTTCTGATTTATCTTCGGCGGGTGTATCTTTCATGTCTTCGTCAACAGAGTCTTCAGTCATACTGTTTTTCAATCCACTGATATTGTGATTGGATGTGGTACTGGAGACGGAAAATCTAGTGGATGGTGTCAACAATGGCGAGTTGTAGGAACTGTTTTGGGAAATGTTTCTCTTGTGGCCATTGCTGTTAGTCAATGGGTTTGGAAACAAATCCGGAGCAAAACTCGATCTTCTGGAAGTGGAATTTGACAAATTCAAGTTGAAGTCAAGGTTGCTAACTGAGTTATTCCGGCTGGCATGATTTGACAACAATAATGGCGAGAAGTTGGGCGATGACAAGTTCCCGTGGGATCCATTCATCTGCGAACCGGCATTATAAATTGGTGGTTGTGCCGATGAATGTCTTCTCTCGTCAAGTAACCTGCGCTTGTTGATGGATGGTAACGACATTCCATTAACATCGAAACTTGCCGATCTTCCAACGGAGTTCGTGGTGTGGTTATTATTATGGTTGAGGAATTTCATTGGTGAATTCAATCCAGTAGAGGTATTCGAGCTGTTGGACTCGTTAAACATCGAGGTATTGAACGAAATCTCTGGTAAATGGTACTTGGAAAGCGAATACGACCCGTTCAAACTCGAAGTTGATTCATTCCTTATGATAGGTAAGCTTGGGTTTGAACTCGAGCAATTCGATAACGATGAATGACTCTGGTAGTGTTCAGTAGGTTGGCTTGTTGACGAACCATTCGACGTATTATTGGCCATATGTCCATTAAGAATGGTGGTAATTGGAGGAATGGTGATGCTAGAATCTGATCTACCTTTCACCGGAGCGGTCTGATTCGTGGCCGTGGAGGCTGGTTCTGGCTTATTTTCCTCCCGATGTTTGGGGGATTCGGTATTGCTGGGGTCGTCCGAAGTCGAATTTTTCTGCAACGACTGTCTTCTTCTCCTGTTCGCACCACCGTTCCACCAGTTTTTGATGGCATTATCTGATCTTCCGTTCAAATGACGCGAGATCTCGGCCCATTTTTTTCCGTACTTCATTACCAACGACTCGATTAATTCACCTTCTTCAACCGTGATGGGTGCACGATTAAGACTTGGTTTCAAGTTTTGATGGTATCTCTCTCTGCATTGTTTGGGTGTTCTTGTCGCGAGGGAAGACGAAATGCGCACCCAGTTTGTCGCACCAAAAATGTTGATTAATTCCAACAATTTTTTGTCCTCTGCTGGGGACCACGGGCCCCTTCTAGTGTGGGTGGGAGCTGAGGCAATAGTGTTTATAGGCTGCGACGGATGGCTGTGGGCCAGAATGTTGGAATCGGAAAAAACAGGTTGTGAGTACGGAGCACTCTGGTAGTTGACCGGTTGGTTGTAGTAGTATACGTTGTTAGCGTTATTCATGATAAAAATGGAGACACGGGACTAAACACCAAAGTGAAAGTAAAATTATGACCCCAGTTCAAACTGTCGGTAGTAAAAGTGGCACAGTAGTACAGGTCAATAGAACCGCAGTCGTATTACGAGACGGTCAAGAAACCTCAAGCGGGTGTTTTCAAATACAAAACTTGGCACTGTCCCTCACGGAGCGGAAGCCACAAACGGGAAAACAAACTTTTAGGGAGCACAGACCGTCAAGGTACGTGCAACAGGGCAGTGTCGAAAGCAAAAGCAAAAGCAAAAGCAAAAAGTGCCTAGATAGAACGACTATCAATCAACACACTCTCAGGGAAAGCACGAAAAGTACACGAGTTTTCACGAGACAAAATCACGAAGTTATCACGGTCGCAGTACGAGTGGGCCGGATAAACAAACCAGTAGTAAATATTACCAGATAATACTATGGATTGCTTAGGAAAAAACTGTTGTTAAAAGTGATGATGAAAAACGGATGAACAAAATACAATCCAACAATGTAGGAAAATTCGGTAATATATAGGGTATAAAATACCATCAAAAAAATCTTATTTCCATGTACAATTACCTATACACTACTTGGGCTTATAATCGTACATGAGCAACCGTAAGCCGTAAGTGAGACTGATTGTTGGTAGCGGCGTGAGGGTCGAGCATACGTTGCGTTTACGTTTACGTGAGTTTGGACTAGCGGCAGGGATGGTGACATGGACAAGTACCAAGCAAGGACCCATGGATATCGTCCACGACGTGGGTAACGGTCCAGTTTGTTGAGTTTCCCTTAGGGGATTTTTCCGTGGATCCACGCAAAAGTTTACGGCGTTCACTTTTGTGGGGGCTACCGTTTAAACGTTTCGGTAATCGTCCACCGATCCGTGTTCGTCCTGGGATGTGTGTAACTAACTAGGGATTGGCAATGGCGTAAGGTAGCCTGCAGCGTCTAATGTCACAAATGTCATCGTCTGGTGGGGTCGAGGGGTGCTTGACCATATGCTGTCTCATGTACTCCATGGATGATTTACATGCGAACCCCCTCGAGTGGTAGTGGGTTTCTGGTTTACTTGGCCTTGGTACAGTCCTGGTAGACATGTCGCACGGTGGTACAACGACCTCCATGACTCAACGGATGCATCTCTTCCATCTTGCATGCTGATACCTGGCCGGGGTGATGGGTAGTATATGTGGTGTTGGTGTCATCCCCTTGTTGCACCGTCGCACGTCGTGGATGCCTGCCAATCACATCGGACGTTGAATGGGGTCAAGAAAATTAGTATTGATCGTATTTTCCTCGATTTACGAGATTTTCATCATCTATTTTGCTCTGGGGCACCGGGGTCACGGGTACTTCCGTCGTCGATACATTATCGACTCCAGGGGTCCACCATGGCTTCCTTCGACGCTGGCTCGGTTGTTGTGGCTGGTTACAGTCACTCTACCCTCGAACTAGTGCCGTGCTCTCGAGCTTGTTGGCTCTATCCGCACCCTATTGATGTATTTTTTTGTCCCGCGCAGCCATTTCCGGTAAAAATCCCCATCTATTTTGTTTGGCTAGTGGCGTTACTTATTAGGAACGACGCACCCCCGTTCAAACCAGAACTGTACACACACCACCCCAAGCCATTTATTTCCTGTCAACGTCCCAACCAACATTTTTGGGTCCACCGGGCTCTCTCGGCCACTCTAACAGTCTGGTGTTCGGCTCCGACCTCCTTCTGGTTGTGTTGCTGACCCGTTCAGCCATTCTGTTTTGTGTTGCAATATCCTGCATCTCGTAATCCACTCTCATTCAATCTTGCCCATGTGACTCGTGAAATCTGTATAAGCCATAGGGAGTTCTCGCAGCATGCTAGATACAATCACAATCTGCGACCAATATTGCATCACCAACCAGTACTTCAAATTTCAGGTTTTCGTACATAGTCCACGTAGATGAAATTCGCAGTATTGGCTCCTCTACATTTACGAACTACTGCGTGCTTGACTAACACATTTCATCAACCGTGACACATAACAAAGATAACGCATCTCGACGACAAATCCCTTGGTTTCTCGACCATATGCGTAATTTCCCGTTTGGGAAGATCCTTGATTGTTTGCGTCGATGACCAGATCTTTGTTTCTCCACTTGGATCAAGACAAAGTCTTCGTCATCTAGGACAATAAAATACTACGGAGACAGCTTGTAGAATAATATCTATTTAACAGTCTAACAGTTTAACGACTTAACGTTTAACAGCTTAACAGCTTAACAGTTAAGCCTAGCGCATAAGTGCGTACGAAAATTAATTGGGTATATTTTGCGACACGGCAGAGTAGTGCCTTAAATGGAAAACGAATTTACTAAATCATACACCTTCTACAATTACCATAGTTAGCATTAAAGTGTACACTTCTGCCGAGATTTGCCATTAGGCTGTACGGTTAATGCATTTTGACCTGGTCCCCACATGCTCTTACGTAGTGCATCTAAAACCATCCAGTAGTACACCCCAAGAAATTAGACAGATACGACTACGACATATACTGGACATCACACCACGATACGCATCGTGTTGAGGTCGAGGGCGTTAGTTTGACGGGACTAGGCTTCATAGAACGTCGTCTGTGGCCTATATTATCTGGGTACTTCGTCAACATTATTTGCATAATATCACTTTTGATCTGACACACTAACTTGTGATACGTGTATCGGTTTATGCTGATCGTTAATTTATGTAGATTTTCAACTATTACACTCGTACTGATTTTCAGATGCCCGCATAGTAATGTGAACCGAGCGTTCGGCTAAAATCGGTAAATCATTCCTGGGACCTTAATATCAGGTATACTTTCGAAAATATGCCCTTGAGATATAATAAGAATCCTTGTCCTCTGGTTGCTTGTTTATCTTTAAAGTCGGTCATTTTTTGAATTTTATAACCTATTTAGCATACGAACTACAATGACTTCTTTGATTTTTAAAAGTGATCTCGTTTAGTTTCAAGTTTTTTTTTTTTTCTAACTAAAATGCATTTATTGCTCAAGAAGTAAACTTTTTTGTTAATAAATTGTAAATCTTGAAAATTAAAATATATTTTTACCCTAGGATATTTTTGTTCACTACAAACTAATTGTTTCTTCTATTTTTCATTGAACTAAATACCTTAAATTGAGATAATTATGCAGCCGACTGGAATATTTGGACCGAGGATGTATTGTCAACAACACAGTATCTAATGTGCTACAGAAGTAAATTTGGGGGTTTCTTTTCAAGAGATATTAGTCAAAATTAATCTCAAGAGTCAATCCAAGTTTAACTCCCCCAAGTTAAACCGTTCATCTTTTTTGGCTCCTTTCGTAAATTTACTGCATAGGATTTATTTCTGACCTTAGTTGATTTAAATAATAATTTCTGTAAGGGATCCGGAACCGATTTGGGTAATTCTAATATAAGTACTCTTCTCT
>ERZ778017.2800-NODE-2800-length-13419-cov-5.164996_pt1 | contig 13419 bp, 2 predicted proteins | sample MGYA00375747_ERZ778017 | MGnify/ENA primary metagenome ERZ778017 (study PRJEB29350, sample SAMN05509838) | bioreactor metagenome | biome: bioreactor; material: wastewater | place: South Africa: University of Cape Town | collected 2014-03-17 ... | reverse complement strand
CTCTTTCAGCCTGCCTTTTATCAACGAACGAAGATAAAACTTTACCACTACGGGTTAGAGGTATCCCTTTCTCCTCATCAACAGCAACAGCTTCAAACCCTCATCAATCTTATGACAGCCCCTGAAGGGAAGCTCAGATTGGGACGCGATTTTTCTCTCCGAGAAGATTTTAGAGCCTCACCTCGTCTTAACCATGAGCTGTTCGAGCCTTTAAAGGTTCATCTAGCAGAGTTAGAGAGCTATGAGCCCCTGTTTCGGGACACGCCGGTAGAAAGATGGTTACAAAAGCTGATAGAATCTCATCATCAGTTTATGCAAACCCTTGTCGATAAGGTCAAAGATTTAGGTCTGGGTTCTCCTTTAAGCTTATTCGAGATAAAACCCCTGTTAATCGGAGAGGATTTTAAGTGTTATGAGGTAGAAACCGATAAAGCCTATAAATTTTCTTCTTATGATCCAACAGAATTTGACTACGAGAGAAAAAATAGTTCAGGCTTAAGTATTGGGGGAGAGCAGGGGGGTGTTTATTTTAAAGTCGACAATGACTCCGGTTTATTGAGACCGGCTAAAGAACGGGCGGTTTACCAATTTTATCACAGAGTGGTGGGTACCGGGGTTTCTCCGACCCATTTATTGATCTTAAACTGTCTGCCTATTCTGCCGCCCGATATGGGCAGTTCTGCTGAAAGAAAAGAGCTTTTAGAAATAAAGAAGCAGCACTGTATTTCCTCCACTCAGGAGGTTTTTAAGCGCTTTCCACGATTGGAACAAAGGTTTCATTTAGCCCAAAAAGAAAGACCGTTGTTCCTTCAAGGATCTCTTTATATGTCAGGAAAAACCTTGGAAGAATTTTTGGAAGAGGCAGAGAAGAGTCCCGATCCTGCGGCTTATATCAATCACCTCGATAAGGAAAGCTTTAGTCGCCATGTTTTGTGTAGTCTGTTGCTTATTCCGACAGATTATAAAGCGGATAACCTCATGGTTGATGAGGCTTATCGCATTATTGGCATCGATAATGATCAAGCGTTAGAAAGCCTGGAGATTAAGAAGAAGAAAAACTCTGGACGACATGAGGTCAGGGCCAAGAATATTCTGTACACCTTGCCCTTGATGATGGATCCCATTGCTGAGCCTGTCAGAAAAAAAATTCAACAGCTTATGCCTGGCTTATTGCTCCTCAATTGGCTTGTCGATCTTAAAGGCCATGAAAACAGGGACGTCTTCTTTATTGAGGCAGGCTTACTCAATACATCGGATCTGACTCGATTGAAGGAGCAGGCCCAAGATTCTTTAGAGCTCCCCTTGAAATTTGTGCCTGGCTGGCTGAGTCAGATGCATCAAAGATTTATGATGATGCAGCAGCTGTTATCAAACCCTACCCTGACTCACCAAGAACTGTTTAATCATCTTCATCCTTTTGCCAGCCGCTATTATGCCTCTTTAGCAACACGGTATCCTCTTCCTCTCGATCAAATAGCCTCTCTTTATCAGACGTGGGGGCCAGAATGGGATTTTGAAACCTTGATAGAGGAAGATCCTCATGCAAGCGACGACGAATTGTTGCAGACCTTAGAGCATAGCTCCTTTCTGGGACAGCCTGCCACCCTTACGCTTGAGCAGACCATGAAGGAGTTGATTGCCACGACAAACTTGCACCATTATTCTGTTGCACAGCAGTTAGAGTGGTTGGAGCGTATTGCAGACCTAGGAGTATGGCCAGACCAACTACACTCTTCTTGGAATGATCCGCAACTCCTCTTTAATATGATTAGGGAAGGAGCGAGCGACAAGGCTATTCGGGTCTTAGTTGAAAAAACAAAAGCCGATATCAATGCCCAGGATGAAGAAGGAGGGACAGCCCTGCATCATGCTGTTACTCATGGACAAAAATCCAAGGTTTTAGAACAAATAGAGGCCTTATTTAACTTAGGCGCTTGTTTAGAGATTCAAGATAAATCACAAGAAACACCTTTAGACAAGGCCATAAAATCAAAGGATCATTCCTTGATTATTAAGTTGATTTCCTTGGGGGCGGGTAAAAAGGCCATAGCCTCAAGCCTACAGCTCTATACCCAAACTTTAACACCCCATCCAAAACAAGACATGGCCAAAGCCCTGGAAACTCTGGAAGCCCGTAACCCTAAATATGGTTGGAAAATGGCCTTAGATACGGTTTTTCCTTGCTCCTCATCGGAAGCTTCATGGGGGGTTCTTAATACAGTGAGTGAAGGTAAAAGAATAGTCTTAGAATCTGCTTATAGGCAATTGTTTGATGAGCGTGGAAATCCCTGCAAATCTAATCAACATGGCAAACGTTGCGTACCTAAAGTTGAAATCCAGGGCAGAAGCCTTTATGTTAAGTTTGCTCCTGAACGTAGCGGTACGGAGTTATCGGTTGGACGACTGATTAGATCCTTAATTGGTGAGGAGAATGCCCCTTATGTAGAAGTGGCTGAGCTTATGGGGCATCCGGTTCTTCTTATCCAAGCGGTACCGGGGGAAACATTATGGGATATGCTGCACCCGAAGGAAGGTAGAATCAATCCGCCCCCACCAAAAGAGATTTTTAAAAAACTGGATTCAGAGAGCGTCTCTGCAGCTATTATAATGGCCATGCTAATTAATCCTGGAGATGGCAGCCCTGCCAATTATATCCTTTCTCCTTTTCTGAATTCTGAAGGGGAGGTTCGTTATCGTATAACGTCTATTGATCATGACCATTCTTTTGTACCGGCGATCGCTGAGGAGATTAAGGATGGTTGGTTTGGGACAAAAACCTTCACAAAGTTTTCACTCCAAGTGCAAACGATTCTTTATTGCTTGAATCAGATGAAAGATCCAATCCATCCCAATGTCATAAAGAAGTTTATTCATATCGATCCTCTTGACATAATAAGGCCTTGGCTCATAAGCCTTGATCATCATAATAAGTCCCTTAATGCCCTTTTTTCTAGAGGTAAGATTAGAGCACTGACGCAAGGACGTGATACGGTGATAGGAACTTCCTTTGCCCCGGGCATGATTCGTACCCTTTATACCAAAATGGTTAGAATGCAAAAAGCTTTGAACCCGCAACAAGAAGGAAAATCTCTCACCCACTTTGATCTTTTAGAATTGCTGGAAGAACCCTTAAGCGTACGCTACAAGGCAGTGCTGGCAAACTCAACCTTAACGCCAGAAGAGCGTTTTGAGCTGACAGACGGTGATAATTATGAAAAGGACACCAAAAATAATACGATCGTATCCTCAGCTACCCTGGCCCGATTGTTAGAATCTTGTCATATTCCGCAAAAGGAGGTTCTCCAAAAGCATCTTTTGGAAGGGCGTTATGGGCCCATGGATGCCTTAAAAGAACTGGAAACCATCCAACATGAACACACCATTTTTACAGCAATCCTACAAAGCGCTTCGAGCATCCATCCTGATTTTTTCAGAAAGTTGCAAACGGAAGGCATTCAAGAATCCCTTTTAAGGCAGCTAGATCTTAAGGAGTTGAGTTTTCCTCAGCAACAAGCTTTAGTTGATGCCTTAAGAACCAAAATTTTGCGGACCATAAAATTAGCTTATTGTAGAGCTTTAAGTATTAAGGCATTGCAAACATTATCTCTCACGCATGTACGGTACCTAGATCTTAGTTACTGTTCCCAGCTGTCGGGGTTTTCGACAAACGCCACCTTTACAAGAGAGCAATTACATACCCCTTTCCTTAAAATCTTAACCCTCCAAGGCTGTAAAGCTTTGAAAGACATTCGCCTCAATGCACCTCTGCTGCGTACTTTAGAAGCGGCCGAATGCCCCTTACTAGAAATACTTCGCCTCTCAGTCCCCAAACTCAAATACGCCGATTTCTTTGGGGATAAGCGTTTAAAGACATTAGAAATAAAACCGCTGAATGACCAAACGCTTAGTTTAACAGTAAGGCTTCCAGCTTATAAAACTTACACAACATTCCCAAGCTTTACTGCTTTGCCAAACGAACTGCTTTTGCATATTTTTTCTTTTGTGAACAAAGCAGACTTGGCAAAGTTTATGCTGCTTAACAAATTTTTCAGAGAGCTTCTTAGAGAGCTTCTTATAGATCATTATAAAGTTTCCTTCCATCCAGAAAAAATTAAAGTTGTTATGATTGGATTTTATGGTCACGAACGGCAGAGATTGATGGCAACTCTAACCGAAAATCCTTATCATCGTAAAAAAAGGAGAGGAGATTGGGCCCCAGATTTTTATACCACAACTTTTACATATAAAAATAAGGAAAGATCTATTGAACTATGCGAAGTGGGAGAGCCCAGGAGTCAAAACCCATCCCTTCCCTCTTATCTGAAAAGAGCAGCCTTAGTCCTATTTGATTACCGTGATAGTGATGAATTTAATAATGCCATCCTACCTACAATCCTGGACTATGAGAATTATTCGCTACCAAAATTCGTTCCTAAAGCTCTATTAACTTATTTGGGGCCTAACTCTGAAGATGCAGATAAAATACAAAAACTTAAACAAGATATCGGCATTAAGGACTGCCTGCAATACTCAGGAGACAGAGATGAGGTATTAAATTGGATATGTAAAAATGCAATAAAAATTCCTTCTAGGCTACGGGGCCGTCAAGTTGATGAGGTGAAGATCCAATTATTGTAAGGTTCTTGCAAAAATAAGGTAAAGTCGTTGATTATGCGGGATCATTATAAAGGATACTGTCTTCCCAAAAGTGTTATCGGCTTTGCTGTTCGTTACTATTACCGCTGTAAAATCAGCTTAAGAGATTTAAGCGAAATGCTTGAGGATAGAGGCTTATCTGTTACATATGAAACGATTCGAAATTGTTGTCAAACTTGGGGTCCTGTTTATGCTAGAGATATCCGTCAGAAAAGAGGATCAGCTTTTAAAGACAACTGGCATATCAATAAAGTGAGAAGAGGTTGAGGTCCTTTTACAAAGGAGAAGAAATGCCATGTCATCTATCCGAGTTTTAAAGCGAGCACTTTAAAAATTAGGTGCATCTCCCCACGTCATGGTGACAGATAAGCTGAGAAGCTATAGAAAAGCCTCTCAAATCTGCAGAGCATCAATCGCATAAACGCTTGAATAATAGAATAGAAAACAATTATCAGCCTACAAGAGAGAAAGAGAGACAAATGAGAGGTTTCAAAAGAGTGTCAAGCGCTCAAAGATTTTTAAGCAGTATGGGCGCTTTTCTTAATCTTTTAAAAGTAGGACGGTATAAACAGAGTGCCAAAGAGTATCAACAAAAGTTTATCCGGTCTCTAGATATCTTTAAGGAGATTGTGGCTTCACACCACCATTATGCCTAATAAGAGAGGGAAAGGGATACCTTATTTTATTCCCTTAAACAACTTGACGGGCCCCAATTATAGCTTTTTTAGCTGATCCATTCGTCCTTGTAAATGTGTCTTTTTATGGGTCCTAGATCAACACAGAACTCTTTTAGCCCCCCCTATTTCAAAACATGGGATGGTATAGATTAGGTTTTTCAAGAAAGTTTAACCCTTTAAGTAACAATAAAATCTGATGAAAGGCCATAGAGAAAATCTCTTAAAAATTTCAACTTGTTTTTTAGTAACTTTGTAGGAATTGTGCAAAGGAATAATAAAATTTTTAGGAGTAACTTATGTCTTTACGTCTTCTGACTCTTCTGACATGTTCAGTATTTGCCTTCCATTGCTTTGCTAGTGAGTCTGAAGATGAAGAGGACCAAGCCTGGCAAAGTATTTTAGGGTTTATTAGTAATGATACTAGCTCTTTGAGTGGACGTATTACAATTATGGACTTGGAGATTGATGAGCAGCGCGCTCAACAGCTCGCACAAGCATTAGAAAGTAATAGGAGTTTGACCAGTCTAGGATTACAAAATACATCTTTAGAGGATGAAGCTTTTAAGATCTTGCTTCCTTCTTTAATAACACGCCCTAATCTTACCCAATTAAATTTACAGGATAATTCTCTTTCTGATGAAAGCGCTGCTCATATTTTTAGGCTATTAATCAAAGCGAAATCCTTAGTTAATCTTAATTTACAACATAACGCTTTAACTGATACAGGCGTAGGTTTCACCCCTGAAGAAGGAATTACCGGTGATCCGGGTACAATTATGGGCGCTTTTGTTAGCGCCGCTACCTTAGAGCTTATTGATCTAACAGGCAATAATCTATCCCCGGCAGCCTTTGAAGCCATAGCAAACTTTATTCAAAATCGAAAGCGCCTTTTATTGCAAGCTCCTCGCCCTCAAGGCTCCATAGACAGTGTCATTACACCTGAGCTTTATGCCCTCCTTACCCGTGAAAAGGTTCCCACCACACGCGAATGGTTTCAAGACCCCACAATTTCAAAGTTTGAACAGGAGCGTAAAGCCCTAGGCAATAAAGAATTTATTAAAAGGGTACGCAATGTGTGCTTAAAGCTCCTCGCTTTACCAGCAGAGGTGCAGAACCTTCTTACATTAGAAGGGTCGTTAGGTTTAGCTTTAAATGCTCCTTCTGTAACTCAGTATGACCCTGTTTTCAAGCATACCATTTTAAATGAAGAGGCCACCTGCCTTCTGGCAGAAGTTCTGTACAACAATACTGTTTTGCAAGACCTTTATTTACAAGGGGTAGGTTTGGATGGTCTAACAAATTTCCCGCTATTAAATGCAGCTTTGTTGTCTTTAAGTGCATTAGAAACCCTTGAGTTACTAAATAATAATTTGGGTGACGCAGGGGCATTATTAATTAGCCAGATATTGCCCGGAAACCGTACTTTAAGATACTTAGGGCTAGCTAATAATAAAATTACAGCGAGGGGTATGGATGCCCTGGGCGATGCTTTGGGGCAAAGCAATGTTTTAGAAACACTAAACTTAACGAGCAACCCTATGGGTGACAGAGGGGGCATTAAACTTGCCGCTGCTTTAGGAAGAAATAAAAGCTTAAAGACTGTATTACTAGCTAAAACTCAGATGGGTAATGAAGGAGCTATTGCCCTGGCTGGCGTTTTAGGAGTACATTCAGCTTTAGTTGAGCTCAGTCTTTTCGGGAATCATATTCAGCATGAGGGGTTAACAGCTTTCCTTAACGCAAGAGAAGAGCTAGAACATACTGTGGATATCGATTTACATCAAAATCCTCTTGATTCTCAGGATCTACTCTTATTTCATACAAACCAAGCTGCGGTACATGCTATTCAGGCTCTTACTCTTGAAGAGCAACCAAGACAAGAAGGCCATGTGGAGGTAATTGGGCGCACAGCAGCTGAAGAAGAAGCTGAATTAGCACCTAGCAGTGACCCACTTCCAGCTGGTGATGAGGAAGCAGAAATGGAAATGCCCCGAGTTATACCTCGATCTCGTCCGGCTCAAGAACCTCGTAATTTGTTGTATAGGATGTGGGGATGGGTATCTTCTCCTTCAGCTTCTGTGCCCCCTCAAGAAACAAGCATGCCTAATCCTGCCTTATTTAAGGATCCTGAGATTGCTAAATATTATCGTATTATGACAACTCCCCAGTCTCGTGAACGGCTAGAAAGAATCCATGGCTTATATGAAGCCCTTCCTTTATCTATTAAAGGAATATTGTCTTTTGATACGTGTATGTATCTGGCATTTAATGATCACCGAATGAAGCAAGTGAATTTAAGTTATTTGGAGCTAGGTCAAGAGGGACTAAATATTTTATGGAATGCCTTAAGTTCTAATCATACCTTAACCGCTTTAAAATTAGTCGGTTTAGGCATTGATGCTCTCCAGGCCGCTCAGCTAGCCAGCCATGTGGCCATGAATGGAACACTTGTAGAATTAAATATTAGCCATAACCCAATTAGCGATAGAGGTTTAATGCCTCTAGCCACAGCCTTACGAGTACAAAAGAACCTTCAAGCTTTAAATTTGACAGGAATAACCGGGGTAACAGCTCAAGGCTTAAACTACCTCATAATTGCAATAAAACTTATTGAGCTAAAATACCTTATCCTTGATCAGATTCCGTTCACTATCGAAAGTGTCTTTGCCTTAAAAGACCTGCTTGAGCAATCTCCTCCCCTTGAGATGCTTTCTCTCGCCCAAACAGGCTTGAAAGATACAGATGGAACATTCCTCGCTCAGGCCTTAAAAACAAATAAGAATCTTACAATACTTAATTTAAGCAATAATAAATTAAGTAACCATTGCCTTAAGACTCTTGCCAAAAGCCTAATCAATCATCCTACTCTTAGGGAACTCCATTTAGAGGGAAATCCTATTAGCCACCGCGGCCTGGAAGCTTTAATAACTCTATTAGAAACAGGTAGGTCTCGTTTATGTCGCATCACTTATAGCTCTGGCCTATTAAGTGAGGCGCGGGAAAGAAAACTCAATGAGTTACTTGAAAGAAACCAATTTTAAATAAGATTGGCTGGAAACTCATGCTGGGTAAAATCTCTAAATTAAAGTCACTTAAAGGTAAGCTCTGTCTATTCCTAGGGACTATCTTGCCGCATACAGTTCCATCTATGGAAAGCCCTAGGTTAACTCAGAGGGAAATTAACCACCTATCGTTAAGTGCTCTATTAGAAATAAATATGGCTCCTGAAGAGCCCCTTTTCCATATTCTTTCTTTTTTAGACTGTAAGGATCTCAATCAATTTTCTCAAACCTCGACGATAGCTCATTCTAGAGTGCAGCAATTACTCCCCTATCTAGCGGAAAAGGGGACTGCTGATATACAATATCAGGCGGGATTACAGGCGCTCAATATACGGCATAAGGGAGCTAAAGAGGAGCATAGGCAAGAGGCCGTGAAATGGCTGACGCAGGCAGCAGGACAAGGGCATGCCGAAGCAACCGATCTTCTAAGGAGGGAAGGAATAAGACAAGAAAGTGCGGGCGATGATTCCAAAGAGCTGACAGCTATTGAGTCGACTCTTGATGACTTTACAGGCGGTGGCGGAGCTGATCTTCCCCTGGCAGGCTCACAAGCTGACAGACAACCTTTGGGAGAAGAAATTATCCGTTTAACCAAGGCACAAGTGGATGTGAGACGACAAGTATTATTTGAGCTTGCGCCATTAATCCCTTGCGATCTCTCCGATGAAGCTAAATATTCCTATATATTGAAAGAAGCTTGGAATAAGTTAAATGAATTTCAAGACCCCGAAGCTCTTGTAGAAGAAAAAAGGTTGAAAAGAGAGCTGAAGAGGCATCCTAACAATATCAACGCAAAGCACGAAGCGTTTAGCCTTTTAACCCAAACCCTTACAGACATTACTTATTATAGAAAGGAATTGGAAAAATTACGGTTGATTACGCAATCTGATGCTTCTCTGGTTGCGTCTTTCACCAAAGCATACGATGACTTAAAAAGCTTTTATGAAACCTACCGAGAAAGTATTATTCAAATAGCTAAGAATAGGACAAAGGATGATAAGAGGAAAGAATGTCTTGATGAATTATTAGAGCATAAGGTCACTATGCTGAGTGAAGCATTTCCTTACCCGTTTTATCGTATTTCCCAACATATGGCTTTAGACCTCTTAGACATGAGGGAAATCGGATTTTATCGGGGCGAATTAAAAGGAGGCCAAAGTCATCGCGTTGCCCCCCTCTATTCAAGGGATCCAGCCATAATGGAGGCCCTATCATGGATGCAAACGAACTCTCTCTATTTTAAGCAAACTGGACTTAATGTGCTGCGGCCTGATCGAGAAATAATGATTTATCACTTATACAGCCTTCTCGATATTTCTCTCCCTAGAACGTCTATTGTGGTACTTGATAATGTGCGACTCCCTCTAGGAAAATTAGGGGATCCAAAATTCTTTATTCAGGGAAGTAATACAAGCCCTTTCTTGACGCAAGCATCGTGGGGAGTAGAGGGGGACGAAGCAGAGGCTATTTTTAAGCATCAAGACCCTCGCTTAAAGCATTTGGATCGGGAAGCGTATGCTAAACAAGTGTTGGGCGCTCTATTGACTTGCCCCAATGATGGTAAAAGCAACAATTTTATTTTCTCCCTCCTGAGTAATAATCCTGATCCTTCTTACACTCTAACTAGCATCGATAATGATGAGATATTAGGGAATCCTCTTAAAAGAGAAGATAATGGAAAAGCAAGTGTTCATTTAAAATCCCTTTTATTGGCTATGCCAGAAATGGAAGAAAGCCTACCCATTTCTATGCGAGACTATTTTAGGGACCTTCACCCCCAAGTTCTTCTTTTGAAATGGCTGGATCGTCTCCGTCAGCAGAATTTTTTGTATGATGCTCTCAAGAAACATCTTGCCTATTTAAGACCCGAAGAAGTAGTCGACCTTAATAGTGAGCTTTCTCTTCCTGTTAGGTTTTCCTATAGCATTCTTTCTACTCTTCAAGACCGCATTAAAATTATTCAGCAACAATTAAACCGAAAAGAAGATTCTAGCTTATCCGATCTCTTGAAAGCACTTTACCCTTCTGTTGGCCAATATTATGAGGAGAAAAGGAGAACTTTTAATGACCCGTATAAGGTGATTGCTGCGGTCTATAACGGAGTGGTTGAGGATGAAACAAGACAATTTAATGAGATAACAGGAGACCAGGAGCCCTGTAATCTTATCCTCAACCCATCAGAGGAAGAATTGCCCTTGCTTACCCTCCAAGATGAGCAGCCTCTTACAATAGATCAAGCTATCAAAAAACTAATTTTTGAAACAAATTTGTCAGACTACTCTCTCCCCCTCGAACAACTAAAATTCATCGAACAAGTCACCGAGATAGGTATCTGGCCAGAAGAACTTCATCCTTCTTGGTATAAGTCTGAAATACTTATCAATATCGTAGAAGGGGGAGCAAGCGATAAGGTTATCCGAGCTTTCGTTGAGAAAACCAAAGTGGATGTGAATTACAAGCATAAAGATAAAGGCACAGCGCTGCATGCAGCTGCGCGCACCGGGAAACTACCAAATGTTATTGCACAAATATCGATGCTTGTAGAATTAGGAGTGGATATAGAAGCTCAAAATCGGAGAATAACGGCTCTCGATATGGCGGCAGAGGAGAAGGCTGTAGATATTGTTGAGCATTTGATCAGATTAGGCGCTGGTAAAAAAGCTGTGCCAAAAAAGATGCAGAAGTTTTATCAAGAACTACCTCCAGAGCAGAAGCAAAAACTTAGTGACAGTATAGTCAAGCTTACACAAGTTAATGCTGAGGCAGGTTGGCAAATCAGTTTAAATGAAATCTTCCCCTTAAACAGTGAGGGGCAGATGGAAACAGCAACAATAGGGTCGCGCCTTGTTTCACAGGACGCTATGAATGAATTATTTGATGCTGAGGGGAACCCAAGGCATACGAACCAGTATGGAAAAAGGGCTGTCCCCTATGTAGAAGCGTACGGGCAACGGATATATGTCAAGTTTTTGCCCCAGCAACCAGGGATGGAACTTGCGGTTGTGCGCTTAGCCCAACTTTTGCTTGATTATGAGTTGCCACGTTGTGAACTTGCTTTCCTTAAGGGTAAGCCTGTGTTGCTTAGCCAAGAAGTACCAGGCGATACATTAGCTAAGGTGATCAAGGAGTATCCAGAGCGGCTCCAGAACCTTGATCCAGAAAGTGTCTCTAAAGCTTTAGTTCTAACAATGTTGCTTAACCCCGCGGATGGTAATCTGGCAAACTATATACTTTCTCCCTTTACCAATAAAGAAGGCAAGCTGTCCTATCGGCTGGTGCTCATCGATAATGACCAAGTGTTTATGCCACCCATTGCTAAAGAAATTAAGGCAGGATGGTTTAAGTCTAAGTGGTCATTACAGGTTAAAACAGTCCTCTATTGTTTAAGTGCCATGCATGATACGGTCCACGACGAAGTGATTAATAAAATCAGGGATCTTGATATCTTGGATTTTCTAGAAGAGTGGATAAGAGGGCTCATTCAACCGCATGAAGATATGATGATGAAATTCTCTAACAGTACCCTGATAGCACAATATGAAGGAAATCGAGAAACCCTCTTTGGTATTGCCTTTGCTCCTGGAATGATTGGGGACCTGTTCACGAAACTAATAAGGTTACAAATAGCTCTCAATAAAAAAGATCCTCATAAAGATACCATACTTAAGCTTAAGCATATCAAGTTATTAGAAAATCTTGAGCCGAGAATTTTACGGCGTTATGCGCCTGTTTTGTTGGCGGCACACCTTAATTTAAAAGAAAAATTTAAGCAAGCAGAAAACATTACCGATGAGGAAACGCTAACTTCTTCTCGAATTCCTTTAGCGGAATTGGTGGAGTCAAGGGGCTGGACAAGTAAGGAAAAGCTTCAAAGAGCTTTATGGGAAAAGGAATACGGACCTAAAGAGGCTCTTAAAGAACTTGAGCTTGAAAATGAACAGCACTTAAGCGTCCAACAAATCATAAAGGATTTAGGCTTCTTTGAGAAAGTAGATGTCCGAAATTTGAATGAGGGGCTTCTTGAAAAGCTAATGCTGAGAACTTCTCTCAGTAAGCTTTCTCTTTCTCAGCAAGAAACTTTATTTCGAGCAATCAAAGGTAAGAAACTTAATTACCTTCTATTAAAGGGCTGTGCTGCTTTAAATCGATCTTTTTTAACTTCCTTCAATTTTAGCCAAGTAAAAGCAATGGATTTATCGGATACTCGGAAGTTAGAAGGAATATACCCTGGATTCTTGTCGGGAACTCCTATTATGTTTCCTGTCTTGACAGACCTCAACCTCAGTAACTCTAAAATTGAAACGCTTCGGTTTAATGCTGAAAAATTGGTTACGTTAAAAGCAGAAAATTGTTCAAATTTAAATGCCATAAAAATAGTAGCCCCTCATCTTAGGACCTTAAATTTAAGAAATGCAGAGTTGCTAAGGGAGACAGAGATAAAAGAGCTTTTTACTATTTTTCCGAATACGTTTATTCACATGACACCCACTAAGAATTTTCCTAAAGAAATTTACTGTAATTTTCTATATGAAAAAGCCCATTATCACTTCAGGCAACAACAGTATGAGCTGGCTGTCCATTATTTTAAGCAAGTAGCGGAACAAGGTCTTGCTGATGCTCAATACCAACTTGGATATATGTATCATTATGAAGAGGGAGTGGTGTGGGATCTTGGTAAGGCTGAAAAATGGTACACTAAGGCAGCGGAACAAGGACATTCAGAAGCTCAGTTTATTCTTGGCCAGTTGCATGAGGAAAGAATTGGAGGAGCTCAATCGATCAACCAAGCTGCAAGATGGTATATTGAAGCTTTTGACAAAGGTAATTCAGAAGCTTGGGTAGCCTTAAAAAACCTTGCTCTCAAAGGAAACAAAGTTGCCTTTAAGGGGATTAAAACCTTTGCAAAGAAAGGATCTACAGAAGCTCAGTTTATTCTTGGCCTGATGTATGAAGAAGGAATTGGAGGAAAGCAATCGGACGACAAAGCTGCAAGATGGTATATTGAAGCTTTTAAGAATGGTAAT
>ERZ778017.2795-NODE-2795-length-13432-cov-37.550198_pt1 | contig 13432 bp, 12 predicted proteins | sample MGYA00375747_ERZ778017 | MGnify/ENA primary metagenome ERZ778017 (study PRJEB29350, sample SAMN05509838) | bioreactor metagenome | biome: bioreactor; material: wastewater | place: South Africa: University of Cape Town | collected 2014-03-17 ... | reverse complement strand
CCCGCACTTCGCGTGCAGGACGGGGGAACTACGCTTCCACCATGCGGAACTTCAGGCTAGTCATTGTCGACTTGCGCACCCTCAAGGCCGTGGGCTCTACGAGTGGCCTTGTTTTCATGGGGCGGAATACGAGCACCTCGCCTACCGGAAGCGCCTGCGAAAGCCTCAGCGACGATGAGATCTACTTCGCTACCGTCCTCACGGTACCACAGGCCGGGCTGTTGCCATTCCTTGTCGAGGGAGAACCAAGCTTGTTGCATCGCCTTAGCTCGTAGACCTAGGTATCGCTTGACACTGAGCGAGTACGAGGCGCTGCTTAGGAGCCGACCATGAGCCATTCACCTCGAACGAGATCCAGCAGATGGCGCCGGATTTGCAGGCTAACATCAATGTGTAGATACCCAGCCGCATACTTGCACGCCAGCACTTTGCGTGCTGGACGAGAGAACCACAACGGCAACAATCGGAACTTCAGCTTAAGATGCGATAGAAGGTTCCCTAATCGCAGTTACTCATCAACCACGTTCAGCGCCCATTGCGTCCAACTTCTAACCGTTGCAGCTCTCCGCAGAAGGGTCGTCCCGCCCAACGGCAAGCCCGCTTGTATTGATTCCGAGGATATCCGGTCTGCGATGGCTTCTGCCTGCGGTAGCTGCCCCTGATTTGCGATTGCGTATTCCAAGGCGAACCTGAAGACCGACAAAGCTGCAAGCCTCTCCAACACGAGCTTGTGTCGGAACTTGCGTGGGGCGGTGCTGAAGACATGCCCTACTTCGGTAAGTCGCCGCTCCGTCCCCGAGCGCTCAAGTAGACCTAAGTAGCGGGCTGCCGTAGGGTAATACACTGCTTGCCGCGAAGCAAAACCGTAGCGTTCCATGATTTCGTTAGTATCTGTTACGCCCGCAGCGGTTGCATCGACAACATCAAGCACTTTGGCCATGTCGTCCGCCTGTGGGAAGGTTACGCCTTCAGGGGCAAGTCCGGGCCGCGTGTTTGCCAATATCTCGTGGAGGTCAATACGGAACTCTTGGTCGTCCAATACGTAGTCCGCAGCTTTCGTGAGTACGAGCCCGCCATAGTAATCAGCCGGGGAGAAGTCATAAAGCCGAAGCGATGTGACGCGGTCAGAGTACGTGATGAAAACGGCACGTGCTGGCTTGGCGGGGAGACGTTCCTGCCACATGCGAACCGGATAATAGAGTTGTCGAATATGGAAATCGTCTCGCTTACCGAGCTTAGCCTCGACTAAATTGAGACTAGTCCCTTCGTAGCCTGCATCAACCTCAACTTGTACGCCGGACACATGCACGAGTTCGATTCCGAACGAGGTTTGAAACCTGAATTCAAAATCCGGTGAACGTAGCCGGCCGCGAACGGTCAGGTACTGTTCAGGCTCCTCAAGAAATTCATTCAGCAAACCGGACGAGTAGGTCATGTCAAGCAATTGGCTTTCAGAGCTTGGCCCGCTCTTCCATGGAAGACTTGTGAGCTTCTTTGCCGAGTCAGGCAGGGTCCACAAGTCGGACGTTGGTAAGTCTTCCACCTCGTGATAACCGTCTCCCGGTAGAATCACGTACTCGCCGTTTCTTACGGGCAATATGGTTGCATTGCTTAGGGTTGGGGGCCTTTGGATTCGCGAGTCAAACTTGGTCATTAGACGCGGCTCGCGCTTCGTAACTGCCTTGATGGTCTCGGCAGAGATAGCGACACTCTCGCCATCGGCAAGCCGGTTTTGTAGACTCAAGTGAGAATCCAGAAGCTTCCAGGCAGCGTTAGTCATTGACAAGAGTTGATCTTAGCCTGTTTGCCGCTCCATGTATCTCGACAACATACCTACAGGCGTAACGTCGCGAGCATCTCGAATGCTGGGGTCCTATCTCCATTGCACGAGATTCTCCTCGGCGCGCTCAGTGTGTTCACCTCGAACCCCAGGCTGGCGTATAAGTCGAGTATTCGCTGTGTAGCCTGGTTTGAAGCTATAACTGGAACTCGGAGATTTGCCAGCCACTTGGCAAGCTCGACCTGGTCATTCCAGCCGAACGGGCTCTTGCTGTATGCGGTAAATTCGACGTCATACGGTGGGTCTGCGTATACCATGTCACCTTGCTCGATCTCGATCTCGCTGTAATCCGATGCGGTGAACTTCCAGTCCTGTATGACCGGTTGGAGATCGAGAAAATCACTCACGTAGTTTATTCGCTTATACCTTCCGTAGGGAACATTGAATAGGCCGCCTCTGTTGAACCTGCAAAGGCCGTTATAGCCAGTTCGGTTCAGATAATAAAAGAGCTCTGCGGATTCCTTTGAGGCGGCGCCGCCAGATTTAATGAGCGCATTGAACCGACCACGAGCTGAGTAGTAGTATTCAGGACTGTTTTCGAAATCTAGTTCGATAATCAGGCCAACTTGAATCCATTTGTAGAAATTTATTAGATGCTCGTTTACGTCGTTGAGAAGGGCATTCTTTGGGCCGAGGCCAAGGGAGACAGCCAAGCCTCCTACGAACGGTTCAACCAACCGTTTATCGCTGTGCACGGACCATGAGCGCTCTAAAGTCTGAACGAGCCAACGCTTTCCGCCAGCCCATTTGAGGGGTGGTGATGGGCGAGGAATCTCGAGTGTAGGTACTAGCGTCGCCACGCAGTGACCGTATCACGGACCCGACTACTGGACGGATTCGGCCTAGGCAGTTGTCAATTGGAGCTAGGCTTACCTGATCTGCGGATTCTGAAGCCTCACGTCGATGCCTCCAAGTGGGCACGCGTTCATCGTGTTGGTCCTCAATTGCTCGCCAATTCCATAGGGCGTCCAAGTTGGTGCGTTGTCAGCCAGGCGGCTGGCTGCGATGCTCGGCACCAGCCCAGGCCGACGGCCCCACCAACGGTACATACTTTCGCCTTGTGAACCTCAGTGTGCGGTGGCAGAAGCCGCGTAGCTCCCCGCAGTTGAATGACACAGGGCGGATGGGTTCGTATCGCGGTGGAACTGGTTGGCGTAATCCTTGAGCGTCTTTAGCTCCTCAAGGTCCTCGGCAGAGGGTGCGGGCTCGCCGCTGGTCAGCGCGTACTCGCAGGTGCTGATGAATCTCCCGATGAGTGTGCCTGGTGGGCAGAAGCGGGCGTAGGCAATGCGCACGAACTTCTCCAGGATGTGCCTGAGGGCGGCTGCTACTTCTCTTTCCGGTGCGGAACTGCCGCCCCGAATGAAGCTGTCGACCAGCGCGTAACGCCTGTCGTGTCCGGTTACCAGGTCGTCGTTCACGTCCCACGGAGCGAAGGCCGAGCCGTGGTCCAGGTGCGTGCGTTGGCAGGCGGATCGCCACGGCTTCGGTGCCTCCTCCCACAGCGCGCAGAGGAAGCGCTTCGAATGGGAGAGGATGATTACCTGGGTGACCTAGTCGACAAGCTTGCGGACTTGCCGAACCGCTGCAAGTGAGCGGTGTTCGTCCAGGCTCGTAATGGGGTCGTCGATCACGACCACGCCGTCGCTCTTATGGGGTGCGATCGAGCGCTGCGAAGAAGAATGTCAACGCAAGTGTTCTGCGGTCGCCGGTGCTGAGCGTATTGCTGAACGAGGGGCCGGTTGCCCTGGCGGCCGCCACTGGCACCTGTTCTGCGATGACACCGTATCGCGACGACGTATGGGCGCGCATCATCTACAGTGTGCCGCACGATCCAAACTCCACTAGGTGTGCCGAGGCACAGGCTTCTCAAAGCTCCAGCACACAGCGCATAGGCTCAAGAACCAAACTACAGAATTCGCCTTGCTTCTGGTATGACTAGCTCGATCAGCGCTTCAGTTCGATGTGGACTCACAGGGCTCGGGGGGAAGTCGGGATATCCAGAACCTACGCCAAGCGAGCTACCCTCTAGCCAATCGCGGAAGATCTGCGCACCACCCTGAGCCCACCCTTCGACGACAGGCACAAACCCATTGCTAGAAGAGACTCTTTCAATCGCGGTCCTGTAGTCCACTCCTTGGGCAATTAGCCTGTCATAGGCCAATGCGACTAGTACGGCAACGTGCTCCTTCTCGAGGGATGGGGCGATGAAGAGTTCCTGTTTATCCTTCAATTCGACGTAGCAATTGCACTTCCAGCCGATGCAGGCGAACGCAACAAAGGCGTGGCGCATTGTAGAGAAGGGCACTTCGAGGGCAGACTCACGGGACTCGGAAGTGCAGTTTCGGTAGAAGTCATGCCAGCTCTTTTCGGCTCGGACCGAGGTTCTAGTAATGCTAAGAGGCATTGTCAAGCTCCCTATCAGTCAGGATTGATACGTGTACGTTGACTTTCGTGGTCGTAGACAAGGTGGTACTCCCGTGCAAGTGATGGGCCGATTGCCTCTCGAATGTTGTCATTCCACTCGGTTCCTGGAAGCACGAACAGTATCAGCTGTTCCGTAAGCAGCGGCAGCTTGGCCGCGACCTTGCCCGCTACGTCGTGCCCGAGTCGACCGAAAGGCATGTCAATTACCAATGGAGGACGTGTCTCCGCGACGCGAGCAATTGAGAGGACAAAAGCTAGCGCTAGACATTGCTGTTGGCCCATTGCCAACTCGTGGAGCGCCTGTTGTCCTAAATTGTCCGAGACCCCAAGTGCGAAGTCTGGGCTGACTTCAACTTGGTAACCGGCAACGTTGTCTAACATGCTCTGCCAAAGAATTCCGGTCTCCCGTTGAATGTCTCTTCGGGCCTGTGCAGCGAAGTCCGTGAACACGTTCCGTACATTTGCCTCAGCGGCCTCAGACCATGCGGCACGGAGCGATGCTATTCGAGCTTCTTCTTGCTTGCTTGCGAGGCGCAGCTCCGTGCCCTTTAATGACTCGATGACGGCCTCAAGCTCATTGATCCTCTCGGTAGCCGTCATCACAGTTGCTTCCGCACGTACGCGTTGCTGATCACGCTCCCGGCGCTCCCTCTCCCAGCCGGAACGGTCAACTATCTCAATGCCAGAAAGTTTGTCTGAAACGTCCCTCAGCTTAGTGCGTGCATCCCGAAGTCGATCACGAACTCTCGCAAGAGACTTCCAGCTCCGATCGAGTTGGTCTGCTTTGTCTGTGACCCACCTATCTGTACTTGCTAACTCGTAGAACAGCGCAAGCTGGGTCTCGGCCAGCTCCGTCTGCGAAGCAAAATCACTCAGCTTCCGCTCGAGAACCGCTCGGGGAGTAGTGCCTGGCGCAATATCCGTTCCGCAAATGCACTCTTCCATCTCCAAGAGGTCTGCGATTAGTTGCTTACTGATGGGACCTGGGATTGCACCCATCTGGCGTTCTCTGTCGATGTCGGCAACCAAGCGAGCCACGGCATCGGATGCAAATAGGGTACTTGCGTGGCAAGCCAGCTCTCGGAGTTGGTAGACAAGGCGCTCCTCTTCTTCGCGAAGCTCACGGATCTGTTGCTCCAGCTCTTCTCGACGTTGTTGGAGCGGTTGAGCATCTTCTGCACTCGCGAGATGGGCATTCAGTTCGTCAATCCGCGACCGTAGTGCAATGAGCTCGGCCCGATTCTTGTCCATCTTTTGTCGCTCGGCCGCAACCTGGTTCTGCTTCTCCTCAAGTTGCGCCTGAATTGTGGCGAGCTCGCCTGTTGACGCCCGCCGGCCATCGCTTCTGAACGCTGCACTCACACGTCGCAAGTCATCGGCAGTCTTTTCAAGCGCCTCAATGCCCACGACGCGGCGTATCGCTAGCCGAACTTGTTCCTGCGCCCCGCGTGCAACGAACCGGTTGATCCCGTCTCCGTCAAACAGGTAGAAGTCTCGGACCCTACTGGGCATAGGAGACAAGAGACTAATGAGTGCTCCCTCCAAGAGCTCGGTATGGTTTCCTCGAGCGTCTAGCTTTCGAAGCTTCGTGGGGCGCGGCTGGATGGAAACGTCCGTGCTCTCGCCTCGGGCAGCTGCGCTCGCGACTACTTCGCGAGTCACGTAGTAATTGGTTCCCGCAACAGTGAACCAGAGTGTGACAGACGCCGTGAGTGGAGTGCTGGTCGCACTTGCTTCCTTGACTGCGGCCCGATTGACCAGGTCCTCTAGGCGGCGCCCCTTTTCTGCATAGAGCGCTTGCCGGTAGTCGTCTCCAAACAACGCCCAATTGAGCGCGATGAAGAGTGTGGTCTTACCGTCGCCGTTACTCCCGACGAATGCAGTGACATTGCGAGAGCCACTTGGCCCTAGATCTACGGTGTTTTCCCCATAGTACGAGCCAAAGTTGAGCAATGTAATGCTGTTCAATGTGATGAATGAGCTGAACTCGCGAGGTTCCAGTGATTTACTGGATACCCGGTACTCTTCATTGTCGGGTGTTGCGGCCTCGTCTGAGTACGTGGCGTCGAGGGCCTTACCATACTCGTCCGCATAAGCTTCTATCTTGCGTCGATAATGAGCTGTCGGAGCGTTGGCTGCATCTTCGAATTCTTTATTGATCTTAACCAGTTCCGAGATCAGTTCGCGAAGCCGCTCGTCCTTTATGCGGGAGAAAGACTGTAGTAGACGTCTCTTAGAATGCATCGGTTACCTCGTCCTCCGTACCTACAAGGGGGATGTCGTACCTCAGGCTAAGGTCGAAAACAACCGCCTCTGCCTCGAGCCGATTCTCAGCCAAGCTGGCGAACTCCGAGATGCGTCGGACCTGGGACCGAAGGGCCGAGCGCGCCGCCCTCCACTCAGGAGTACCCGCCGACTTAGAGAAGAGAGTATCGGCAGGAACCGCAACGGCATCAACGAGCACAGCGTGCGACTTCCCTGGTGCGGTGCGGAGTATGCGTCCGCGCCGTTGAACGAACTCACGTGGATTGCCCGAGCTGGCAAGGAAGTAGGCGGTTCGGGTAGGAGGCACGTCGACTCCCTCGTCAAGACACTTCATGGCGACGAGCATCTGAAGGTCGCGTTCCGCAAAGCGTTTGAGGATAGATGCGCGCTGACTGCGTGACTGGCGCGAGGTGAACTCATGAATGCGGATTCCCTTCTCCCTGCCGGCCAGCTGTGTTATAGGCTGAAAAATCTTGTCTCCGGCGTAGATGAGCGTGTACTCCCACGTAGAGGCGGGTTGCGCTTCTAGCTTCTCCCTTAGCCATTCGACCTTTTGAGTCGCATTGTTCAATACACGTGCACGCTTTATGGCAATGCGCATAGCCGCCTCATGCGGCTCTCCGTTGTTACTTGCCATTGCTCGAGCCAGCTGATCGGATAGTCGAATGAACTCCTCGGTCTCTTCTTGAGTCAACTCGACAAGCTGAGGGTAATAGTTGTATGGAACGAGGAATCCGCCCTCGATTGCCTTGGCCAACCCAAACTCAAAAACCACCCCATTGAAGTAGTCAAGAATAGCTTGAGTTCCGCCTTCGTCGTAGTGCCGTGACGGGGTTGCGCTCAGCCCTAAGCGAAACGGGTACTGAGGTACCATGCCCGCCCGTGCGGTGCGTGAACCAAGATAGTGGCACTCATCAGCCACGAACATTGTCCGATGGGCAATTGGTTTCAGCGCGCCTTCTAGGGCGCCGGACACGAGCGTCGTGTATGTGGTGACGATGATCGCTGCACTCTTTACCCCAGCGTCAACGGCCGCGAGCGCCTGACTTAGCTGTGGTCGCCACTTTGCGGTCGATTCGTGAGCACAAACGATTGGCAGGCCGAGATCGGTCAATTGTTCAGCCCACTGGTCAACTAGGTGCTGAAAGGGACATACCACAAGTACCATCGAGGGGGCATGGTCTAGTCGAAGTGCATACTCGACGCAAGCTAGCGCTGTAATAGTCTTGCCAGTGCCAGTCGCCATCTCGAGAATCCCTTGGTGCCCGTTGCTGACCCACTCTTCAAGGGCCGAGTTCTGATACGACCGAAGCAACTGCCCGAACTTGGGGGTTCGGTTGACTACGTAAGGACGCTCGTCCTTACGTAGATTGACGATGCGCCGCTGCGCAGCTTCGGGCAAGTCGAATACTTCGTACGCCGGGTCCTGATTCGACCAGATTGATTCGAAAAGCTCATCTAGGAACTGAATCCTCTCGAGTTCACCCGGCCGATCACGGTGGTAGACGGAAAGCACCTCATGATTGGTGAGCGCCCGATTGGACTCATTGAGGGAACCGATGAAGGCTATGAAGGCATCCGTGCCGTCCAGAAAGATCCCAAACTTCGAATGAAAATCCGAGGCTGCGCCACCATTCCGAGACACCGCAATCCGGAACTTGAGTAGGCCGTCCTCCACCATCCACCCAATTGTGTTCAAGGTATCAGAGGAAAGGGCTTGCTCCAAGTCTTCGATTGAGCCGAGTAACGAGCGCGCAACTACCGCATCACGACTCGCAGGACCGGCGCTCAGCGCCGACCAGTCGCTCTCGGACAAATGCGGACTTGTTACCCAGCGAGCCGTCCCGCCTCGCGATGCAAGTACGGCTAGTCCGTGTGCGTTTCGTGCAATCCATGCGGAGGAGAAGTACCCCACCGCACGTTTGTATTCAGTCGCAACAGAGAGGGCTGGTCGAAAGAGCCTCTCGACTACATCGTCCTCTGGGACAACAAGGGAGAGCGGTACTTCTGCAGGTTCAAGGTAATCGGCTGGCATTCCAGGTCATACTATCGCTCCCTCCTTACGGAATCTGCACACAAGGCGCGGATCATCGATTAATGCATATTCTCGGTAGGTTGACTCGGCGGTTTCAGTCCATCAACGCAACACCTGCATCTTGACGTCCTTACGTCAGCGGCGCTTTGGTGGCATACATGCGTGGATCAAACCGTCGTTGGGAGGGCCGCCACTTCTCGGATACGGAGCGGTTCATTGCGTATCAGCGGATCTGGAGGTTCAGCCTAGGCGGTCTAAGGCCAAGGCCCGGCTTGGGCTCCGGAGCAAATGGCTTCGCACAGACGTACCCTGAAACAAGACCCCCCGCCAACTGGCATGTGGGAACCTTCCCCAGACCACAATGCCACTTGCTGCTACCCTGCTCGTATCCTATGGCTGTTCCTGCTTTCGAAGAACTGTTCCTCCCCTTCCTAAGGTTCGTAGAGCGGCACGGGCAGATCTCACTGGCCGACGCCAGAGATATTCTTGCGGATGATTCGGGGCTTACGGACGAAGGCCGCCAAGAGCTGCTACCCAGCGGTCGTCAAGGTCGGTACGATAATCGCGTCGGCTGGGGCCGCACCTACTTAGGTAAGGCCGGACTGATCCATACCGTGCGACGGGGGTTCTTCGCACTCTCCGAATCGGGTCGACAACTGCTTGCCGTTAACCCGCCACCGGTGAACCTCAGCACCATCTTTGACTACGAACCGTATAGGCAGTGGACTGAAGCGTCGCGTAATCCTTGGCCCACCGTTAACAGCGATTCTGAAGCGCAGGGCAATCCCGAGGATCAAATGACTCCAGAAGAATCTACGAATGCCGCAAACTCGACATTGCGCCAGTCGCTGGCAAGTGACATTGCCGAAACCATACAGGGCGTGACTTGGAGCCGCGTAGGACAAATAGTGAGCGACGTTGTGCGTGCTCTCGGTTTTGGCGGTAACCGCGCAGGCGCAGGCCATGCGTTTCGCAAGGGCGGCGACGAAGGCGTCGACGGCGTCATCAATGAGGACCGGCTTGGCCTTTCGAAGACTTACGCGCAGGCTAAGAAGCACGCTCCCGACCGCCGGATTTCAAGGCACGACGTTCAAGCTTTCGTTGGTAGCCTCACCGGGCAGAATGCGCGGCAGGGCGTCTTCATCACCGCCAGCGGTTTTACCAACGAAGCTCTTGCCTACGTAGACCGATTGAGCGACCGGCAAGTTGCTCTGATAACCGGCGAGCTGTTGGCCGAGTACATGATGGATTACAACGTCGGCGTGAGCGAGAAGGACCGCTTCGTCGTTAAGAAGATTGATGTGCCATCCCTCGGAGGAGCCTCAACCAACTTGAGGAGTGGCACCCCAGGTGGCGTCACCGGTTCGCGGCAATATGCGCTCAAAACCTACTTTGGGTAGAAATGGAGATCGCGATGCACGAAACCCCAAGCGAGGAACATCGGCTAAATGGCGCGACAATATGGGAATGACCGGTTCAATCCTTTTGCCCCGCAAGTTACTACTGTGCATCATCTGTGTGGCCGTCGCCCTGGGACCGTGGCCGAACGTGGCTCTGGCGTTACCTGGTATCACGCCCCCGCCCGAGTTGATCTACGAGATCCAGCCGCGACTCCGTAAAGGACAAGCCGAAGCACTGGTTCTCGTACAAGATGCTCTGATCGAGCAACTCCATACGTTTAAGAGTGCTGCAGGACTCACCCATTTGCGCTTCATCTTTACCATTGGGCCGGAGTCCCACTCAGCCATAATGTTCGAGCCCGACTGGACCGCAGAGGAACGGTACTTACTAGAGTCCGGTCGAGCCAGCCTAGTCGGCATATGGGAAACGTTCCAAGGGAAGCCTTCTTTTACTACGAAGCTAGTTTTCGGCGTTCGGGAGCCCGCAACGCCTGACGCTGGGTGAAAGAACTGCTCGAAGTCCACGCCCAGCGGATCGCCGAGGTGAACACGTTTCTTACACCAGACGGCTATAACCATCTGCGCTTCGACTTTTCGGTATCCGGCTACGTGGAAACGTTTAGTGGCCTGGTACCAGAAGGCGTGTGGACCCGAGATATGGCTCAGCAACTCTCCTCCGGCACAGCTACTTTAATAGGCGTGTGGCAGGAAGATGCCCAGCAACCAACGTTCATCGTGCACCAGCTTCGTTAGCGGTTTACCTTGGCGACCGTACGCCCCTCCAAGCTTTTCGGCGACGACGCTACACGGTGACCTCTACCGGTACCTCTTCGAGGAACTGGGAGAAGAGTATGTAGCGCTACTGGAGTTCCATGCTCCGTCGGCCAGTAACGGCCCGTCGCGCGAGGTCGATCTCGCTATCGCTGGCCATTACGGCTTAGAGGTAATCGAAATCAAGAATATCAGCGGAGCCGTGGTTGCCAGCATTAACGGCGAATGGGTAGCGAAGCAACGCGGAAAGCCGAACTATGTCATCCCCCTCAACGGCGCCCGACGCGAGAATCCTTACGACCAGGCGGACGAGAATGCTAATCAACTCGGCGCCTGGATTAAAGCAGCCAATCTTTCTAGCTCCGTAACGACTTTCCCGGCGGTACTAATTCCGGAGCACCACCCCGAATCGAACTTACCTGTCCGGAGCTTCGTGCGTGCTTACAACGGCGTCGACGACATGGCTCGAAACTTGCGTTCTATGCGTTCGTTCAAGGGCAGCCGTCCAGCATGGAATCCAGGACAGTGGCATGAGTTAGCTAAGAGGCTAGACCTTGCGGAAGTCGGCTGGGCCAAGTTGGAGGGCCTGGTCAGAGCAGACGCGGTTGCCAAGCAGAGTGTCCGGAAGGCGCTCGTAAGGGTCGGCCAGAAGGAGATCGAAACCGACAAGAACGGTTCATTCTCGCTGAGCCTGCCAGTAGGGGCATACGAAGTCAGAGTCTCTGCGCCGCCTGGGTTCCTGGACGACGAGCGCGAGATTCGATTAGGGCAGGGCCCCAACCGTATCGAGATCATTCTCCAAGCTGTTCCGCCCGTCGTCCAGGAGGCGCCGGACACCTCGGGAGCGGTTGATCGGCTGGCCGCACGCGTTGAAGAGCTCCTAACGAAGTTGGATGTGAGGAGTGAGGCTCGAGACACGACCGACAGCGACACGGTACGCAAACTCGCGACGGACCTAAAGGCGCAGTATGAGAAGGAGCGTGAGGATCGGGAAGCTCTCCTCATGCTAATCACGGAGCAAATGCAGTCCACCCCGCGGGATGAGGTAGTCACGGAGAGCCTAGTACAAGGGCTCGGCGCCTCGCTCTCCAGCATCAATGTACAGATATCCGAGCTATCAAACCAACTCTCTGCTCTCCACCGGCCCCATATGACCGCACCGGACCTGCATGCCCTGACCTCTCAGCTGACGCTGCTTGAAGGACTCCGGCGAGAGCAGCGCACTATCGACGTGGTGCGAGAACGCCTCGTCCTGAAGGCAGGACAGGACAGGCCCCAGGGTACGGAGCAAGGATCTCCGAGAGCGCACCAGGCAGGCAAAAACGTCAGCGCCAGCGCACGTAAGGCGGTTGCGCACAACTCGCCTCCTGGAGTCGGCCGCAGACTCCAACCCCGAAGGCACCTTGCTCCACTAGGAGTCGTCGGCCTTCTCTTGGCACTCGGCGCGGGCGCGCTGTTAATGAGTATCCTGCCTTGGTCACGACCAAACCCCGCACAACAAGCAGCACCACTTTCAGCGCTGACCGACTTGTCCACAATCGGTGGTGCTCCTAGCGATGGAAAGGCGCCTGAGGCGTTGGGGGTAACGGAACCAAGCCCGCCCTCAGAACCGGTCACCTCAATGGAGCCCGTCCCTCCCGATGTATCGCACGATGACGAACCCGCCGTGGTGGTGGCGCCAGCGCGACCCGCTCCCAACGAGCCACCCGAAACCACCAACACCAACCCGCAAAGCCTGGCCGCCCGAAGCCTTGACAATGAGGCCACTAGGCTTCCTGGTACACCGGCTTCAACAAGCACGTCGGTGCCCTTGCCTGGGGTTCCCGTCGGCGCGACGCAGCCAGTACTGGAGCTCCTGCCAGGAGTCGCTCCGATCTCACGAAACAACTGTCCGGTTAGCCATCCTCTCAAAGGCAACATCTCTTCTAACGACGAGCGGATCGTTCATCGACCTGGCCAGGACTACTATGACGCCACGAACCCTGAACGTTGTTTCGCAACGCTAACTGACGCTCAGGCAGATGGGTTCCGGCCAAGCCTTCGGTGAGTTTGCTCGTGAAGCCTTAGCCCCATGGTGACCGCATGAAGGGCACGGTGCCTTCCGCCAGCCAGGGCTGCCGCATGGCCTCGGCATACTCGCGTCTACTACCCATGCGCAAGCCAGCCTATTTATCACGCTTTGATCCCACGGTCGGAAAGTGCAGTGAGTCAACGACCCCACCAGGGTTCGAAGCCAATTGATTCAATGCGCCGCCTTACCAACACCGATCCGAATGCCTACAGTCGCGACGAGGTCACGCGGTTCATTCTGGCAGCCCATGAGCGCTCCCAACTGACCGCCAGCGAGAACTCCAGGAAAACTCCAACATCGTCCTAAGTCAGGCGGCGAGGCACACAATGCGCCTCGCCGCTCCGATTTGCCCATCGACTTTTCTCTGGTGGGCGGCACAAGGATCGAACTTGTGACCCCTCGCGTGTGAAGCGAGTGCTCTCCCGCTGAGCTAGCCGCCCGTTCCGCCAGCGCGATCGCTAGCGTTACGAAGTCTAGCTGTTAGGCAGTGGCCCGTCAACGCAGGGTTTCTGTGCCAACTCCCACGCCACACAACCGTGATCGCTCGCATCGCACCCTTGAATCTCGTCGAGCGGCGCCTCATAGGAACGCCAACTCCAAGATGGCCGCCGCCCACGACACTA